>Ga0209415_10012920_pt1 | contig 13855 bp, 11 predicted proteins | sample PeaSoiSIISIP2007_FD_187696 | JGI IMG/M metagenome (GOLD analysis project Ga0209415, IMG submission 187696) | Peat soil microbial communities from Weissenstadt, Germany - SII-SIP-2007 (SPAdes) (version 2) | ecosystem: Environmental > Terrestrial > Soil > Wetlands > Peat | place: Germany... | reverse complement strand
CCCGCCGATGATGCTGGCCAACGACATGTACGGCGCCGTCGATTCGATCACGCTGCTGGCGCTGCCGACCTTCGTCCTGGCCGGCGAGTTGTTGAACCGATGCGATCTGACCGACAAGCTGGTGCGGCTGGCACTCCATCTGGTGGGCTGGATTCGCGGCGGACTGGCTCACGTTTCCATTGTCGCGGCGATGTTCTTCGCGGGCATCAATGGCTCCGCGCTTGCCGATGCAGCGTCGATCGGACCGATCATGATCCCCGGCATGATCAAGGAGCGGTATCCAAGGGAGATCGCCGCGGCGGTGATCGCGTCGGCCTCGCTGATCGGTGCGATCGTTCCACCGAGCATCCCACTGGTCATCATCGGCTGGCAGTTGCAGATCTCGATCGGCGGCTTGCTGATCGGCGGTGTTATTCCGGGGATCATGATCGCCATGATCCTGATGGGAGTCTGTTACGTCGGCGCGCGTTGGAAGGGCTATGGCGAAGTGCATCGCTTTCCCGGCCTGCGCACACTAGCCGGCTCCGCGATCGAGGCCGGACCGGCCGTGTTGATTCCGGTGATCATCCTGGGCGGTATGATGCTGGGCATCTTCTCACCCACCGAGGCCGGAACCGTCACTGTCATCTACACAATTCTGCTCGGTACGCTGTACTATCGAACCCTGACCTGGGCCAAGTTATGGGCCGCGCTGGCCGGAACGGTGCGTGTTTCCTCGGCGTCACTGATCATCGTCGCAGCGGCAGTGGCATTCGGGCATATCATCACCTTCTACCAGGTGCCGCAGACCGTCCTGACCTTCATGACCGGCCTGACGACCAATCGCTTGCTGTTGATGCTGCTGGTGATCGTCTTGTTCATCATCGTCGGGATGTTCATGGATCCCCTCGCGAACATGATCATTCTCGGCCCGTTGCTGATGCCGATCTGCGTGCAGGGTCTCGACATGCACCCGATCCAGTTCGGCGTATTCCTGGTGCTCGGCCTGATCCTGGGGGTACTGCATCCACCGATTGGCCTGGTGCTGTTCGTGGTCGCACCGATCGCCAGAGTATCGCTCGAACGGGTCTCGCTGGCCGTTCTGCCGTTTCTTGCCTTCGAGATGATTGTCCTTGTGCTAATCGGCATATTTCCGACGCTGACGCTGATGCTGCCGCGGCTGGCAGGCTACGTGCACTGACGCGCACAGCATGAAACAACAGGAGAAGACGGATGGACGCAACAACCAGGCGGATTGCTGAATTCGCAATGAATCTTGGCTGGGACGATCTGCCGGCATCCGCCGTGCATGCCGCCAGCGCCCGGCTGCTTGATTCCATCGGAGTCGCACTGGCCGCGTTCGGGGCACCGCCGGTACGCGCGGCACGGTCGGTCGTGCCCGAGGTAACCGGCGCGTGGAGCGCCCGAATCTGGGGCAACGGCTATCGCACGATGCCGGAGTTGGCCGCGTTCGTGACCGGATCAATGGTCCGCTATCTCGATCTCAATGACGCTTACAGAACGCTCGACGCGTCGCATCCTTCGGACAATCTGCCGGGGCTGCTGGCGGTTGCCGAGGCGATCGGCGCGTCCGGACGCGACTTCATCCTGGCACTGGCGATCTCCTACGAGATCCAGTGCCGCTTTACCGACACAGTGGGATTCAACGACGCCGGCTGGGATCAGCCGGTGGTTGGTGCCATGGCCGCCGCGTGCACCACCGGGCGCTTGCTCGGCCTTACGCTTGAGCAAATAGGTCATGCGATCGCCCTGGCTGTCGTACCGCATCTCGCAACCTACCAAACCCGTGCTGGCGAATTGTCGATGTGGAAGGGCTGCGCGGGCCCGAACGGGGCGCGCAACGGCATCTTCGCCGCACGCCTGGCGCAGGCGGGAATGACCGGTCCGTATGACGCATTCGAGGGCGTGTTCGGCATCTGGAAGCAGACACTCGGAAAGCCCGGCGAGTTCCATTTGCCGAAGCCCGGTTCCGAGCCTGCGAAGGCAATCCAGCAGACCAACATCAAGCGCTACGCGGTGCGCGACTCCTGCCAGTTGCCGATCGACACGGCGGTCGATCTGCGCGGCAAACTCGATCCCAAGGCGATCCGCTCGCTGCGGGTGGAAACCTACAAATCCGCCTATGCCGGGGCCGTCGCCGATGCCGAGCTATGGCATCCGATGACGCGCGAGACCGCCGATCATTCCATGCCGTTCTCAATCGCCGCGGCGTTGCTGGATGGCGACGTCATGCCCGCAACGTTCGAGGACGGGCGGTTTCGCGATGCCGATGTGCTTGCGCTGATCGGCCAGATGAAGATCGAGGTCACCGCGGAATTCTCCCAACAGACGCCGGCCGTGCGCAATTGCCGCATCATTGCCACCACCGATGCCGGCGAGGTGAGCGCGCATCGGCAGGTGACGCTGGCCGAGATCGAGCGCGGCATGTCCGACCGTGACCTGGAAACGAAGTTCGAACGCCTGACAAGGCCGTTGCTGTCGCCGGATGCACGACGGCGCGTGATCGACGGCGCCTGGAGCCTGGAGCAGATGCAGCATGTCAAACACGCCGTCGATCTTACGTTGCTCTGAAGGAAAACAGCCATGCCGCATGCTGTGACCGCGGATGCCAGGCGTCTGGTCGATACGCTGCAAACCGGTGGAATCGCATTGTTCCAGGTGGATGTCGGATACGCCATCGTGGGCAACCATGAGGCTGCGATCGAGCGGATCTTTGCCGCGAAGCAGCGCAGCTATGACAAACCGTGCGGCATGTTCAGCAACTGGCAGATGGTGCGGGACCTGGCCATCCTGGGTACGCGCGAATACGACATGGTGGACACGGTGATCCATCGCTACGGCCTGCCGCTGTCGATCGTAACGCCATACCGCGTTGATGCGGCGTTCTTCAGCGGACTTACGCCGACAACGCGGCTGCGCTCCTCGCGGGTCGGCACGATCGACATGCTGCTGAACGCCGGGCAGTTGCACAATGCGGTCGCACAGGAGAGCTACGACCGCCGGATTCCGGTGCTTGGTTCATCGGCCAACCGGTCGCTGACCGGCAGCAAGTACAGCCTCGCCGACGTGGAACAGGAGGTTTGGGACGCCGCGGATCTCGTGCTCGACTATGGCGCGACCAAATACACACATCCCGAGGGAATGGGCAGTTCGATCATCGAATTGCCAAGCGGACGTGCATTGCGCCGCGGCATCAGGTTTGACGAAATCTGCGACATTCTGGCCCGTCATTTCGATGTTGACCCGCGCCGGCTCGTCTGAATTCTGATCGGGGGCGCCCTGCACGGTGCCAGTGCGCCGGCGGAGGGAACCGCAGGAGGCACCGCGCAGCAGGATCGCTACGGAAAGGTCTCCTCGCAACCGGTATCTGACGACTGTTTGATCGTGTCGACCAGGCGATGCAGTTCGACCGCGGTATCGAAGGTCGGCTGACGACTTGCGCCGCCGCGGATCGCCTGCGCGAACAGCGTGTATATCTGGCCGACGTTGGCGGCTTCACCTGACGGCGTGCCGGGGGTGGCGAAGGTGAAGCGCTCCGGCACAGCTATCGGCTCGAGTGTGTTTCGGCCCTTTGCCCCGTGAAGGACAACCTCGCTCAATTGAGGCGAATCCTCGCCGGACGCAACCAGCGTCCCGTCGGTGGAGATCAGGCGGTAATCTTGTTCAGCCGGCGGAACGCCGGGGCGAATCCGGGTGACAAGAACTGTGCGGCGTGCCGGTACTGAGGTTCAAGAGGTAAGTGAAGATGGTGAATCCCCATTGAGCAGTCGACACAGGCAAGCCCCTGCCTGATGAACAGCCCTCGGCTCATCAGGCGGGGAGTTGTATCGTCGCTGCGCTTCTCGCACTGACATATGTTGTGGGTCTGGGCGTGCGCTATCCGGCCCGCCGTGCGGTTGCATGGGGCGGCGGCTCCGGGCCGAACACGCTTCGGCCGCCGTATTGGTGCGACCGCGCTCGCTCATCGGCAAACAGCGCCTCCACCGAAGGCCCGGCGGCGTGCCGCTCCAGGCGACGGGCCTGTTCGTCCAGGCGCTTGATCGCCGAAAGTTCCTCGGAGTGGCCGAGTTTCGCCTTCTGTACGGCGATCTTCAGAACGTCGATGGTGCGATCGTAGACCTTCAAAGGCACCGGATAGGGATGCCGGTCCTTGCCACCATGGGCGACCGAGAACCGCGCCGGATCGCTGAAGCGGTAGGGCGCGCCGTGCACGACCTCAGCGACCTGGGCGAGCGCGCGGACCGTCCGGGCGCCGACGCCGGGCACCAGCAGAAGCTCGGAGAAATCTTGCGGACCGCATTCAGCGGCGGCCGCAAGATTGCCGAACAGGCGTCTGGTGACAATGTCCTCGGGCCTGACATCGTGACGCTCTGGCATGACGAGATGCGGTAGCAAGGGCTGAGCCTGCGCGATCGAACATTCGATGCGGTCTCCCTCCAGCCTGGCGAGCCGCTGCGCGATGCCGTCGGGTCCGAGTTCGCCTAGAATGTCGAGCTGGCGCTGGCGCGAGGTTTCCGCCCGCCGATCCGTCAGGTTGACAATCACGCCCTGGTCGATCCCATCGATCGCCGCATGTGGCTCGTCGACGAAACTTTGCAGTCCCTCGGAAAGCCAGTGATAGCGCCGAGCCTGCCGGCGATCGCCGTTCATGCCCTGCTGGACGACGACCCAGCGTCCATCGTCGGTGACGATGAAGCCGTGGAGATAAAGGTCGAACCCGTCCTGCACCGCCGCACTATCCACTTTGGCAACAAGTCTGCTCGCCTTGGCGAGCGCGGTGCCGTCGAGACCTACCCGTTCGCCAATCGCCATAAGCTCATGCGGCGTCTGGCGCGAATGATTGCCCCGCCCGCCGCAGACATGGATGCCGAGTTCTCCAGCCAGCGGAGTCAGGCCGCGCTTCAGTGCGCCGATGACGCTGGTGGTGATACCGGAGGAATGCCAGTCCATTCCCATCACCGCGCCGAACGACTGGAACCAGAACGGATGCGCCAGCCGGCGCAGTATCTCGTCGCGGCCATATTCCAGGACGATCGCCTCGGTGATCACCGCGCCAAGCCGGGTCATGCGATCGCCGAGCCATTTTGGTACATGGCCGCCATGCAGCGGCAGGTCTGCGCTACCCGACCGTTGCACCATCAGTGGTCTCCCGCCGCTACGGGTCCGGGAGTCGCGTCAGGTTGCGGTGAGATTGTCTCGCCGATGTCAAACAGTGGCAGCTCGTCGGCGACATCATCCGGCGCGTGGTCGAAATTCGATACGGTGACGCCGAGCAGTCGAACGCCCTTGGCAGTGGGCAGCAGCGTTCGAACGAGTTCGATGCTCGCCTGACGCAGCAAATCGTGGCGGGCGATCGGCATCGGAAAGCTGCGGCTTCGTGTGACCTGACGAAAATCGGCGAACTTCACCTTCGCCATGACGGTGCGGCCATAGGCCTTGGCCTTGTCGCACCAGTCCCAGACATCGTTGGCCATTGCCACGATGCCTGCCTCGATGTCGGCAGGGGCTGTCAGGTCATGCTCGAAGGTCGTCTCGGAGCCGGATGATTTGCGCTGACGGTCGGCAACCACTGGCCGGTCATCTTCGCCTTTCGCGATACTGAGATACCAGGCGGCCGATTTGCCGAAATTCTGTTGCAGGAAGGCCAGTGACTTCGCCCTCAGATCGGCGCCCGTCTCGATCCCGAGCCGCCGCATCTTGGTCGCAGTGACGGGCCCGACGCCGTGAAATCTGGCAACCGGCAGTGACGCGATGAAATCAGGCCCCATCTCGGGCGTGATGACGAATTGACCGTTCGGCTTGCGCTGGCCGGATGCCAGTTTGGCGAGGAACTTGTTATATGAAATCCCCGCTGAGGCGGTCAGGCCGGTGTCCTGCAAAATGCGCGCGCGGATTTCCTTCGCGGTGGCCGAGGCCGTTGGCAACCCGCGCCGGTTCTCCGTCACGTCGAGATAGGCCTCGTCGAGCGCCAGCGGTTCGATGAGCGAGGTGTATTCCGCGAAGATTGCGTGGATCTGGCGCGAGACGGCGCGGTAGACGTCGAAGCGTGGCGGCACGAACACCAGCTCCGCGCATTGGCGCTGGGCGGTGGTGGATGGCATGGCCGAGCGCACGCCAAAGGCGCGGGCCTCGTAGCTCGCCGCGGCTACCACGCCTCTCCTGGCGCCGTGGCCGACCGCGACCGGACGGCCCCGAAGCTCGGGATTGTCTCGCTGTTCAACTGACGCATAGTACGCGTCCATGTCGACGTGGATGATCTTGCGCAGTGGCATGCGATGACCATACCAGGTTGCGAACAGAAAGAGAACCCCGGCGGCCGATTGGCAGGCCGGTTCGCTGCGTCCCCGCTGATAAAGACTTCATGAACCGGTGGTGAATGATGACGGATCGCCCAAGGCAGAACGAGCTCATGGCGGCGGGCATGTCCGCGCTGCCGGGCTCGCATGAGGCGAAAGCGTCCGGACCGGCGGTATGGTTGGACATGGACCAGCAGGCGTTGGACGACGCCTATGACCAGTCCAAATACGCCCTCAACCGGTCACAGATCGTGGAGCGTTACGCCAGCAACGGCGAAATCACCCGCGAGCGACTGGCCGCGCCCCGCCGTCTCGCCTATGGCCCAACCGCCAACGAGACACTCGATCTGTATCCGGCGGCCGCCACAAACGCGCCAATCAGCATTTTTGTACACGGCGGCGCGTGGCAGCGCGGCCTCGCCAAAGACTATGCTTTCGCGGCCGAGTTGTTCGTGCGTGCTGGCGCGCATCATGTTGTGCCGGACTTCATCAACGTGATCGAAGCGGGAGGCAATCTGATGCCGATGGCGGACCAGGTGCGGCGCGCTATCGCCTGGGTCTACCGGAACGCAGCGAGCTTTGGTGGTGATCCCAATAGCATCCATCTCTATGGCCACTCGTCCGGAGCGCATTTGGCCGGGGTGGCTATGGTGACGGACTGGTGCGGCACGCATGAACTCCCGGCGGACGTGATCAAGACCGGACTGCTTTGCAGCGGGATGTACGACCTCCGGCCGATGCGACTGTCGGCACGCTTGCGGGATGTGAGGTTCACCGACGATATGGAGGTGGCGCTCAGCACGCAGCGTCACATTGACCGATCCAGGGCACCGGTCGTGTTGGCCTTTGGCACATTGGAAACGCCGGAGTTCCAACGCCAGAGCCGGGACTTCGCCGCCGGCCTGCGTACCGCCGGTAAGCGCGTGGAACTGATGGTCGGGAACCATTACAATCATTTCGAGATCGTGGAGACGCTCGCGTCGCCTTACGGGTTGCTCGGCCGTGCCGCGCTCGCGCAGATCTCCGGGGCCTGACGTTCGCAAGATCACTGGACAACGACCTCGACCACCTCACGCTTACTCGGTTCTGGCAGATTGCGGAAAAGCTACTTGCCCGACACGGCATCGCTATGACTCTCTGCTTTTGGTCTGAACACGGCCGAGGTGCCAGTCGATATGGGGCGCAGATCACGAGGCTCGCAAGCTGTTCAGCCCGTAGCAGGGTACTTCGCCATTCAGTATCCGGCACAATGCTAGCGCTTGGCAGCCCGGACCCACCGTTGCAGCAGGCCCATACCTCTACCAGGCCAGCGCGTCCGCCATGCGCCGACGCAGCCAGCCGGGAGGCCCCAGCAGCTCATACATCGTCCGGGAAATCCGCGTGTAGAGCGTGAGGCCGTAGCGGGGATCGCTTCCGATCGCGGCGTGCACCTCGTGTGCGGCATTGGCCGCCTCGAAATAGCTGTCGCTGGCGGTCGACGCGGCCAGGTAGCTGCGGGCGATCCCGTCACGGCCGGCCTCGATGGCCCAGGCTGCCTCATAGGTCGTCCATTTGGCCGCATCCATGGCGTTCAGCAGCCGGATGATATGGTCCTGCACGCGCTGGAACCGGCCGATCGGGGTGCCGAATTGCACCCGCGTGTTGCTGTGGTTCACCGACATGTCGAGCATCTCGAGCATTCCGCCCACCTGATAGGCGGCCACCACCACGCGCGCGACGGCCAACGAGTCGTCGAAGGATAGGTCCCCGGCGTAACAGACGCCGGTCCCCCGAACCGGTACGGCGTCGAAGACCACCTCATGGTTCGCCTGGAGGAAGCCGGCCAGCGGCCGTGTCGCGATCCCGGCGGTGTCGGCCGGAACAATCGCCAGCGCCGGCACCGCCTCTCCGGGCGTCGAGACGCTCACCAAAAAATGCGTCGCCGCGTCGGCGAACGGCACGAACACCTTGGAACCCGTCAGAACCCAGGTTCCGTTCCTCTCGGTCAGTTCCGTGCAGGTGGCCGCCACACCCTTCCAGGATGTGTCAGGTTTTCGTAGCGCCGGGATCAGGATCATGGTGCCATCCGCGATCGTCGTCAGCGCCGTGTCGCGTTGCTCGGAGGGCTCGCAGCCGCGCAGCAGGCCGGTGGCAATTACACTCGACGCGATCAGCGGGCTCGGCACCGCGCCCCGTCCCAGTTCCTCAAAGATCAACACGGCACTGAGCGGGTCGAGGTCCAGCCCGCCGGACGCTGTCGGCACCAGCGCGCCGGTCCAACCCGCCTCCCGGAAATGCGCGAACCAGACGGGGTCCCAGGTCTCACCGTCCTTGGCCTGGCGCACCAGTTCGGCACGGGGGACGTGCCGCCGGACAAAGGCCCTTGCGCTGTCGCGGATCAGGACCTGTGACGGTGTCAGAGAGAGGTCCACGCTTCAGGCCTCCACCGGTTGCGCGGCCGGCGGGTTCTTGCGTGCCAGGCCTTCCTCGCCCAGTCGGCCCGCCTGCTGCGGCTCCCGGTTGCCGACGCCGAGCCGGCGGGCGATGACGACCCGCTGGATGTCGGTCGTGCCACCTGGATGTTGCTCCACGATGCCGCGCCGCTGCTGTGCCTCGGCCACCCCGCCGATAGCGCCCAGGACGGGATCGCTCGTGAGGGCAGCGGGGCCGAGGAGATCGAGCACGGCCTTGGTCAACCAAAGATTCGTTGTCTTGCGGAGATAAGATACCTGCGACCCTTCGTACGACCGCTTCTCGCCGGCATAGACCATCCAGAAATTACGAGTCGACAACAAACGCACCGCCTCCAGGCGGCTGAAAATCTCCGCGAGTTTCGCCCGGACATCCGGGTCCTCGATCAAGGGCCTTCCGTCGCGTTGCTGGTTCCGGCAATGCGCCAGCAGCGCGAGCCATACCGGGTTGGTGCGAATGTTGCCCTGGCCGCTGTGCTCGACCTCCAGATGAGTCGAGGCGACTTTCCAGCCGTTGTTCTCACCGCCCACCAGACAATCTGAGGGTACGCGGACGTTGTCGAAGAAGATGATGTTCTTGTGTCCAAATTCGTCGGTCTCGCCCTCGCTCTGCGCGCTGAGCATGTGAAGCGGCTGAGTGGTGATACCCGGCAGCGAGGCATCGATCATGAACCAGGATACGTTCTGGTGGCGTTTGCCCTTGGGATCGGTGACCAAGATGGTCCAGTAACGATCGGCGCCGTGGTGCGATCCGATATAAATCTTCTGGCCATTCACGACATAGACGTTGCCGTCGCGGATCGCTGTGCTCTTGACGCCGGCCAGATCGGACCCGGCAGAAGGCTCCGTCAGCAACTGCCAACTGCGCACCTCGCCCCGGTAGATGGGCGGCAAGAAGCGCTGCTTTTGGTCTTCGGTGCCCCAGACACGGATGCTGGCGCTGCCCATCTTTCCGCCGCTGTCGTAGTATGGCGGCAGGCCGAGGCCGAGGCGCGCGGTTTCCTCCTCCAGCACGATGATCCGATCCAGATCGAGACCGCCACCGCCGTATTGCTTTTCGCCCGATGGGTAAAGCCAGCCCTTGGCGCCGAGCTTCCGGCCAAGTTCGCGGCGCTTCAGATAAATCGCGTACGACTCTTCGAAACTCCGCGGGCGGGCGGTGATCCCGTCCGGCACGTTCGCGGCAAGCCAGGTCCGGACTTCATCTCGGAATTGCTCTTGCGCCTTGTTGTATTTGAGCTCGAATTCCACCGTCTCTTCCCTCCCGGGCCGATTTGCGCAGCGTCAGGCCGGATCGATCGTTCAGCGTCCCCGGAGTTGTGTCAACAATCGGCGGCGTTGTTCGCCATCGACGGCGCAGCCGAGGTGGTTTATCGGATGATCGTTCACGATGCTCGACCACCACCCACGGGCGAAAGCGACCCTTCCTGACGAGAGGCCATCCTCATGCGAGCAGTAGGAATCATGGTTCACGGAGGTCCAGAGGCCTTGGAGGTCGTTGATCTCCCGGAAGTCCATGCGGGGCCTGGCCAGGTGCGCATTCGCGTGCATGCCGCAGCGGTGAACCCGACAGACATACTCGCCCGGGACGGTTCACGTGCCGCGCAGCAAAAGGTTGATCCACCGCCCTATGTGCCCGGCATGGATGCGGCGGGCATCGTCGATGAGGTCGGCGACGGCGTGTCAACCGGCGTAAAGGTTGGGGATGCCGTCATCGCCATGGTGATCCCCAAGGGCAGCCACGGCGCGTATCGTGAACAGATTGTCCTGAACGCCCGGGCCGTGGTTCCGGCTCCGAGAGGCACCACGCACGTGGAGGCCTGCACCCTACCCATGAACGGACTGACGGCTCGCCAGTCGCTCGACCTGCTCGGGCTGTTGCCCGGTCAGACGCTCGCTGTAACCGGCGCCGCGGGCGCCTATGGCGGCTATGTCATACAGCTTGCGAAAGCAGATGGGTTGACGGTGATTGCCGACGCGTCCGAGGCCGATCATCAACTGGTGAAGGCGCTTGGGGCCGATATTGTCGTCCGTCGGGGTGACGACGTCGCGGCACGGATCAGAGAGCATTTTCCACATGGCGTGGACGGCGTCGCCGATGGTGCGGTCTTGAACGAGCGTGTGATACCAGCCGTCCGCGACGGCGGTGCGTTCACGTCAGTGCGCGGCTTCACCGGTGTCGCGCAACGCGGCATCCGATTCACCACGACATTCGTGAGGAATTACGATTGCGAATTCGAGAAACTCGACCAGTTGCGCAGACAGGTGGAGGCTGGAGTCCTGACGCTCCGGGTAGCGGCTACGTATCCGCCCGACCGTGCTGGAGAGGCGCATAGGCGACTGCAGGCCGGTGGAACTCGCGGGAGGCTTGTCATACAGTTTTGACACGCGGCGTCACGATCGCCCCGCCAGCGAGCCTCTTTCGTGAGGGCCGAAGAGGGCGATATGATTTTCAGCGAAATCAGCCGGGACGATCCATCATGCTGGCGGACCGATACGACCTTCCGTTGTCCACTGCCTCCGCCGCCGCGCGGGACGCCTATGTTCAGGGCTGCGACCTGGCGCTGACCCTCTACCCGGGCGCGATCGCGGCCTTCGACCGCGCCATCGCCGCCGACCCGGGTTTCGCCCTGGCTCATGCCGGAAAGGCACAGGTACTGATGCGGGAGGGCAACGTCACTGCGGCGCGGGCGGCCCAGGCGGCGGCCAGGGACCTGGCGGCTGGTCTGCCCGTGCGCGAGGCCAGCCATATCGCGTTTTTCGACCTCGTATTCGCGGGCCAGACCGAGCCCGCGATCTCCGCCTTGCACGCGCATCTGACGGCATGGCCGCGCGACGCGCTGGTGCTCGCCAGTGCCGCGAATCCGAACGGCCTGATTGGCGCCTCAGGCCGCATCGGGCAGAAGCACCAGATCGCGGTGCTGATGGACAGCCTGGTTCCGCATTACGGTGACGATTTTTGGTTCCTGGCCCATCATGCCATGGCGCTGTCCGAGGATGGACAGCTCGCGGCGGCCCGCCCGAAGATCGAGCGATCGGTGGCGGCGAACCCGAAGAACGCGCATGGGGCGCATGCGTTTGCGCATGTTTGTTACGAAAGTGGGGATCTGGACATGGCCCGGGCCTTCCTGTCCTCCTGGCTTGCCAGTTATCCGCGCGATGGATTTTTCCATGGCCATGTGAGCTGGCACCTCTCGCTGTGCGAACTCCAGGCCGGCAATTGGGTTGAGGCGTTGTGGCTGTATCGGGACGCCATCGCGCTCGACCGGCACAGCGGCGGGCCGCAACAGAGAATATCAGATGGGACAGCGTTTTTGTGGCGTTCCGAACTCGCCGGCCATCCGCGCGACGCCGCCGCCTGGCGCGCGATGTACCAGTATGCGAACAGCGCGCTCCCGCGGCCAGGCAGCGGCCTTGCCGACCTGCATGTCCTCCTGACGCAAGTCGTGATGGGCGACGACGCCGCGCTCCACGCCCGCATCCGCCAGATGGAGGCGCTGGAGCGCGAGGGACGTTACCCGTCCGGCTCTTATTTGCCTTCGTTGTCGCGCGGCTTCACGGCGTTCGAACGCGGGGATTATTCAGCGGCGATCGAGGCGCTCGCACCGCTCGCTGGGGAAAGCGAACGCATTGGCGGCAGCCGCGCTCAGCATGACCTGATCGAGTTCACGTTGCTGAGGGCCTATCTCAACGCCGACCGGCTAGACGAGGCGCGGCGCCTGCTCAGCGCGCGGCACCCCGATGCTTCGGGTGTTCCCGTCAAGGGAGTGGCGGAGGTGCATTGAGCGGCAACATGGAGCCGAACAGCGTTGACCGCGTAGCACTCTCCTGGGCGCTGCAGCCGACGCTGCGAGACGTTCGCGGTATGATGAGGCCGACGAATTCGGGGCTGTCACCGGATAATAGGGTCGCCCCATGCGATCGGCGAGGCCCTGACCCGGTTCCCTATCACACAAGTTCTGATCGTGTTTTGAGAGCCGGTTGATCAGATTGCCCATGGATCGTGCGATAGAGAAGAACGTCGGCGCCGGGTACCAACCCGACGATGGCATCAGCGGAGCTACGGCGGCGCGCTAAACGGGCAGTCACACCACCTGTCATGCCGCCTTTGCGTATATCGTTTGGCCGTCTTCGTCGTACGTGTGGATAATCGAACCAAACCGCACGGTGACGGTGGAGCCTGTGAACCCCAGCAATCCGTCCCTGGGTCCTGACCCTCTGGCCTTCGCGAACAGCGTCCGTCCATCTTCGTCGAACACGTAGATCAGCGATCCGCGTTCGAGTGCGCTTCCGATCATGTCATGCCTCCTTGCCGGTCGTGATATGTGCGGTGATCATTGGTCGCCAAGTCGCAGCATCGGGATCGCGCCGATCCCAGTCTCCTGGCGATTTCCGATGGCCTGACGTTTTGGGAGTTGAGCCGCATGATCTCACACCGGCCTGTTGCCGGGCGGTGGGCGCACGGCCGCTGCACCGCCGCACCTTCGCTCTGGTTATGCTTCGTGCTGTCGTTCCAGCAGCGATTGTCTGAAAATTAATCGGAATGATACCACTGATCCTCAGTTTGTCGAGCTATTTGTGGGGACAGGGTTCCTGATTTCAGTGGGGACGCCGGCATCAGCAAGCCGACGATGAGGCCTCGATCGAAGTCGAGGCACCCGTAGATCCTTTCTCAGTCCGGCTGCGAGGATCGCCAGTTTGCTTCCATCTTGTCCGCCGTCGCCCAATCATCGGCCTCTACGTCGTACCGATTTGACGGCTTCACCAGAATTTCGCCTTCATGGCGATCGGCCAGGTGCATCAAAATTGAGGTGCGGCGTGTGCGTCGATGTAGAATGATCCCGTTGGAAGGACGCAGTCGCGAACCACGTGCGTGATAGGTGCAGAAAAACGCCGCCACCCGACGATCGAGAGTCCAGGATAGCCGGCGTCTTGCCGGAACCGACTTGACGACGCGTCCGCGCCGGACGTCTACAACTGGTACGTAGATCGGGAAGTGGGTCGCTCTCGAACCGGCGCGTGGATTCAAGTCGGTTGATGGTTCCGAGCAAGCTCCATCGTAGCAGACCATGCCGGAAATCGCTGCACCACGCGCTTCGGAGAGCGGCA
>Ga0209415_10012919_pt1 | contig 13856 bp, 13 predicted proteins | sample PeaSoiSIISIP2007_FD_187696 | JGI IMG/M metagenome (GOLD analysis project Ga0209415, IMG submission 187696) | Peat soil microbial communities from Weissenstadt, Germany - SII-SIP-2007 (SPAdes) (version 2) | ecosystem: Environmental > Terrestrial > Soil > Wetlands > Peat | place: Germany... | reverse complement strand
GGCTCGTCTCCCAGCCGTTCGGCGATTTCGATGGATTTGCGCAGCCACTTCTCCGCTTCCTCCAACTGGCCCCGCGCTTGGTAAATCCGGCTCAAGTCGCCGTAGTCCACTGCCAAATCGGCTTCGCTCTGAAGCTCCTGATCGATCTCAATTGCCTGGCGGATGGCTCCTTCCGCTTTATCGACTTGACCGGTCTGCTTAAAAGCATGCGCCAGGAGGGTTTTGACGGAGCTGATTTGGAGCGTCAGCTTGAGGCGATCGAAAATCGCTTCGGCCTCATGAAGGGCGTCGAACGCGTCCTGAAATTCGTGCCGATCAACGTAGAGGCGGCCGATGTCCAGCAGGAGATTCCCGACGGCGTTCTCATCGGGTGGAATCTTCTTCCTATATGCGGCCAACTGCTGCAGCTTTTCTGCAAGGTCTCCCGCCCATCGCCCGGAGGGCTCGATTTGCTGCCGGCCGGTCGAGCCGCGCGCCTGGATCGCCGCGGCCTCCGAACTGTCCGCAAGCTGAGCCACGCCGGACCGGAACGACCAGAAATCCGGCGCCTTTTGCATGACGTAGGCCACGCTCTCAGGGTCGAGCCAAAAGAGCGCCCAGAGGCGCTTATCCCGGAAATACTCACGGCGATAATTCAGAAGCTGGGCGATGGGAGCGACCTTCGAGCTGTCGCCGCCCGTTTGCGCGCGAATGAGCTCTGGCAGGCCGTGAATCAGATAAAGGCACAACTTGCGGGGCGTCGCGTGCTCGAAATAGTCAAACAGATTCGGGATAAGGGCGCGAAAGGCGGGAGGCTCGAGGCTCGCGTCACGCTCCGCCAGGACGACTCGCTCCGTGTCCACCCCATGGGAGGAAAGCGCCTGGCCAAGCTCGGCCTCCACGGCGGAGATTTTCAGGCGATTGTTCGAGACTCCGAAATAAATGCATCCGCGCTGCGAAGCACGCAGCGTTACCACAATCTCAGCTACGGCTTGCCGGTCCGCACCGCTGAGAAGGACGATTGCAGGGGCGCCGCGCTCAAACTCCGATGAGCTGGTGGACAATGGGGTTGACTCCATACCATCCGGGACCGTTGGGGTATTTCAGAATAAACAGGTTGTGGAGAAGGTCCAGCATCGGCTTATCGTCGTCGGCCATCAATTCTTTTGATTCGTGAACCCTCTTGAGTATTTCGACGTACTTTTCGCGAGTCAGGCTGAAGCTGTATTCCGAACGGAGTTCATCCACTGCCTGGTCGACATGCGCCAGCTTGATGCAGTTGGCCTTGGCCACCAGCGCCTTGACTGCCGCGCCTTGAATGATTCTGACCAGCTCACGAACCACTCCGCCGCTCATCTCCACCGCGCGGTCGAGCGCATGAGACTCAATGAGCTGCCGCTCCATGCGTCTCTCGATGATCTCCCGCATTCTATTCCAGCCGGTCTCGTTCCGCTCGCCGCTCTTCTCCTTGATTTTGAAATTCGGCAGCGGAAATTGTTTGCTGAAGTTCTGCATGGCCACGTTGTACTGCCCCGAATAGAGCAAGGCCGTCGGAACGGTGAAGATGATTTTGCACTGAGGTTCGACCAGAACGGAACCCTTGACGGCGAACAGGTCCAGGGCGATATCCACGGTAGGCTTGTCCAGGTCTTCCAGGATGACCAGGACTTCGCGCCCGCCTGCATCCGAATTCGTTTCGATGGCGGCAATGATTCGATTGATGAAGTCGATAAGTTGGGGGACGCGCGGCTCGAAGGTGCGCCGGAACTCTTTCTTGTCGGCAAATCCGGTCTTTAGCATGCCCGTGGCTTTGAGGAACCACACCCCTATTCCTGCCTCAACTTTGGCTTCTGCTTCGTCCGTCTTGGTCGTAACCTGTGAGACTTCCGCCGACCACCGGTCGAGGTCGTCCTTCAGCGTCTTGCTGATCCAACCCTTCCCCTCCTCGTAAAGCCGATGGCCGATGGCGACCAGCAGATCCGTGTAGCTGAGGTCGGCGACGTTGAGCTCATCCTTGATCGAGAATTTGACCACCAGGAATTTCTCCACGATCTCTCGATCAGAAGCTAATTTGCTTAACGTCGAGGTCTTTCCGGACCCGCGATGGCCGCTGAACAGAATCTTGGTGTCGGTGGAATTGTTAAGGAGGTAGACTTTAATCTCCTCCTCGGGGCTGTCCGGCCGGTCGACATACCAATTCCTGTGTTCCTCATCCAAGGATTGCATGGGATCGAAAAAACCAACGACTTCCTTCAGAAACGAAGCCTTCATGTCGGCCCGCCCTTCTTGCCTTCTGGCCTAAATCCATGTTGTACAACAGCCTGGAGCTATTCTGACGCCAGACGGCAAGCAGGTCAACTCATTCTTGGCCGCGATGGGGAAAAGGCCGGCTGGCACACCTACGGGCCACTGGGCGAGCTAAACTCGCCGCTGGCACATCAAAACGTACCACCGCGCATTTTTCACTTGACACGCCTACGGCGATATGGTAGCCTATAACTGTGGTCATTTTATGGACACATTATCGCAGGCGCGTGCCGGAGACGGACGAGGCGCGAGGAATGGCGGGAAGCTGCTGGCACTCGCGCAGGCAGGGAACTGGAAATAAATGAAAAAAAATACGATCAAAGCCAATATGTTATTGAAAACAAACGATGGCAATTCGAAAACCAACTCAAACGAACTCAAGAACGAGCCTAAATTGAGTGCTCAATGCGTGCATTAAACCCAAGATTCGAGCGTTTTGACGTGGCACACGTTCCGGCTGGGGCCTGGACTGCGGAAACGCGGCTGGGTTCGAAATTGTCCGGCCGGCGGGAATTCGGAGGCGCGGTAGAGAATACAAAAACAGTGGGAACGAACTGAATAAGTGCTTTAAAATAAAGGACATAACTTTTTCGAGTACCGCAAATTACGCGCATTTTGCGCACACATGAGCACAAAACGGAGCCTGAAAGGAGCAAAGAAACGGGCATTTTGCGAAAACGAACCGAAGTCGGCGGCTACTCCTGTGGCGGCGCCGTGACAGTGGCAATTAGTCGGCTAGACAGCCCGAGGGACTTGCACTGTCGCCGATCTGCCCACCTGCCCATCTGCCCACAGCCCGTCCGCTGCCCCTTGTTTTTCTCGGCCCGCTTCCCAATAATGGAGATATGCTCACACGCAACAACATCCGTTTGACCCTGGAAGGAGCGCGCGCCATCCTGGCCGCCGCTGAAAGCAAGGCTCGCGAGATCAAGGTTCCTCAGAATATCGCCATTGTAGACGAAGGAGGCCACCTCCTGGTCTTCGTTCGCATGGATGGGGCCAAGCTATCTTCGATTGAGGTGGCGCTCACCAAGGCGCTCGCCGCGGCGCTTCGGCGCTCGCCCACAGGCCCCTCGCCTTCCGCCGCCGAGCCCAGCGTTTTGCTTTCCCTGGGTTTGCCTTTGGCGACCGGTGGGAAGCTCACTTGCATCCGTGGCGGCTTGCCGCTGGCGGTGGACGGCCAATGCGTGGGCGGCATCGGCGTAAGCGCGGGCACCGAAGAACAGGACGTCGAGGTCGCTCAGGCGGGCGTGGAGGCTCTGGCCCGACTCTCATGACTCAGGCCGCCCAATCCGCCAGGCATTCCGGGCTTGATTACTCTCACGGGAAAGAACTAGCCATCCAGGTTTTTCTTGGAGCCATGGCGACCTTGGATTTGCGCACCGCGATGCTTGCCAAGCTGACGCGGGCAGGCGAGCTGCTCAAGGCCGGAGGTACCTCGCTTTCCCTCAAGCGGCCTCCGCGCGTAGTCGCCTTCGGAAAAGCCGCCAATCGGATGGCCGCTGTCCTGGATGAGATCCTGGGGGGCCGGATCGAGGCCGGCGTTTGCGTCTCACCGGGCGAGCCGGGTAGAAAACTGGATCATTTCCGCTATTTCGTGGGGGGCCATCCTTATCCGAAAGCGGGAACGCTCGGAGGAGCGTCTGCGGCGCTGGATCTGGTTTCGAATCTGGCTGCCGACGACGCCGTTATCTTTCTGGTTTCGGGCGGCGGGTCAGCCATTTTCGAACAGCCGTTCGATTCCGATGTCTCGCTTTCCGATCTGCATGAATTCAACCGCGTACTAGTCACCTGCGGCCTTCCCATCGAGCAGATCAATGTGCTGCGCAAGCACACTTCGGCGGTGAAAGGCGGGCGCCTGGGGGTTCGGGCGTACCCCGCGCAGCAGTTGACGATCTACATTTCCGACGTGCCCGAGCAGCTTTTTTCGATGGTCGCCTCGGGCCCTACCCTGCCGGACGAATCGACTGCGGAGGAAGCCTACGCGCTTGCTGAGGCAAACGGACTGGCGCCCCGTTTCCGGCCCAGCATCCGCAAGCGCTTCCTGGAGCACACCCTGGAAGAAACGCCCAAGCCCGGCGATGAACGTTTTAAGAACTCCCGCAGCGTTTGCCTGCTCTCCAACCGCGACGCCGTGGAGGCGGCGAAGGCGGCCGCCGAGAAATTGGGATTTGAAAGTGAGATTGATTCCAATCCCTGGGACGAAGATTATCAGCAGGTAGCGCGTTCGCACCTCGCTGCCGTCAAGGCCCTGGCTGAGGCGCACCCGGGGAAGCCGGTTTGCCTCATCGCAGGAGGCGAGGTCATTTGCCCTGTCACCGGACCGGGAGTCGGAGGACGCAATCAGGCTTACGTGCTCTACGCCGCCCAGTCCATCGCCGGCCAGTCCCTTGTGGTCTTGAGCGCCGGGACGGACGGGCGCGACGGCAATAGCCCAACCAGCGGCGCCATTGCCGACGGCCAGACCGTCTCGCGCGCCCTGGCTCTGGGAATGGACCCGTCGCGGTACCTGGCGGAAAGCGATTCCTACTCCTTCTTCCGGTGTCTTGGAGACACGGTGGACTGCGGTTACATGGACAATAACCTCCGCGATGTGCGAGTCTGGCTGGACTTCGGGCGGAAGAGGTAGGCAGTGGGCAGATCGGCAGATGGGCAGGTCAGCAGTTGGGTAACGTTCGACCTCTGTCATCCTGAGCGTAGCGAAGGATCTCTGCAGTTGATTCCGTTTTTACGAGGCCCACGAACAACTGCCGAGATCCTTCGCTACGGTCAGGATGACAGTCACGCTTTGGGAGATGAAACGTGCGCTCGGACAGCCTGCCGATTTCTTCCGACTTCCAGCACGAGGATGAACGCGTGCCATCCAGTGACATCTCCGGGAAAGTGGCGTTGGTGACGGGCGCCAGCCGTGGCATCGGCAAGGCCGTGGCCCTGGCGCTTGCCGAGGCAGGCGTTGACGTGGCCGTGAACTACCACACGCATGACGCCGCCGCCCAGGAAACCTGTGAGCGAATCAAAAGCCTTGGACGCCGCGCCCTGGCGATCCGGGCCGACGTTTCGAAAGCAACGGAAGTCGCGCGGTCGGTGAAAAATGTTGAGGAAGGTCTGGGTCCCGTCGAAATTCTGGTCAACAATGCCGGGATCACGCGCCCCCAGCCGCTCCACGAGATCACGGAAAAAGACTGGGACGAGTTGTTGGATACAAACCTGAAATCCGTGTTTCTGGTGACGCAACATGTCCTGCCAGGCATGCGGGCCCGTCATTGGGGACGGATCATCAATCTCTCTTCGGTCGCCGCGCAAACCGGCGGAGTGGTCGGCCCGCACTACGCCGCGTCGAAGGCCGGCATTCTTGGCCTCACCCATTCTTATGCGACGCTTCTCGCGAAAGAGGGCATCACGGTGAACGCCATCGCACCCGCTCTCATTTATACCGAAATGGTGGCAGTCAATCCGAAAGCGCGCGCCGACCTGATTCCCGTGGGCCGCTTCGGCGCCGTCGAGGAAGTGGCTGAGATCGCGGTCATGCTGGCCCGCAACGGCTACATCACAGGGCAGACGATTAACGTGAACGGGGGATGGTACTTTAGCTAGGGATTAGGGGATAGGGATTAGGGATTAGTGAACCTCAAGCTCCGGTCCGACCCCGGATTCTTGGCCCTAATCCCTAACGCCTAACCCCTAATCCCTTTCTCAGGAGGCAGACACATGACGCATTCGATTGGTTTCATCGGGCTTGGAATCATGGGCCAGCCTATGGCTCTGAACCTGCTCAAGGCTGGGCACAAACTCACGGTCTACAACCGAAGCGCAGGAAAGACCGAACCGCTGAAGGCGGCCGGCGCACAAGTTGCCTCGACACCGGCCGCTGCGGCCAAAGATGCCGAATTCGTCATCATCATCGTGACCGACAGCGCGGCGGTGGAGGAAGTTGTGCTTGGCAAAGATGGCATTCTGGGGACCATCGCTCCCGGCGCCACGGTGATTGACTCGAGCACCATCAGCCCCGTCGTGAGTCGCAAGCTGGCCTGCCACGTGGCGGGGAAAGGCGCCAGTTGGCTGGATGCCGCAGTAACCGGCAGCAAGCACGGCGCCGAGAAGGGCGAACTGACCTTTATGGTGGGCGGGGACCGGCAAGTATTTGAAGGCGCGTTGCCGGTTCTCCAAGTGCTGGGAAAGAAGTACATCTACTGTGGCAAGAACGGCCTGGGGCTCTCCGCAAAGCTCGCCCAAAACACCATCCAGGCTACGACGCTGGAGGTCTTTTGCGAGGGCCTGGTGCTGGCCGCCAAAGCAGGGGTGGCGCCGGAGACGATGCTCGAAATTCTTCAGTCCAGCCTGGCGCGGGCGGCGCTCACGGACTTCAAGGCCCCGTTTATCTTCAAGGGCGATTTCACGCCCTACTTCCCGCTTAAGCTGATGCACAAGGACCTGGAACTGGCCGCGGAAGCCGGGTTCGCGCACGGCGTACCCATGCCGACCCTGGCGGCGGTGAAGGAAGTATATGGCGCCTGCAAAGCCCAAGGAAAGGGCGAGCTTGACTATGCCGCCGTGGTCACGTTCTTGGAAGAATTGGCCGGCGTGAAGGTGCGGTCAAGTTAAGCCGAGACGATGATACCGGCATATCCGACGACGGCGTCGCGGTCGCCGGTGGTGTCGGCGGAGGTAGCGTACTTGATGAGTTGGACGTGACGGGCGCCAAGGTCTTTGGCCGCCGTGAGCATGGCGATCGCCGGGCCGTAGCCGCACATCGAGATATCCTCGCGGCGTACTACTTCATACAGGCCCTGCGGATCGAGAGCCAGGATCTTATCAATGGCTTTGTGGTCCTTCTCGCGCGTCAAGCCGTCGGGTTCATAATGGTTCATATCGCTGGAAGCGATGACCAGGGTGTCGGCGGCGACTGGTTTCACGGCCAGGGCGATGCTGTGGCCGAGGGATTCCAGCCCTGAATATCCTATTGAACCGATGGCGATGGGAACGAAACTGAAGTCCCCCACGCTGCGCTGGAGGAACGGAAGCTGAACTTCGAGCGAGTGCTCGTCCTCGTGGGCTTCGGAATCCTCCATGAGCAGGTGGCAGGATTGACGCAGAAGTTTCGCCATCCCAGGATTAACTTGCGCCCGGCCCAAGGGCGTCAACCATTCGCCGCTCGACATGATCGCGAAGGGCGCGCCGCGGCCGGTGTGGTTTGGACAGAGGATGATGTAGATCTTGCGTTTGGGTAATCTGCCAAAGACCGCCCCTGCCACATGGCCTGAATACATATAGCCAGCATGGGGCACGACGCATCCCAACGCCCCGTTGATCTTCTCCGCTTCGTTACCGAGATACTGATCGAGTTGGCGCGTTAGCGACTCCGGCCGGCCAGGGTAAAATCTCCCCGCAACCGCTGGTGGCCGTAAGGGAGGGGAAAGCATGGATGCATCCTATTCCCGGATTTCCTTGAATGTCAAGGGAGTTGCTTAGGGATCTTCTTTTTCGACGCTGATGCGGAGGGCCCTTAGGAATTGAGCATCCTGACTGGTCAGACGGAAAACCGGCTCCTGACGCAGGTCGGCGTTGAGCTTTTGGCGGTGAACGAGGTTGGTCTCACCTCGCTTATTGAATCCGATAGTCACCTCGAGGACGAGGAAAAGGTCGTATCCGGAAGAGCGGATGCGCCCCAGGACTTCGGCAATGTTGTCAGACTCAGACAAGGAGTCGTTGATCGCGTCGCCTAGTTCCTTGACCAACCGTTTAAAGTTATCGTCCAGCTCCAAGAGTCACCTTGCCTTCCAACGGCCCCATTGTATGATTCACTTCAAAACCGTGTCAAGGCGCAAAATTTGAGGTACGATAGCCAGTGTGATTTTCGCGCTGCCGCAGGAGGTTGCAGGATTAAGGAGTGAGCAGACTCGGATACCTATTTAAACAATTGTTTCGCAATGCGCAGCGGCTCTTCCACTTGCTGGTGGGGCTGACGTTCTTGATCCTGGCGGCCGCTGGGGCAACCGTTGCTTTCGCCGAGTGGCAAAACTACCTTAAGAGTCCCTCGGTGGGTTTAGTTAGTTTCGTCCTCTATGCAAGCTTCACCGTTTTCCTGGTTATTCTCTGCCTTTATTCATTTGTGAAGGCGCGAAACGTCCGATAGAGCCGAAAGTCGAAACTCGAAATTCGGAAATTAAGCCCCGACCTCAGGTTGCAGCACCCAAATTTGAATTTCGAATTTCGGTTTTATAGTTGCCGAGGCAAGGCCACCATGGGTTCGAGCGACGATCACGAGGTGAAAGCAAGATTCCCCACGGCCTCCGGCGTGCCACTGAAGAGCGCCTACACGCCTGCGGATCTCATCGATTGGGACTATGAGCGTGACGCCGGATACCCAGGCCAGTACCCTTACACGCGTGGAATCCATCCGAGCCTTTACCGCAGCCGGTTCTGGACCATGCGCCAATACGCGGGCTATGGGACGGCCGCGGAATCGAACTCGCGTTTCCGCTATCTGTTGAGTCAGGGGCAAACGGGACTCTCGGTAGCTTTCGATCTTCCTACCCAAATCGGCTTGGACTCCGATCATCCGCTTTCCTGCGGCGAGGTCGGGCGCGTGGGCGTAGCCATCGATTCGCTCGAGGACATGGAAGCGCTCTTTACGGGTATTCCTGTGGATCGAGTCTCGACCTCGATGACCATCAACGCCACCGCGGCAATCCTCCTGGCGCTCTACTTCGCGGTGGCGGAAAAACAAGGCGTGGGGCTCGCCAAGCTTTCGGGGACTGTCCAGAACGATATCCTGAAGGAATATACCGCGCGCGGGACTTACATCTATCCCCTTGAGCCCGCCCTGCGGATTGTGACCGATATCTTCGCCTTCTGCCGTGACTGCGCACCGGAATGGAATACGATCTCCATCAGCGGCTATCACATGAGGGAGGCGGGCTCGACGGCGGTCCAGGAAGTGGCTTTCACCTTGGCCAACGCGGTGACCTACGTTGAGGCAGCCGTCCGGCGTGGACTGGTCGTGGATGACGTCGCGCCGCGCCTTTCTTTCTTCCTGAACGCCCACAACGATCTGTTGGAAGAAGTCGCCAAATTCCGCGCCGCGCGCCGGCTCTGGGCGCGGCTGATGCGTGAGCGCTTCAAGGCGCAGAATCCACGCTCTTGGGTATTCCGCTTCCACACCCAGACGGCGGGCTCCACGTTGACCGCGCAGCAGCCCGACGTCAACATCGTGCGCGTCACGCTTCAAGCGCTGGCGGCGGTGCTGGGCGGGACGCAATCGCTGCACACCAACGCGCGCGATGAAGCCCTGGCGTTGCCGACGGAGGCTTCCGCGCTGATCGCTCTGCGCACCCAGCAGATTATCGCCGCCGAGAGCGGAGTAACGAACACCGTTGATCCGCTGGCCGGCTCCTACGCGATCGAGAAGCTTACTTCCGAGATCGAAGAAGGCGCCCGGGAATACCTGGGCAAGATCGATGCCATGGGAGGCATGCTGCGCGCCGTCGCCAATGGTTACGTGCAGAGGGAGATTCAGCAGGCCGCCTACGAGTATCAGAAATCCATCGAGAGCGCAGCACGCGTGGTGGTGGGTGTGAACCGATACCAGAGCGAGAGAGCCGCGCCGCTGGCCGTTCTCCGCATCGATCCGGAGGTGGAGCGCGCCCAGGTGGAGCGATTGAGGAATCTTCGCGCCCGCCGGGACGCTGCGCGCGTCACCGCGGCGCTTCGCCACATCGAGGAGACCGCGCGCTCGGAGCAAAACCTGATGCCCGCTATCCTCGAGGCCGTTAAGGCATACGCAACCGTGGGTGAAATCTCCGACGCGCTGCGCCAAGTGTTCGGAGAGTACCAGGAGTCGGTTGTGATTTGATGCCACGCCCTGCGTGTGGTATTGTTCCGCCATGGCGAAGTGCAAGCTACTCGCGTTCCTACTCTGCGAAAAGGCCACCGTGGCCACGACGGAACCGGGTAGGAAAGTGACCCTGCACCGTCTGTTCGACAGGATCATAGTTCCTCCGACTCCGGAGGAGCCTGAACTATTCTTCGCCTACTACAAAATCGTTGTAGATGAGCCGTGTACAGTGACGTTGAGAGTGATTGACCCTCGGCTGCGCGAAATTCGAGGAAATTGGCGGGATTCAATCACCCAGGTTGGTCCCGTGCAATCGATTTGGGCGCTTCACACGGGCCTTCTTGAGTTGCCGGGGCCCTACGTGCTTGAGTTGAGGCAGGAGGTCGAAGGTTCGGACGCACTCTCGTTAGCAAGTATGGTATTTGTCGTCGAACAGCAGAGCGAGTAAAGGGTGAGTCAAATCGCAAGGCTCGGGTGACTTGGAGCACCCCGGCGCAATACAGAATGGATTAGAGATTTTTGACCCCGCGTTGCAGGAGTTCTCATGAGCTCCCAGGTTATGATGGCTGACCACGCCTTTTTGATACATACACCAGAAGAGGCCGTACAGCACCTAAATGAATGGTCTGGACAGGAGATGACTGCGGAATCACTACGAGGCACTCGGGCTCGACTGACTGATACTAGCCGCCAGGAGGCAAAGCGCCGGTGTTTGCTTGAAATCCTAGGAAGACCTGACCCGATTTGGAATCCCGCCCAACACCCGGAGCTTGACGCGGAAGGTGGAGCTGCTGCTTGGGTTAAGAGAATTCGGCGCGAGGCAGAGCGTGCGTCCGTGAAACGCACCCAAACAAGGCACCGCGAATGACCGTTCTCTTGGACACCTCCGTAATCATTGATGCACTCCGAGGCAAGATGGACCGGCGTAATTTACTTCTGAAACTTTCTGAAAATGGCTGCATTTTAGCCTGTTGTGCTATCAACGTAGCGGAAGTGTATGCCGGGGCGAGACCCGACGAGGAGCAAGACACCCTCAAGTTCTTTCAAGGTCTGGAGTGTATAGAAATCGACTGGGAAGTAGCTCAACGGGCGGGAGCCCTGAAGTACGAGTGGGCACGAAAAGGAAAGACCATCGATCTCCCTGATGTGATCATCGCGGCAGCTGCCCTCGCCTTCGATCTCACGCTGGCCACGGACAATCGGAAGGATTTCCCCATGCCTGACTTGAAGTTCCTGGATCTACCATAGACTGCGAGTCTGTGATGTCAACCCTGACCTTTCTAGGCGCTACCGGCACGGTTACCGGCTCGAAGTACTTGCTGGAGGCGGGCGGCGAGCGGCTGCTGATTGATTGCGGGCTCTTCCAGGGCCTAAAGGAGCTTCGCCTGCGCAACTGGAATCCGCTGCCCGTTCCTGCTTCGAGCATCCAGTGGTTGGTGCTCACGCACGCGCACCTCGACCACACGGGTTACATTCCGCGTCTGGTTAAAGACGGATTCAAAGGACAAATTTACGGCTCGGCCGCCACAGTGGATTTGTCGAAGCTGGTGCTTCCGGATTCGGGCCACCTCCAGGAAGAAGACGCGGCCTATGCCAACAAAAAGGGATTCAGCAAACACGCTCCGGCGCTGCCTCTCTACACCTACGACGAAGCGGTGAAATCGCTCGAATCGTTCCGCCCCATCGACGAGTCCAAGCCGCTCGAGCTTTCCACGCATTTCTCGCTGCGTTGTTTTGCCGCCGGCCACATCCTGGGTGCACGAATGATTGCAGTCACCGTGCGCGAAAACGGGGCCGTCAAGAAAATCCTCTTTTCCGGCGATCTAGGCCGTTTTCCGCAACTTATCTTGCGGGCGCCCGCGACGCCGGAGGACGAGTACGATTATATGTTGCTCGAGTCCACCTACGGCGACCGTCTGCACCCGCGCGACGACGTGGGCGCGCACCTTGCTTCCATCGTGGAAGCGACGGCCGAGCGCGGCGGCACGGTGGTGATCCCCTCGTTTGCCGTGGGACGGACGCAGGAACTGCTTTACCTTTTCCGCGAGCTGATCGAGCAGCGGAAAATGCATTCGCTTCCTATCCATGTTGACAGCCCCATGGCCATCGATGTGACGGACCTTTACCGGCGCCACGAGGAGGACTACGACCTCAAAACGGGAGCTCTGGAAGCGCAGGGCATCAAACCTTTCTCTCCGCCCAACTTGCACTTTGACAAGAGCGTGGAAGAATCCAAGGCTTTGAATGAGGTGCGTTACCCGATGGTGATCATCTCGGCGAGCGGCATGGCCACGGACGGGCGCGTGGTTCATCACCTGCAACGCTGCCTTCCCGACCATCGCAACACCATTCTCTTTGTGGGGTTTCAAGCGGCAGGCACGCGGGGCAAAATGATCCAGGCTTGTCAACCCGTCAAGATGTACGGCCAATTCATTAATCTCCGGGCACGCATCGAAACCCTCGAGCACCTAAGCGCCCACGCGGACTACGGAGAGATTCTGGGTTGGCTGCACAAATTCCACACCCCTCCCGGCAAAACGTTTCTGGTCCACGGCGAACCCAAAGCCGCCGAATCGCTTCGCCACAAAATCGACCAGGAACTTGAATGGGGTGTGTCAGTCGCTTCCTACCTCCAGAAGGTTCAACTTTGATTAAAGTGGGGTAGGGCAGAGTTGCAGAATACAACGGCATGGCGCATCGCCGCATTCTGCTGTATAGTGCTGCCAAGATCGCTTCAAGAGGCGATCCGTGAATGGGGCGAAAAATCAGTCGATGGCAATCTGCGGCGAAGATAAAGCAGCTAGCACATCTCGAGAGACATAGAAGTGAATTCAACTTTGCGCGTCGCCCTTTTCACGGATTCCTTCTCTGAAGCGAATGGCGTCGGCACGCTCAGCCGGGAGTTTGCTGCGTTCGCCCAACGCCGCCAGTTTCCTTTTTTCTGCGTTCACAGCGGCCCTCGAACGCGCGTTGTCCAAGCGCAATCTCTCACCACGTTGGAACTCAAGCGAAGTCTGGCGGCGTTTCCGCTGGACCACGACCTGTCTTGCGACCCCTTGCTCAGCCGCTACAAGAATTGGGTGACCGCGCAACTGCGCCCCTTCAAGGCGGACCTGGTACACATAACGGCGCCGGGGGACATCGGAATCCTGGGCCTTTGGGTGGCGCATTCCCTAAGGATTCCGCTGGTCGCGTCCTGGCATACCAACTTGCACGAGTATGCCTCCCGCCGGCTGAACAAGCTTTTTTCCTTCCTGCCACATACCTGGCGGGAACAGGTTTGCAAAACCGCCGAAGAGCAGAGTTTGCGCGCCTGCGTCCGCTTCTATGGTTTGGCCCGCTTCCTCCTGGCGCCAAACGAAACCATGGTCAATCTTCTCCAGGAGCGAACCGGTAAACCCGCCTACCTGATGGCGCACGGTGTTGATCCCGAATTATTCTACCCTGGCCGGCGCCGCCGGCGGAGCGGTCCCTTTTGCATAGGGTACGTAGGCCGCCTCACTCCCGAAAAGAACGTGCGCCTGTTCGTCGACTTGGAGCGAAGTTTGCTCGCCGCCGGGCAGAGTAATTTCCGCTTCATTATGGTCGGAGAGGGTAACGAGAGCGACTGGCTAAGGAAGAACCTTCGGTTTGGCGAAACGCCGGGGATACTCCGCAGAGAGGCTCTCGCGGAAGCGTTTGCCGACATGGATGTCTTTGTGTTCCCTTCACAGACCGACACGTTCGGGCTGGTGCT
>Ga0209415_10012918_pt1 | contig 13856 bp, 13 predicted proteins | sample PeaSoiSIISIP2007_FD_187696 | JGI IMG/M metagenome (GOLD analysis project Ga0209415, IMG submission 187696) | Peat soil microbial communities from Weissenstadt, Germany - SII-SIP-2007 (SPAdes) (version 2) | ecosystem: Environmental > Terrestrial > Soil > Wetlands > Peat | place: Germany... | reverse complement strand
CGGGCAACGAAGGTTGTTGGGCGCGGCCCGGCATCTCCTCGTTCAAGGACTTGAAGGGCAAGAAGGTGGCGGCGAACACCTCCGCGGAAATCACCATGAACGGACTGCTGACCGCTACGGGCATGACGGCAAAAGACATCCAGTTCGTCAATCTCCCACCCAACGAAATGGCGGGCGCCCTGTCGAAGGGCGATGTCGATGCCGCCTGCGTGTGGCAGCCACTGCTCGACGGGTTAAAGGCGGCGGCGCCCGGCGGCACCCTGCTCGGTACCGATATGGACACCGCCATGTTCAAGAAATATGGCACGATGGCGTCCCCGGATATTGTTATCATCTCGAAGAAGCTGGTCGATGAGCAACCACAGCAGGCAGCCAAGCTGGCCGTGGCCATGTTCAAGGGTGCCGACTTCGTCAACGCTAACCCCGAGGAGACAGCAAAGCTGATCTCGAGCTATTTCAAGAAGCCACCCGAAGAACTCTTGGCCGGCGTCAAGAGCTTCAAGTTTTTTGGGGCGGCCGGCTGGCAGGAGCATATGAAACTGCATGAGGCGCAGATGCAGGAACTGGCGGATTGGCTGAACGAGACGGGAAAGATCCCGAACCGGCCTGCCGTGGCGAACTGGGCCAACTACAGCTTCCTGCCAAAGTCTTAGCGAATCCTTGGGCGCAGGCACGGGGCATCGCCCGTGCCTGCGCGAGCCCGACCGGATTATCGAAGTGGCAACCGGACAGACGCCCTCGACCAACATCACTAGCGAAGTGGCAGTGGAAGGGATTGTCGGCCACGCGCCGACGCCCCGTGCTTGGTATCGGTTTCGGCCGAGCCTATTCCTAAACGTCCTTTCGGTTTTCGCGTTTTTGGCCCTGTGGACCGCCTCGACTGAACTGGGCTGGATAGCCCCCATCTTCCTCCCCTCGCCTGCAGCGGTCACTTCCGAAGCACAGAAACTGATAGCGACTGGCGACCTGTTGGACGCGGTGCTGGCCTCTTCGCAGCGGGTGTTCCTCGGGTTCGCGCTGGCCGGCGTGGTCGCCGTGCCACTCGGCATCCTGATGGGCGTATGGTGGCCGGCGAAGGCGCTCATGGATCCTTTCGTGTCGCTGCTGCGGCCGCTGCCGTCTATCACCTGGATCCCGCTTACCATGCTGTGGCTGGGCATCGGCGAGTCGCAGAAGGTTGCAATCGTCTTCATGGGCTCTTGGATCTACATCCTGCTTTACACGATTGAGAGCACGAAACGCGTGGATCCCCTCCTCATCCGTGCCGCTCGCAACCTCGGCGCTGGCGATTTTGCGATCATGGCCCACGTGATATTGCCCGGCGCGTTGCCCGGCATCCTCGCTGGTCTCAAGGTTACCCTTGCCATTTCCTGGTCTTGCGTATTGTCGGCGGAGATGATCGCGGCGCAAACGGGCCTGGGCGCTATGATTTGGATTGCAAAGGACTGGGGCAACCTGCCGCTGGTGCTGCTGGGTATGGTGTGCATTTCGATCACCGTGCTCGTGGCAGATTTGCTGGCCGACCGCATCGAGCGGTTGTTGCTGCCTTGGGAGCGCAACCGTCGCCTATGACGGCACCCCCACGATAACAGGAGGCGCCCCATGCCGGTGATCCTCGCCGCCGATCAAGTGACCAAAGTATTCCTGGCCAGCCGCGGCAACGCCGTTATCGCCATCAAGAACCTCTCGCTCGACGTCGAAGAGAGCGAGTTTCTTTGCCTGCTCGGCGCCTCGGGCTGCGGCAAGTCGACCATGATCAACATGTTCGCGGGCTTCACGCAGCCGACATCAGGACGAGTCCTGCTCCGCGGACAGCCCATCACCGGCATCGAGCCGCGCTGCGGCATGGTTTTTCAGTCCTATGCGCTGTTCCCATGGAAGACGGTGCGGGGCAACGTTGAGTTTGCCCTCAAGATGAAGGGCGTGCCTTCCGCAGAGCGCCGTCGCGTCGCCGAGCGGTTCATTCACATGGTGAAGCTGAACGGCTTTGAGGACCATTATCCCACTGAACTGTCCGGCGGCATGCAGCAACGCGTTACCCTGGCTCGCATCCTGGTTGCCAATCCTGAGGTTCTACTGATGGATGAGCCGTTCGCGGCGCTCGATGCGATGACGCGCCAGGTGATGCAGGAAGAGCTGCTCGCAATCCAAGAGCAGAGTCGCAAGACCGTTGTCTTCATCACCCACAACATCGACGAGGCCCTGACCCTGGCCGATCGCATCGTCGTGCTGTCCGCTCGTCCGGGCCGGGTGAAGGCGATCGTCGAGAACGACCTGCCGCGTCCGCGCCATGTGGCGATCCAGCTGACGCCCCAGTATTCCGCGCTCAAGGCCACGGTGTGGCAGTACGTCGAGGAGGAAGTCCTAAAGCACGTCGACGCGGACCGCCCGTCGGCGGCCTGACGGCCTTGCGCTTGGCGTGAGTGGCTCGGCGTTTCAGCGCAGCTCCTGACGACTGTCTTCCTTAAGGTATCTTCTGATTGAAGGGGAACGCGGACCGTCCGGCGGCACGTGATCGATATTTTCGCTCCGGACCATGACGCGCCGCCATCGACTGGGCAGGCATGGCGGCCTAGATTTTCGCGGTATGTTCTATCGTTAATATGCGCGATGCGATGCTGGGGCAGCGTTGATGAACCGTTTCATATTGACATGCCCCGAGTGCGGTTCTAGGCTTCATCCAATTAGTTAGATGGCATGCGCGAACGATCCCAAGGTCAGTGGTAACCAGGGAGAGACGCGGCGATCATGAGGAGCGACATGGATCCAAAGACCAGCGCTGCACAAGCGACGCGGTGGCAGGATGAGCTGTACGACGAACTCCGCCGAAACAACGTCACTCAGTTCGCGTATGTTCCCGACGCCGGACATTCCATCCTCATCGACCGGTCGCTGGCGGATTCCGGGGCGCACTCCGTGGGATTGACCAGTGAGGAAGAAGGCGTTGCGATGCTCGCCGGCGCGGATCTCGGCGGAGCTCGGGGCGTGCTGCTGATGCAGAGCAGCGGCGTGGGCAACTGCATCAATATGCTGTCTTTAATAAAGGGCTCACGGTTTCCCTTCTTGACCCTCGTCACCATGCGGGGCGAATTTGGCGAAGGGAATCCCTGGCAGTTCGCCATGGGCCAGGCAGTGGAACCCGTCTTGAAGGCCATGGGCGTGATCTGCCTTCGCATCGAGCGCCCGGAGGACGTGATCACCTCGATCGGGGCTGCGATGACCATGGTTTTCCGCGCGGGTCAGCCCGTGGCCGTGCTTCTGGCGCAGAAGCTGCTCGGCGCGAAAAAATTCTGAGGAGGCGGAGATGGAACCCAAACGCAACGCGAAAGAGATTGCGAAGGCCGTCGCGCCCCGCTTCATGCTCGATCGCCGTCAAGCTGTGCCGGCGCTGATCGGGCGTCACGAGGATTTCCTGCACATCAGCGGGCTCGCCGGCGCGTTCTACGAGTTGAACGCTCTGACAAACCAGGGTAGCCATTTGTACGCCCTTGGCGGCGCCATGGGCGCGGCATGCATGATGGGCCTTGGCTTAGCCCTCGCGCGACCGGACAAGCGAATCCTGGTGACCACCGGGGATGGCGAGCTGCTAATGAGCCTCGGTGCCCTCACAACCATCGCCGTCATGAACCCGCCGAACCTTTCGATTCTCTGCGTCGACAACGGACACTATGGCGAGACCGGTTATCAGATTTCGCACACAGGCCACGGCGTCGACCTTGAGCAGATCGCGCAGGGCGCGGGCATCAAGCAGACCCGCACAGTGGCATCCGAGGCAGACATCGCCGACGGCGCGCGCATCCTCCGCCAAGGAAACGCCACCGCCTTCGTTCTGCTTTCCGTGAAACCGACCGACGGACCGAAAACCAAGGCGAGCCTCGACGGCGCCGTGTGCCGTGAATTGTTTCGCAGTGCGTTGCTGAACACGCCCTGATCGGCTTTGGGCCGATAGCTCGAACAGGGCCGCGCGCCGGCGGCGCGCGGTGATCACAAAGGGCTGGCGCCCATTGGCCCTGGACCGCGGCCATAGCGGGCTTGGTCCATAGCATCGCGCATCCTGTAAATGGCGGCCAGGCCCCGGACGCCCGCGCGGGCCAGGGCGGGGAAGCGAAACCGAACCGGGACCGACATGGTCGTACCCGGTATTAGCAGGTCTTTGACCGAAGTTCCCGACGCAGCTCTCGCGAGTTCCCGTCCCATGACGGTCGCCAGCGCGATGCCGCGCCCGCTGTACCCCAAGCCCACCAGTACTCCTGAGGCAAGCTCATGCAGATGAGGGATCTGGTCGCTTGTCATTCCCAGCCAACCGCTCCAATGAAACGCCCAATCTATGCGGCCAAGCTCCGGGAATAGAGCCAAAAGGCGGCGGCTCGAGAATTCGTAGGCCGGCTGCCGCTCTGGCCCGAAGAGCGCACCATCGCCGCTCACATGGATGCATCCGTTCGGATGCAGGCGCACCCCCGACGCGAGGTGTCGCGTATCGGTGAGCGCTCGCCCCTCCGGGAGGATTCGGCTCCGCAGGCGCTCCGGCACGGGTTCGGTGGCGAATTGGTATAACCGCAGCGGTATCAGGCTCTGCCTGAGCCCCGGCCAGAGGTCGTCCGTGTAGGCGTTTGTGCCGATCAACACCTGGCTGGCTCGAACCGTGCCATGGGCGGTGGTTATCCGCCACTCCGCCCCCTGTCGCGCCAGCGACAACGCCCTGCTGCCCGCCTTTATCGCCGCCCCGGCCCGGCAGGCCGCCGTCGCCAGTCCGCGGGCGTAAGCGAGAGCATTCAGCGTGCCGCCCCGCGGCTCAAGGAGCGCGCCCCAATAGGTTCCGCCGCCGATCGCCTGCGCGGTCGCGGCCGCGTCGAGAATCGGAAGTGCGGCACCGCGCGCCTGCCAGAATGCCGAGCGTCGGCGCAGCCGGGCCAAGGCCTGTGGAGTATGGGCGGCAAAGATCAACCCGTTGCGTACTGAGAAGCAGGCGATGCGGTGGCGCTCGATCAAGTCGAATACCAAGTCGGCGCCCTCTGCTGCGGCTTGGATCAGCCGCTCGCCATGAGCGCCAAAGCGCTGCAGCATGGCCCACGGTTCGTGCCGGAGATAAGGGTTTACCTGTCCGAAGGTGCGCCCCGAACCTCCCCAGCCAATCTCGTTGGCCTCGAGAACGACCACTCGCGCGCCCGCTTCCGCCGCATGGAGAGCGGCGGATAATCCGGTAAAACCGGCTCCCAGAACACAGATGTCCGCGCGCGCCTCACCGTGAAGGGGCGAGGCTTCCGGCGCCGGCGGCGCCGTCTCGGTATAGCTGGTGCGCGCAAGCGCGCTTGGATCGTCAAGGGGATGGTACATGGCTCGCTTTCGAGACTTCGGCCAATCCGGGAGCAACTGCGCCCGCGCTCCGGCGCTTTCGACGCTTCTCGCAATTGCCGCCGTGGGTGTCCGTTCCGCAGGCGAGATGCACCGCTCTGAGCGCGGGCTCACCGCGTCTTAATCATGCCGGCAGTTTGGGTTCCGGGAACATGGCACGGTTCGGCGCGTGCGCGCGCTTCCAGACCATGACGCTGCGAGTGTAATCGATCACGACCGTGCCGTCCTGCTTCACGCCGAAGGTGCGGACTTTGACGATCCCCTGCTTCGGCCGCGACTTCGATTCTCGCACCTCTACGACTCGCTGCTCGGCATAGAGAGTGTCGCCGGCGAATACCGGATTCGGCAGCGTGATCTGGTCCCAACCGAGCGCAAAGCCGTTCTCGCTGACATCCACCACGCCAAGCCCGGCAACTACGGCCAGCGTGACAATGCTGTTCACCAGGAGCCGATCGAAGCCGGTCTGGCGCGCGTATTCGACGTTGAAGTGAATCTGGTTGGTATTGTTGCTGAGCAGCGTGAAAAACATGTTGTCGGTATCCGTGATCGTGCGACCGAGGCGCGAGCGGTACACGTCACCCACCTGGAAATCCTCGAAGAAACGTCCGATCCAGCCTTCTTTTACGGCCATGGGTCCCTCCTGATGGCAGGTTCTGTCACGCGGTGACGGTTAGGCCGATCCGTGCGGCAAGGCGCATGGTACCGACTGCGCGCTCGTAGATCGGCCGGTCGACCAGCTTGCCGGCGAAGCTGATGCTGCCGTGCCCCTCGGCCACTGCCTTCTCGAAATCCGCAATCAGGGCACGGGCGAATGCGATCTCGTCCGCGGTCGGACTGAAGGCGGCATTCACCGTGTCGATCTGACCGGGATGCACCATCGACTTGCCGAGAAATCCTAGCGCGCGGGCCTTTGCGGCGTCGGCTTTCAAGCCGTCGATATCCTTCAGATCCGGCCAGACGCCGTCGACAGAAGTGACCCCTGCGGCGGTAGCGGCGACCACGATCGAGGAGCGGGCATGAATGAAATCGCGGGCGATGCCGGTGCGCACGGTGGGAAGGCCGATGTCGCGGCTGAAGTCCTCCGCACCGAACATGAGGCCAATCACGCGCGGCGAGGCGGCGGCGAGAGCCGGGGCGGCAAGCAGCCCCTTCGCCGTTTCGATCGCCAGCATCAGCCGGACGGCGCCGGGAGCGAGGCCGCGCTGGCGCTCGAGAAGATCGAGCATGATCGCCAAGCCGGCGACCTCCTCCACCGTCTCCACTTTTGGGACGGTCAGGCCCTCCAGTCCCGGCACCACCACCGCGTCGAGGTCGAGCGCCAAGTCGGCCGTCGTGAGTCCATTGACCCGCACGAAGCGGGCCGGTCCGCCGGCAACGCGCGGCTTGCCGAGCCCCGTCGCGACCAGCGGACGGGCAACTGCCTTCTGGGCCGGGACCACGCCATCCTCCAGGTCCAGCATGATGGCATCGGCGGATAGCGCGAGCGCCTTATCGATTATCTTCGTGGAATGCCCGGGAACGAACATCCATGAGCGCATGCGGTCCATGCCAGGATTCCTCGGTGTGTTTCGGGTTCTCTCGACCGTCAGTAGGATCGCTCCATCCCGAGCACGTGCTGTCCGACATAGGCCAGCACCATGTTCGTGGAGATCGGCGCGATCTGGTACAGGCGGGCTTCCCGCCACTTCCGCTCGATGTCGTATTCTCGCGCGAAAGAGAATCCGCCATGAGTCTGCATCGCCACATCGCCCGCCTTGAAGCAGGCTTCCGATGCGAGCAGCTTGGCGATGTTCGCGGCCTCCCCGGCATCGCGGCCGGCGCTGAACAGTGCCGCCGCCCGGCGGCACATCAGGTCAGCCGCCTCGAGCTCGGCATAGGCGCGGGCAATCGGGAACTGGACGCCCTGGTTGCGTCCGATGCTGCGGCCGAAGATCGTGCGCTGATTGGCGTATTCGACGGCGCGGCGAATGAACCAGCGGCCGTCGCCGATTGATTCCGTCGCGACCAATATCCGCTCCGCATTCAGCCCATCGAGGAGGTAGCGAAAACCCTTGCCCTCTTCGCCGATGAGATTCTCCGCCGGCACGTCGAGGCTGTCCATGAACACCTCGGTGGCGTTGTGGTTGATCATCGCCGGCAGGGGACGGATCTCCATCCCGTGACCCAGGCTTTCCCGGATGTCCACCAGGAACACCGAGAGCCCGTCCGTCTTCTTGGCGACTTCGGCGAGCGGTGTGGTGCGCGCGATTAGCAGCATCAGGTCGGAATGCAGCGCCCGCGAGGTCCACACCTTCTGGCCCGACACGACGTAGCGGTCGCCCTTACGGACCGCGCGGGTCTTCAGGCTTGTGGTGTCCGACCCGGAGGTCGGTTCGGTGACGCCAAAGGCCTGCAGCCGCAGCTCGCCGGAAGCGATCTTGGGCAGGTAGCGCTGCTTCTGTTCGCCGCTGCCGTGCCGCAGCAGCGTGCCCATGATGTACATCTGGGCATGGCCCTGGCTGGCCGTGCAGCCGCTGGCATTGATCTCCTCCAGAATAACCGCGGCGGCCCGCAGCGGCAGGCCCGCGCCGCCGTATTCCTCGGGGATGAGGGCGGCGAGGAATCCTGCCTCGGTCATCTCGCGGATGAACGCGGTCGGATAGGCGTTCGAATCCTCGAGGCCGCGCCAGTAGGCTCCTGGATAGCGCACGCACAGCGCGCGCACGGACTGGCGCAATTCCGGGAAGTCTTCGCCGAGCTGGACGCTCTGTAGCTGCGAGCCATCGGCGCTCGAGGTATCCATGCTTGCGGTCTCCGGTGCCCGGTGGGGATCACTCCGCCGCGGTTTCGGCAGGTTGTCCGCCGAAGATGCGCTTATTATGCTGGCCGGGGCGGGGCGCGACGGCACGGAGCGGCGGACGCCGACCGTCGAACGACAGGGGCAGGCCGACCAGCCGCATGTCATTCTCCAGCGCTTGCTGGATGATGCCGAGCGACTGAGTCTGGGGATGCGCGACCACTTGGTCGACCGACTGGATCGGGGCGGTGGGAACGCCGGCTCGTTCGAGCCGCTCGGACCAGGCCGCGGTCGTGTCGGTGGCGAAGATCGCTTCGATCGAGGCGATCAATGCTTGGCGGTTCCTGACCCGCCCGTCATTGGTGGCAAAGCGCGGATCATCGGCCCAGTCCGGCTGGTTGAGCACCATTGCCAGCTTGCGGAACAGACCGTCATTGCCGGCGGCCACCATGATGTAGCCATCGCTGGCTCGGAAGGCCTGGTGTGGGACGATTTCCGCGATCCCGGATCCCATCGGCCGTCGAATTTCGCCCGCGGCCAGGTAGCCGGCGACCTGCACGGTCATCCAGGCGACCGCGGTCTCAAAGAGCGAGGTGTCGACCACGCATCCACGGCCGGTGGCTGAGCGCCGGATCAGCGCCGCCAATATGCCGATCGCGGACCACATGCCGCTGCCCATGTCGACTACGGCGGGCCCAACCCGGACCGGCGCGCGACCATCCTCTCCGGTCACGCTCATCAGTCCGCCGAAGGCTTGCATCAGTGGGTCGTAGCCCGGCTTGTCGCTGAGCGGCCCAGTACGACCGAAGGCGCCAAGGTTGCAATAAACGAGACCCGGCTTCTGGCGCAGCAGGTCTTCACCGGATAGTCCGTAGCGCTCGACCGTACCGGGTCGCAGGTTCTGGATCACTACATCGGCCCGGTCGAGGACCAGCCGCTTCAGACGGGCGAGCTGGGCCGGATCGGTCAGATCGACCGTGACGCCGAGCTTGTCCCGGTTGAGGCTCTGGAAGGCCGAGGAAGTGCCGTGCCAATAAGGTGGCCCCCAAGCGCGCGCGTGGTCGCCGTGCTCCGGGTTCTCCACCTTGATCAGGTCGGCGCCGAGCGAGGCCATGATCAAGCCGCCGTACGGACCAGCCACGCTGTGGCAGATCTCGACGACCGTAATGCCCTTCAACGGCAGTTCATTGGTCAAGGGTGCGTCTCCTCACCGCTCATCCGTTGCTTGGGCCGCGATTTTCTTCGGACTGCGCTCCGTCCGTCGCTGGGCTACTTGCTGAGGGCGCCGCAGGCCACGCGGATCCGTTTGCAGGCCTCCGCGAGAACATCGTCGCGAGCCGCGTAAGAAACCCTGAAATAAGGGGACATACCGAAGGCGCCACCGAACACGAGCCCCACCCCGGCCTTCTCCAGGAGGTAGACGACGAAATCCTCGTCGTTGGCGATCACCTTGCCGTCCGGCCGCGTCTTGCCAATGAATGCGGCGCAAGATGGGTAAACGTAGAAGGCGCCCTCGGGCTTGTGGCAGGTCATGCCCGGGATGGCGTTCAAGGCGCCGAGTACGAAATCGCGGCGGCGCGCGAAGGCGTCCACGTGTCCGGCAATGAAATCCTGCGGACCGGTCAGAGCCTCCACAGCAGCGGCTTGGCTGATCGACGTGGGATTGGTGGTCGAGTGCGACTGCACCGCCACCATCGCCTTCACGATGTCGCGGGGTCCGGCGGCATAACCGATGCGCCAGCCGGTCATGCAATAGGTCTTCGAAACCCCGTTCATGGTGAGGGTGCGGTTGTAAAGCGACGGCTCGATCTGCGCCGCCGTTGTGAACACGAAGTTGCCATAGACCAAGTGCTCGTAAATGTCGTCGGTCAGCACATAGACATGCGGATGACGCACCAGAACATCGGTCACCTGCTTGAGCTCGGCAGCGGTGTACGCGGCCCCTGAAGGGTTCGAGGGGGAGTTCACCACCACCCATTTGGTTTTCGGCGTTATCGCCTTCTCCAAATCCTCGGCCGCTAGCTTGAAGTTCCGTTCCGCGCGGCACGGCACGATCACCGGTACGCCGTCGCACAGCGTGACCATTTCAGGGTAGGACACCCAGTAGGGCGCCGGGATGATCACCTCGTCGCCGGGGCTCAAGGTCGCCATGAAGGCATTAAAGATAACGTGCTTGCCACCGACCGAAACGATCACCTGATCGGGCTTGTACTCCAACCCGTTCTCCTTCTTGAACTTGGCGCAGATCGCCTGTTTCAAGGCCGGTATGCCGTCGACGGCGGTGTATTTGGTCTGCCCGGCCCGGATGGCGCGGATCGCCGCTTCCTTGATGTTGTCCGGGGTGTCGAAGTCGGGTTCTCCGGCGACCAGGCCGATGATGTCTTGGCCTTGCGCCCTCAATTCGGCCACGCGGCCGAAGAGTGACACGGTCGGCGAGGGCTTCACTCGCGCCAAGCGATTGGCGATCACACTCGTGGCTACCTTGTTCATGTCGATGCGCCGCTAGGGTTTCTTCCGGATTGGCCATTCTCGGCGGCAGGGTACGTTCTGTCAAGAAAACGTTTCATCAACGTTAGCCTCTGGCGAGGAAAAGGCTGCGGCGCAATCCCCGATTCCGGCTATAGGTAGCCAAAATTCAGCAATTGTCGGCCATTTTTGGACAAAGAATCTGCACCCTGGACGGGCGCCCCGCGATGCTTATCGAGCCCGTTGCTGGGATCGGTTCATTGACAAGCCTTGACGACGCGGTTGTAATCCTTGGCTTGCGTCGATTGGCTCGCGCATAGAGAGCAGAGAGTGATGGCCATTGTGCTTTGGCTGCGCACCGGTCTTGACCGCAAACGGAGCACCGGTTTCTCGGCGGCGTCAGCGGCGACGACGTGCCGAGACCGACCCGAGGTCGGAAACGTCGGGGGCGCTGCCTTCCGCATCGACTTTCGCGGGGCCACAGGCGAAGGGAAAAATATTGATGCTATGGCCGGAAATCTGCGCCGCTTCCGAAACGGCGAGCGGCCGCTGAGCGCGCTCGACGTGGGCAAGGGCTGAGGTGTCCGCCTTGCGCGCGCTCGCGTTGCGGCTCTACGAAGCCTATCTCCGTTATCCTACGGGCCAGGAAGTCCATACCGCGGCCTCGGGCAGGATAGCGGCCTTGCACGAACTGTTCCTCGAGATCGAGGACCGCGAGGCCGGCGTGATCGGCGCGGGAGAAGTGCGGGCCAATATCGCTTTCATCACCGGCACGCCCGAGGAGGAAGTATGGCCGGGCGTCGTGAGGCTCTGTCGTGGCCTCGACCTGAGCGATGCGTCGACGCTCGCCGCTTCCTTCGGCCGACTCCGGCACGACGCGCCAAAGATCTGTTGCGCCCTGGTCGACAACGCGCTCGTTGATTTGGAGGCCCGGCGGCGCGGGCAATCCGCCGCAGCCTATTTGGGCGGCGCGTGGCAAGCCGGCGGCTTGGCGTGCAACAACTGCGTCTTTTGGGGCGGCGACGCGGATATGCAGGCGAACTTGGCACGCTACGTCGCGCTCGGCTTCCGCAAGATCAAGCTGCGCGTCGGCGTCGGGACGCTCGACGACGACGTGCGCCGTCTTTCTTGGATACGCGGCGCTTACGGCCAAGACCTCGTGCTCTCCATCGACGCGAACGGTGCCTGGAGCGCCGACCAGGCGCTCGGCGCCATCGATCGCTTGCGGCGGTTCGATATCGAATATATCGAGCAACCGACCCTGAAAGGGGACTGGCCCTCCCTCGAGCGCGTGACCGACGCCTGCGGCTTGCTGGTGATGATAGACGAGGGCCTGCAAGACGACGCCGACGTGGCACGTGTCTGCGCCAACCAGGGGCGGATCGCTGCACATCTGAAAATTGCCAAGGCTGGCGGTGTCACGAAACTGGTCGAGATCGGGCGGCGCTTCGACCGCCACGGGGTCCCCTATGTCATGGGGCAGATGAACGAGGGCGCCATCGCGACGGCGATCGCGGTCCAAGCCGGGATGGCGCTTTCACCCCGAATCGGCGAGCTTTACGGCGCGCTAGGCATAGAGGACGACGCCGGCGCCGGCGTCGTCTATGACCGCGGCCGGGTGTTCGTGCCCGCTGGCCCAGGGATCGGGGTGGTGCTCCAACGGGATAGGATCCGCCCCCTATGGTGCAGCGATGACCAGTGATGGACCTCGGCGTGGCGTCCTCACGGAGAGGTTGTGGAAGCCCCATGAATGACAGGCGCAAGTCAACCCCAACTATCCGACACGTGGCGCAGGTGGCGGGAGTTTCCGTCGGTTCCGTCTCGCGGGTGCTCAATGCCAAGGAATCCGTCTCGCTTGAGATTCGCGAGAGAGTTGAAAAGGCGATTCGGGATCTCGGCTACAAGCCGAACGTGGTGGCGCAAACCATGCGCAGCCAGATTTCGCGCACGATCGCCTGCATTATCCGCGACATCGACATCTCCGGCTTTGCGCGTTTTGTGCGGGCCGCCGACGAGGTACTCGTTCGGGCAGGCTACGCCTTGCTGCTGTCGAACTCCGAAGGAAGGATCGAGCGCGAACGCGAGCTGATTTCAGTGATCGCTGCCCGGCGCGCCGATGCCCTGCTGATTGCCCAGTCGTCCGAGATGGATAAGGCACTCGACGAACTGCTGCATCGCCTGGGGATCCCGGTGGTCCTGATCGACCGCGAGCTGCCGGAGTGGGCCGACGCTGTCATGGTCGACCATCGCACCGGCATTCGCCAGGCGACGGAGAAGCTGATCCGCCTAGGGCACCGCCGTATCGCGCTGCTGACCGGCAAACGCTCGCTTTACCCTGCGCGCGAGCGGATCATCGGCTATGAGCAGGCGCATGCAGCATGCGGCGTGCCGCTCGATCCGCGGCTGCTGCAGATGGGCAGCTTCGAGGCCGGTTTCGCCTTCGAGAAAACCTCGATGCTGGTGTCCTCGACCGACCGACCGACCGCCTTGATTGCTGGCGGCATCGAGATGCTGCCGGGCATCATCCGCGCGTTGCGCGTACGGGGGTTATCGATCCCCAAGGACATTTCGGTCGTAGCGGCGGTGAATTCGGACTTGGCAGACCTGTTCGAGCCGCAGATCAGCGTGGAGGACTGGGACTATGCAGAGGTCGGCCGGATTGCCGCCAATCTCGCCCTGCAGCGCATAGCCTCGGATCAAATGGGAGAGCCCCGACGGGTGCTGGTCCCCACGCAGTTCCTGTTGCGCGAATCATGTGCGACTGCGCCAAGCTCGGCGTCGCAAGTAGCAGGTTCCATCGCCGGCGGGCTGACTTGAAAGCTTAGCTGTACGAGTGCTGAGTAAGTGAGGCCGTAAGGCCGACGCGGGCAAGCGTCAACGGCCTTCGGTGGTCGTCCACGGAAGGATGAATTGCAAGCGAAACCGTTGCGGCTCTGGACTTTCTCACGCCGTGCAAGACCGTGGCTGTCCGCTGGCGTTCGCCCGAAAAAAAGTGGGGTGCGGCCCTGAAAGCCGCCACTGCATATTGATTTTATTTGAAAATTCATGGAAATCAACAATGCTCCCATGAATGTTCCCATGGCTCGACCGGGCGCCAGCAAGAAGCTCCTAAACCCAGGCGTCAACTCCGTCGTAAAGAAGGTCGGCGGCAAGTGAATTAAGAATTCCATGGACCTGCGGAATCCCGGACGAGGCCCGCCACCGACATGCGTTTCCGCTTGCGAACATCCTGAGCCGAAACTCACTCAAGAAGAAGTTGCTG
>Ga0209415_10012917_pt1 | contig 13857 bp, 13 predicted proteins | sample PeaSoiSIISIP2007_FD_187696 | JGI IMG/M metagenome (GOLD analysis project Ga0209415, IMG submission 187696) | Peat soil microbial communities from Weissenstadt, Germany - SII-SIP-2007 (SPAdes) (version 2) | ecosystem: Environmental > Terrestrial > Soil > Wetlands > Peat | place: Germany... | reverse complement strand
GTGTCGACGACCGGCACCATCGGAGCGCCGCCGGCTCAGCACGTAAGCGTCGCCAGCGACAAGCTGCGCTGGCCGGTCAACGGCAAGATCATCACCAGCTTCGGCCCGCGCAACGATGGCACCCACAACGACGGCATCAACCTGTCGGTGCCGCAGGGCACGGCCGTGCATGCGGCCGAGAGCGGCGTCGTCGCCTACGCCGGCTCCGAGCTCAAGGGCTACGGCAACCTCGTGCTGCTGCGCCACGACAACGGCTGGGTGACAGCGTATGCGCACAACGACGAGCTGATGGTGAAGCGCGGCGACAAGGTGCAGCGCGGGCAGGTCATCGCCAAGGCTGGCCGCACGGGCTCCGTCGACCAGCCGCAGGTGCACTTCGAACTGCGCCAGGGCTCCAAACCCGTCGACCCGGTGCCGTTCCTGGAGCGTTTGTAAGCGACTCTCATCCCGGATGCCGACGCCTCGCGCGTCCGGGATGACAACGTAAGCTCTACGGCTCCAGCCGCTTGCCGAGCCGGCCCGCAAGATCCTGCGTGAACTGCCAGGCGACGCGGCCCGAGCGCGCCCCGCGCACCATGCTCCACTCGAGCGCCTCGCGAACGAGATCCTCGTCCTTGATTTTGAGGCGGTAGTGGGCCGCGTAGCCGCGCACCATGTCGAGATACGCGTCCTGGCTGCAGTTGTGGAAACCGAGCCACAGCCCGAAGCGGTCCGACAGCGAGACCTTCTCCTCCACCGCCTCCGACGGATTGATCGCGGTCGAGCGCTCGTTCTCCACCATCTCCCGCGGCATCAGATGCCTGCGGTTGGAGGTGGCGTAGAAGATGACGTTCTCGGGCCGCCCCTCGATGCCGCCCTCGAGCACCGCCTTCAAGGATTTGTAGCTCGTGTCCTCCTTGTCGACGGAGAGGTCGTCGCAGAAGACGATGAAGCGGTGCCCGCTCTTGCGCAGACGTGCCAGGCAGCGCGGCAGCGAGCCGATGTCCTCGCGGTGGATCTCGACGAGCTTCAGGTCGCTGCCCTGCGCGGAGAGCTCCTTTCGCAACCGCGAACGCACGTCCGCGTGCACCGCCTTGACGAGGGACGATTTGCCCATGCCGCGGGCGCCCCATAGAAGGGCGTTGTTGGCGGGCAGGCGGCGGGCAAAGCGCTCAGTGTTGTCGGCGAGCTGGGGGGCGACGCCCTCGAGGCCCTTGAGCAGCTGCAGCGAAACGCGGTTCACCGCGCCCACGGGCTCGAAGCCGTCGCGGTCGGGCTGCCAGATGAACGCCTCCGCGGCGTCGAAATCGGGCTCGGCGGGCGTAGGCGCGGCTAGCCTTTCCAGCGCGGCTGCGAGGCGCTCGAGGCGCGCTATCAGGGCCGTCTCGTCGTTCATCGAAGCTCTCGCAAATAGCCGCCGGAGAAGCGATTTTACTTGTCCGGCCGGATCGCTGCTTCTATAGCGCGAGCGGCGGCGAAGTCACCCGGCATCTGCCGCTAGGCCGGCACCCGCCCGACAGTTGCAAAGCTGCCGCGCGGCACTATAGTCACGGCACTTTTCAGGCAGGGCACGCGCCGGACGGCTGCGCTCGCGCAGGCTCAACCACTGTTGCCCAACTTCCGCAAAGGGACGGACGTAATGTTCATCACGCCAGCTTACGCGCAGGCCTCGGGCGCCGGCGACCTTCTGGGAGGAGCAGGTGGGCTGCTCTTCCCGATGCTGGTCATGATCGTCATCTTCTACTTTCTCGTCATCCGGCCCCAGCAGCAGCGCGCCAAGGATCATCGCGCGCTGGTGCAGGGCGTTCGCCGCGGCGACACGGTCATCACCTCCGGCGGCTTCGTCGGCAAGGTCACGAAAGCGGCCGACAACTCCGACGAGATCGAGGTCGAGCTGTCCGACAGCATGCGTGTGCGGGTGCTGAGATCGACGCTGATGGACGTGCGCGCCAAAGGCGAGCCGGTCAAAGAGGCAACCTGAAACGCCGATCCACCGATCGGGCGCAAACCTAACCTGAGATTGTCGTCACGATGCTGCACTTCGACCGCTGGAAAATCGTTCTTATCGTGCTGACGTGCCTTGCCGGCGTCGTCTTCACGCTGCCGAACTTCTTCTCGAAGGAGACCGTGGAGCACTGGCCGTCATGGGTGCCCCACCGCCAGCTCCCGCTCGGCCTCGATTTGCGCGGCGGCGCGCACCTCCTGCTGGCGATGGATACCAACGAGCTGGAGAAGGACTGGCTGACGACGCTGCGCGACGATGCGCGCAAGCAGCTGCGCGAGGCGAAGATCGGCTTCAGTGCGCTCAGCATTGCCGGCAACTCGGTGCAGGTGAAGATTTCCAAACCCGAGGACCTGGACAAGGCCTACGTCGCGCTCAAGAAGCTGGTGCAGCCCATCGGCAACGCGATCCTCGGCACCGGGGGCAACGACATCGCGGTCGACAAGACGCCGCCCGACGTGATCACGCTGCGCCCGACCGAGCAAGGCATCCAGCATCGCGTATCGAGCGCGGCGAGCGCGGCCATCGAAACCGTGAACCGCCGCGTCAACGCCATGGGCACCGCCGAGTCGACCGTCGTGCGCCAGGGGAACGACCGCATCCTCGTGCAGTTCCCCGGCCTGCAGGATACCAAGCAGCTCAAGGACCTCATCGGCCAGACGGCCAAGCTCACCTTCCACACCGTGCACCCCACCGTAACGGCGGAGGAGGCCAAGCAGACGCGCGTGCCGCTCGGCTACAAGATCTATCCCTCGGGAGAGGGCGAGGGCGGCCGCTCCTACGTGCTGCAGGAGACGCCGGTCGTGTCCGGCGAGGATCTCGTCGACGCGCAGCCGGGCTTCGATTCGCGCACCAACGAGCCGATCATCTCCTTCCGTTTCAACCAGTCGGGCGCGCGCAAGTTCGGCAACTTCACCAAGGACAACGTCGGCTCGCCGTTCGCCATCGTGCTCGACGACAAGGTGCTGTCGGCGCCCGTCGTGCGCGAGCCGATCCTCGGCGGCTCGGGCCAGATCTCGGGCAGCTTCACCGTCGATTCCGCGACCACGCTGGCGGTGCAGCTGCGCTCGGGCGCGCTGCCGACCAAACTGACCATCGTCGAGGAGCGCACGGTCGGGCCGTCGCTCGGCGCCGACTCGATCGCGGCCGGCAAGCTCGCGGGACTGATCGGGTGCCTGCTGACCGGAATTCTGACGATCGTCGCCTATGGAACGTTCGGCATCTTCGCGGTGATCGGCCTGCTCGTGCACGGCTTCCTGATCGTTGGCGCAATGACCATCATCGGAACGACGCTCACGTTGCCCGGCATCGCCGGCTTCGTGCTGACGATCGGCATGGCAGTCGATGCCAACGTGCTCATCTACGAGCGCATCAGGGAGGAGCTGCGGACGGGCAAGACGCCGATTGCCGCCATCGAGCAGGGCTTCCAGCGCGCGTTCATCACAATCTTCGACAGCCAGCTCACGACGCTTGCCGCCGCCATCATCATGTTCTGGCTCGGCTCGGGCCCGATCCGCGGCTTCGCCGTAACCCTGACCATCGGCATTCTGACGTCCGTGTTCTCGGCGGTCACCGTGACCCGGCTCCTCGTCGTGCTGTGGCTCAAGGCCGCGAAGAGCAAGGGCCGTGTCGTCGAAGTGCCGGTCTAGAGAGGCAGCGATGTTTTTTCCCGTTCCCGACTTCAAGGGCTTCGATTTCTTCCCGCACAACACGCGGCTGCCCTTCATGCGCTACAAGGGCATCTGCCTGACGCTGTCGATCCTCTTCATGGCGCTCTCGCTTGGTCTCTACTACACGCGCGGCCTCAACTACGGCGTCGACTTCAAGGGCGGCTCGCTGATCGAGATGCAGTCGAAGAACGGCCCTGCCGATCTCCACGACATCCGCACCAAGCTCAACGCGCTCGGCGTCGGCAACGTGCAGATCCAGAGCTTCGGCGCCGACACCGATGTGCTGATCCGGGTCGAGCAGCAGCCGGGCGGCGAGGCCGAGCAGCAGGTGGCGATGAAGAAGGTCGTCGATACCCTGGGCGACGGCTACACGCAGCGCCGCATCGAGGTGGTCGGGCCGGCGGTGTCGAGCGAGCTGCGGCGCACCGGCGTCATCGCGGTGTTCTCCTCGATCCTGGCCATCATCGTCTATGTCTGGTTCCGCTTCGAGTGGCAGTTCGCTGCCGGATGCGTGATCGCGCTGCTGCACGACGTGCTGGTGACGGTCGGATTGTTCTCGCTCTTGCAGCTCGATTTCGATTTGTCGATCGTTGCGGCGCTGCTGACCATTCTGGGCTATTCGGTCAACGACTCCGTCGTCGTGTCCGACCGCATCCGTGAGAACTTGCGCAAGTACAAGCGCATGAATCTCGACGAGCTGCTCAACGTCTCGATCAACGAGACGCTGTCGCGCACGATCCTCACCGGCATGACCGCGATCGCGGGCATCCTGGCGCTGCTCATCTTCGGCGGCGAGGTCATCCGGAACTTCTCGTTCGCCATGCTGTTCGGCATCGTCATCGGAACCTACTCGTCGATCTTCATCGCCGCGCCTCTGCTGGACTACCTCGGTGTCAGGCGCGACAACGTCGGGCACGCGCTGAAGGCGAAGGAAACCCCTCCCGCAAAGGCCAAGGCCGCGCAGAAGACTTGAGGCCCGCCGGCGGAGGCGAGCGGAGGCTGCATGCGTCCGGCTCCAGGCCATTACCCGCAGCGCGCGCCCATCGACGCCTACGGCGGCGGCGGCTTCCGCTTCGCCGGCATGAGCCATCGCGGCTCGGTGCTGATCCTGCCCAGCGGCATCCATGCCTGGGACGTCAAGAGCATCGAGGACGTCACCGTCGAAAGCTGCGCGGCGTTCCTGCGTGAGGTCAAGCCGCCGGGGTTCGTGCTGCTCGGCACCGGGCCGGCGCACGCCTTTCCCTCTCAAGCCGTGCGCAAGCTGTTCGCCGAGGCGCGCATCGGGCTCGAGCCCATGAGCACGGGCGCCGCAGCCCGCACCTTCAATGTGCTGCTGGCCGAGGGGCGGGACGTGAGCGCCGGCCTCATTGCGGTAGAGTGAGCTGGACTATCCCATGGCGAGTGCGACCGATCCGGGGGAGGAGAGAGACGCCGTGGTCGAGGACGCGGCGCGCGCGAGCGCGCTCGACCGCTACCTCGGCGCGCGCCTCGCCCCGCGGCACGCGCGCCGCGACCTCATCGCGCTCGCCGCGTTTGTCGGCGAGACGGCGCGCATCGTCGCCGCCGCGAGAGAGCCGCTGGTCGGCGAGATGCGGCTGCAGTGGTGGTGCGACGCGCTGGAGCCCGGGCGTGCGGGTGCATCGACCGGAAATCCCATCGCCGACGCCCTGCGCGAGGCGATCGACCGGCATGCGCTGCCGGCAGAGCTGGTTTCGGGCCTGCTCGACGCCCGCTCGCTCGCGCTCGAGACGGGCTTCGCCGGTGACGGCATGGCGCTCGATGCGTATCTCGACGCGACCGAAGGCACCGCGTTTCGCCTTGCCGCGCGCATCCTGGGCGTCCCCCCGGGCGAGGCAGCCGAAAGGCTCCTGTTCGCGGCGGGGCAAGCGTATGGCCGCGTCCAGCTCCTGCGCACCGTCCCGCTCGTGCGCGCGGCGGATCGTCGCTCTTCGCCGCCTGATCTGGTTAACGATTGGGCAGTCCTCGCGCCGCCGATGCTCGAAGGCGCGAGAAGCTGGCTGCAGGAAGCGCGCCGGCAATCGCGCGCTATTCCCCTCGCCATACCGGCGGTACTGCCCGTCGCCCTCGTTGAGCCCTATTTGACGGCTTTGGAGAGGCTCGGGCCGGAGATCGTTCGCGCCCGGGCCGACATTTATCCGCTGACGCGCGTGTGGCGGCTGTGGCGGGCGAGCGTACGCGCGAAGATCTGAAAACCGCGCTGGCGAGGCGGAGGTAGGGCATGATCCGATCGGCCGGTCGGCTGCTGGCGCTGGGCGCGCTCGCGTTTGCGCTCGCCACCTTTGCCGCGAGCCAGACGTATCCGTCGCCCCAGCAGCCGCCTCCTGCCGCAAGCCCGAGCGACGCCGCCACCCAGACACCGCCGGCGCCGTCCGCCGATCCCGACGCTCCTGCCATGCCGCTGCCGGTGCCCGACATCACCTGGCGCGTCGAGAACCCGTTCCGCTTCTTCACCGACGCCGCCGACACCGAGGTGCACCGCGCGACCTACCTCGCGCTCACGTCCGAGCAGCGGCTGCAGCACCCCGTGCTCGCCGCCGAGCAGGCGCTGAGCCGGCGCCACGAGGACGGCTGGGCGGAAAGCATGTTCCGCAACACCTGCTGGGACTCGCGCACCAACCGCTTCGTTTGCCCCGACGCCAGGGACTACATAAACCCCGGGTCGCACCGCGTGATCGCGCGCATCGACAACGTCGACGAGGCGGCGGGCTTGAGCTGCACCTGGCTGTCCGCGCCGCACGGCGGCAAGGAGCTGCGCGGCAAGGTCGTCACGCAGCCCTGCAGCGAGTCCGTCAGGTTCGACGTGCCCTATCCCGGCGGCGTGACGGTCGAGGTGGAGATCGGCGGCCGCACGGTCGCCACCGAGGACATCGAGGTGCGCGACCTGCTCATTGTCGGCATGGGCGACAGCATCGGGTCGGGCGAAGGCAACCCCGACGTTCCGGTGCATTTCTCGCGCGAGCGCGCCGCGAGCTACGGCAAGCGCAAGCTCGAGGGCGAGGATCTCGGCGGCTACCCGGCCCGCGTCGGCTCCTGGCAGCAGATCGGCGACCAGGACTTCATGGAGGAGAGCGCACGCTGGAACGACCAGGCGTGCCATCGCTCGCTCTATTCGCATCAGCTGCGCGCGGCCCTGCAGCTCGGCGTCGAGGATCCGCACCGAGCCGTCACCTACGTCGGCGTCGCCTGCTCGGGCTCGGAGGTCACCTTCGGCCTGTTCCTGCGCTACACCGGCAACGAATGGGTGCCCAATCCACCCGACCTGTCGCAGATCTCGCTCATCGCCACGGCGCAATGCGGCCTGCATGAGGCCCCGCTGCAGGACCTGCCCGAGGCCTACCACATGAACGGCACCATCCCGGAGCTCAAGGGCGGGCTGGTGCTGCGCAAGTGCGATCCGGTCAACGCGCGCAAGATCGACCTGATGTTCGTGTCCGTCGGCGGCAACGACGTGGGCTTCTCGCGCCTTCTCGCCAACGCCGTGCTGTCGGACGAGTCGCTGCTGCGCAAACTCGGCGGCTGGTTCGGGCAGGTGCACGGCCTCAACGAGGCGAGCGCGCAGCTCGATGCGCTGATCCTGCGCTACAAGTCGCTCAACCGCGCGATCCATTACCTCCTGCACGTCCCGTGGGAGGAATCCGACCGCGTGATCCTCACCGCCTACCCGGAGTTCGCGCTGCTGGGCGACGGCAGCGAGGTGTGCCCCGACGGGCGCGCCGGCATGGAGGTTCTGCCCGACTTCAAGCTCAGCGAATCCAAGGTTCGCACCGGCACCTGGATCGCGGATAAGCTCTACCGCGCGATGTCGGACGCGGCGGCGGAGTACCACTGGACGTTTGTATCTTCGCAGCGGCGCGAGTTCATCGGCCGCGGCATCTGCGCCGGCGAGACCTACGACGGCGGCGACATCGCCAACGAGCTGCGCCTGCCGCGCAAGACCGACGCCGGCTGGCGCCCCTACAACCCCGCCGACTTCAGGGCCTACGCGTCGCGCCAGCGCTGGTTCCGCACGCCCAACGATGCGTTCATGACGGCGAACTTCCACGTCGCGCCGTCGCTGTTGCTGAAGGTATTGAAGCTCAATGCGCTGGAGTGGTTCCAGCTCGTGCTTGCCTCTACCTATTCGGGCGCCTTCCACCCGACCGCCGAGGGGCAGGCCGCGATTGCCGACGCCGTCGTCGACAAGGCGCGCTCGGTGCTCAGCAAGTATGCCGCGCCAGTGCGCCCGCGCGTCGGCGTCGAGCCGGCCGTCAACCACGCGGACGGAACCGCGGTCGAGTAGCTCTCGGCGATGCAGTCACTCCGCCGCGGCCGAAGGTGCGCTCGCGGGCCCAAGCCAAGCCTCGAGATCGGCCAGCGCCCGCGCAGACACCGCGCGCCGCTTTTCCCGCGTCTTATCCTTGCCCTTGAGCCGCTTGCCTGAAGCGTCCGTGGCGGGCGCCGGCGCGGGTGGCAGCAGCCCATAGTTGATGTTCATGGGTTGGAACGAGCGCCCGCTCGTCTCGGCCTCTTCGGCCAGGATGTGCCCGCCGGTGATGTGCCCAAGCAGGGCCCCGAGCGCCGTCGTTGCCGGCGGCGGCGCGCAGGAAAGACCCCTCCGCTCCGCGGCGGCGAGCCTTCCCGCCAACAGGCCGATCGCCGCGCTCTCGACGTAGCCCTCGACGCCCGTGATCTGGCCGGCGAAGCGCAGCCGCGGCTCGGCGCGTAGGCGCAGCGTCTGGTCGAGCACCCTGGGGCTGTTGAGGAAGGTGTTGCGATGCAGGCCGCCCAGGCGCGCGAACTCGGCTGCGCGCAACCCCGGGATCATGCGGAAGATGCGCACCTGCTCGGCGTGCTTCAGCTTGGTCTGGAAGCCCACCATGTTCCACAGCGAGCCAAGCGCGTTGTCCTGGCGCAGCTGCACCACCGCGTAGGCCCGCGCGCCGCCGTTGTGCAGGTCTGACAGCCCCACGGGCTTCATTGGCCCAAAGCGCAGCGTCTCGGCGCCGCGCTCGGCCATGACCTCGATCGGCAGACAGCCGTCGAAGTAGGGCGTCGAGGCCTCCCACTCCTTGAAGCTCGTCTTCTCTCCCGCCAGCAGGGCCGCGACGAATGCCTCGTACTCGGGCTTGGTCATCGGGCAATTGAGGTAATCGGCGCCGGTGCCGGCAGGGCCCGCCTTGTCGTAGCGCGACTGCGCCCAGGCGACCGACATGTCGATCGACTCGCGATGCACGACGGGCGCGATGGCGTCGAAGAAGGCAAGTTCGCCCTCGCCGGTCAGCGCCTGCACGGCGGCGCTCAAGCTGGGCGAGGTCAGCGGCCCCGTCGCGACGATGACGCTGTCCCAGTCGGCGGGCGGCAGGCCGGAGATCTCACCGCGCTCCACCGCCACGAGCGGGTGCGCGCGCAGGCGCTGCGTCACCTCCGCCGCGAAGGCGTCGCGATCGACGGCGAGCGCTCCGCCCGCGGGCAACTTGTGGCGGTCGCCGGCCGCCAGGATGAGCGAGTGCGCGCGCCGCATCTCCTCGTGCAACAGCCCGATGGCGCTCGTCTCCCAGTCGTCGGAGCGGAACGAATTGGAGCATACGAGCTCGGCGAAGGCGCCGGTCTTGTGTGCGTCCGTCATCTTGTCGGGGCGCATCTCGTGGATCACCACGGGGACGCCGGCGGACGCGATCTGCCAGGCGGCCTCCGAGCCGGCGAGGCCGCCGCCGATGACGTGAATGGTCCGTCTCTCTGTCATGGCGGCGGACGCTAGAGGAAAATGCCAACCGCCTCAATGCGGGGCTCAATCCGCGCGCTCGAAGGAGGGCGTTTACCGCGACGCAAAGCGGCCGAAATGCCGTCATTGTTTTGCTTTCCCCCGGCGGTTATCGTGCGCCCGCTTGAACATTGACGAGGTGCCTTCCCAATGTCGCGCTACGCGAGGCGTCTCGACCGTGACCTCGCACGCTGGCGCGAGCAGGGGTGGATCTCCCCCGACGGCGAAGCCTCCATCCGCCGCGACGTCGCCGGCCGCACCCGCAGCATGGAGCTGGCACCCGTGCTCGGCATCCTGGGCGCGGTGCTGATCGGCTTCGGCGCCATGAGCTTCGTCGCCGCGCACTGGAACGAGATGGCGCGGCTGTTCCGCCTCGCGATCATCTTGGGCGGCCTGTTCGGCGCCTACGGTCTCGCCGGTTTCCTGTTCGACCGCGATCATCCTGCGTTCGCGCACGCGGCGATCCTCACGGGCGTGGCGCTGTTCGGTGCCGGCATTATGCTGATCGCGCAGATGTTCCACATCAGCGGGCACGCGCCCGACGCCGTGCTGACGTGGGCGCTGGGCGCGCTCGGTGCCGGCGTGGTGCTACGCTCCAATCCCGCGCTCGCGCTGGCGATGCTGCTGATGGGGTTGTGGGGTGGCTGGGAGACGGGCGATTCCGACCGCGTATACTGGCCATTCCTGATCGGCTGGGGCGCGGTCGCCGCCGCCATGCTGTGGCGCGGGTGGATTCCCGGGCTGCACCTGGCTGCCCTCGCGCTGACCGTCTGGACCATCAGCCTCGGCTACTACCTGTTCCATGGCCATGGGCACAGCATCGTCATTGCCATCGGTCTCCTTATCGCCGCCGCCGGCCTCGCAGGCCCGATTATCTTCGGGCGCTGGCGCACGTGGGGTGCGGTAGCCTACGGCATGGCCATCGCATTCGCAGGCTTGTTCGCGCTGCAGTTCATCGAGACGGCACCGCTCGAGCGGCTGATCTGGCTCGCCATCCTGTCGCTCGCGCTCGTCGTCGGCGGCATCTGGATCGGGCTGAGAAGCAGCAACGGCGCGCTGCTCTGGCTCGGCTATGGGGGCTTCTCCATCGAGGTGCTGGCGCTCTACTTCAAGACGATCGGCACCCTGCTCGGGTCCTCGCTGTTCTTCCTGTCGGCGGGCGTGATCGTCATCCTGCTCGCGGCCGCGGCCTATCGCCTGCACTCGCGCGCGCAGCCGGGACTGGAGCCCGCGCCATGATGAGCGCCATGACCCCCAGCCGCCGCAACATGTGGATCGCCATCGCCGCCGTCGCGCTCGCGCAGGCGGCCGTCCTCGGCTGGATGATCTGGCAGCGCGCGCAGCTGCTGTCGACCGGGCGCGAGATCGTGCTTGAGGTGATCCCCGTCGATCCGCGCTCGCTCTTCCAAGGCGACTATGTGGCGCTCGGCTACGACATCTCGCGCGTGCCGATCAGCGAAGGAGCGCCCCCCATCGGCCGCGGCTCGGTCATCTATGTCACGCTGCAGAAGGCCGGCGAGCTCTGGCACCAGCTCACATCGAGCACCACGAAGCCGGAAAATCTTCCCCCCGATCAGGTGTTCATCAAGGGCCGGGTCGAGTACGCCTCCACGCCGACCGCGGCCGCTCCAGGGCAGGCGAGCGTCCACTACGGTATCGAGGACTTCTTCGTGCCGGAAGGCGCCGGCCGGGAGCTGGAAAAGCTTGTCGGGCAGAAGAAGATCGACGCCCTTATCACCGTCGACGCCGCCGGCAACGCCGGCATCAAGGGCCTGGTTGCCGACGGCAAGCGCGTCTACGAGGAGCCGCTGCTCTAGGTCAGGGGCCATGCTCAGTGTCCGGCGCTTCCGCCGCGTCCGATGTGACCGGTTTGCCGCTAAGCCTGCATATTCAACGGCCTGCGACCCACGCGGCTATCGAGGCCGCCGCAGGAATCTGGCAATCTCCCGCGCCGGATGGCTACGAAGCATTACGGGGGGAGCAATGGGTTTCAGGGTCGTTTTGGGCTTGGCCGCGGCAGCAGCCGCGCTGGCCGTCGGTGGGGCGCCGTCGTTGGCCGACCAGACGGGAGTCGCAGCCATTCACGTATTGCGCCACGAGGGCGGCCGCCTGTGCATGGCCGATCACTGGCACTACGGCAGCAGCGGGGCGCAGAATAACCGCGGCGCCGCACAGCGCGAGGCGATCCGATCCTGGCAGGAGTTCACCGATCTCGAGTACGGGAGCGACTGGGCCCGCTTCGGGCGCGCGGCCGGGCAGCGGCTGAAATGCTCGCACTCGTCGGGCGGCTGGTTCTGCGACGCCGAGGCGCGGCCCTGCCTCTAGCCGGCAAGACCACTCCGCCCACCCCCGCCGCGTCTGCTCGCAGGCTTGTCAGCGCTTGCGGGTGTGCGCCGTTTTGAACGCGCGCGCGCCCAAGGCGCGCAGCCGGGCGATCCAGTCGAGCGGCCCTTTCGGCAAGGCGAGATACGGCACAAGCACGCGGCGGGCCGCTTCGGCGGCCTCGCGTCCGTCGGGCAGGGGAACGCCGTCCTTTATGCAGTGTGAGAGCCGGATGAGACGGGTGGATGCGGTCGATGTCAGCGCGGCGGCGGCGCCGGTGCTGCCTGAGAACCCCATGCTGCTGGCGGCCACTTGCGGCAGCGGCGCGGCGACAGGCTCCGGATCGCGGTCGGCGCCTGCGGCGCCGGGGCCGTCCGCGTCGCCGCGGACGAGCCGCTCCAATCCCTGGCGGCTCACCTCGGCCAGCGCGCCGAGCAGCATCGCGGTCACGACCGGGAGCAGATACTCCGCCAGCATCTCGCTTATCTCGGACTTGGCCGCCGCCTCGCGCACGACCCTTTTGCTCACCTCGCGCCCGGCAATGACGCTGAGCGCGTCGTTGCCGAGGACCTGCGTCGCCGTGGTCCCCAGCATGGTGGGGCTCTCCAGCACCTGATAGTGCCCCCCCTTGCCGAACAGCTCGATAAGCTTCGCCAGGAAGCGCCGGGAGCGCAGCTTCCCCTCGATCTGGGGAATAAGCGACGCCGCCACGACGTCGACCGCGGACTCGACCTTGGCCGGCGGCAGGTGAAAGGCGCGCGCCAGATTGGCGAACGCCAGTCCTCCTTGCGCCTTGCTGAGACGATCCTGGATGGGCACGCTTTGGGCCTCTCATGCGCGGCGCGCGCGGCCAGCTGAACGCCACTAGCCAACTATTACCCCAGCGTGACGGTTCCCGACGGGCAAGTGCAACTTCGCGTTCCTATATTGATTATCGTCCCAAACGCTAATCGGGAGAACCTGCATGAAACTGGCAATTGCATCTATGTTTGCGTTGCTTGTGCTGTTTGCCGCCCAAGCCCCGGCATCGGCGACCAGCGCACAGGCGCTCGTTCAGAAGGGGGCCGTCGGTCAGACGCAGGCCGCGGTCGAGAAGGCGAGATGGCGCGGCGGCTGGGGTCATCGCCGCGGTTGGGGTGGCTACTACGGGTACCGTGGCTATCGACCCTGGGGCGGCTATTACGGCTACGGCTATTACCCCCCGGTCTACGGCTACTACTATGGGCCATACCCGTACTGGGGCGGGCTGGGCTGGGGCTACGGCGGCTGGGGCCGTCGCGGCTGGCACCGGCACTGGTAGCCCCCGCAGAGCTTGCAAGAGCGGCGTTCCCTGGTGGGCGCCGCTCTTCGTTTTTGGCCCGTGAAATTGCGTCGATCCGCACTCAGCGCTTGTGTTGCAACGGGTCCACACTTTTGGCATGGTCCGCGCGCGAATCTCGCCCGCACGTGCGAGAAACCGGCGGCTGACCTTCGGTTGCCGCGGAACGAGCTGCCGCCAAAGGGGACTTCGGATGACTGAGATTTTGTGGGCTATCGTCGCTTGCGGCGCGCTGGCGCTTGTCTATGCCGCATACACGATCCGGGCGGTGATGAGCGCGGACGCGGGCTCTGCCCGCATGCAGGAGATCGCCGCCGCCATCCGCGAAGGCGCGCAAGCCTACCTCAACCGCCAGTACCGCACGATCGCCATCGTCGGCTTCGTCATCTTCCTCGCCGCCTGGCTGCTGCTCGGGCCCCTCGTCGCCATCGGATTCCTTATCGGGTCGATCCTGTCCGGCCTCGCCGGCTACATCGGCATGAACGTCTCGGTGCGCGCCAACGTGCGCACGGCGCAGGCCGCCACCCACTCGCTCGGGCGCGGGCTCGACATCGCCTTCAAGTCGGGTGCCGTCACCGGCATGCTGGTCGCTGGCTTGGCTCTGCTCGGCGTCACGGTGTACTTCCTCATCCTGACCAGCGGGCTCGACTTTGCGCCGGATGACCGCACCGTGACGAACGCGCTGGTGGCGCTCGGCTTCGGCGCCTCGCTCATCTCCATCTTCGCCCGTCTCGGCGGCGGCATCTTCACCAAGGGCGCCGACGTCGGCGGCGACCTCGTCGGCAAGGTCGAGGCCGGGATTCCC
>Ga0209415_10012916_pt1 | contig 13857 bp, 10 predicted proteins | sample PeaSoiSIISIP2007_FD_187696 | JGI IMG/M metagenome (GOLD analysis project Ga0209415, IMG submission 187696) | Peat soil microbial communities from Weissenstadt, Germany - SII-SIP-2007 (SPAdes) (version 2) | ecosystem: Environmental > Terrestrial > Soil > Wetlands > Peat | place: Germany... | reverse complement strand
CTCGGTCTCACGTTGCTGCACCTCGGTCTCACGTTGCTGCACCTCATCCGACAGTTGCGTGGCATGCATTGCCATCGCCTCAATGCGACTATTTAGGCTTCCGATGTGGCTATTGAGGCTCTCGATGTCGCTATTGAGGCTCCTGATGCGGCCATCACGGTATTCGACCTCACCTCTAAGAGAAACTGTTGCGTCGTACATTGCAACCAGACGTATTTGCAGGGAGCTTTCCCGCTCCTCGCTGTCCGTGATTAGAGCGTCCGTCATGCGAGCAGCGAAACAACGACGACGCAGCGATGAAGCACAAACTTCACCCATGGCGCTTTCGATAACTGCTTCGTAAGCCGCGATCAAAGCCGGTTGTGTCCACCTCCGCAAGAATGGTTGCAGTGGTGCGGTGCCATTGGCCATAATCTCGCTTAGGGAGAGGTCGTCGATGAAGATCGAGGGGTCAGCAGCGGCGAAATGGCGAAACATCTTACCACGGCGCAGCGCTAGGGGCCGGCCGGAAACGATCGCCAGGTCGGGGGCCCCCGATATTCCACCCAGTCCCCGATCCGGGTTGTAAAACAGCGCGTTGATGTGGTTGGACGCGAGAAATTCGATGAGTTGCTCGCGCGAGAGAAAGTCATGTGAGACTTCGAGTGAAACGCCGGGCTTGTAAATCAGTGATTGACATTGCTCGCAAATTTCGCGCGCACCGCCGGCTTCCGGATCAGCGAAATCTCCGTCGGGTATGTGCAGCCTAATCAAGCATTCGTCAAACTCCTTCTGCGCCGCACGCACGAGTTCGTCAAAGCCTTTGTCAGGTGCAGCAAACCCGAAGCTGCCGATGCGCGTGGGACCGTTCTTCGGTGGTTCGGCCAACGGGCGGTACATTGGCAGCGGCCTGGGAACAGGGAAAAACAACGGGTTAGCTGTCTCCAGATCGGGATCGAGTGCGATTATCCGATGGAAAAGCGGACTGGTCCAGCAGTCAGCCATCTCTGCGGTCACGTCGTGGACAATGCCAATGCTTGGAACGTCCGAGCAGGCGATAGCCGCGCGCGGGCCCCACCGCATGGTAATAGGGTGATAATTGAAGACGATAACGCATGGTGAAAGCTCCTCGACAGAAACCAGAAGCTCGGCGATCGATTCGCATTCTATGTGCGCGAACCGGAATTTTGCCGAGCCAGCAAGCTGGGCTGTAACTTCCAGACCGAACTCGTGAACGCTGCAACGGCGGCGCCGATGATTCACAAAGAGAACGAGCTCAGCCATCTAGTTGCCTTCGACATCAGGGTACGCCGGCACGTGCGGCCCGTTATTGGCCACGTGGTGTGCTTCCATTGGTAGCCTATCGGACATACAAATTTCATGCAGCTATCGTGAAGAACCAAGCCGGGAGCCACTGGATTATTCGTCCGCCGGATGCCCCAGACCACGGCGTACCCATCCATCAGGCCTCATTCGCACTGGCCTCTTCCAAAGCGCCAATACCGTTACGAGGCCGGCCCGCTACGCCTGTGGGCCTGGTGCCGAAATCCGGCGAAGGCGCCATTGGGTAACCTAGCCCAGCCAGCAACGCGTCCACAGTCTCCGACCATTGCACCGGCCTGAACTCACGTCGCACCTGCGCCTCCCACTGCGCCAACCCGACAGGATCTTCGATCACCCCGCGGATCACCGCGTAAGCGTCGTTAAGGTTGTCCGGGTCGAAGCTTCTCACCAGATTCCCGCCGGCTTCCGGCAAGGATGTCCGGTTGGCTATCAGGCAGGGCTTGCCGAACCCAAGGCTCTCCGTCACTGGCAGGCCCCATCCTTCATAGAAGGACGGGAAAAGCGTGAACAGGCAACCGTCATAAAGCGCAGCGAGCTCGGCATCGGACGGACTCTCGATGATTATCAACTTGCCGCCCAGATTGCCGGTGTTGGCAATTTGCTGCATGAGATCGGCAACCAGCCATCCGATCCGGCCGGCGAATACCAGTGTCGGCACGCGTTCCCGCGGCAGCTCCTCCAGCATACGGCGCCAGACACGGAACAACAGCAGGTGGTTCTTGCGGGCCTCAATAGTCGATACAACAAGCGCGTAACTGCTCGGCGGCGGAAGGCGGCTACTGGGTGCCCCAGGCGGCTGCCGTAGTTCGCTGCCGATTGGCAGCGTTACGACGGGGCCCGGCAACGGAATCCCTTGCTCCTGTGCGTAGGACTCCACATCCGACGCGGTCGCACGCGAAATGGCAAATACGTTGTCGCACAACGGCAACGTGCTGTCGATCCACATGCGGAATTCACGTGCGTGGGTGCACCATTCGGGATGACGCAATGGGATCAGATCGTAGACTAGCATACCGAAACGCAAACCGTTCGCAGTGCATTGCCTGCGGATCAATCCTGCGTAGTCCGGATGCGGCCACGCGGCACCGAGCGTCAGCAGGATGTCGCCAGGCGCAGCGAGGCCGGCGAAGCTGCTTTCGGACATCGGATGGGACGGAGGGTGGGTAGCCTTGGGCTTGTTCAGTTGCCGCGAGAGCTTAGGCGGAATCCGTACTACCGCGCGTGCCAGCGCAGAGATCAGCCTACCCCAGGAGCGCAATGCTCTCCCTTGCGTCAGCAATGCGTCGATGACATAGGGGCGCAGTGACGGCGACCATCGGTAGGCCAGCCGGCGAACGAACTGGCGCGCTGGCAAATGCGCGAAAACGGGTCCGTCCAGGGGACGCGATACCGGCGCGGGATTGTCGGTCGCCAGACCCGCAAACAGCATGGCGACCTCAGACCACGTCACCACCTGAAAGCCGTTGCCGGTCAGCGAATGCCGGACGAAGTGCACCCGTCCGGCAGCGCCGTAACGCGTCTGAAGCTCCCGGTAGACTTCGAAAGCCAGGCGTTGGATGCCTGTTGGCCGCTGATAATTGGTGCGGACATATTCGAACAGATCCTCGACATCGATCCACAATCGCACGGTCACTCGCTAATCCTCTCCAGCTTCACCGAAAATCCGGCCGTCCCAATCCTCGAGAACGTTCTGCAAAGTTACACGCCACGGTATGGCCGGCGTCCACCCTAGCACCTCCCGTGCCCGCGTTGCGTCCCCGCAAGCCACGCGCAGGTCACTTTCACGCGCCCGTGATCGGTCGACCCGAACCTCAATCTCCACACCGGCCATGACCTGCAGCTCGCTCAGCACGTCGCCGATGCGACGCGCCTGCCCCGATGCCAGATTGAGAATCGTACCTGGCGCCATTGTGTCGCTTCGCTCAATGCAGGCGACATAGGCCCTGCAAACGTCGCGTACATCCAGGAAGTCGCGCCAGGTATCCAGGTTGCCGACCTGCAGCACCGGCGGCTGCAGCCCGGCGGCGATGCGCGCGATCTGGCGGGCGAAGGCAGCGACGACGAATTCCGCGGATTGGCCGGGTCCGGTATGATTGAATGTCCGCAGCCGGACCGCGCGCAGACCTTGCATAGCCATGCTGCCGAGCGCGAGATCGGCCGCCGCCTTGCTTGCACCGTAAACGTTCATCGGTGCCAGCGCTGTCTCCTCGGTGACCGGGGTTCCCGCGCGGAACGAGCTGCCATAGGCGTCGGAACTCGACACGAACAGCATGACGCAACTCGGGGCGTGTCGCAGGATGGCTCGCGCGAGATGCAGGGTGCCGTGCAGGTTCACCTGCCATGCCTGGTCCTCGTCCCGTGCCGCCGCCGTAACCGACGACACCGCGGCCAGATGGATACACACGTCCGGCGAGGCTTCCTGGACCGCGGCCGCAATCGCCGTTGCATTCCGGATGTCGGTGGAAGGCGTGATCAGGCTGGCGTTGGGGTAAGCGGTCGAAAGCGAAGCGGTCAGATGGCGGCCAACGAATCCCGCCGCGCCGGTGATCAGGATGCGACCGGGTGGTGCGGTCATATTACGATTTCAGCCGTGCGCTGTGGCGGGCCAGATCAGCCTCGACCATCTCGGTAATCATGTCCTCCAGCGACACGGTTGGCTCCCAGCCAAGCATGCGCCGCGCTTTGCTGGCATCGCCGAGCAATACGTCGACCTCTGCCGGACGGATTAGCTCCTGGCGGGTGATGACGTGGTCCTCATAGTTCAGTCCCACATAGGCGAAGGCGATCCGGCAGAACTCGCGGACCGATGTGGTGCGGCCGCTGGCGATGACGTAATCGTCCGCTGCCCCCTGCTGCAACATCAGCCACATGGCGTGGACGTAATCGCGTGCGTGCCCCCAGTCGCGCCGTGCCTCAATGTTGCCGAGCGACAACTCCCGCGCCAGTCCCAGTTTGATGCGTGCCACGCCGTCGGTGATCTTGCGGGTGACGAACTCGATGCTGCGCAGCGGGCTTTCGTGGTTGAACAGGATACCGCAGGACGCATGCATGCCGAAGCTTTCGCGGTGATTGACGGTCATCCAGTGCGCGTAGACTTTGGCGATCGCGTAGGGTGAACGCGGATAGAAGCGTGTTGTCTCGCTCTGTCGCGGCTCCTGGATGCGGCCGAACATTTCCGACGACGAGGCCTGATAAAACCGGGTCTGCGGCAGCACGATCCGCGCCGCCTCCAGCAAATTGGCGGCGCCCAGCCCGGTCACCTGACCGGTGAGCAGCGGCTGATTCCAGGATGCGGCGACGAAGCTCTGGGCGCCGAGGTTGTACACTTCGTCAGGCTGATACTTCTGAAGAATGCGGATCAGACTTGACAGGTCGATGAGATTGCCATCGACGAGTTCCACCTGGTCAAGGATGCCGAGCCAGCGCAGACGCTCTCCGACGGTGTCGGAGGAAGCCGAGCGGCGCAGCAGGCCGATGACCCGGTAACCCTTCCGCAGCATCAACTGGGACAAATAGGCGCCATCCTGACCGGTCACGCCTGTGATCAAACAGGTTGGCATCGAAAGTTCTCCCGAAATTGCCGCGGCGCTGTTGCGAGCGCGGGACCGACCAGACCAGTGGCGTGGCTTATGACGGTCCAAGCAATGGAATTCAAGGCAGTGCGGGTCGGAAATGCGCCTCGCCGGCGCCGTGTTGTCGGCTTCCGGCAGGTTTGAATGTCGATTGTTCCCGAGAGGACCTGGCAACGCTCGGGCTGGCCGGTGATCACGGGAATTTGTCCCACCGAGTGTTCAGGACATCTATAGGAACACATTCCCAGTCTGCCGCCCTGGACGCGCGCCGGGGGGCGGAACGCGGTCATCCCGTGCATTCAGCCGTGCGCCCAAAAGAAGGCGCCTGCCGGCGACCCCTTTCCCCCACAGCCCACCCTGCTACGCTCGGCACCAACGAACAGGCCCCCCAATGCCCCCACCTCGTCAACTCCGCCTCGGCGCGTTCATGCGCCCGGTTAGCATCCACACCGCCGCCTGGCGCTATCCCGGCGCCTTCCCGGATGCCAACTTCAATCTCGCCCACTTGAAGCGCTTCATCCGCACGCTCGAGCGCGGCCGGTTCGACGCGTTCTTCATGGCCGACCACCTGGCCGTGCTCAACATGCCGCTCAACGCCCTGAAGCGCAGCCACACCGTCACCTCGTTCGAACCCTTCACCCTGCTCTCCGCCCTGGCCATGGTCACCGACCATATCGGCCTCATCGCCACCGGCTCCACCACATTCGACGCGCCCTATCACGTGGCGCGCCGCTTCGCCTCGCTCGACCACATCAGCGGCGGACGGGCCGCATGGAACATCGTCACCACCTCCAACCCGGACGCGGCGCTGAACTTCGGGCTGGAAGAACACATGGAGCACTCCGAACGTTACCGGCGCGCCCGCGAATTCTACGACGTCGTCACCGGCCTGTGGGACAGTTGGGCCGAGGACGCCTTTATCCGCGACACCGCAATCGGGGAGTATTTCGATCCCGACCGGATGCATGTCCTGGACCATCGCGGCCAGTACTACAAGGTGCGCGGTCCGCTCAACATCGCCCGCCCGATCCAGGGCTGGCCGGTGATCGTGCAGGCCGGCGCATCGGATGACGGCCGCCAGCTCGCCGCCGAAACCGCCGAGATGATCTTCGCGGGCACCGGCAACCTGGCGGGCGCGCGCGCCTTCTATGCGGACGTGAAGGGCCGCATGGCATTGCTCGGCCGCGACCCGGACCATCTGAAGATCCTGCCCGGCGCCTTCGTCGTCGTCGGCGACTCACTCGCCGAGGCGCAGGAAAAGCGGGCAATGCTCGACAGCCTGGTGCACTACGACAGCGCGATCGCCTCGCTGTCCATCGCGCTCGGTCACGATGCGTCGCGGTTCGATCCGGACGCGCCGCTGCCGGAGGTCCCCGAATCCAATGCGAGCAAGAGCGGCCGCGAGCGCGCAATTACCCTGGCGCGGCAGGAAAACCTGACCGTGCGGCAGCTTGCCTTGCGGCTCGGTGGCTATGGCGGGCCGGCGATCCTCGGCACACCGTCGATGATCGCCGATCAGATGGGGGACTGGCTGTTGTCGGAGGCCTGCGACGGCTTCAACGTCATGTTCCCTTATCTCCCTGGCGGCCTTGATGATTTCGTCGATCGGGTGGTACCCGAGTTGCAGCGGCGCGGGCTGTTCCGGCGCGAATATGAGGGCGCAACGCTGCGCGAAAATCTCGGCCTGCCACGTCCCGAGAACCGGTTCTTCCCGAAGCGGGCGGAATAGCGAGGGCCCTGCCGCCGCGATAGGCGAGCAGCATCTGGCCCGCGGATTAATTGACCGGTTAATGGGCACCTGAACTCAAATCCCGGGTCGCCCGTCCGGTCGCGTCGTCCGACGGTGGCGAGCAGCGTCCACAACCATGACGCGATCAATTGCTCGGCTGTTCCCGGCACCGATCCCTGGCCTGCTTTCTGCATTATGCCGGGTGCCTATGCCGGGGTGCCGCCTACGGCAGCATTCCCCTACCTAGTGCACCGAGTCATGCCCGCTCTCTAGGCTGAGTGCCTTCGAAATGAACAAAATCTGTGGTCCCGCCGATCCTTGTTGGTTTGCGCTCAGCCGCGCCACCCCACCGCGGCCGCATGGCCAATCGGCCATTAGGCCCCGGTGGGCGGGCACAACCGCATGATCGGCGCCCGGACCGCCGGGCAGGCAGCCGGCCATCCACCGCCTTTCCCGTCACCGCCGGAAGCAGCCGTGGTCGGCCGGCGCCGGCCGCCGCGCTCAATGGATCAGATCGCATGAAGACGCGCCGCATCTTTCGCCGCAAAGGAGAACACCGCGTGATTCGCAGCCGACGCAGCTTCCTCGCCGCCGCTCTCGCCGCCCCGGTCCTGTTGCGAGCGCGCCCCGCAGCAGCCGAGACGGTCACCATCCGCGTCGGCGCGCTGAAGCTGATCCACTCGATAACGCCCTGGTTCTATGAACGCTTCGTGCCGGCGGGCTATCGCGTCGAAGTCATCCCGTTCGAAAGCCCGACCGACGGGAAATCCGCCGTGGTGACGAAATCGGTCGATTTCGGCACGTTCGGCATCGCCGCCGCGATCCTTGGTGCGGCCGCGCATGAGCCGGTCGTGGTGTTCGGCTCCTCCTGCAACAAGGGCATGGCGGTGGTGGCGCGCAAGGATTCGCCGATTGCCACACTGCAAGACCTGAAAGGCAAGCGGGTCGCCATCTGGCCGGGCTCCACCCAGGAAGTGTTCATTCTCGAGCGGTTGCACATGGAAGGCATGACGATCCACGACATCGAATCCGTGCGCGTGTCGTTCAGCGAGATGCCGGCTGCGCTCGCGCGTGGCGACGTGGACGCTTACGTGGGTGCCGAACCGGGACCCTCCATCTCGTTGGCGAGCGGCGTCGGCAAGATCGTCGAATATCCTTACTCGACGCCGATGGGCAGCCTGAACATGATCCTCGCCGCGCATCGCGAAACACTGGCGGACAAGCCAGAGCTTGCGCGCATCGTGCTGACCCTGCAGAAGCAGGCGAGCACCTACGCCATGTCGCACCCCGACGAAATGGTGGCGATGACGGTCGCGAAGCTCGGCATGAAGCCCGCAGCGGTGGAGCTTTCGGTGAAGAATGTCGAGTTGAACTGGCGGATGTCGCCGGAGATGGTCGCCGAAGGCAAGACCTACGCGGACCACATGCTGGAACTGAAACAGATCCGCACCTTGCCGGATTTCACGAGTTTCTTCGACACGCGCTTCTCCGACGCGCTGGCGCAGGGGGCGTGACGTGGCTACGGACTCCCTCTCCCACGAAGCGGTGAGGTTGCGCCGCGAAGCGGACCAACGGGCGGGGGTGATCGGGTTGGCACGCGGCACCCTCAGCCTCGGCGCTTCGCGCCTCGACCTCTTCCGCGTAGCGGGAGAGGTTTTCGCCAACCGCCGCCTCCGCGCCTGCCTCGTCCCGCTGCTGCTGCTCGTCCTGTGGTGGCTTGGCACGCGGGGAAACCCCGACGGGCTGATCCCGCCGCCCGCCGCGGTGGGCGTCGCCCTTTGGGACCTTGCCTTCGGCGGTATCAATGACGACGCCTTCAGCCAGATGCTGCTCACCGACCTGATCGCCTCCGCCAGCCGCGTTTACGGTGCATTTCTGCTCGCGGCCGCGATCGCCCTGCCGCTTGGCATGCTGATCGGCCGGCTGCGCATTGTGCGCGAATTACTCGAGCCCAGCTTGCAACTTCTGCGGCCGGTCCCGGTCACCGCCTGGCTGCCGCTGTCGATGATCATCTTCGGACTGGGTCCGCGCTCGGCATTCTTCCTGGTGGCGCTCGGTGCCTTCTACCCGATCCTGGTCAACACCGTGTTCGCGGTGCGCAGCGTCGAGCCGCGGCTGTTCGAGGCCGCGCAGATGCTCGGCGTTTCACCCGCGCGCTTGTTCCCGAAAGTGGTCTTGCCGGCTTCGCTGCCCGGCATGTTCACCGGCCTCCGGGTCGGCCTGGGCTTCGCGTGGGTGGTGATCGTTGTCGGCGAGATGACCGGGGTGCAAACCGGTCTGGGCGCGATGATCATGGACGCGCGGCAGCTTTCGCGCACCGAGATCGTCATCGCCGGCATGGCCGTCATCGGCCTCGCCGGCTTCCTGTCCGATCTGGCGATACAAATGCTCGGACGCCGCCTGCTGGCCTGGAGCCCACTGCATGGTTGAGCCGCTGCTGCGCGTCAGCAACGTATCGAAAATCTATCCCGGCGGCATCGAGGCGTTGCGCGGCGCCAACCTGATCATCGAGGGGGGAGAATTCGTCTGCCTGATCGGTGCCTCCGGTTGCGGCAAATCGACGCTGCTGCGCATGATCGCCGGCTTCGAGCAAGTGACCGAGGGTGACGTGGTGGTGCGGGGCAAGGCGGTGACGGGGCCGAGTCCGGACCGCGGCATGGTGTTCCAGGATTATGGCCTGTTCCCCTGGCTGACCGTGCGCGGCAATATCGCCTTCGGCCCGGCCGAGCGTGGCAAGAAAAAGGCGGACGTCGCGCGCATCGCCGAACGATTCATCGCCATGATGGGGCTGGAGCGTTTCGCCGACGTGTATCCGCACCAGCTCTCCGGCGGCATGAAGCAGCGCGTCGCCATCGCGCGCGTGCTGGCGAACGACGCGCGTCTCGCGCTGATGGACGAGCCGTTCGGCGCGCTGGATGCGATGACCCGCGAACGCTTGCAGGATGAGCTGCTGGCGATCTGGCGCGCCACCGAATTGTCGGTGGTGTTTGTGACGCACTCGCTGGAGGAAGCCATCTTCCTCGCCGACCGCGTGGTGGTGATGTCGCCCGGCCCGGGGCGCATCGTCGCCGAGGAACGCATCGTGCTGGAGCGTCCGCGCGACGTGTCCTCGCCGGAGTTCAACGCGATCCGCCGGCGGCTCGCAGCGCTGCTGCACGCCGACCACGTCAAGGAGGCGGCGTGACTCCTGTCGAAGCGGCCGAAGCAGCACTTGCCGCGGATCGTGCCCACGCCGACCCCGCCATCTGGATTACGCGCTTGCCGGACGACGTCGTGCTGGCGCAGGCGCGCAAGCTGCAAGCGGAAGGACCGTGCAGCCGGAAGCTGTGGGGCGTCCCGTTCGCGGTGAAGGACAACATCGACATCGTCGGCCTGCCGACCACAGCCGCCTGTCCCGGGTTCACTTACATCGCCGACGCCACCGCGCCCGCCGTGCAACGCTTGCTCGATGCCGGCGCGGTGCTGCTGGGCAAGACCAATCTCGACCAGTTCGCGACCGGCCTGGTGGGCACGCGCTCGCCCTACGGGACGCCGCGCAACCTGTTCGACGCGCTGCGTGTTCCGGGCGGATCGTCATCGGGCTCGGGCTGTGCGGTGGCGGCCGGCATCGTGCCGTTCGCGCTGGGCACCGACACCGCCGGTTCGGGTCGCGTGCCCGCCGCCTTTGCCAACATCGTCGGCTTGAAGCCGACAGTCGGAAGTGTGCCGACGCGTGGCGTGGTGCCGGCCTGCCGGTCGGTGGACACCGTGTCGGTATTCGCGCGTTCGGTGGACGAGGCGCTGGCCGCGTTGCGCGTCATGGCTGGCTTCGACCCCGACGACGCCTATTCGCGCCCTGCGCCCTATGCGTATCTGCGGCGCGGAGTGCCGCCGTCGCAGGCGCGTGTCGCCATGGCCGATATTGCCGAATTGTGCGAACCGGAAACCGCCGCGTTGTACCAAGCAGCGACGCAGCATCTCGGCGCGACTATCATCGACATCGCGCCATTCCTGGAAATCGCCCGACTGCTCTATGATGGACCCTGGGTTGCCGAACGCACCGCAGCACTGCGGTCGGTGCTCGAAGAGCAGCCGGAGATTATGCATCCGGTGACGCGCGACATTTTGCAGAGCGGCTTCGCCCGCTACAGCGTGGACGCATTCGATGCCTTTCATCGCCTGGCCGAGGCGAAGCGTGTCGCGGAGCACCTGTTCCGGACCTACGACGCCTTGCTGCTGCCGACCGCCCCATTCTGTCCAACGCTCGCGGCGGTGCACGCGGACCCGATCGGTTTGAACAAACATCTCGGCACCTTCACCAATTTCGTCAACATCTGTGATCTTGCGGCTTATGCGGTGCCCGCGGGTTTCGGCTCCGAGGGATTGCCGGTCGGTATGATGTTGCTCGGGCCGGCGTGGTCGGAAGGACGCCTCGCCGGTCTGGCGGATGGCTTGCACCGAGCGTTCGTCACAACGGTCGGTGCGACCGGCCAGCTTTTGCCGCCCGCCGCCGAACCCGATCCGCTGGCGCCCAACGAGACCGCATTGTTCTGCATCGGCGCGCATATGGGCGGGCTGAAGCTGAACCATCAGATCACCACGTTGGGAGGCCGGTTTCTTCGCGTCGCACATACGGCGCCCACGTACCGCCTGCACGCCTTGGGCGATCGCCCGGGCATGGTGCGCGCCGCTTGTGGCGCCGCGATCGCCGGCGAGATCTGGGCGCTGCCCACCGCTTGCATCGGCGCGCTGCTGGCACAGGTGCCACCGCCGCTTGGGTTCGGCACTGTGGCGTTGGACGACGGCCCGTGTCTGGGCTTCATTGCCGAGGCGTCCGGCGTATCGGACGCGCCCGATATTACGCGGTTCGGCGGCTGGCGCGCCTGGCTGCAGGCGGTCGAGGAGACAACCTTATGAACGACACGACGGCCCTCGACGCTTATATCGATGCCGGCACGGCATTGCTTGGGATTCCGGTGCGGCCGGAATGGCGGGATGCGATCCGGCATCATGTCAGGGTTTCGTTCGACCTTGCCCGCACCGTGCTCGATTTCCCATTGCCGGACGAAGCTGATCCGGCACCGGTGTTCTCCGCATGAGTCCCGCCGTAGCATCAAGGCCTGTCCCATGACCAGTGACACCGCCGCACGTATTGCCGCCGATGTGGCCGTGGGGCGGCGGCGTGCGACCGATGTTGTGACGCAGACGCTCGAAAGCATCGCCGCGCGCAATCCGGCGTTGAATGCGTTCACCGCGGTCACCGCCGAGCGCGCGCTGGCGCGTGCCGCGGCGATCGACGCGTCAGTGGCGGCCGGCCGGCCGGTCGGCCCGCTTGCTGGCGTGCCGTTTGCCGTGAAGAACCTGATCGACGTTGCCGGTCTGCCGACCCTCGCCGGTTCGCGTATCAACCGTGATCGCCCGCCGGCCGCGGCGGACGCAACGCTGGTCACCCGCCTGGAGGCAGCGGGCGCGGTGCTGGTGGGTGCGCTGAACATGGGAGAGTACGCCTACGACTTTACCGGCGAGAACACGCATGACGGGCCGTCGCGCAATCCGCACGACACCGGGCGCATGAGCGGCGGTTCGTCCGGCGGCTCGGGCGCGGCGGTTGGCGGCGCGCTGGTGCCGATCGCGCTGGGCTCCGACACCAACGGCTCGATCCGCGTGCCGGCGTCGTTCTGCGGCGTGTTCGGCCTGAAGCCGACCTATGGTCGTCTGTCCCGCGCCGGCAGCTTCCCGTTCGTTTCCAGCCTGGACCACCTCGGCCCGCTGGCGCGTTGCACCGCCGATCTGGCGCTGGCCTACGACGCGATGCAGGGTCCCGACGCGCATGATCCGGTCTGCGCCGATCGCGGGGCTGAACCTGCAATGCCCACGCTGAATGACGGCATCGCCGGCCTGAGCGTCGCCCGCGCCGGCGGCTATTTCCGCGCCGGCACGTCGGCGGAGGCGTTGTCGGCGCTCGACGCCGTCGCCACGGCGCTCGATGCCACGCGGGAGATCGCGCTGCCCGAGGCAGCACGCGCGCGTGCCGCGGCCTATGTGATCACCGCAAGCGAGGGCGCCGCGCTGCACCTGCCGCGGCTGCGCACGCGGGCCGAAGAATTCGACCCGGCGGTGCGCGACCGGCTGATCGCCGGCGCGCTCATTCCCGCTGCGATCGTCGCACAGGCGCAGAAATTCCGCCGCTGGTATCGCGCTGCGGTGTTGCGGGTGTTCGAGACGGTCGATGTCATCCTGGCCCCGGCGACGCCTTGCGTCGCGCCGCTTATCGGCCAGAAGACCTTCGTACTGGACGGGCGGGAAATACCGCTGCGGCCGAATATCGGCATCTACACCCAGCCGGTGTCGTTCATCGGCCTGCCGGTGGTAGCGGTGCCGGTACCATTGCCCGGCGGCCTGCCGATCGGCGTGCAGGTCATCGCCGCGCCGTGGCGCGAAACCGTGGCGTTGCGCGTCGCCCATGCGCTGGAAGCGCGCGGGATCGTGCACGCGCCGGAGCCACCGCGGGACATGTGAGGCTGCCGCCCGGCGGAAGCCGTTCCGTTGCGCTGCGAATTCAGACGACAGAACCATCATCGGTCGGCAATCGAATCGACAGGCTGCTGCCTGGCGCGGCGAACTTGTCGCGCGGTTTGGATCGGCACTTCCTTGACACTCATTTGTTGCAACGCCACTGATGGAGCATTTCCGCAGAAACAATGGCGGCCAGTCATCCGGTGCAACGCGGTGACTTCTTGAAGCTGGTCACCGGCGCCAGCGCCGCAATCGGTCGGGGGCCTTCGCCTGGACCCTGGTCGTTTCGATGAATCCCGCGACGGACGTTATCGCCACGGGTTCGGCTATGGATATCAATCTCAGCAGGATCGCCTCGGGCCAGCAGGTGATCATCGGTCGTGGGTCAGTTTGAATGTATGAACCGTGTGTGAAGTGGCTGTGAAGATACGCGGCATTGCACAAGCCAGGCAGATCGTGTGAAAATCCCGTGCCGTAACCACAACGAGCAATCTAGTTTCTTCATTAGATCGAACATTGAATCATTTGTGAAGATTCGGCCTCCCCGGCGACCGGGAGCTTCGAGACACGCAGTGACCATGGCGTTTTTTTTGCGCAGCCTGAGTGAATTATTCAACCAGCTGCTAGAGCCTGAATGTCCGCTCCCCAAGTGCGCCGTGATAAGGCGGCGCTTCTCCAGCGGGTGCAAGCCCCGCCCGGCACCCGCTCCAGCCGGAAGCAACCGGAGCAGGCATGGAG
>Ga0209415_10012914_pt1 | contig 13858 bp, 15 predicted proteins | sample PeaSoiSIISIP2007_FD_187696 | JGI IMG/M metagenome (GOLD analysis project Ga0209415, IMG submission 187696) | Peat soil microbial communities from Weissenstadt, Germany - SII-SIP-2007 (SPAdes) (version 2) | ecosystem: Environmental > Terrestrial > Soil > Wetlands > Peat | place: Germany... | reverse complement strand
TTGCCATCCCGCCCTAAAACCCCGATTCTTTCCCTATGGGCGTGCTTTCCCGAGCCCCTCTCGTTCAGGCCGTTCTCGGGCCGACCAATACCGGCAAGACCCATCTCGCTTTGGAGCGCATGCTCGGCCGTCGCACCGGCATGATCGGCTTCCCGCTGCGCTTGCTCGCCCGCGAAAATTACGACCGCATCGTCAAGCTTCGGGGTTCCCGCGCGGTGGCGCTCATCACCGGCGAGGAGAAGATCGTCCCGCCCAACCCGGCCTATTTCGTCTGCACCGTCGAATCGATGCCGCTCGACCGGCCGGTCGATTTCCTGGCGGTGGACGAGGTCCAGCTCTGCGGCGACCCCGAGCGCGGGCATGTCTTCACCGACCGCCTCCTGCACGCGCGCGGCGAGGCTGAGACCATGCTCTTGGGCGCCGACACCATCAAGCCGCTCCTGCGCCGCCTCGTCCCCGAGGCCGAGTTCGTCACCCGCCCGCGCTTCTCCACCTTGCGCTATCTCGGCCCCAAGAAGGTGACCCGCCTGCCGCCCAGGACCGCAATCGTCGCCTTCGCCGTCGCCGATGTCTTCGCCTTGGCCGAGGTGATCCGGCGCCAGCGCGGTGGCGCGGCGGTGGTGCTGGGCGCGCTTTCCCCCCGGGCGCGCAACGCCCAGGTCGGGCTCTTCCAGTCGGGCGAGGTCGATTATCTGGTCGCGACCGATGCGATCGGCATGGGCCTCAACATGGATCTGGACCATGTCGCCTTCGCGCGGCTGGCGAAATTCGACGGCCGCGAGCCGCGCCGCCTCAGCGCCGCCGAGATCGCGCAGATCGCCGGCCGCGCCGGCCGCCATATGAGCGACGGCACCTTCGGCACGACAGCCGATCTCGACGGCATCGATCCCGAAGTCGTCGAGGCGGTCGAGAACCACCGCTTCGATCCGCTGCCCCGCCTCTTCTGGCGCAATGCGCGGCTCGATTTCCGCTCGTCGGCTGCGCTGCTCTTGAGCCTCGAGACGCGGCCCAAGCAGCCCGGCCTGGTGCTGGCGCGCGAGGCCGACGATTTTCTGGCGCTGCGCGCGCTGGCGAAATCGCCGGACATCGCCGAGCGGGCAACCGACCGCGCGCGCGTGCGGCTCTTGTGGGAGGTCTGCCAGATCCCGGACTTCCGCAAGGTGATGAGCGACACCCATGCGCGGCTCTTGGCGCAGATCTACCGCCACCTCACCGGGCCGGAGGAGCGGCTGCCGCTCGATTGGGTCGCGGATCAGATGACCCGGCTCGACCGCAGCGACGGCGACATCGACACGCTTATGACGCGCATCGCCCACATCCGCACTTGGACCTATATCAGCCACCGGCCGGATTGGGTCGTCGATGCCGCTCAATCGCAGGAGCGGGCGCGCGCCATCGAGGACCGCTTGTCCGATGCGCTGCACGACCGCATCACCCAGCGCTTCGTCGACCGCCGCTCGGCCTTTCTGGTGCGCCAACTCGCCGCGTCCGGCGAGCTTCTGGCCTCGGTCAGCGAAGCCGGCGAAGTCAAGGTCGAAGGCCATTATGTCGGAAGGCTCGACGGCTTCCGCTTCCTCCCCGATGCCGCCGCCAGCGAGGGCGAGGCGCGCACCTTGCTCACCGCCGCCAACCGCGTGCTGCGCGGCGAGATCGCGGCGCGGGCGCAGCGCCTGGCTGGGTCGAGCGATGCGGAATTCGCGCTTGGGCCCGATGGCGCGCTGCACTGGCGCGGCGGCGCGGTCGGGCGGCTGCGGGCCGGCGAGACCGCGCTGCGCCCGCGGATCGAGGTGCTGCCGGGCGATTTCCTCGAGGGCAAGCTCCGGGAGACCGTGCGCCAGCGCCTCGCGCGCTTCGTCGAGGCGACGCTCGGCCACGGCCTCGCCGCGCTCTATCGCGCTCGCGAAGCCGAGCTACCGGGGCCGGCGCGCGGGCTGGTCTTCCAACTCGCGGAAGCCCTGGGCAGCCTGCCCGCGGGCGACCTCGCGCCGCTCCGCGCTGCGCTCGGCCCCGCCGATCGCCAGGCGCTGGCCCGGCTCGGCGTTCGCCTCGGCGTCGAGACCGTCTATCTCGAGCCGCTGTTGAAGCCGCCGGCCACGGCATTGCGCGGCCTCTTATGGGCGGTGCGGCAGGGCGCACCCATCCCCACGGCGCCGGCCGGCACGGCGGCGCGGCGCGATCCCGCGATCCGGGCCACGGCCTATGCGGCGATGGGCTACCGCGTTCTCGGGCCGCGCATTCTCCGAATCGACCGGCTCGAGCGTCTGGCGGCGGAGGCGCGGCGTCTTGCGCGCAAGGGCCCCTTCCCCGCCGCGCCGGAACTGGCGGCGCGCGCCGGCTGCAAACTCGCGGAGCTGGCGGCGGTGCTGCAGGCTTTGGGCTACCGCGCCGTCGCCGACGACGACAACGGCCCGGTCGTCTTCCACGCGCGCGCCGCGGCAAAGGCCGGCGCGCAAGAGCGGCGGGCGCGGAGCACGGGCGCGCAGCGCCGGCCGGCGGCGCCCGACGGTCCCTTCGCCAAGCTGCGCGAGTTGCGGCTCAAGCGATGAGCGAGACCAATGGCGCCAGCCTGCGCCTCGACAAATGGCTGTGGTTCGCGCGGCTCGCCCGCACCCGCTCGCTCGCCGCGAAACACTGCGCCGAAGGCCGCGTCAGCCTGGGCGCGCGGGCGCTCAAACCCGGCCATCCCGTGCGCGTCGGCGATTGCTTGACCTTCGTCAATGGCCGCATGCAGCGCCGGCTCGTGGTCTTGGCCTTGGGCGCGCGGCGCGGACCCGCCAGCGAAGCGCGCGGCCTTTATGACGAGCCCGACCCGCCGATTCCCGTCGCTTCCGGCGAAGCCGCCTGGACCCCGCTCCTTGACGAGGAATACCCGGCCTGAACGCGGCGTTGTCACGCGATCGGCTTGCGCTCGTGCGGCCGCTCGGCAAGGATGCCGGCCATGACGCGGGAAGAAGACGCGGCACTCACCGAGAAATTCAAGGGCGCGCGAATCCTCATCACGGGCGGACTCGGCTTCATCGGCTCGGCGCTCGCGCTGCGCCTCGTGGCGATGGGCAGCGAGGTTGCGCTCATCGACAATCTCCTCGCCGATTCCGGCGCCAATCCTTTCAACCTTGCCCCGATCCGCGACCGCGTCACCGTCGAGATCCGCGACATGCGCGAGCCGGGAGCGGTCGCGCCGCTGGTCGAGGGGCGGCAATTTCTCTTCAACTTGGCGGCGCAGACCAGCCATTTGGGCTCGATGGAAGATCCGGTCACCGATCTCGACATCAACTGCCGCGCGCAGCTCTTGCTGCTCGAGGCCTGCCGCGCCCGCGCGCCCGGCATCTCCATCGTTTTCGCCAGCACGCGCCAGATCTATGGCAAGGCCGATTACCTGCCGGTCGACGAAAAGCACCCGCTGCGCCCGCCCGATGTCAACGGCATCAACAAGATGGCCGGCGAGATCTATCATTTGCTCTATCACCAGGCCTATGGCATTCCGGTTTCGGCGCTCAGGCTCACCAACACCTACGGGCCGCGCATGCGCATCAAGGACGCGCGGCAGAATTTCCTCGGCATCTGGCTGCGCCGCGTGCTCGAAGGCCAGCCCTTCGAGGTCTGGGGCGGCGAGCAGATCCGCGACTTCACCTATATCGACGATGTCGTCACCGCCTTCCTGCTGGCGGCGACGGTGCCGGCGGCGCAGGGCCGCGTCTTCAATATCGGCGCCGAGCGGGCGGTGAGCCTGGCCGAACTCGCGCGCCTGGTGATCGAAGCGAATGGCGGCGGCGAATTCGTAACCAAGAGCTTTCCGCCCGAACGCAAGCGCATCGACATCGGCGATTATCAGGCCGATGACCGGCTGTTCCGCGATACCACGGGCTGGCGACCCACCGTGCCGCTCGAGGCCGGGCTCGTTCGCTCCATGGCTTTTTTCCGCGAGAATCTCGCGCATTACGTCTGACGCGATGAGCGATCCGGTTCCCCAGACCGATCCCCGCGCCGCCTATCTCGCGCAGCGGACCGAGATCGACGCGGCGATCGCCGGCGTGCTCGCGAGCGGCTCTTATATCCTCGGCGAAGCCGTCGCTTCCTTCGAGCGCGACTTCGCGGCTTATATCGGCCGCCGCCACGCCATTGGCGTCGCCAGCGGCACCGACGCGCTGGTGCTGGCGCTGAAGGCATTGGGTCTCGCCGCCGAGGATTATGTCGTCACGGTCTCGCACACCGCGGTCGCGACCGTCGCGGCCATCGAGCTGGCGGGAGCGCGGCCGCTGCTCGTCGATATCGATCCCGCGACCATGACGCTCGATCCGGCGGCGCTCGAGCGCGCGCTCGCCGCGCCGCCTGGACGCATCGCCGCAATCATCCCCGTGCATCTCTATGGCCAGGCCGCCGATCTCGACGCGATCCTGCCGCTGGCGCGCCGCAACGGGCTCAAGGTGATCGAGGATTGTGCGCAATGCCACGGCGCGCTGCTGCACGGCAAGCGCCTCGGCAGTATCGGCGACATTGCCGCCTTCAGCTTCTATCCGACCAAGAATCTGGGCGCGCTCGGCGATGGCGGTGCGGTGGTGACCGACAACGATGCGTTGGCCGAGCGAATCCGCGAGCTGCGTCAATATGGCTGGCGGCAACGCTATGTCAGCGCCTCGACCGGCATGAATTCGCGGCTCGACGAGCTGCAGGCGGCGGTGCTCGGGGTCAAGCTCGCGACGCTCGATGCCGACAATGCGCGCCGCCAGGCGATCGCCGCGGCCTATGACATCGGTCTGGCGGAGACGCCGCTGCGCCTGCCGGCGCGCCGAGCGGGCGGTGGCCATGTCTTCCACCAATATGTCGTACGCGCGGCGCGGCGCGACGCTCTGCAGGAGAATTTACGCCGGCGCCGCATCGGCACCGGCATCCATTATCCCGTGCCGGTCCACGCGCAGCCGGCCTATCGCGGGCGCGTTGCCATCGGCGCCGGCGGCTTGAGCGAAAGCGAGCGCGCGGCCAGCGAGGTCCTGAGCCTGCCGATCTATCCGCAGCTTCATCGCGAGACCGTGGAGCGGGTGATTGCGGCGATCGCCGATGCCGCCTCGGATCAGGGACGGTAGATCAGCAGGATCCCGCCCCAGATGAAGGCGATCCCGGCGATTTGGGAGAAGCCGATGCGCTCGTGCCACAGGAAATGCGCGGCGATCGCCACCACGGCATAGCTCAGCGCCACGGTCGGATAGGCGCGCGACAGCGGAATCTTCTTCAGCACGATGATATAGAGCACCGCCGAAACGCCGTAGCAGACCAGCCCCAAAATCGTATAGGCGTCGAGGAACTGCATCAGCCCCGTTGCAGAGCGCATCGCGCCGGTCTTGAGGAAAAGCTGGCCGCCCGCGGCGATGGCGATGCCGACGATCAGCATGACGTAGTAGGGCATGAGCGATTCCATCACGCCTGCCTCACGGCAAAGGCCGGCGCCGCTGTCCGCTCGGCGGCGGGACGCGGCGCCGGCTCGACCGAGTCGCTGTGCAGCACCTCCTTGACGATGCTTTGCGGCTTGCCGTTCATGGTGAGGTAGAGGCGGCCCAGATACTCGCCGATGAGGCCGAGGATGAGGAGCTGCACGCCCGAGAGCAGCAAAACCGCCGCCGCCAGCGACGCCCAGCCTTCCGGGGTCTCGCTCAGCAGCGCTTCGCCGACCACCCAAGCAAAGCCGAAGAGCCCCAACAGGCTCAACGCGAAGCCGGCGAGGGTCGAGACGCGCAGCGGCATCACCGAGAAGTTCACAAACATGTTGAGCCACAGCCGCACCAGCCGGCGGAAGGTGTAGTTGCTGCGTCCCTGCGCCCGCGCCAGGTGCTCGACCTCGAGGCTGCCGATATTCTGCGTCGCCTGCATCAGGAGGCCGTCGATATAGGGAAAGGGTCCGGCATAATCGGTCACTGCCTTCGCCGTGAATGCGCTCAGGCAGCGGAAACTCGAAAGATAAAGGCCCTTGGGCTTGTCGAGCAGCCGATCGGCGACGCGGTTGGTGAAGCGGCTGCCGAGATTGCGCCAGCGCGCGTGCTGCTTTTGCGCGTAGCGGGTGTAGACCACTTCGTTGCCGGTCGTTTGCGCGTATTCGAGGAGGCGCAGCACCTCGCCCGGCGGATTCTGGAGATCATCGTCCATGGTGACGATGTGGGCGCCGCGCGCCGCGCGCAGCCCGGCGATGACGGCATTGTGCTCGCCGAAATTGCGCGCCAGGTTCACCAGGGTCATCGGCACGCGGGCGCGGGCCAGGAGGGCGCGGCAGATTCGCAGACTGTCGTCCGGGCTGCAATCATTGACCATGATGATCTCGTGCCCGCCCGGAACGTCGAGCGATTGCAGCGCCTCGACCAACTCGCCGATGCTGCCGGCACCGTTGTAAACGGGTATCACGATGCTCAGCGCCAGGCTCGGACTGGTCATGGTCTCACCGCCATCGTCAGAATGGAGCCGCCGAAAGGCAGCGGCACGCGCCATCGCAGAAGCCTGCGCTCGAGCGCGAGGCAGGCAGAGAAGAGCCGCTCGACCGGCGCCGGAAGGAGCGCGACATCGCTCTTCGGGCCGGAAGCGGCGGCGGGCAGGAGCTTACGCCGCAGCACCATGAGCGGAAAGAGAAAGCTGTTCCAATAGCGGCTCCGCACCTGGGCGAAGCCGGCGCGGCCGAGGAGCGTTCGGATGTCGCCGCGGCCGTAACGGCGGGCATTGTCCACCGCCACATCATGCGCCGAATAGAGCCAGCGATAGGCCGGCAGGTTGAGCACCAGCAGCCCGCCCGGCCGCAGGCAGCGGCGAAAGCCCTGGAGCGCCGCGCTCTCGTCGACGCCGCGATGGCACAACACGTCGGCGCTGAAGATCGCATCGAAGGATTGGTCGCGGAAGGGCAGCGCCGCCACATCGCCGATGCAGACCGGACGCGCGCTCTTGGCGCGCGCCGCGGCGGCGGCGCCCGCATCGAGGTCGAGCCCGAAGGCGGCGCAATCGGGACGCTCGGCGGCAAGCCGCTTGAGAAACCCGCCGGTGCCGCAGCCCGCGTCGAGCACGACCGCAGGGCGCTTCACCGCCGCCGCCTGCCGCCAGGCCGCGAGCAAATTGGCGTGCAAGCCGCCGAGCCACCACATGCGCTCCTCGACCGCCGCAAGCCGCTCATATTCGCTGCGCTCCACCGCCGGCCCGCGCTATTTCCGGCCGGCGAGCTGCGCCGGCCCCGGCGCTTGCGCCAGGATGTCGCGCCGGTCGAGGACGACGGAAAGCAGCGTACCCATGCGCTCGACCCGATAGATCTCCTTCCCGGGCAGCGCCCTGTTGCAATTGTCCTTGGTGAAGGCGATGAAGAACTGTGCCGTCTCGCGCTTTGGGGTGAAGATGAAGTTGCTGGGGAAATAATACGCTGCCGAGATCGGCGGACCGCACACCGCGACGGTGAAATCGTGATCCATGAAATCGGCGCCGTATTCGGCGCGCAGATAATCCTCGAGCCCCTGCACCGCCTCGGCGTAGGAATTGGCCCAGTAGTCGAGCTTGAAGATGCCTTGCGCGCCGTGCACGCCGCCGATGAAGGCGTTGTAATAGACATATTCGTCGGGATGCAGCATGGCCATGATCGCGACATGGCCCATTCCGTAGAGCGCGAGGGCGCCATAGGCGTAACGCCGGAAGGACAGCCGCGCCAGCCAGTCGAGCGCGCGGTCGGCGGCCAAAGCAGTGGCGCAGGCGATGAGCGGCAGCACGAAGATGAAGTGGCGCATGCCGTCGAACAGCACCGCGCGAATCGCGACGGCATAGGCGATCGGGAAGAGAATGCCGAGGGCGACCATGAAGCGCCCGAGCACGCGGCTGCGGTCGAGCCGCCAGGCCGCCTGCCGCAATGCCAGCACCGCCAGAACCGGCGCCGCCGCGAGCAGCAGGAGCACCAATTCCGGCAGGGCCAGAAGAATGTGGACCGGCAGATACTCCCAGGGCAGATCGGTCGCCGGGAAGTATTGGCCGGCGAAGAGCGTGCGGAAAGGGAAGGTCTGATGCGAAAAGGTTGCGAGCGCGTCGAGCGGATGCTCGATCGGCGCTTGCTGCGCCCACGGCCAAAACACGAGCATCACGGGATAGGCAATGGCGGCCACCGGCAGCGCCACGCGGACGCCGCACTTCCAGGCGTCGCCGAGACAGAGGCCGATGCGGCGGGTCTCGCACCAACGCCACAGCAGGTAAGAGGACAAAAGCACGCCGAGATCGAAGAAGATCAGCAGCCCGCCGACGCGCACGCCGAGCGTGAGGCCGGCGGCGATGCCGAGCTTCGCCACCACCCCGGCGCTGGGGCGCGGCAATTCCGGCAACAGCCGCACGAGATAATAGACCGACCAGACCATCCCGACGGCGAAGGGGATGTCTTTCGGGTTGTTGAACATCTGCCCGTAATAATTGGGCGTGAGCAGCAGGAAGAGCGCGGCGATGAAGCCGGCGCGCGGACCGCCGAGGCCGCGCCCGAGACGCCAGACGCCAATGAGGCCGAGAACCCCGACGAGCCCGTTGAGCAGATGCCGCGTCTCATAGGTGCCGAAAGGCGAAATGCGGTTGATCGCCGCCGCGGCCATGTCGAAGACGGCGCCGTAATTGAAGAGATCGAGCCAATTGAGCGCGCGCAGATCGCGGAACGCGGAGAGATAATAGTCGAGGACGAAGACGCCGTACCAATTGTGCACGTCCTCGTCCCAGGTGATGCCGTAATCCCCGAAGGTCCAGACCACCAGCGCCGCCGCCACGACGAAGAGCGCGAGCGCGAGCCCGTCCCAGGAAACGCGGCGCGGCAAGCCTCCGGCGAGGCGATGATCGAGTGGTGTCGCGGTCATCGGCAGGTCCCTGTCGTCCTCCCCGATCCCTGCCGAACGCCTAGAGCCCGCACCGAGCCAGCAATCCCGCAACAACGCCCTCGCCGGCGAAATATTCCGCGGCGAGCGCCCGCGCGGCGCGGCTGTGGCGCTGGTAGTCGGCGGCGATCCGGGCAAAGGCGTCGAGCACCTCCGCGACCTCGGTAAACTCGAACAGCCCCTCCCCTGCCGGATAGAAACGGCTCCAGCCGGTGCGCATGGTGACGACGGGGCGCCCGGAGGCGAGGTAGCAGACGCTGCGGTCGCTGAACCAGCCGCTGTTGGGCCGCACATAAATGTCTTTGGCGACGGTGAACTCGCCGCGCGAGCCGCGGATGAAGTCGCCGTAGCGGTCGAGGTCGGCCGAAATCGGCCGGGGATCGACGAGGCGCCAGCCCTGGCCTTCGACCTCGCGCTCGATTTCGGCCGAAGGCGGCAGCATTGCCATCGTCAGGCACGCCCCGCTGCGCCGCGGCAGGTCGAGAAAGCGCAGGAAATTGACGTGCTTCGACCAGACATAGGTCTCGCCGCCAAAGGCGATGTTCTTGCCCTTGTTCTCCCACGTGGCGATGGTGGTGAAGCAGGGCGGCATGCCGTCGGCCGCGGGCCACAAATCGAGCATCACCGGCGGCCGGGTCGGCTGCCACGGCACGCCGCACAGCGGCACGATCCAGCCCGGCCCGCCGACGTTCTCGCCATAGGTGAAGAAATGCGTGTGCGCATCGAGATAGGCGCGCGCGCCGGGGTCGGCTTCGGCATATTTGATCTGCTCATAGACCGGGTCGGTGTCGACCATGATCCGCACCGGGCAGGCCATGTGCTCGTCGCGCAGGCGCGTGGCGCCACAGAGATTGATGAGGGCGGCGGATTCGCGGAGCAGAGCCGCGACCTTTTCGCGCGGCAGGCCGTGATAGCGGTCGTTGATCGCATCCCAATAGGCCCAGCGCTCGCCTAGCCCAAAGCGCGCCATCGCCGCGCGCAGATAGGCGACATTGTAGCCGCAATCCATCACCACGCTGTTGACGCGGGGGTCGTAAGGATTGGCGCCGTGGTCCTCCACATACCATGGCTCGTAGCCCAGCCGCTCGAGCGCGACGAGATACTGGATCGCCTGCCAGGCGATGCCGGCCAAGGGCATCTGCCCGACGAAATGCAGCACGACCACCCGACCGCGCGCCGCCACGCCGCCTCCTTCGCCCTCTGCCGCGCCCGCCGCGCGGTGGCGCCGAGAATAGCAGAAATTGCCTCCGCGCAGGCCCCCTGCAACCCGGGAAAATCCATATTCCGCCTGGGGTTGAACGGCGGCGGGGCGCATGCTACGCAAGGCCATGCTCGATCGGCTTGCGGCTTGGCTCAAGGAGGGGCAGAACAGTCTTTCCGGCGCACAGGACGAGTTGCAGCTGGCGGTCGCCGCGCTGCTGATTGGCGCGGCCCGCGTCGACGACGGCCTCGACGAGCGCGAGCGGGCAACCATCGACCGGCTGCTCGAACGGCGTTTCGGCCTGTCGCCCGAAGATGCGCGCCGGATCGAGACCGCGGCGGAACGGAGCGAAGAACGGTCGGCCCAGCTCTTCGGCTTCGTTCGCACCATCAACAGCCTGCTGCCGCAGGAAAGGCGGGTCGAGCTCATCGAGATGCTGTGGGAGGTCGCCTATGCCGATGGCGTCCTGGACCCGCTCGAGGACACTTTGTTGCGCCGCATCGGCAGCATGGTCGACGTTTCCGATCGGGATCGCGGCGCGGCCCGATTGCGCGTCGCCCGCCGGCTGGGGATCGCCGAGGAAGAGTAAGGCCGCGGGAGACCGCGCCGAGCTTGCGAGGGAGAAGAGAACAGAACCATGACTTACGTCGTCAACGAGGCCTGCATCAAGTGCAAGTACATGGATTGCGTCGAAGTCTGTCCGGTGGACTGCTTCTACGAAGGCGAGAACATGCTGGTGATCCACCCGGACGAGTGCATCGATTGCGGCGTCTGCGAGCCGGAATGCCCGGTCGAAGCGATCGTCCCGGACAGCGAGCCGGTGGCCGAGAAATGGCTCGAGGTCAACCGGCAGTACGCGGCGACCTGGCCCAACATCACCCGCAAGGGCGAGGCGCCCGGCGACGCCGATGCCTGGAAGGATGTTCCCGATAAGTTCGACCAGCATTTCTCGCCGAGCCCGGGAAAGCGCTAGAGGGCCAGCCGGCCAACCCGCTCTGCGCCTTGCGCATGGCTAAGCGGCTGGCGCCACTGCGCCGGTTATGATATTGTAATAAAAACTTATTCTGCCTGTCTCCGGCCGCTGGCGGGAGGCGGGGTCGGATCGCCGATGGCGGCGCCGGCCGGGCAGGGCGGGATTGGATGTCCCGTTTCCCCTTCAACCCATTGGGATTGGCTGATCGTGTCGCGTCACAAACCCGTCGAGCGCAAGGAAGAGAAGAAGGTACCGGAGAAGGAAAAGCTCGGTTTTGCCGCGGGCGACCTGGTGGTCTACCCCACCCATGGCGTCGGCAAGATCCTCGGGATCGAGATGCAGGAGATCGTCGGCCACACCCTTAACGTCTTCGTCGTGCATTTCGACAAGGACCGCATGACCTTGCGCGTTCCGGTTGCAAAGGCCAAGGGCTCGGGCTTGCGGCGGCTGTCGACCCACAAAGAGATGGATGCGGCGCTCACCAAGCTCAAAGGACGCTCCCGCGCCAAGCGCACGATGTGGAGTCGCCGCGCCCAGGAATACGAGCAGAAGATCAATTCCGGCGATCCCGCCTCGATTGCGGAGGTGGTGCGGGATCTCTACCGCAACGGCGGCCAGCCCGAGCAATCCTACAGCGAGCGCCAGATCTACCAGGCTGCGCTCGACCGTCTGGTCCGCGAATTCGCCGCCGTCGAGAAGATCGACGAGGGCACGGCGACGCAGCGGGTCGAGCAAATGCTGAGCGCCGCGTGAGCGGCGATCCCGGACGCTCCATACTTCGGCGGTAAACCTGCCGCCGCGACGTCGCGAGGGGCGGCGTGGCAACCAGCCCGCCTTGTGATTCCGAGACCTACGGTCGCCTGGTGCGGGCGCGCCGGGTTTGGGCGATCGCCGCAATCCACGGCGAGGCGGAGCGCTTGCGCCGGGTGCATGCCCGCTTGGCCGAGCGCCTCGCCCCGGGCGACCGGCTGGTCTATCTCGGCGACTATCTCGGCCATGGCCCCGCCGTCGCCGCGACGCTCGAAGCGCTGCTACAGTTCCGTCTGGCGTTTCTCGCGCAACGAAATGCGTTTCTCGGCGACATCGTCTTCCTGCGCGGCAGCCAGGAGGAGATGTGGCACAAGCTCATGGAGCTGCAATTCGCGCCCAACCCGCGCGAAGTGCTGGGCTGGATGCTGGAGCGCGGCGTCGGCGCCACGCTCGAATCCTATGGCGTCGATCCGCGGCAGGGCCTCTCCGTCTGCCGCGAGGGGGTGCTCGGCATCACGCGCTGGACGGCCGGACTGCGCGCCGCGATCGACGCGCATCCCGGCCAGCGCCAGCTCCTCACGCTGCTACGCCGCGCCGCCTTCACCGAGGAGGGCGGGCTGCTCTTCGTCAATGCCGGAATCGACCCGGAAAAGCCGCTCGATCTGCAAGGCGACGCCTTCTGGTGGGGCCGCACCGACATTCTGGCCCTGACCGCGCCCTATGCCGGCTTCCGCCGCGTGGTTCGCGGCTACGACCGGCGCCACGCCGGCTTCCTGACAAGCGAATTTGCGGTCTCGCTCGACGCCGGCAGCGGCTTCGGCGGGCCGCTTCTTGCCGCCTGTTTTGCTCCGGACGGACGCGTCCTCGACCGCATCGAGGGGTAATTCGCCCGCCGCGTCGACGACCCTCACCGGCGCCAGCGCGAAGTGTGACGCCGGCGTCGGGAAATATAGGAGCGAGCCCCGTATCCGAGGCAGAAGCCTATCGCCAGGATGGCGGCCCACAGCAGCCAAGTGCCGAGATCGTCCAAATAGACATCGGGCCAGTCGAGGCGAGGCAGCCAGTCGGTCATGCGGCCCTAGCTTAGCCGCATGGCCGGCCTCGCCCAACCCTGACAGGCCGAGTCGGACAAAAAAACCCCGCCTGAAGGGCGGGGCTAGTGAGGAGTACAAGTAACGCGAGGGGATGCGTTACGGGGAATACCCTATTCGGCGCTTGCGCCGCCGGCTGCCCGCAAGTGGGTAGAGAATGCCCGCTCGATCGAAGACCTTGCGGATCTAGACTCGACCCTGGTCGCAACCCGAGTCGAAAGCGGCCTCGGACCGGGTCCGAGGCCGCGATCGAGCGCCAGAGAGGCGCGCTCAGGGCTGGTCGGGCACCAAGGGCGGTGCGCCGCCGAAGACGCCGTTGCCGATGTGATAGGGCGGCGACATCGAGGTATAGCGGATGCGCGCCGGGAAGAACTCCACCAGGAAGGCGGCGATCGGCCCGTACACCATGGTCACCAGGATGACCATGTAGAGCACCAGAACGGTCAGCATCACCGGGTTGTCTTTGAAGGTGCCAAGCCAGGTGAAGACCGGCCACCACGTGACGACCGCAAGCGCGAAGCCGGCGGTCATAATATTGCGCCGGCCGATATGATCCGACAGCCAGCCGAAGAAGACGAAGCCGAGCGCGCCGAGCGTAACGGACCTCGACCTCCCTGACCTTAAGGGCAGCCAAAGGTTCGAGTCAGGAACGCGTGCGAAACGAGATGCGATGATAAAATGCGGGGTCAAACGGCCCCGCACGCGGCTGGTCTGCCAGGTTGGCGATTACGCCTAGACCGCGTCCGGCGCCCAGATGCGCATCTTGAGAGTCTCCGGCATCAACAAAAGGCTGAGTGCCGCCACCAGAGCCGAAGTTGTGGGTAATCGCAAGCTGGCAAAGGTCGTTGAAACCGTCCGCGACCGCGCCGAGCCTCGACAACACGCAGTGCGCGTCGAAGTTCCACGCAGCTTAGCGATGGACCAGTACCGGGATCTTGGAATGCGTGAGGACCTTGACCGTCTCGCTGCCGAGGACGATCGCGGAGATGCC
>Ga0209415_10012912_pt1 | contig 13858 bp, 9 predicted proteins | sample PeaSoiSIISIP2007_FD_187696 | JGI IMG/M metagenome (GOLD analysis project Ga0209415, IMG submission 187696) | Peat soil microbial communities from Weissenstadt, Germany - SII-SIP-2007 (SPAdes) (version 2) | ecosystem: Environmental > Terrestrial > Soil > Wetlands > Peat | place: Germany... | reverse complement strand
ATTCGCGAGAAGTACGCCACCCTGGTCATCGCTCGCGTGCGGCACGATGGACAGCTGGAATATGTGAACTGCGGGCACGTGCCTCCGCTGCTGGTCTGCGGCCGCGAAGTGATCCGTCCCGCGCACGGAAACCTGCCCGTGGGCCTCATGGAAGATGCGGTTTACGAGAGTGATCACTACGATTTGCACCCCGGAGACCGATTGGTCTTGGTGACCGACGGCGTCACCGAAGCGGAGAATGACGCCGGCGACTTTTTCGACAACGAACGTCTCGAAGCGGTGGCGGCAACCAGCGACAAATTGGACGATATCTTCGTTGCCATCGCCGCCTTCTGCGCCGGCACCCCCCTGAACGACGACTGCACCGTAGTCGAGCTCCTGTATACGGGATGAAAGTTAGCTTGCGCAGCCACGGCCGGACCGCGCCCTTCCAGGCCCGCGATCTCGGAAAACCAAGCTGCGCCCCCGGTTTCAGCGATTCGCCGGATTTGGGTAATTCGCTTGACACGACGCGAATAAGGCTACAGAATGCCCGATCAGCTTGGGATTTGCTCCGTTCTAACGGGCGTATCCCCGGTTTTACCCAGGTACCTAGAAAAGCCAGCGTGGCCGCCTTTCCCGGTTCGTCTCAAAAAGTGCGGCCCTGCACGAAACACCTTGCGTCCGAAGTGCATTCGTAATCGCAGTGAATGAAGGGAAACGACAGATGAGATCCATCCCTGCCCGAATCGTGCTCGTGGTCGTCCTCGCTGTAATTGCGCTTCCGGCGTTGGCCCAGCAGCAGATCAGTTTTCCGGATTTCAGCTCTACGGCGAATCTGACTTGCAATGGGAATGCTGCGAACGGCGGCGTCTGCGTCAATTCGGGCACAGCTTTGAAACTCACGGATGCGAGTGGCGGCGAGGCGGGCAGCGCCTGGTTCAGCACTAGTAGCGCGCCGGTAAAAATCCCATTGGCCAATGGGTTCACCACCAATTTCCAGTTCCGGTTCACAAGCCCCTCTAGTCCGCCTGCGGACGGCATTGCCTTCGTGATTCAGAACACAGGCTTGAATGCTTTGGCCGATGACGGTGGTTCCATCGGTTACGGGGACAGTGACAACGCGAACGATCCGGCCGGCTTCGCCAGTCTCGCCATCGAGTTTGACACTTACCGGAACTCCTGGGACCCTGGCGTCCCGCACGTCGCCGTACAGAGTTGCGGCGGCACGAATTTCAATACGGCGGACCATGCATTTTGCAATTATGGAATCTCGGCCCTGGGAGCTGTACCTCCCCTCTCGGATGGGAATGTTCACACCGCTACTATCAACTATGTTGTAAATCCCACCCCAACCCTTTCGGTGTTCGTCGATGGAACCCAGGTGTTGACGACCAGTGTGAACATTTCCACCGTGATGGGCCTGGATACATCGGGCGATGCCTATGTCGGCTTCACTGCCGCGACGGGAGCGGATTTCGAGGAGCACGACATTCTGAACTGGAACCTGTCGACCACGGCAACGCAGCCCACGCCAATCACGACAACGCCGACCGTCACCGCTATTTTTAACAGCGCCAAGAACAACATAGTGCAGCACGTGGTCGATTTTTCTGGGGCGTTGAGCACTCCCACCGGGAACGAACCCACTAACCCGGTGATGAGCAACTCGAACCAGGCCATCGCGCCCGCAGACTGGGTGAAGTATGTTGCCAACTCGCCCCTGGCCACGACTAGCTGCATCCCGCATAACGGCGAGGGTGGCAACTGCAAGCTGTACATCGACTTGTGCACGAGTGAGGGCAACCCGACCCCAGCGGGTATAAATTGCCCGCAATCCTCTGCCGACAATATCGTCATTCAGGACACCTTTGACGCCACGCCTAAACCGACGACCGCGCCGGGAACCGGATTCGGCTTCCTGATGGGCGGCGACGGCTGGAGTACGCAAGGCCAGGCTTCCTGCATCTTTGGCGGGCCGCTGACCGGCACCTCTTGCCCGCAGGATATTCTGGTTTCGTTTACCGGCGACACGAACTCGAGTGCGGGCAGGACGAAGTCGCTGAACTCGACCTTCGTCACCGTTTCCGGCGTGCTTATGCCCAACACCTTTACGTCCGTCTCGCCCACCAACTCCTATGGTTGGACGAATACACCCACGCCCACTCTGAGTTTTGCCTCCTATCCGCCGGGGATTGGTTCAGGAACGCCGGTTCCGCTGGACAACACGAACCACCCCGTGAACGGCTACATAGCCGCGCCCATCGCGAGCATCGCTTACAACGTGAATGGAGCGGCCATTCCGCTCAGCCCGATTCTGAACTCAGCGTCTTGCTTCGGAACTCCAACTACCCCGGGAGGACCAGTCCCGCTCAACGCTGCAATCGAGTTCGCCCCTGCGCCGGTGCCCCTGGCGCTCAATCAGGGGTTGAATACGATGCAATATTCGGCGACTGATTGCGCAGGTATTTCCGAGCTGGTGTTTACCTTTGATGTTCCCAGTCAAACCTGGTCCACCGGGACGAAATCGGCGCCGGTTTATGTGGACAGCGTGCCTCCGGCCGCGAATTGCCCGGCAGCGGATACGTTGTGGCACAACGGCGACGTAATGTTGAATTGCCCGGCCACCGACAATGCCTCGGGTTTCGCTCCGGTGACGAGCACGGTGGGCGGGACAAGCTTCGGCGCTCTCTCACTAAACGTACCCTTGAGCACGAACGTGGGTGGAGGGCCGGTCGAGGTCACGAACGCCTTCACCGGCAGCACAGTCATCTCTGACTTGGCGGGCAACACCGCGACCGCCGGACCAGTGGGGCCGTTCAAGATCGACACCAAGGCACCGATTATCAACGCAGTTTCGCCGCCGCAAGGCTCCGTCCAAAATTACTTCCTCAACCAGACGGTAAAAACAACTGCGACCTATGACTGCTCCGACGGCGGTTCCGGGGTTGCGAAGTGCGGCACCGCTTCCTATGCTCCCGCCGTACAAGGCACGACGGCGAACATCAGCAACAACGTGAATACCGCTGTGCTGGGTCAATCCCAGAGCTTTACAATCTCGGCGAAAGATGCGGTGGGAAATTCTGCCAACGCCAATCTGTTTACTTACAACGTCAGTTACTTGTTCCTCGGGTTCCTGGCCTTGCAACAGCCGCCGCTGACCAATCCCCTGAAAGCGGGGAAGGCTACCGCACTGTTGTTCGACGTACAGGATGGAAGACCGCGGCCGGTGATGGGACTGAAGCTGGCGCCGGCGGGCACGGTAACGGTTGCAGCCTTCTCATCGACGAATTGCAGCGGAACGAATCCCACCGCTGTTGCCTTCAATGGAACGCTGGCGGGATTGCCGCTCGGGATCTACTCCTTGAACTGGACACCGCCCAGCACACTGGCCGGGAAGTGCGTGACGGTCAACGTCGGCCTGGGAGATGGATTGACCCATCGGGTCAATCTGAAGTTCTAGCCCCAGGTAAATCTCTTTCGGGGCGGAGAAGGGTTTCTCCGCCCCGAGATCGCACTGCGACAATCCAACCCTCAACCATAGCGCCTAAGGCGTCGTTGATTTAGCTGTACGTGCGGCCTTGCTGAAGCCAGCCCAGCCTTCGGCTACTTTCCCGCCTGAGCCCAACGGGCGCTTTCGGTGTAAATAGTATGCAGATCGGCGCGCTCGGTGATATGTTCGGCTCCAGATTCCTTTTTCATATCATCCAGCATACGCAGTGCGGTGGCGTAATGGCTGGTGGCATCGGCTGCATTGCCGGAAAGGCGCAGCGCTGTTCCCAGCAAGTAGTGAAGCCGCACGGTCTGCAGGAGCAGACCCAGCTTGTCGCTTCTGCCGAGGTCGCTCTCAATCTCCTGGCGCGCGCGAGAGTAGTCTTTGGCGGCAACCGTCGCCTCAGCCAGGTACGAGGCGCTCTCCAAAGAAAGGCTCGGCCTTCCCAGAGTGTCGACCTGCTGGATGAGAGCCCGCAGCGCGGGAATCGCTTGCTGCGGATGTCCCTCGGCAATCGACAGACGGGCCAGATTGAACTTCGAGACCGCCAGCCTGTCTTTTTCGACGCTGCGAGACGCGGCTTTAAGAGCGTCCCGGTAAAGCGGCCGCGCTGCCTTGAAGTCCCCGCGATAAAAGGCCGCGTCGCCTTGCGTGTTCAAAATCGCCGATTGCAGCCCTTCGTTCTTGAGGTCGCGGGCCAGCTTCTGGGCCTCATCCAGCAGCTTGGGAGCTTCTGTTCCTCGAGCGGCTTGTGCGAGCGCATCGGCAAGGTTGTTGAGAACCTCGGCCATGGTGACACTACGGTCTCCTGCCTGACGCAGACCGTTGACCGCTTCCTGCAGGGAACTGATGGCGGCGCCATATCGGCCCTGCAGTTGGAACACGCGGCCGATGCGCGCGGACTCAAGGGCAGCGTTAGCGGCATCTCCGCCCTTTCGCGACAGGTCCAGCGAACGCATGAAGGAGCTGAGGGCTTCGTCGTATCGTCCCAGGCGAGAGTAGGCGTCGCCGATCTTGTCGACGGTGTCGGCAATGTCGCTGGGCACGTTCAGCTTTTCGCGCAATTGCAAGGCCTGCTGTAAGTAGGTGAGGGCATTATCGACATCGCCTTCGCCCAGGTAGACGAGGCCGATGTTGTTCAAACACAATCCCTGATAATTCTCGTCGCCGGTTTCGCGCTGGATTTGGAGCGCGTCCTTGAACATCTGCAAGGCTTTGTCGTATTGTCCACGATCCTGGTAAACGCCGCCCAGGTCAATGAAAGTGTCGCCCATCTCTTTCCTGACGCCGATTTCCTTCTGAATCTGCAGAGCCTGGTTATAGCTGGCCAGGGCGGCGTCGGGCTTGCCAATCGTGCTCTGGACGGTGCCCATTTCGACGTTGTTAATGGCCAGGCTCCGCTTGAGACCGAGGCGCTGATCGATCTCCATCGACTGCTGGTAGTTGCGAATGGCTTCATCGGGTTTGTTCATCAGGCGGTAGGTGACGCCGAGAGCATGCAGGATGAGCGACTTTTGCTCCTGATTATCAACTTCGATGGAGAGACTGAGGCCGCGGTTGAAGAAGTCCAGCGCGTTTGGATAGTTGCCGCTCATCACTTCCACGCCGCCCATGGACCAAAGAGTCTTTATGTTCTTGGGATCAGCATCGAGCACTTTTTGGAAATGTGCGCGGGCCTTCTCATAGTCCCCTTCCTCCTGGTAGAGGCTTCCCAGTGCGTACTGCACGTCGAGATTATCCGGCGAGCTTTTCGCTAAATTCTCATAGGCCTCGATAGCCTTCTTATCGTCCTTCAGGATGCGCGCGTAGCTTGCCTGGATCAGGTACTTCTCGGCCAGAGGGAGGCCCTCGCTTAAGTCATCGGCCTTGCGCGAGGATTGCTCGGCATCGCTGTCATAACCCAGCTCGGCGTCGGTCTCACCCAGCCGCGAGTAGGCCAAAGCAAATTGCGGATCCTCTCTTGTGGCTGCCTGAAAATGCTTCACCGCTTCCAAATTGTTGCCTTGCCGGGCGAGTTGCACCCCCTGGTTGTAGTCGCGCAGGGCATCGACGGAGGTGGAATTCGGCTTGAACGACTGTGCTTGGAGTTCTTTGACCAGATCGGGAGCCAAGGAAAGATTCTGGCGGATGGAATCAGCCAATTGGTCCACCGCCGCGGACAGCGCTTTTTCGCTGGCGGCTTCCGATTTTATCGAAATGGATCGGTCACGTTTGAGGTCGCGGACTACAGCGTCAATGCGAATCTGATCGCCAAATCTGGCGTATTGGCCGGAAACGACGGTATCCGCGTTAGAAAATTCCGCGATGCGGCGCAGCGTATCGGGATCCACCGAGGTTGCCGGTGATACGCGCAGGTCGTGAAGCACCTGTTGCAGGCGATCGGTGGAGACGGTGCGCAGATGTTCCGATTGGCCCACATCCGTGCTCAGCATTTCGGCCATGCTGGGACCCAGCCAGTCCCAGGCCTGGTCTCCGGATGCGTTATGAAACGGCAGAATTGCTAAAGAGACGACCGGACCAGTTGCTCCATGCTGCTTCGCCGCCGGCCGGAACAGCTTGTCGCGCAAGAGGAAGGCGGTGACACTCAGCACCGCGATGGTGACCGCGGCGGCGAAAAATGGCCAGGGCACAGTCTGCCCCCAGGGCTTCTCGCTCGCTGGAAAACTCAGTGAGGCCGCCGCACGCTTGCCCAGCCAGGCTTCGAGATCAGCGAGGATCTGGTCGGCCGTCTGGTAACGCAGACTCGGGTCACGTTCCAGACACTTGCTCACGATGTCGCTTAGCGGGCGTGGGATCTTGCTGTCGTAATCAACCACCGGCGCCACGCGTTCCTGGGTGCGCTTTATCAGGCTGGCCAGCGCGCTGTCGGCCTTGAAAGGCATTTGCCCGGTAAGCAGCTCGTAAAAGATGAGCCCGACCGTGAACAGATCGGAGCGCTGATCAAGTTCCTTGGCCAGAGCCTGCTCGGGCGACATGTACTCCATTGTCCCGATCAGAGCTCCGCTCTGGGTCATGCCGTCCCCTTCCAGGGTGCGCGCCAAGCCAAAATCCATGACCAGGATGCGGCCGCTCTTGTCGCGCATGATGTTCTGCGGCTTCAGGTCCCGGTGGATCACTCCCACGCCATGCGCCGCTTCCAGCGCCCGGCAAACTTGCTGCATGATGTCCGCCGCTTCCTCCGGTGGGAGCTTCTTCCTCTGCTGCATGATGGCGCGAAGGTCTTCGCCTTCGATGTACTCCATGGTGATGAACTTCAGGCCCTCGGCCTCGCCCAGGTCGTAGATACGGATCACGTTCTTATGCGTGACCTGATGCGCCAGCAGCAATTCCTGCTTAAAGCGGTCGATGATGGCCTGGTTCCGCGCCAGATCCGGCCGGATCACCTTCAGCGCCACCATACGGCTCAGTTCCAGGTCCCTCGCTTTGTAAACCGCCCCCATTCCCCCTTCGCCGAGCATCTGGACGATCTGATATCTCTGCCCCAAAACCACACCAGCTTGCAGGGTCGGTTGACCGGCAAGGGAATTTCGTGGGTTGGCGGCCGGTGGCTGATCCACCAGCGTTGGAGTATCTGCAGGGTTGGAACTCACGGGCGGTGCCGGCGAAGGTGGTGAGGACGAAGGAATATCGATCAGGGTTGGCGCATCGGGAAACTGATCTGCATCCGAAGAGCTACTGTCCTGGGAAGGAGTACGCACGGCGGCCGAAGCTTTTCCCGGTTCCGGTAAGTTATTACTGCGGCGGAGTTTATCATCCTCTCCCATAAATCAGGGCAGCTTGGTTTAAGGCGCGGCCATCCGGTGTTTGCCGTGTGCTCTCGGCACCGGACATGAGTCAGCGAGTATATAACGAGGTAACCCGGATGTCAGCGGGTATGCACGATTTCATCGCAGACCTGGTCGAGAAAAACAAAAACCTGATGACCGCTATCCATGACCTCCGGGCGGAGATGATGGAGGCGCAGGCTGCAACTCCCCAATCGGCGACCGAACCGCCGGCGACCGAACCGCCGGTCGTAGCTCAGAAGGTCGCCGACGACGAAGGGGACGACGGCAACTGGCAGTTCGTCGTAGGCCACTTCCTCGCCATCAAAGACTACACAGTGTTCGCCTGCAAGCTTGACGAGCTCATCCAGGAATGCGGCATGGAGGACCGCATCAAGACCAGAGTCGTATACGAAGAGGAAGCCGCAGAGTAGCCAATCACGGAGGCTGAGATTCCCCCCACAACTTTTCTTAGGAGACTTATGGCAGCAAAAAGCAAGGCAAAGAAGCAGGGCACCACCTACAAGGAGCTGCACACGCTGGGCTACAAGCCGGGGCGGATGTGCGCCGTCGAGGCGTGCGCCAGGCTGCTGTCGTCAATGCCAACTGCCACCGGATATTGCATAAGCGGGATTTTTCGGACATGTCGATTCCTGCCTCGTCGTGTGATAGGTTCCACGCAGGGTTGAATTAGGCGAATCGCAAAAAAATGAGGGCTCCACTCCCGAGGGAGTTATTTATGCCGGATTACTTCTCGTCAGGTGTGAATCCAGTCAAAATGCGAGATTCGGACCGGAACATGTGGTAACGATCGAAGCTGATGTCATTCAGCATCGTTGCATACGGTCCGTAGCTCCTGAAGGATTCGTCCCAGTCCGAAAGCACGCGTACGGATCGCGATCGCACGATCGAAACGCTTCTGAGCGGGCAAAAATACGTCTGCCCTCCGATTTCGACCGGCCCGTATTCGATCATGATGTCGGACCTGGTGAGCGGGGTTGTGGACTTCAGATCGAACTGGAACGACAGGCGAAGGATCGCGCCACTGTCAGGATCGATGGCAACCTCGATGTGATAGCTCGCAAACCGTTGGTAGGCTTGCGTCCCGTCCCCGTCCGGGAGACAGCATACCCACACGTAGCGGAGCGATTGATCCGACGGAATGGCGGAACGGAACACGGCGGCGGGGCCGGCCGTCGCCTTTTCCCAGCGGATCCAGGTCAACCGGCCATGCTTTTTGATCGCATCGAATACATCCTCGAGGGCGGGTCCGAACACCCCAAACGTGATCAGCTCCGGATTTCCGAGCCGCAGCCAGTGAGATTTCTCGTCACTGTCCTCACGGCCGTGCCGATAGCGCACGGTGGTTGTCGAACTGTCCGTCTGGTGAAGCGACTGGTAATTCACGCCCGCCTCCAGGTTCATCGCTGTTTCCTGGTAGCGGGTGGTGATTCTCCTGGCGAAGAAATCGGGGAGTTTATAGATTGTGCTCGTCAAATATGACGATGCCGTGGAAATCATGTGCTGTTGCTCGTCCGGGCTCGGTGGTGGTGCGGCGATAATCTCGTCGGCGGGCGGGTCCAGAAACGACGATGCGTCGGCGAGAATACGAAGTTGCTGGCGTGTCCGCTTCCCGTGCACGATGGCATACAGGGACGCAAGCCTGCGCTCGCTCAGCCGGCGGGTTAGCTCGCCCCCCTTGAGCTGGTTCGCTTTCGCGGCGTCCGATTCGTCCAGTTCCAATATCCTCTGGAGTTCTTCCAGTGACATGCGCTTCAACGGAGGGATCTGGTCAGTGGAGTAATAGATCTGATCGTAGAAGCCGGTATTCGTGCGTGCGTTCAGTCCCCGGTCGTCTACCTCCACTTTTAGATCGTGATACTCATCCGGGTGCTCTGCGGCAAACGGATCGAAGGATATCCTGTAAAACCGGCCGGTTTCGCGAACGCAGTCCTCAATCTCGTCCTCGATGCCCGGGCCGTCGATGACACGCCCGCCGCTCTGAACGGCCAGCACTTTTCGATTCCGGTTCATGATGTTGGCTCCATGCGGCGAGTTCACACCGGCCAGGTAGTCCTTGTACAAGTGAGCGCGAGGATCCGTTTCTCCTTCTCCGACTGAGAAGCTGTAGAGTGCCAGGTGCGCTTCGCGAAGCAAGGTGGAGAACCAGCAGATTGTCATACCATCGATCCCACCGGTGCCCATACCCCAACCAGGCCCGACCCATATCAGCAGCTTTCTGCCTGGCTGGCGCCGTTCATCGGTGGCAATTTGTCCGAGCGCCTTGAGTGCATATTCGATGGGATCGACGAAGCGGCCCCGGGGGTACATTGGTCCTCTTGGCCCGGCCGCATTGCGGCGAACCAGGGTGAAATCGTTGTGTTCAATCTCCCGTGCCAGGGCGTTTCCATCCATGGAAGATTTCGACACCGTCCACAGGCCGGTTTCCGACAGCTGATACACGGAGGTGGGACCGGCAAGTCGGCCGCCATTTTTTCGCACGTAGAAGGTAACGGCGTAGCGCTCATCGCGCGCGAGCTCGGGTGGGATATCGAGAGTGTCGATCAGCAGGATGACTTTGACCGGAGGCTCAGTCCCTGCCCCCCGCCCCGTGAACGCCTGGAAGGAAAGAATCTTCTGCTCCCGTCCGTTTTCGAACAGTCGGAAATCCGATGCGCTAAGGCCGGCGGCAGGGTTCCCGGCGGCATCGGTAACCATCACGTCGAGCTTGATGAGGCCTTCCGGCCTGTCCCTCAGATCCCCGGAGGCAGCTTCGACGGGGGACCCGGGCTGAACGTTCGGCTGAGCCTGAGCGGCGGCAAGCAGCACGCCGAAGTACAACGCAATGCAAGTGAAAAACACGCGGGTTCATCCCCGGGCTCGGATTGAGCCGAGCCGTTGTGAGGGGAGTATACGCTTGTTCACTGCTCTTCCTTACCTGCGCCGGAGCCAGACGCTCAATCCTGGGCTGCGCCTGCCGTGCAGGTGCTTGGAAAGGACTACACCTTTCCTCATAATCTCGATGGGCCTCAGCAAGAAGCAGCATAACGGGAGCTAATTGAACATGGGCGTAGACGATCTGCAAAGGGATTGCGCCTGGCGTTCAAACGCTGGTCTCGGAAGCGGATTTAAAAAATGGGCCACACCTTGTTCCCCAAGTGGCAATCCAGCTCCAGAGTGAGGAAATTCCCGTGGAGTTTACCCAGACTCCAAAGGTGACCGTGAAGTTCTCAACTGAAACTCCCAGTGCTCGTCCGAAGTCAGTGTTGTTTGCAGCACTTGCGCATCCCAAACTGCGACTTCGTAAACCCATCCCCTTGCAAGTGTCAGTGCAAGAAGGCCATGTGGTGCTTAACTGGGATGAAGCGGACGAGTTTGCTTGTGGTGCAAACACAGGGGAGGCGTTGGACGATTTCTCAAAGACGTTGAGCGGGCTCTACTTCGACCTAAATGATCCGAAGATTCGCCTCGGGGAGAACTTGGAAAAGGTACGACGCATTCTCGATGAATACATCGAACAGAGATGAAAGTCCGCGATTTCGACAAGGTAGTCAATAAACTCGGCATGGAGCAACGCGACACTACGCATCGCCATGCTTGGCCTCGAAGGCGTCGGAGATTAAAGGACACTTCGTGGTTCGAAGCAACATGCCGGGTTTGGAGTTTCCCATGGCGAACGCTGAGGATCTGGATTACGAGGCTTAGGCTTGCTCGGCAGCGTTCATGGAGTCGAAGAAACGGAAAAACTGCTCGACATGAGCGACCTTGAGGACAGAACGGACACGTTCGTTCACGCCCACCAGCGAAAGCGTGCGCCCGTCCTTTTGGCGATTGACGTAAGCCCCTACCAGCGCTCCAATTCCGGCGGAGTCCGCGTAGGGGACGCCGGTGAAGTCCAGGATCAGTGCGCGGGAGATGTCAGAGCGCACCTTAGACTGGAAATCGAATAAATTGGAAATTACCAAGGGGCCGCTGAGACGCAAGATGCGCTGCCCAGGCCCGGGTCCCGCGATGTCTTCGATCGCTAGAGCTGCTTCTCGGATGGACATTGCAAGATACTAACGTCCCAGTCAATTGGGAAATGTTAAAGGAGTGTGAATTCTGGACGGAGATGGAAGGCTGCCCGCGGGGATCCGGAGGGTCCCTCTCATTAGGCCTCTCGTATCGCAAAAGGGGGGTGGGATATCTACTCGGAATATCGTGCTGCATAGATCAACCTCGCCAACGACGTCATCGCCCTGGCCAGCAGCGGCCTGTTGCATCTGATTGGGGACCCTGACGGCAAGCCCGCAATTCCCGCGATGACGATGGGCGACTGCAGCGGCGGAATTCACGGATTTGGCGCGGTATGCGCGGCGCTCTACATGCGCGAACGAACCGGCGAGGGACAGCATATCGACCTGTCGCTGGACGAGTGCCTGGCCCATCTGCTGGACAACTTTTACGTCATGTACCAGATAACCGGCGGCAAGGTGGTTCCCAAGCGCACCGGATCGCATCATCCGTCGGTGTCGCCGATGGGCGTATTCCGGGCGCGCGACGGTTTCATCACGCTGGCGTGCATGATCGATCAATGGCCGCTGTTCACCGGGCTGATCGGCCGCCCCGAGATGGCCACCGACCCGCGCTTCGATACGATGGAAAACCGGATCAAAAATCGCGAGGCGGTCACCGCGGCGGTGGAGCAGTGGCTGGAATCATTTGAAAGCCGCGACCAGGCGCTGGAGATCCTGGATCGAAACCATATCCTCAGCGCGCCGGTGCTCGACGTTCCCCAGGCGATGGAGACCGCGCAGATGCGCTGGCGCGGCGCCGTGGAGACAATCTCTTACCCGGGGGTCGGCGAGGTGCGGCTGTGCAAGACGCCGATCAAGTTCTCCAACGCGGAGGTCCGGGTCAGGAGCAATCCCCCGCTGCTCGGCGAGCACAACCGCGAGGTGTTCGGGTCGCTGCTGGGCATGTCCGGGGGTCAACTCGATGACCTGACCAAAGCCGGGATACTGGTCCAGGAAGAGCAAGCCCGCGAGTGACGCGCCACGCGCGCGATTCATGGAACCTTGGCAGGGTGCGGATAAAGCACTTCGGGCAGTTGCGGTATTATTGCCTTCGAGCACCCTGCATAAAAGCTGGCTTCTTTCCTCAATCTTCTCTCCCTCCGGGAGAGACCGGAGCGAGGGAGCAGGCTGCGGAAGTCTTTGTTCCGAAGCCTGCCAGGGACCCGACCAGGCATCAATTTCGCCCGGATGCCTGCTCGACCGTAGTCTTGGGACTGATCGCACGATAGCTCGGGCGGCGGCGCAGGCGGTTTAGGTAGTCCGCGACGCGCGGGAAGGCATCCAGGTCCATGCCGTCGATTTCGAGCACCATGGCCAGCACCATGTATGGGGCGTCGGCCAGCGAGAAGCTGCCGCAGATTCCCTCTCCGGCTCCGGCAGCGAGCACCTTCTCGATGAAGGGCAGAGACCGGCGGCCGAGCTTTTGGCGCGCCTTCTCCTGCTGCTGCGCGTCGCGTTTGGACGGATCGATGGTCCAGTAAGGAAGCACCACATCGAGCAGGTCTTCGAGCACCGACTCGTCACCGAACTGTTCTATCTCCCGCACGCGCGCCCGCTCGGCTACGCCACGCGGCATCAAGGGGGGTGCCGGATAGCGCTCCTCCAGGTATTCGTTAATCACGGTCGAATCAAACAACCACTCGCCGCCATCCTCGATGTAGGGAACTTTGCCCAGCGGATGGTGCGCGAGCATCTCGGGAGGCTTTATTCCGAGCATCTCCGCGGGCAGGTTCTCGGTCCTGTAACTCAACCCCTTCTCTTCGAGGATGACTTTGACCTTGCAGGAGAACCGCGAGCGCAGCGTCCCCCACGGAAAGTCGCGCTCGGTGGTGTAAAGAATGATCATCGGTGGCGCCTCCATCGAGTCGAAGATAGCAGACTCCGGATGGCGCGGCATGGTCAAGGTGGACCGTGATTCATGCAGACGCGGCGGGAGTTGGTCGAGTGCGTCCGCCGGGCGCAATAGCAGCGGACCCGGTGTTCGCGGTAAACTCACCGAGCATAGCGGGCACGTGTCCGGCGGGACGCATCCCGGCGGCGACGGAGAGCCGAAACGAATGATGGTGATGAGCAAAAACTCATCGAGGTTGCTAAACTCAGACCGGGCGTACAACATCGGTGCGTCAAGCGCCGGCGCAGAGGCAGGCGCGGGTAATGCCTTCGGGAGAAATGGGGCGGATTTATGAAAGAGAAGTCCGAGGAGACCAAGCAACCAGCGCAGCCGCAATTGGTTGCGGAGATCAAGCCTGGAAAATACAGCGACGGCCATCCGCTCGATTCGGTCCAATATCTCGAGTCCAAGATCATCCTCAAGGGCGACCGCTTCACCGCGGTGCAAAGCTTCCATGATTTCAGCAAGCTGGTGCGGCAAACGGCCGACCAGACCGAAATCGGGTATTCGACTCGGGAATTCCAGGGAACGCGGCCCCAAATCCGGGAAGTGCTCTTCATGGACACCAGTGACTTCAGGCTCTACAACAACGCCTTCATCCTGCGCCGGCGGCTCCTATACGAAGACGGGTTTCCGGTGGGCGATCCCGAAGTCGTGTTCAAGTTTCGCCACCCCG
>Ga0209415_10012911_pt1 | contig 13859 bp, 11 predicted proteins | sample PeaSoiSIISIP2007_FD_187696 | JGI IMG/M metagenome (GOLD analysis project Ga0209415, IMG submission 187696) | Peat soil microbial communities from Weissenstadt, Germany - SII-SIP-2007 (SPAdes) (version 2) | ecosystem: Environmental > Terrestrial > Soil > Wetlands > Peat | place: Germany... | reverse complement strand
CGTCGAAATCGACCTCGAGCAGTGCCAGCGCCGGCTCACGTTCTCCACCGTTCCCATTCCCGCGGAGATTTTCGTGGATGGATCGCCGATCACCACGGGACCGGCCTCCCAGGCCAACACTGTTCAGAACTTCACCGTTGACGAGCACGACAATTGGACCCATCACGACGTCGTCGCTTCGCGGGAAGGCTGGGAGCCGGCCAAAATCACCGTCACCTGGACCGACCCATCGCCTGATTACGTCCTGCAACTCCAACCCAAGCGCAAGGACGTCACGATCGCCACCAATCCCCCCGGCGCGGCCGTCACCATCGACGGAACCGAAATCGGACCCAGCCCCGTCATTGCCAAGACGCTGGCGTTTCCCTTCGACAACAGCAGCAACCAATTCCCCCAGAAGAGGGTGATCGTTTCCAAAGCCGGCTACGATCCCGTGCAGCGCGATATTTCCTGGGACAACGGCAAAACCGATTATCAGATCGATCTGATTCCCCACCAGAAGATCGTGCGCATCTTGACCAACCCGTCCGGGGCAACCGTCACCATCGACGGCAAAACGGCGCTTCCCGGGCCGGATGGCGTGCCGGCGATCCAACTCAGTTACGTCCCGGTGAACGACGCCGGCGATCTGCCCGTTTTCTCCGCCATCATCAGCAAGAAGACGGCCGAGACCGAATGGTATCCCACCACGATGCCCATCGCGTGGGACGATGGGCGCAGCGAATACTCCGCGACGCTTCGCGAGATCATGACCCGGCGCGTGCCGCTGACATCGGTCGAGCTTCAGCGCGATGCCGACGGGATCTGGCAAATTGTTCCGCGGGTGGCGGATACCACCGCCATGAAAGACGTCAGCGAAGGCCCCGCCAAGGAACCGCCGACGCTGCTTTTCCAAGCCCCCAAGGGGACCACCATCGGCACGCTGGCGGCCAATCCCAACGGCGGACAGATCGTTTTCACCCTCCTGTCCGGAAGCACCAAGCTGGATATTCGCTCGCAAATCCTGGCGATGGACACCAGCGGCCCCGGCAGCATCCAGGAAGTCACGGACGGCAAATCCCTGGACCTCATGCCCGCTTTCACCGCCGACGGCATACAAATTGTTTATTCCTCCAACCGCGCCGGCAGATGCTTCAACGTCTGGCGCAAGAGCCTGGAAGGGGCCATCGGCATCGACCAGCTCAGCTACGGCAATGAACAGGATTTGTGGCCAATGATCGACGCGCAGCCCAAGCCGCGCCTGTTCTACGAGGTTCTATCCGACAGCCAGCCCGATCCGCAGCTCTACATGGCCCCGGTGGAGGGGAGTTCGCGCACCGACCTGGCGACGATCCCCGTCACCCAGCCCCGCATCAGCCCCCGCGCCGATGCCATCCTTTTCACCAGCGTCAATCAACGCACCGGAAACCGCGAGATTTACCGGATCTCCGATCACGGCGGAGCGCCCATCGAAATCACCAACGACCCGGATTCCGAATGCTATGACCCCGCCTGGTCCAAGGACGGCAGCATGATGGCTTTCGTCTCCGACCGCGCCTACGCCACCTATCCGGTCCTGCACGACAATCAAGTCGTCGAAGAGCGCCATCGCAACGCCGACATCTGGATCGTCGATCTCGTCCATACCGACAAGCCCGAGCAGATCACCACCAACGGCAGCGTGGACGATTGCCCCGCGTGGGACCCGAGCGGCGATTACATCTACTTCCGCAGCAACCGCGGCGGACAGTGGGGGATTTGGAAAATACCGGTGAAATGAAAATCCGAAATCCGAAATCCGAATGACAAATCAAATCCGAAACCAGAATGACGAATGAAATACGATTTCGTCATTCGGTCATTCGGGCTTGATTCGTCATTCGGATTTCGGATTTCGGGTTTCTCGCTCACAGTTCTTTCGCCATTTCCGGCAGCTTCTCGGGACTTTTCTTCGCCGGCCCGGTAAAGTCGGTTGATCCCGACGGGACGCCCAGACGCTCGAAGTCGATCTCGCTGTTGATCTCCGCGCCGATCAGCAGGACCAGCCCGTCCAGATAGAAAAACAGCAGCAAAATCGCCGCTCCGCCGACCGTGCCGTAGGTTTGGTCATACCGCGCATAGCGATCCACGTAAACGCGAAACGCCACGTCGAGCAAAATCCACACCACCGCGCTAAACAGCGCCCCGGGCGTCAGCAACCGAAACCGCTGGCGAATATTCGGGCCGAAATAATAAATCACCCCCAACACCCCGATGGCGAAAAACAGCGACAGCAGATACCGCACGGAATCAAACACGAATTGCAGCGGCGCCGTGAGAACGCCCTTGGACGTCAGCCAGGCGCCAACGGCCGAGCCGATCGGCAGCAGAACGATCATCACCAGCACGCCCAGCGTGACTCCGAGGGTCAGCGCGATCGCCACGGCCCGGTGCCGCACGTACGACCGCGTCTGCTTGAGGTCGTAGCACTTGTCCAAGGCCGACATGGTCATCGACATGCCGCCGCTGGCGACCCAAATGCTGACGACCAATCCGATCCCGAGCCAACCAGTGCGCTGCCGGTCCATCACCTGGCCGATGTTGTCGTTGATGGTGCGGGCCTCCTTGCCGAGCATGGACGTGATGACGCCGGCGATCGCGTTGCGCGCCGGGTCCTTGGCGCTGGCCGGCAGGTACGGAATAAGGCTCAGGAGAAGAATGAGGAACGGGAAAACGGAAAAGAGCCATGAATACGCCAGCGCCGACGCCCAGACGAAAATCCCATCCTCGCAGATTTGCTGCCAGACGCGCCAGATAAATGCCCAAGTCCCGAAGGATTTCAGAACCGGCCGGACGTCGCTCAGGCTGGCCATGCCGCGAATTGTTGGATTTCCCGGGCACAAAAGCAACGGCCCCGGCTCAAGCGGGGCTGGAGCCGGCGGCGAGGCGCGTCTTTCGCATCGCGGCCAATCGGGCGGCGGCGGCGCGATAGCCCAGCAGGATCGCCACTGCCGCCCCGAACGCCTTCGGCTTGGGACCCACCAGCTTGCCGATCATGAGGTAATGGACGACCGCCGCGATGGCGGAAAGATAGACCAACTGGTGCAGCCGCTTCCATTTCGCCGCTCCCAGCCGCTTGATCATGCCGTTGGTCGACGTCGCCGCCAGCGGCGCCATCAGGAGCAGCGCGGCCATGCCGAAGAAAATATACCGATGCTCCAGCGTGTCGCGAACCACGGCCGGCATGCTGAAAGACTGGTCGAATGCGAAATAGATCGACAGATGCACGACTCCGTAGAAAAACGCGTACAGCCCCAGCATTCGCCGGAAATGGCTCAGCCAGTTCCAGCCGGTGAGTTTTCTCGTCGGCGTGACGGTCAGCGTCAGCACCAGGAAAACCAGTGCGGTCGTTCCCGTGATATGAAGCGAACTGTTGACGGGATTGGCGCCCAGTTCTTTCCAATAAGCGTCCCATCCCAACATGGCCAGTGGAATCGCTCCGTTGACCAGCAGGACGAATTTGGCGAATCCGGGGTCCTTCATCGCGGTCTAAAAATTCGCGCGCAAATCCATCCCCGTGTACATCCCACCCACCTCGTCGGCATAGCCGTTGAACATCAGCGTCGGACGGATTCCCACGCCGATGCGGCGCTCAGTCGCCTGGCTCCAGCGCGGATGATCCACCTGCGGATTGACGTTGGCATAAAACCCGTATTCATTCGGAGCGACGGCGTTCCACGTCGTTGGCGGCTGATCGGAGCAAAGCTCGATCTTCACGATCGACTTGATGCCCTTGAACCCGTATTTCCACGGCGTCACCAGGCGAGCCGGCGCTCCATCCTGCGCCGGAAGCTGCTTTCCGTAGATTCCGCTGGCCAGGATCGTCAGCGGATGCATCGCCTCGTCCATCCGCAAGCCCTCGACGTACGGCCAGGGCAAATCCCCGCCGTTCTGGTTGGGCATCCGCTTGGGATCGAGCAGCGTTTGAAACGCGACATACCGGGCATCGCTCAGCGGCTGCACGCGGTCCAGCAGCTTCGAGAGCGAAAATCCGTCCCACGGAATGACCATCGACCACGCCTCGACGCAGCGCATCCGATAAACCCGCTCCTCCGTGGGGGCGATCTTCAGCAGATCGTCCAGATCAAACGTTGCCGGCTTGTGGCACAGGCCGCCGACGCTCACCTGCCATGGCCGCGAGATGAACCGCGCCGCCAGGTCCGCCACCGCCTCTTTTTCCAGAGAGAATTCGTAAAAGTTGTTGTAATGCGTGATGTCCTGAAAATCGGTCCGAGGCTCGTCGGTCACAAACCCGGCGGCGCTTTGGGTGGTCGGCCGGGTCGTGGTTATCGCGATATCCATCAGCGGCCGCTGCGGTTCCCCTTCCTTCAGCGATGGATTCAGTTTTCGATACACCCACGCCGTGGCCGTCGCCGATGCCGCCAGAATCCCCGCGCGAAGCAGCGTCCGTCGATTGAAGTACGTCCCTTCATCGGTGATTTCATTGCCGGAAACATCCGACGGCTTCTTGATCAGCATGCTGGCATGATTATAGACGTGTTGAGCGCTGGATTGCTCTATTTCGAATCCGTCCCCTTGGATACGTTGACGATCGGATCGCGTAACGTTGCCGCCGGGTTCTCATCCGCCGCATCCCCGCCGTCGGGACGGGTGGTTGGAACGGGCGCGCGGCTCAACCTGTCCAGCCGGTTCATGATGGCATTGGTTCGCTGATCGATCACCTTGTCCTGCGACGCCTGATCGCTGGCGAGCTTGGCCTTTTCGGCTTCGAGCATGTTCTGGAGTTTGTCGATGCGGGTTTGCCGCTCGGAGAAGTCCAGTTGCACCATTTCCGCGACCTTGTCTCGAATCTTGTCGCGAACCTGCGCCGCGTCGGCTCCGCCCTCCGCCTGCGCCGTCAGCGTCAAGGCAAACAGGTCGTCTTCAAGCTTGAAGCGGCGAAGCAATTGGTCGGCGACGGCGGGGAAGTGCTCCTTGGTGAAACTGTAATTCCGCCATTTGCGAATCGCGTCCAGGCGAATCGGCGAATTGTTGGGAACCTGAAGATTAGCCAGGACGTGCGCCCGCGCCGGGGAATTGTCTTGCATGAACGTCATCATGTCATCCCATTCCTGCTGGGTGTACGGGCGGACACCGGAAGTCCTTCCTCCAATCAGGGCACGCAGGGCGCGGCGGAGTTGGACCGCGTTGACCGCCGGCCGTGCGCTGGGAACCGTAGGGCTTGCCTTTTGCTCGGGCCGCGTGGACGGCTCGTCGGCCGCCGCCGCCAGGCTCGCCAACGTCGTCAACGCCAGAATCAAAATCGCCGCCAGTTTCACCGGTTTCATGGTTCACCTGTCGCATTCAAATCGGAACTGTGAGGACCCTGCGCGCCCGTCCCATTGGCATCGCTGGAATTCTCGGCGTCGCTCGGGATCACTGCCGCCACCTCCGCCACGTGCAGATTCGATTCATCCGACGTCGAATCTTCCAGCGGAATCGAAAGCAGCGCGACCTTTTCCTCGTTGCTGAGGTCGCGATGCTGCGGCGCGTTGGGAATCGCGTCGCTTTCATAGGGATCGGGCGGGGTTATAAAGCCGATCGGCGGATTCTGGTTAATACTGCTGGGATCGAGCAGATGATGATAAACCGCCCAGATGTAAGACCCGACCAGCAGTGATGCCGCCGCCGCGATGCTGATCCGCCGCCACGCCAATTGCCGCTGCGCCTGGGAAGCGATCGCCATCGGCCGCCGCCGCCGATCCGCCCATTCACCCACAAGCTGCGAAACCCGTTTCTGCGCCGCCGTCGGCGAAACCGGCGCACGCGTCACCGCATCCAGCGATCCAAGGGCATCGAAGGCAAGCTGCTGCGTCTGCCGCAGAATCTCCATCTCGCCGCGCAGCGACGCGTCCGACGCCAGCACCTGCTCGAACTCCGCCCGGTCCTGCGCCCCAAGCTCGTCGGCCAGGTACATCAGCAGGATCGCCTCGTTGTTTTCCAATTGATGCAAATAGCTTTTCATGGCATTCTCGATTCTGCCGCCGCCGGCTCGGCCAGCAATTGGCGAAGGCGAATCATGGCCTTGTGCATTCTTCCCAACGCGGTGTTCAGCGGACAACCCAGCATTTCAGCGATCTCCACGAACTTCAGGTTGCCGTAATACCTCAGCAGCAATATTTCCTTCTGGCTCTCCGGCAGCAACTGGATGGCGGCCCGCAGTTTTGCCTCCGCCTCGGCGCCCTCCATGCGATGCCCGGCATCCGGGGCCAGTTCCTCCGTCACCAGCTTAAGTCCTTCCTTGACTCTCCTTTCGCGACCCCGCGACCGCCAATGGTCGTGCGCCTTGTTCGTCGCGATGCGATAAAGCCACGCCTTAAACCCACCGCCGCCCGAGGCCAGGTCAAATCGGTCCAGATTCTCCAGGACGCTCGTCCAGGTTTGCTGGTGCAATTCCTCCGCCAACTGGTCGCTTTGAACCAGACGCTGAAGATATCGCAGCAGCGCCGAACAATGCCGCTTGGCCAGGTTCTCGCCGGCCCATTCGTCGCCGGCCAACAGCCGCCGAACCAGCATTTCGTCACTGACACTGACCGGGGTTATTTCTTCAGAGGACACGCCAGCATCCATCCACAACTCCGGTCGTCACTTACATAACGTCCGGGTTAACCAATTATTCCGCCGGTCCCCCTATCTCAAGCCCGCGGAAAATTGAAGCAATTGCTGTTCCGACAATGGGTTGGCGACAAAACGACTCGAAAAATTTAGTCGGCAAACCGCGAATTCCAGAATATACCGCCCCCGCTATAATTCACCACATGGGCAAGAAAAACCAGGGCGTCCCCAAGTCCTTCGAAGAGGCCATCGCTGAATTGGAGCGGATTCTGTCTGACCTGGAAGGCGGTCAAGTCGGCCTGGAAGAGAGTCTGGCCCGGTACGAGCGGGGAACCTTTCTCATTGGACATTGCCGCGGCGTATTGGGCGCGGCCGAGAAACAAATCGAATTGCTCTCCAAGTCCGAAGACGGCGCGATCCAGTCCGAGCCGATGACCCCGGAGGGATAGCGCTCGCGTCCGGCTGGGCGCGCGTTATAATACTTTCGTCGCAGTTTGGTCACATCTGATCTCTTACAGCGGAGGTCCCATGCAACACGTCCAATTCAGCAGTGGCGGGCGATATCCCGTGTTACGCGCCATCGCGATCATTTACGTTTTCCTCGGCGGCATTGCCGTCATCGGCGGAATCCTGACGATGCTTTGGATGCTCATCCGAGCGCCGTTTTCGGCCACGGATCGGGTGATCCTGGCGGCCGCGGCCTTGGCCGGCTCGGTCTTCGCCGGCGCCCTGATCCTGGGCGCCGCCGAGGTCATCAAGCTCTTTGTCGACCTGGAACACAATACGCGGATGGCGGCGATGGATCGGGCGACGACTCCGCCGACCGGCCAGCCACCTGCCGGCGCGCATACGAACCGAATCTCGGTCCTCGAGGAAGAGACCGCCGAGGCCGCCCTCATCCGCGGACATTGACGGCCGGGCGCAGGTAGCTCAGGAACGCGAAAACCGCGACGGTCCTGCATTTCGCTGGGCGACGGAGAAGCAGAGTCGTCCCGTTTGCGCTTCGAAGCCTTTCCAATGATTGCCGGACGCGCGACAATCATTGTGTATGACCTCTGGGCCTGCCACCGAGAGTTTTGTCGGTATCGCTTTCCTCTTTCTGGCCTGCGGCGTCTGGATTCTCTTCGCCATCGGCGCTCCCTTCACTATTCGGCGCGCACCGCTCTGGCTTCGATTGGTCTCGGTCGTGGCCAGTGTCCTTATGGCCTCAGGCACCATCGGATTTTTCGGATCAGGCCTGTCTGCACTTGGTGGGCTGAGCTGGCTGCCGCCGTCGTTTGAATGGCCCGTGGAATATGCCAACGGCGTTGTAACCACGGCAGATGGATTGCGCGTCGTGCCGCTGGACGCACCCGGGCGGGTTCAGGTGTATGACGCCGATTGGCATTTTCTGCGAGGCTGGAAGGTGGATACGGGGGGAAAGTCGTTCAAAGTGCAACTCTCGCCCGACGGTCAGACTGAAGTATTCGGTTCACGAACGCGCTGGGTTTACACGCTGCAAGGTGAACTTCTCCGAAGCGAGCCGCTTCGGGATAGCGCCAACGCCTACAACGCCATACCCAACGGCGAATCCTGTGTGGTGCCAACGCCAATCTGGCTATGGGTTTTCGCCGGTCCATTCGCCTCTTGGGCCACCGCGGTCGCGGGCTTATTGCTGTTGGTGCTCACTCAAAGGCTGGCAAAGCCGTACAACTTAGCCAACCCCCCGGCGCATTTGTAAGGACTGGGACGAATAAAGGGGACATTCAAGATTTCGGTTGCCGCGGCCGTCGCGATGGAAATCTTGAATGCCCCCTTTATTTAGAACTTCACCCTCACGCGAGCCAGCAACTTCACGGCGTTATCGTGATAGAGCTTCTGCAAAACATCATCGGGCAGGGCCAAGCCGCGCAGGACCGGTTGCTGATCTTCCTTCAAATCCGGATCGAAAATCGGGCTGGGGCCGTTGTAGGCCGTTTCCCAAAGCTTGCGATGGCACCAGAGCCGGCTGGCGAGAAAATCGAAGCCGCGGTCGTCGCCGCTCACCTGGTCGGTGCCGAACAATATGCGGTCGGCATTGCGGATGAGAAACTCGCGGGCCGCATCGCGCCGAGCGCTCAGCTCGCGCACCATCCAGCGCGTGGCGCTGTTGTCCAGATACAGATTGGGAAAGCGGTCCAGCAGTCCCTGAAGCCGGGGCAGATTCTCGGGGTTTCCGCCCATGTGCGCTCCGAGCCAGGGATGATCGCGGTATTCCTCGAGCACGCCCTCCCACATCGCGTAATGTTCCTGGCGGGTTCCGTATTTGGCGGCATCAGTGTACTTGCCGGAATACCAGGTATCCGGATCGCCGACGTGGCTCATTAAAATCATGCCGCGCGCCGCGGCCTCCTTCAGCACCGGCCGCAGCGCCGGCGAGTCCAGCCGGATTTTCCGCGTCGCCATCGTGCTGGGCGCCATGTGAAATTTAATGATCCGGCTTCCGAGGTTGTAAAACATCTCCAGCCGCCGCAGCCAATCGTCCACCGACGGATTTTGCCATGCGGGGACGGTGATAAACTGGATTCTCCCGGGCCAGTCGCGCTGAAGTCCCAGGACTTCCTCCAGCGGCGACATGGTCACGAACGCGTCGATGCCGTAATGCGCCGCCGCTTCGAACCATGCCTTGGCATGCCGGGCCGCGATCAAATGCGTGTGAGCATCAATTACGATCCCGTTGACCTTCGGCCGGGGGATCGGTTTGCGGAAATCCAGATTCAGCCGGTTGTATTCGTTCGATTTCGCCGGCGCCAGCGCCGCGGCAGCGGCCGCCGTGAGATTCGCCGGCGGCGGATTTACCCCCGGCGGTGGGTTCACCGCCTTTTCAACAACAGTGCTCATCGAACCAAGCCTATGCGGCCCACCCGGCGGATTCAAACCCGGCGATTCATCCTTTTTTCAACCGCTCGATGGCCGCTTCCACTTGCGGCGCCATTGCGGCCAGGTCCGACGTAGCGCGGGTCTGGTCCTCGCGGAAGTCCTTGGCCCGGTCGGCCAGGGACTTGAGCAGCCTGATATCCGGCTCCTCAGCGCGTCTCGCCAGGCGATCACTGGCCTGTTGGATCAAATCCTGGTTCTCCCCCGCGTCGAGCGTCAGCGGCGAGCGGCAAAGCCGCTCAAAATCCGCCACCCGGCCCGCCAAGTCTTTCCCCTTCTGCTCGATCTTGGCGGCGTTGGCCTGCATCATCCCGAGTTGATGGTTGGAGACCGCTTTGGAGTATTCTCCGAAAATGGTGAGCAGCACTCGCGCCGCCGGGGCCAGCGTCCGCAGATTCGCCGAAATCCTCGCGTTCATCTGGCCGACCAGGCGATCCACTTCCGGATTGCCGGTCTCCAAGTCCGGCGAAGGTTTGGGCGTCCAGGAGCCCGTGAGCGAGCCGTCCACCGTATCGTCGCTGGCGCCCTCCGCCGGCGCCTCGAACAGGTCCGCCATCGACGCCTGGGCCGCCTGCACGGAGGTGAAACTGTAGAGCGGCCCCAGTTCGATATAGTGTGGCCGCAATCGCTCCCAGTCGTCGCCGAGAAAAGTCTCGATCCGATTCAGCACGGTCAATCCATCGCCGATCAGCCCCGGATCGTCCGTGCGTCGGAGCAAATGCCTGCGCAATTTCTTGAAGATGACCACGTCGGCGACGACGACCAGGATCAGCAGCCCGCCGCAAATTGCCATGCTGGTCGGGTTCGGATATTTGACGAAGGCGATCGGCAGCGCGACCAGCAGGGGGAAAACCGCCGCCTGATAAAACGCGAAATCCGTGCGCGCCATCCGTGCTTTCAAAACCGCCTTCGACCAAAGCGTTGCGATCCACGCCGCCACTCCCGCGGCAAACAGCGGCGATTGGACGGTCTGAATGAGCAGGGGTTTCAGCTGCGGCGGCGATACGGTTTGATACGCCCACATAAACGCCAGGCCCACGAGCACGATGGCGATGAACGTTCCCGGCAGAAGCTGAAGCTGTCCGATTCGCTTGCGGACCAAGGCCGCATGTTTCAGCGCATCCTCCTGTCCGGGGACAAGCTGCCCGGCCTTGGCGGAATATTGCAGGCTTTCCAGCCAACTGTAGCTGTTGAAATGCTGCCTGGCCTCCTGCACGTAGGCCGCCGCCAGTTTCCCGCGCCAGGCGCTGAGGATTTCATTGGCTCTGGTTTCCCATTGCGGATCGTCAAAGGCCCGGCGCAGTTCCTTGACGCCCTGTTGAAGCTGTTCCCCGTTGAGAAGCGTTGCCGCCCGCTTGGTCGGCTCCTGGCGGATTTTGGTGAACGGCTCGCCCGCCGACACCACGCTCAGGGCGTTGCCCACCATGAACGCGCGATATTTCCGGTGATCGAACCGGTACGCCGCCGTGATGATGTTCGCGCGGAAGATCAGCAGGTCCTCGCGTTGCATCCGGCCGAAGAATTCGCGCCGGGCCTCGCGGGTCAAATTCATCACGGTGGTCCGCAGCGACGTATTGGAGATCGATTCCAGCAGCCTTTCGTTCAACGCCGTCGCGGAAAAATGCACGATCAACCGGTAATCCCCGGAACGCAGCGCCGACCCCGCCTGCTCGCCGATCAGGTGCTCCAGCGTCTGCGACCGGATCGGTTCATCCCCGCGCGTCGAACGCAACAACAGTTTCACGACGTACAGCGGCCTGGCCGCGGCGTTGATCAGGGTGATGTGCTCCTCGAGTTCCGCGTTGCCGCCGGCCAGGGCGTTGGCCCACTTCATCAGCCGCAGCCGGATATTGGCCGATTCCCCCTGATCCATGTCGCGGATTTCAAAATATCCCTTAAGCGCCGCTCGCACCTCCTCGGCAGTGCGCACCTGCTTTTTATTCAGCTCGTCGAAAAGCGCATCGAGGTCCGCCGGCGAGGGGACGCGCGGAATCAGCGGGAGCACCGGCTCGCCGCTGGTCTGGTCCTGGGCCATCGCCGCGGTGTCGGCGCCGGCCTCCTGTTGCTCTTCGAGTTGCTCCTCATCGGCCGGCGGCGCCGGGGCCGATAGCGCCGCCTCGCCGTCCTGCAGCAGCGAGATAGACGGTGAATCCTCGGCGCCCTCATCGCTCCGCGCAGTTGGCGCGGGAGCGGTTGGCGCGGCAGCGCCATCCTCCGGGGCGATGGCAATCTCGCCGCCGCTTTCCGGTTCCTCAGAGACCACCGGCGGCGGGATCTGGCCCTCCTGGCGAAACCTGATTTCCGCATCCGGCGCAGGCGGCGGAGCCGCCGGGGATGCCGCGGAAACCGAAACGCTCGGCCTGGACAGCGCATCGAGAAACGCTCTTGCCGATTCAAATCGCCGGTCGCGGCGCGCGTACGATTTCTTGAAAACGTCGTCCAGCCAACTCGGGACTTGGGAGTTCAGTTCGCTGGGCAATTCCGCGCCGCTGGGCCGCTCGCCGGTGAGCATCTCAAACAGCACCACGCCGACCGCGTAGATATCGGATTTGACGTCGAGCGGGGCGCCTTCGCGCTGCTCGGGGGCGACATAGGCTAGCGAACCGCTCCGGGGCTGGGCTTTCGCCGCGGCATCCTGCGTCACCGTCGCCGCCGCCGCAATCCCCACCCCGAAATCCGTCACCTTGACCGACCCGGTCGGCGCAAAATCGCTCGACGCCGCCGACGTATCCAGCAGGATGTTTTCCGGCTTGACGTCGCCGTGCACCACTTGGCGTTCGTGGCCAAACTGCAAGGCTTCCAAAAGCTGCCGCAGCACGTTCACCGATTGAGCCACGGTCAACCGCTTGGCGTCGATCCACACCCGGAGCGTTTGGCTCTGGACGTATTCGGTGATGAGATAGGGCGGCTGGGCCGTGGGATCGAACCCCAACGAACAAAGGATGTTCGGATGAACCAGCCGATGCAGGCGAATCCCTTCCTGCCGAAGATTGTTGACGTATTGGGGGTCGGTGGGGATTTTCACGACCGCCTGCTGGTCCGACCACATGTGATGGTGCGCGCGCCATTCCTCGGCGTAGGCGGTCTGGCCCACAAGCTCGTCTAGCACGTATTCTCCGACGCGCTGTTTCGCCTGGTACATCGAGCCCTGCCCGGCAACCGAGAATCTTGTTAACGACCGTCCGCCCGCCCGCACTCCAGATATGCCAGAGTCGCCGTTACACCACTATTGCCCCATGGCGAACGCCGCACAATTCTAGAAAATGCGCAACCGCTTATACCGACTCGCACTCTGGAAAAATAATCTCTCGCCTCCATTCGCACAAGCTTATTCAAATTGCATAAAACGCTCCAAAATTTGGCCATGCCACTTTTGCGACATCATCGCCATTATTAGCGCAATTATCCGTGTTTATTCGTTGATAATAGTTGATCGGCAAGTAGAATGGCCATTTCAATCCTCGTTGTTCCAAGTCTGGAGGGAAGAATTATGCGGACTGCATGGCTTCTGGCTGGCGTGCTGGCGGTTTCGGCTCCGGCCATTGCGTCGCCAAACGTTCCGTTTAGCACCGTATTCGATTCGACCACTTCCTTCGGCGGCGACCAGATGCTTGGCCCTATTCAGGTGGTCGTCGGCACCGGCGGCGACGTCTTTGCCAACGCCCTGCTCCAAAGCGGCAATCCCATCATCGTTTACTCGACGCCGATCGCCAACACCCCAAATTTTAACAATCAAGCCGTCGCCGAAACCGATACTCCCACCGCCAATCTGGCATCGGACCCGCAATATTCGAATTTTGACAACCTTGCACTGGCTCAGAATTCTTCGTCCAGTGCCCGGCTTTTCTTCGCCGCCGACGCCGCAGCCGGTGCGGGCATAGTTCAACTCGACATAACCGGCGGCAGCCCCGCATTATCCAACGTGGCGTTCGATGGGACGGGAAGCTATTCATTCTCTGGGATCAGCAATCCCGACGGAACGCTCACGCTGCAGGCCGACGCCAGCGGCCAGGCATTGTTCCCGGCCAATACGTCGTCTTCTTCCTCCCCGGTCATGGTTCGCGGCAACGCCGCATCGACCTCGCAGGTGTTTACGCCCACGAGTTCGACCACTCTTGCCGATGTGACGTACCGGGAAGGTCTGGGCAATGAGTCCCCAACCCCGACGGCCGTGGCGCAATTGAACGTCTCCGGTTCCCAAGGCGTGTACTTGCTATCCGGCGCGACCGAAACCAAGATTTCCGGATCGCTCGCTCCGGCGACATCGGGCACTTCAATGGTGATGGGATACACCAGCACGGGCAGCCTGAACGCGGCTCTGTTGGTTGGGCAAGGGACCGCCGGCGGGTCTACCCAGAATATCGTGCTTGTCACAAACGGCAATACGATTC
>Ga0209415_10012910_pt1 | contig 13859 bp, 4 predicted proteins | sample PeaSoiSIISIP2007_FD_187696 | JGI IMG/M metagenome (GOLD analysis project Ga0209415, IMG submission 187696) | Peat soil microbial communities from Weissenstadt, Germany - SII-SIP-2007 (SPAdes) (version 2) | ecosystem: Environmental > Terrestrial > Soil > Wetlands > Peat | place: Germany... | reverse complement strand
TGTTCCAGTTGGTGCTGGAGGTATTCCAAAGATGATCGGTGCTGAAGTTGTTCCAGGTGAGGCTGGCGGGACCGGCGGCGGAGACGACCAGATCAATCCAATTCGGGTCCACGGTCTTGCTCAGTGAGTAGCTCTCGCCGCCCGGCACGCTGGCGAAGCTGAAGTTCGCCAGGTTGATGGAACTGACCAAGGTGCCGGAGCTGGTATCGCCGATGAGTCGATAATCGTCGCCGATGGTGGAAGTGCCGTCGAAGCTGAGGAGAGTTCCGGCGTTGATCGTGGTCCCCACGGAGCCGATGATTAGTTCACTGCCATTGGTGTTTAGGGTGGATCCGGAGCCGAGATCGAAGTTGAGGGTGGAACCGCTGTTGGTGGTCAATCCACCGACGTTTAGCGTTCCGGGGGCTGCGGCGCCCGGGGCGATGGTGGAGCCAGAGAGGGCGATGACGCGGCCGGCGACAAAACCATTGCCGACATTGTCCAGGGTGATCGTGTAGGCGTAGGTGCCGGTGACAGTCACGTTCCAGCCGCTTAAGAGCGTTTTCTCGGCGGCTGAGGCGCTGGCGAGGGTTGCACCACTATTAATTGTCACCGTGCCGGCGTCAGTGGCCGAGCCATTGGCGTTGGCAACCACGACGGTTCCAGCCGAAATCGTGGTGGTGCCCAAGTAGGTGTTGGAGTTGGCCAGCACGGTGGTGCCAGTGCCGGAGAAAGTCACGTTATCGGAGGCGCCTCCGCCATCGCCCAAGGACTGGCCGAGGGTGATGGTGAATCCACCGTTGTTGATGGTAGCGCCGCCGGCGGCGACATTCATAGACACTCCCGAGAGGAAGTTGCTTCCGTTTGAGCTGGAAAATTCGGGAAGGAAGATGGTTCCCGTGGGGTTGCCGGATGTCAGGGTGTCGCCCGCGGAAGCGGTGATGGTGCCGCCGCCGATCGTCACACTCGTCGGATTGCTGGCCTGAGTGCAAGTGTCGGTAAAGGCGGTGGCGGTGAGGTTGGAAGTCCCGCCGAGGGAGAGGGTGTAGCCCGTCGCAGAGGGATTCTCGTCAGCGTTGAGGTTGACCACTCCGCCGGCGTTGAGCGAACTGGAGCCCTGCAAAGCCACATTGACGGTCATGTCGTCGCTGGCAGGGGTGCCGCTGCCCAAGTCGGCGCCGTCGGCGCCGGTGATGGAGGCAGTACCCTCAAGGGTGAGGTTCAGCGTGGAAGTCGTCGATTGGCGACCAATGAGGATGGGGTTGACCGTGTAGGTGGTGGTGAGTGAGCCGGCGCCCGCGACGACGACGTTTCCACGAGTGATGATGATGTAGTTGCTTGCGGTGGCGGCTCCGGTCAGATTCAAGGTGGAAGAGGTACTGATGGTTCCGACGCGGAACTGATCGCCGCCTGCGGTAGTGATAGTGCCACTTAGCGTGGCGGATCCGGTGGGAACGTCTTCGAATTCCGCACTGTTGGCGGCGTCGGTGATGGCGTTGGTCAAGGTTACGCCGTTGCCGAGTTGCAGGCCGTTGGAGCTGCTGACGGCAATCGTCCCGCCGCCGAGGCCGCCGCTTTGGCTCACGAGGATAGCGCCGCTGCCGATCGTTGTCCCGCCGGAATAGGTGTTAACGGAGGAAAGGGTCTCAGTTCCACCGCCGAGTTTGGCCAGCGAAACAGTACCGGAGGTGTTCTGAATGATTCCACCGAAGGTGTTGCTGCTACCGTTGCTCCCGATGCTGAGGGTGGGGGTTCCCGCGCCGGCGACGTCGTCAATGGTGCCAGTGGTGCCGGCAAGTCCGCCGAGACTGGTACTAATGCCGTTCAGATCGAAAGTTCCGCCGGACATGGTGAGAACGCCGGTGCTGGTGAGCGAAGCGCCGGTCGCCAATTGGACGACGCCGGAGCTGATCGCCATCGCGCCGGCGGTGTTTGCGCCGTTGAGAACGGTGGTTCCGGAGCCAGCCTGGCTGAACGCTCCGGTGCCGGAGACCGTGAGGGTTTGGCTGGTGCTGACGTCCATGATTAGAGTGCCGCTGTTGGCGACGACGGGGTTGGCGCCGCCTCCCAATGAACCGCTCGCGCCGCCAGTGCCCACCTGCAGGGTTCCGCCGCTAATCGTAGTCGCACCCGCGTAAGTGTTATTTGCGCCAAAGAGAACAGTTCCAGCGCCCGTGGGATTGACGGTTAGCGCACCGTTTCCGCCGATTACGCCGTTGAAGGTAAGGGTGTTGCCGGAATTGGTAACGACTACGCTGTTAGCATTGCTGTCAAGGGAAACAGGGGCGGTGATGGTATGTGATCCGAGATCGTCCTTAATCAATCCGCTGCCGGTACCAGGGTTGGTGTTTGCCGAAATGTGCAGAGTGCTGCTGCTCGGAGTGCCGGATGTGATGTTGAAGGAATTGCTGTTATCGAAGTAGAGCGTACCGACGGTCTTGTCTCCGTCGAGGGTGACGGTGCCTCCGTTGGCGACGTTGGCGGTATTGCCGGCGTCGGGGAGGAAGTCGGCAATAGCGCCGGCCGAATTGGGAACACCGGAGGGAAACCAGTTGGTGCCAGTGTTCCATGAGCCGCCACCGGTATTGGCCCATGTTTCAGGGGTGACACCGGCAATATGGAGGGTCACAAAAGTGTCGGCGCCATCGGGGGCAGTGCCCAGGGTGTAAGTGGCGGCGTTGCTGCCAAATACGGGAGTGCCCAACGAGACGGTGCCGGTGACGACAAAGAGGTCGTAGGTTCCCGTGTCGGTGAAAGCGTTCGTGCTGCCGGAGGTATCGATATTTAATTGAGCGCCATTCGAGAGGACGAAGTTGCCATTGACGTCGACCTGGCTATAGCTGGAAGTGGATGCGAACGCGAAGTTGCTGATCGATCCGCCGTTGAGATTAAGGGATCCCACGCCCAAAGTTCCCACGGTGGGCCCAAGTGAGATGGGATCACCCGGAGTCAACGTGCCGCCGGATTTTACAGTGACATTGTTGTACAGAGCAGGGCTGGTACTGTACTCGAGTTGGGCGTTACCGGCCAACGTGCCGCCGTTGTTGACGGTGATCATGCCCGATCCCGCGCTTGCGGTGTCCAACCTGAGGGTTCCGGCGTTGACGATAATGCCGCCGGTGAAGGCGGTATTGGTGCCGGAGAGGATGACCACGCCATTGCCGGCGGTGTTCGGGCTGGAGGGGAGATTGCCGACGCCGCTGTTGGGGATCTGGGGCGCCGCCGTACCAGTAGAGCCTTCGGCGACTTCGTTGGTGGTGACGGCGCCGTAGCCGATGGTCAACGGCGCGCTGCCGGAAACCTGGCCATCGACGGTCATGGTGTTTCCAGTCGTGGCCGAAATGCTGCTGCCGGCCTTATTCACGGCGATCGGCCTGGCGGTCGTGCCGTTGTCGAGGCTTCCGTTGGTCCCGGAGCCCCAGGTGTCACCGGTGTAGTCCACGACAAGATTGCCGCCGTCGAGATTCACGCCCGAAGAGGCGCCCAAGGCCGCGCCCTGGGAGTAATTGCCAATGATGGTCACGCCTCCCTCAAGGGTGGTGGCTCCCCCAAACTGAGAAGCGGCCGGGGAGCTCACGGCGTTGATTTCGACGGTGCCCGGCCCCGCTTGGGCGTAACCGGTGGTATGGCCAGCGGCGCGGAAGCCTTCGTCGAGGATCAGTACTCCCTGTGTGTTGTACTGGAATATGTTTATGTCGCCATTTGCGGTGCCATTGGTGCCGGGCTGAAGTCCCGGCGTGCTTTGATTCAATTCTCCGTCGTCTGGGGTAATGAGGACGTTGTTGGCCCCCACGTTGGGCGTAACAAGTATCCCCCCCGTCTGTAGCGCCTTGCCAGCGTTACCTTTGATGATGAACTGGTCGCAGTTGTTGTTGTTTCCGTTGAAGTAGCCGCCGGTGGGGGAATTGAAGCGCAAAGTGGTGGCAGTTGCGCTACTGCTAATGCGGACTTCGCCGGTGTTGGACATGTCGGCGTTTCCGCTGGTGGAGGTGCCGGTGCCGGAAGCGACGGCGGTATAAAAGCCGCTGATGGTAGAGCCGCCTACGACGACGCTAGGGGTGCTGCCGATGGCGGCCCAGTCGGTGACGTTATTGGGAGTACCCGGCTGCGAGACCACGGCGAAGGCGTTGAGGATGTTGGTGTCCAGAAGGATGCCCTTCGTGCCGGTGGGGGTGCTTCCAACCTGGATGGTGCCGGTGGCGGCTACTGGGGAAACGCCCAAGCCGTCGGAAGAAGTCGCCGGTCCGACGAAGTCGACCAACCCGCCGAGGCTGCCTGTGCCATTGAGGTTGCTGGCGTTCACGGTGAGCGTGCCCAGGTTCAGGCTGGGCCCGGCGCCGGTGCCAGTCACTTGGACGATTGATAATCCAGGCTGCACATAGGTGGGCGTGGGGGCGTTGGTGCTGCCGCCGCTGGAGAACGTTTGAGAGTTGCTGGCGCTGCCGTTAACCAGCAGGGTTCCGCCGTTGAGCCGCAGTTGTGCGGCCGAGGGAAGGATATTGGAAGCGGGCGCGCCGCCGGCGGCGAAATTAAGTTCCATGACGCCGTTGCTTAGCGTCGTACTGGCGCCGTAGGTGTTTGCGGTGGTAAGGATAACCGTTCCCGAGCCCGTTTGAGCGATGGCGCCGGTGCCGCTGCCGCCATCGTTCACGATGCTGTTGATGTTCTGTGTGCCCGCTCCGTTGAAGGTAAGGGTGGTGGTGGCCCCCAAAGTGATCCCGCCATTGACGGTGAGCGATTGCCCGGCGTTGACGTTGAAACTCTGGTTGATCGTCATCGCCAAGGGATCGACGATGGTGAGACTGTTGGTGGCGGCGGACATGTCGATGCCGCCGGCGAGAGTGGAGGATCCAAGGGTGAGGGTATTGCCGGAGTCTCCGACGTTTCCGATGGTAATGTTGCCGCCGGGACTGAGCACCGTAAGGCCGCCCCAATTCGTGGCCGCGCCAAGGGTGAGGGTGGTGGAACCCGAGAGGCCGGCAAGCGAGTCGAATTGCGCGGTGTCACCGGCAGCCGGGGGCGCTGTATCGGTGGAAGGACTGGTTTCGTCGGTCCAGACTGAGCCGACATCGAGCACGGTGCCGCTGCCGTTGTAGCCCCAAGTGTCAGCTTTAGAGACGGCTGCCCAGGCGACCAAACTGGTGGCCGCGGAAAGCGCGGCAATGGCTTGATGACGGGTGGACTTGCTGGACAATCGGTTCTGCCGCGGGGAACGAGTTACGTTCATCGCAAACCCTCCAAAAGACCGCGGTGGTTTCCCAGAACGGGTAAAACGCCGCAGCTATGATTAGAAAATGTGAAACGCCTCCTGGCGGGAGAGGCTGACACGGAGTCCTCCCGCACGACTCTATTCTACACCACGAAACATACACTGGATTTGCCAAAGGAAAAGAGAGTTCCGTAACTGAGATATGAACTTTTGTAACAATTATCAGACCTAACCGGACATAACCGCGGAAAATGGTGATAATTCAGCGGCCCGAATAAATTTCGGGAAATGCGATCGGCCCGGAGAAGCAGTCCATGCAACGGTATGCTGTAATATGGTGGAAAACAAATGAGAGGAATTCTTTGGCGCACGAATTCCGACCAGTTGGGTACCGGATTTCGGCCAAAATCGGGCACAGTTCAGAGCCCGGGCTGGCGCGGCAGACGTTTGGCAGTATGCGGGATTTTGCACGGATTTAGCTGACTTTCATTGCTTTCCGATCAAGGTGATTGGGAAACCAGCTTGATCGATCCGAGCAGACCGGATGGAATCGGCTGGAACTGTTCCGGCGCGGCTGGGCTAAAACGCGGGCCGAACTCTTGGCTGACGCCCCGGTAGTCGTAGTTGGGGAAGCCGTGAGCGGCCAAATAATTGACCGCAGTGTTGGCCACTTCAACGCGGACGTCGTTGTCGCCGGGCTTCAGCAGGTCTGTGACGTCCAGACGATAGGGGGCGCACCAGATCGCGCCGGCTCGCGAGCCATTGACATAGACGACGGCCGCGTCGCGCACGGGGGCGTCAAGCTCGGCGTGATAACCCTGGAGGCGTTTTTCAACCGGGGTGGAGGGCGTGCCATCGCCAAAATCCATCGTCACCCGACCAGCGGCAAGCAGGTCGGCCGAGAGGGTAAAATGATTGGTATAAGTTGCCACGCCGGAGAACGATCGGGTCGCGGCGTCGTCCGTCCACGAATGTAGCGTGGAAACAGGGACGGGCTGGGCGTCGGGAGCGAAGGCAACCGACCACCCGGAATCGAGGTCGAACGGCGGCGGGGCAGGCCGCAGCGGAGAGGACGGCGCCGCGGCAGGGGCGATGTAGAGGCGGTTGCTGAAGAGCAGAATCGTCGAACCGTACGGCGCCAGAGCGAGTTGCACGGACGTGTAACCCTCCGGATGGCCGACGATTTGGACCGGGGTGATTTTTCCGGAGACGGGGTCCAACTGCTGGGCCCACATGCTTTCGGTGCGGAAGCCGGCGATAACGCTCTTGGGCTGATTGCTGGAGTTGGCCAGGAAATAGACCGCGCCGCCGTCGGTGTTGCGGCGGACGAATCCGATCTGGGGCGACGGAGGCGAGAATTGCACGTCGGGCCTGAATTTCTTGAGCGTTTCCATGGTTGCGGCAAACCGGGTTTCATCCGGGATGAAAATGCCGGGGGCGTCGGGGTCCTGGAAAAGATGGCGGACGATGGTCTGGACGGCTTTCTGGTCGGCATCGGTGGCGGTGTAGCCGGGCGCCAAGGCGGGAAGACGACGGGTGGCGATCAACACTCCGCCATGCGCTGCGAAATCCGACAGCTTCTTGAGCGTGGAAAGCGGCATGCGCTCGACGCCGGCGAGGACAACCACGTGGTATCGAATTCCTCCGGGGATCCCGCCCTCACCGCGGAGGCTTGCGCCTTCGCCGCGGGTGCTTTGACCACGGGAGCTTTCGCCTCGGCCGGCCTGGCCGAAGAGCAGCGAGCCGTTGTCGACCCTGCCGCGGGCATCCAACATGCCGTCGTCAAAGAAATCGAGATTGTAACCCGCGTCGAGGATTTGGCCGACGATTTTGTGGCCGATGCATTCACCGACGATGTCGGTGAGAGCGACTTTTCCGGGGGTGAATTTGGCCCAGGCATCGTCGTTGGGCAGATAGAGCGCAATGTCGTTGGCGGGCGAACCCTGGCGCAGCATGAAGCTGACGCGCTGCAAATATCGCGTGACGTCGGGCATGACGATGTACCAGGGATTCTGATCGTCAAAAACGCCGGCGGCGTAAAAGCTCCAACCGGGGAAGGCCACTGGCGCGGGCGTGTACGGCCAGCCGTGGCAGATGATCTGGTTGACGCCCTGGAGGAAATGAAGGTCGGCCTCGGCCTTGATGTCCAGCGGGGTGGCGCGAAATACGGGTGAATGAATCCAGGTGAACGTCTCGGACGAGCAGACGGGAACGCCGAGCAGATGGCAAGCGGAGGCTGCGTAGCGGGTGGCGCGATAGTCGTGCCATTGGTATCCCTCGCCTTCGGGGAGGTTGGCGTTGACGTAGCTGTAGAGCGCCGCCGAAGGCGTGCCGTAGGCCTGAATGCGGAATCGCGTGCCGTGTTTGTCGGCGAAGGCGCGCAATTGCTTGACGAAATTATCGTTAAAAAGTTCGGTGAGCGTTTTGCCCCAATCGTGGCGAATTTCGAGGGTTTTGGGACCGATGTCGACGACGAGGGCCGGCAGCAGGGGGCGGAGGTCGTAGCCGCGGCGCTTCTGAAATTCGTCGAGAAAATGCTCGGTCCAATCCTCGCCGTAGCTTTCCAGAGAATCGCAGAAGATGGCATAAGGGCGGTTGGAACCGCAGGCGGCGAGTTCCGGCTCGGCGATGGATTGAATAAACGTCTGCACGGCGGAGGCGGTTTGATGGTCGAGAACGTATCCCTCGGCGCCGAATGCCGGGCGCTTGACCTTCATCCCGGTGTGGCTGGAGACGAAGAAGGTCACTTGGTTTGCGGAGGCAAAGCCTTCCGCGGAAGACGGTTGAGTAGCGGGAAGCTCGGCGGCGCCGTCCTTGAGTGGGATTTGCTGAAGCGAATCGCCGGCGAAGGCGGCGATGACGGCGTCGCCCTCGCGCAATTGCTGCGGCTCAACGGATGACTGGCCGGCGGAGATGGGAAGGCGCTGAAAGCGCAATCGCCCGGCGGCGTCGTCGATCGAAATCATGGAGCCGCCGTAGGGCCAGCCGCTGCCGAGCGTCAGGTCCATTCTGAGTCCCATCTCCTTTGCCTTGGCCGCGACGAAGCCGACGGCGTCGAGGAATTCGGGGGAGAGAAATTTCAGATTGGTCACGCCGGGAATCTTGTCGTCGAGCGTCAGCGGATAAGTGGGCTGGAGTTCAAAGCCGCCGAAGCCGCCTTGTTTCATCATTTCCATCTGGTGCTGGAGCTGCGGCTTGGTGACCGCGGGGCCAAACCACCACCAGCGGACCATCGGGCGCGCCTCATCCGGCGGGTGCGAGAAAGCGGCTTGCAATTGATCGGGGTCCTCCAAAAGCGGGACCCGCAGGGCAACGGCGCCGTCCAGGCCCGTGCCGGTGACGTTGCGTGTCGTCAGGAATGGCCCGGTGTATCCGGTCACGTGGATGTCGCTCAGGCTGACGTTGGCGGCGTTGGCAAGGGTGATGCCGCGGCGGCAAGTGCCGGTGATGTTGGACAGGGACAGGCCGTCAATGAACTTTCCGGGCGGTACGCGGGCGCCGTCGACCAGGGTTCCGCCATTGACGTTGACGTTGCTGAACGCGATGTTCCGCGCGCGGGGGACGCCCTCCTCGCCGCTCACGGGATCGACGCCGATAATGCCGGCGTCGCGCAGATCGAGGCCGAGAAAGACGCGGGTGGCGACCTTGAAATCTTTGCCAGTGATGTTTTCAAAGACCCCGCCGCGGCCGATGCGGCTCTTGATGTAAATGGCGTTGACGCCGGCGGTGAAATTGCAATTTTCAATGCGCACATTGCGGATTCCGCCGGACATTTCCGACCCGATTCCCACCCCGGCGAAATCGCTGGCGAAGGAGCAGTTGGCGATGACGACGTCTTCGGTGGGCCGGGCGAGGCGGACGGCGCTGATTCCGCGGCCGGATTTGAGGGAAATGCAATCGTCGCCGGTGTCGATGTCGCAATTCTCGATCAGGACATGGGTGGAGGAATCGACGTCGATGCCGTCGCCGTTGGACAGGATGGTGCGGATGGTGAGATTTCGGGCGACGACATTGTGACAAAAGAGGAGGTGAACGGACCAGAGGCGGCGATATCGGTCGGTAAAGCCGTCGAGAAGCACGTTGTCGCAATTGACCAACTCAACCATGACCGGCCCGCGCGGCTCGCGGAGGTTGCCGATTTTGTTATCACCGGCCAGCGTGCCGGGTCCAATGATTGAAACGTTGTGCGCGTCGTGTGAGTAGACCATAGCGCGATGCCCTTGCACCATCGCGCCCTCGTAACGCACGGGAAGGAGCGGATAATCGTTTGGATCCGGACTGCCCGTCACGACGGCGTTCTTCTGGAGGACGAGGGTGGCGCCGGAAGGCAATTGAATGCTGCCGATCAGATATTTACCGGCTGGAACGATGACGGTTCCGCCGGTCTCGGGGCAGGCATCTAACGCTTTTTGGAAGGCGGCGGTGTCCTTGGTCTTTCCATCAGCGGCCGCACCGAAAGCGCGCACGTCCAGCGTGGGCGATGGCTGTGCCGCCTGCACCGCTGCCGTGCCGTGGGTAACTTGGACCGGCTGGGGCGTTTGTTGGGGCTGCTGGCGACTGGCACAGCCGGCTGCCGCGCAATAAAGCAATATCGCCGCGATAAAATGGGGTTTGGGGTTCATGGAGAAAATGGGGTTGGTTGTCCTGAATCGGTCACGCACCGACAATATAAGGTGGCAATTCATGAAAATCTCGTAAAATGTTGGTATAATCGCCGCCCATGTCAATCAGCACGGTTGCCAAGCTCGCGGGAGTCTCAACATCCACGGTATCGCGGGTGATCAACAATCATCCGCGAGTTGCGCTGGAAACGGAGCGTTCGGTTCGCAAAGCGATGCAGGAACTGGGGTATACGCCGTCGGATCGCCGGCCGGGCCCCAAATCGGCGGGGCGGCTGAAAACCGAGAAAAAACGCGCGGCCTTCCTGGTGCTTGGCGCCTCGGGTGAGCAGGCAACTCCCGCATTCGCCGGGCTCCTTCGCGGCGTTTCCCTCGGCGGAGCGGACAACGGAATCGACGTGGCGTTCCATTTTGTTCCCGATCCCGACGAAATCTCCGCGTGGATTCTGGACCAAAGGATCGACGGACTTCTGCTTCACGGCGCCAGGCCAAGCGGGGAAATTGAACGGCGTCTGAGGAAAATTCCCACGGTATGGCTGATGGGCAACCGCCGGCGGCCGGATTGGGGCGACCAGGTCATGCCGGACAGTTATGAAATCGGGCATTTGGCCGCGGAATATCTGACTTCCCGTGGGCACAGCCGGCTGGCGTTCCTGAATCTCGACGCGGGGTTCTGGCCGTTCAGGCTGTATTGCCAGAGTTTTACCGCCGCCGCGGCGGACCAGTCGGTTCCGGTGGTCGCGGTCGAACATCCGCTGGGAGAATTCCCCGACTATTGGCACCGCCATAGCCAAAAAGTCGTCACCGATCTGGTTGACCGTTTCATGGCAATTTCACCGCGGCCGACCGGAATTTTCGTGGCCGACGACATGCAAGTGGCGGTGATTCAGCCGGCATTGCAGGCGGCGGGGATTCAAATTGGGGCGGGGCATACCCAGATCATTTCATGCAACAACGAAGCTCCGTTCCGGGTTGGACTTTCACCGAAACCAGCCGCCATCGACATTCGGGTTGAATCCATCGGCTGGCGGGGGGTGGAGCAACTGCTGTGGCGAATCGCCCATCTGCACCTCCAGGAACGGCTTATCTGCGCCGTGGAACCGGTCGTCGTCGACTTCGAAGTTCCGGCCCAAGCAACACTTCCATAGACGCAATGAGCTTCCACGGGGCGCGGAGTGCTTCCTTTTTCACTGGAATTATTACGCATCCGCGGGTATATTGCAGAAATAGAGTGGTAATTGCGCCGGGTATTTGCAGCGCTTACCACGGTGGTTTGGGAGTCCGGTATGTCTTTGACGAGGGTTGCCGCAGCCGCCGGAGTTTCAGCTTCAACCGTTTCGCGCGTTCTCAACGAGCAGCACGGGGTTGCTCCCGATACTGCCGAAACGGTACGGGTCGCGATGCGGAAGATATCGTTCACGCCACCGGCGCGGCGACGGGCGCGCAAAGGATCCAACGGCCAGGGCGAGCAGGCCAAGACGATTGGGTTCCTGGTGCTGGGCACCAGCGGGGAGCAAACGGCGCCGGCGTTCGCCAATCTTCTTCGCGGCGTGTCGATCGGGGCGCGGGAAAATAATTTCGATTTATTCGTGAGCTTCGTGTCGAATCTTGAAGAGTTGCCGCGGCGAATTTCAGAGCAGCGCGTCGGCGGGCTGCTGCTGCACGGCGAGCAGCCGAGCAAGGCGGTCGAATCGCAGCTTCGCGGATTGCCGACGGTTTGGCTGATGGCCAACCGTTTTCCGCCGCGCTGGGGCGACCAGGTGATGCCGGACAATTCCTCCATCGGGCGAATCGCCGCGGAATATCTGTGCGAAAAGGGGTGCAAGTCGGCGGCGTATCTGAGCGCCTCGGCGCCCGCGTGGGGATTGCAGGTTCGCGAGTTGGCGTTTTGCCAACACCTTGAGGATGCCGGCGTACACGTGCAGGTGTTGCGGGCGGCGTTGGAATCGCCGCACGATTTCTGGCAATTCGACGGCTCGGCGGCGCGGTCGCTGGCTGAACGATTCGTGCAACTTCAGCCTCGGCCGCAGGGTTTGTTTGTTGCCGAGGATCGGCACGCCCCGACGGTCTATTCCGCCCTGGCGGAGGCGGGAATCACGCTGGGCAACGACGGGCAGGTGCATCTCATCTCGTGTAATAATGAGATGCCGTATCTGAGCCGGCTGCGGCCGGCGCCGGCGACGTTGGACATCCGCGCCGAGAGCATCGGCCGCCGGGGAGTCGAGCAACTGATCTGGCGGCTGGCGCACGTCGGCGTGGTGGAACGGATCAGGAAAATGGTGGAGCCGGTGCTGATCGAGCCGTCGTGACTATTTTTGGGAATTGCAGCAAACCGGCACTGGTTTCTGCCGTAATGGTTTTGTGAAAATTGGGACTTCGAGGCGTTGAAAGTGTTGAAGACGTTTGTGGATAAATGTTTAGGCGAATGGAAGGCAATGGATGTCTGTGGTAATTACCATGAAATAAATTTGGAATTCGCACGGTCATTTTGCTTGTGAATGAGAGCGTATCAGGATAATATTGGTAGAGGATCAAGTCGGGCGTGTTGTTGTTGCGGACACGGCCCAGTAGTTGGCTTTGGCATTTCGAGGCAGCCGACAATGAGCGAGGAGAACCCTATGAATCGCAGGAAGGCGTTTACGCTTGTCGAACTTCTGGTGGTGATCGGGATCATCGCGATTCTCATTGGGATACTTCTTCCCGCGCTGAGCAAGGCGAGAAATCAGGCCAGGCTGGTTCAGTGCGCCTCCAACATGCGCATGATCGGCCAGGCAATGATCAACTACTGCTCCGATAACCGAAATTATCTTCCCCCGCACGCATTCATGGATCCGGGGTACCAGAATTGGGACGGTGCAAACGACATCATGCAGCGGGGAATTGACGACTACGCCTTTCTCCTGCAACAGGGCAATAATGCGAGCCACGCATTAACGATGGGCGACCCTGGCGCAAATTGCGGGCGGCTCATGAAGCTTGGCTACCTCGGCAGCTCTGATATCGACTATGCAATCAGGACGGGTGGTAACGGCGGGCATATCCCATTATCGTTTGCTCCGGTGCGCTGGTGTCCGGCGCAGGACCCCGGGAATTCCGGGATAGCTCCAGCCGGCACCGGCTCGGACGGCTCGTCGTATTACATGAACCCGCATTGGTCATTAAGCAAGGCCACGAACGTGAAGCCCATCCCCGGCACCACGACGCTTACTCCCCCCCTCCACACCACGTGGTTCCGCAAGATCACGGATTATCCGAAAACGATGGCGATGCTGACGGAAACTTACTTCACTCCGATCTCCTCAGCGGGTTATACCATGACCACCAGCGCCATCTCCCATCCAGGGCCAGGGAACACATCATATTGGAATATCCTGCTTCCGGATGGGCACGTTGCCACCGTGCAGGACGCCTTCGCTCAGAAGTACTTCAACGCTAACGGCACTAGTTCTTACTACATCGATTCCGGCAATAATTTCGGTGCCGGTGGAACCGCTGCTTGCTTTGATGACCTTCTAGATATCTGGGAAACGGAAGCAGACGGCAGGAATCCGAGCGCCGGTAAGCAATCGGCCATGGCGCTGCCAGGATACTATCCGGCAAGTTTTTCAACCCCGTGGTACGGCCGCTGCACCCACTATCCCATGCTAGCATCCCCGGTTTATTGGGGCTATTGAACCGCAGCTTGGGTGAGCAACGAAGGGGGGCCGCGCGCCTGCTTTGTTGCCCCCCTCACAAGGAGTCGTTGTAAAGGTACCAGTGAGTCCGTGCCCCGCATCGCGCCGCATTCGCAATACGCGTCGGGAGTGAAATTCATTTCCATCAACGGCGCCTGCCCTTCCTGCGGCATAGTGCTACACATCGAAAACTGAACGAGGCTACCGGGTGAATCGCCGGTGAATTCACGACCCTCGGGAATGTAGGTGTTTCTCCTACGCTACAAACGCGAAATTTACCTATTAAAATGAGGGCTTCGTTTTTAGAGACTGTTTCAAAACCATGTAATCGCGTATGATTCGCTTGGTCATTTCCAACGCAAGGAGGCGTTGTCATGG
>Ga0209415_10012909_pt1 | contig 13860 bp, 3 predicted proteins | sample PeaSoiSIISIP2007_FD_187696 | JGI IMG/M metagenome (GOLD analysis project Ga0209415, IMG submission 187696) | Peat soil microbial communities from Weissenstadt, Germany - SII-SIP-2007 (SPAdes) (version 2) | ecosystem: Environmental > Terrestrial > Soil > Wetlands > Peat | place: Germany... | reverse complement strand
GGCGAGCGTACCACTCAACAATCCAGTTCTCGATTTGGTGGCTGATGCGATCAAACGCAGCCGTGACCGTTTCGTCTTGTCGGGGAGATATCTGGAAATGACTGGCGTACAACAGTTGCATTTTGTCCTCGTGCGTCAACCTCCCGATCAACACTTGCAGAAGATTATCAAGCTTTCACGGGGATAGTTTGTTACCAAAAACCGAGCGCTTCCCGCCGCACCTGCGACCCGGATGGAGGCGGCCGAGGCATCTCCAGCTTGGCTTTATCGGTTTCCACTTCCGAAGACATCCTGATTCGCGGTCAGTTGCTCGTCGATTTTCGAATCATAGCGGATGACCAGAACTCGGTAACCCGCATCAGCAAGCTTCCCACGCTCGCGCTGGTCGGATTCTTTTCTGGCTGGCTGGTCGTGGTCGGGTCCGTCGCAGAACACGCAGACGCCCGGTAGTCCGTCACGGTCGTAGTAAAAATCCGCTTCGGCATAGACCTCAGCTTCGGGGCGATATTGAGCGCGGTCGGGCAGTCGCCGACCTGTGTCGTACAACAGCTTCAGGAAGTCCCGCTCCAACGTAGAGTTCTGATCGCGCCGCTCCTCCAGCCAAGCGTATTGTTCTTCTCGGCTGCGTTCCGTCCTCTTCGTTGTGGTGGACTTCAGTAGCGCGAGCAGGTATTCCCGGATCAGATGTCGATCAATCAGAGGATGGAAAGTTTGGTTGGAGTAACTGAGTAAGCAGTCATAACAGGCACGACTGCATTTATCCGCCCAGCCGGGACGCTCGTTGCCCGTGCTTGAGTCGAAGTGGCAAGCATCGAGAGCCTTCTCAGCAACCCGCGCAAGTGCATCGGGGTCTTCAATCAGGCGCTGCCAAATCCCGTTTCCTCCCTCGGAAGCTTCCCAATAGAGCAGTCTGCGGTCTTCTCCCTCACCGATCTGTTCGAGAGCGATTTCTTGCTGCTCCACCTGAAACAGCAGTTGCATACCGCGCTGGAGCGCGTAGCCAAAACTCGCAAGAAACTGGTCTGTGAGCTTGAGACCATCCGCAATCGTGCGAGCCAGCAGAATGTTTCGCGTATCCCGCACGAAGGGTCTGATACCAGTTCTTAGCTCTTTGCCAGCAGCGTCGGGAGCCTTATCATCGTCGTCCGGGCGTCGTGCCCAGTAGCCGCTCTTGGTGTCCAACGTGAAGCCGGGGCGGTCGGAACGACGCCAACGTTGATTCACACGCCACAACTCAGCCTGCGGTGCAAAGGTCAGTTGCAGCAGATCGCGCCCTTCCTGATCTCGTGCTGTTGCCTTCTGCTGGAGGGCACGCCCATCCGGTGCCGGGGCGAAACGGTACCTAGTCTCGATTTCAAACCCCTCCCGCAGCCGTTCTTCTTCGTCGCACGTGATACGCTCCACCCGGAATCCCCGTACGGTTCCCATTTCAAAGAGAGTAGGGATGTACTGACTGTGAGCGCCGTCTAGCAACGTGCCACAGTGGTCGCAACGGTCTGCCTTGGCATGTTCCCGGTCGTGGAAATAGCCGCAGCTATAGCACAGCTTAGCTTCCACCATGCGGCTCTCCACTCCGCCCGGCGGAAGTACGCAGCGAGCCATGCGATATTTCCGACCCTCGTGGTAGATGACATTGCGAGGTCCGAACTCCGCCAGACCCAAAAAGCGCGGACGGTCGATCACATGCACGTCCCTGCCTGTCGGTATCAAAGCCCTAAGCGGCAGACGCGGGAAGTTGTAGCCGGGCAGGAACCCCTCACTGGCGAGGTAGCGGTACGGGTAAAAATCAGACTCCACTGATTCCTCGCTGCGGTTCAGCAATAGTTCTATTTCACGTCTCGCTTCTTCAACGCGGCGGTCGGCCTCACGCTGCTCTGGCTTACCGATCGTTGGACGATTGGATATAGCCCGATTCTCGTCCCGCTGCCGCACAGCCCCCGTGTAAAGTTCGCGCCAACGGGCGAATGCCATATCAAAGGCTTTGGGCGCGTTCAAAAGAGTTTCCCGAATCCATTTTTCTCGATACCACGGTGCACAAGCTATGTCCTCCCCACCCGCATCCACAATGCGCTTGCACTCTGACAAAGCCTCCCCCAGCATCGACTCGGAAAGCTCAATGCGGTGCTGTATGTCAGGTTGTAGTGGGAACCCGGCTTGTTCCAAGTCAAGCACGTTCGTCATGTCGCGACCCAAGGAGCATCCCGCTGCTCCCAGCCAAACTGAATGCAGGTGGGCTTCGACGAGTTCTTTGTTGCCCAACTCCAACCGTGCGGGTGCAACTGCTCCGGCGACCATTAGACCCGGCTGGCGGAAAAAATATTGGTCGTGTTGGCTGCCCTCACTACAGAACGCCATGACCAAGGCAGGCTGCCCTCCTCGACCTGCACGTCCACTGCGTTGCGCATAGTTCGCGGGCGTCGGCGGCACGTTTCGGAGGTGGACTACATTCAGGTCGCGGATGTCCACGCCCAATTCCATCGTCGGAGAGCAGAACAGCGCAGCGAGATCGCCTCGACCAAAGCGTGCTTCGCGATCCTGGCGCAACTTCATCGGAATCTGCCCGGTATGCGCTCCGCCTTCGACGCCAACCAGTCGTCGAGCCGTTTCCTTATAAAGCTGCGCGAAGAACTGGTTCGCCTCGTGTTCACCTGCACGAAGCCGCTCGGAGACCATCCTCTTCGTGCGCACGGGGTCGGAAGGCGGCGGGGTTCCATCTCCGAGCCTCCACCGCAATGCGCCCGCTTGGAGTTGAATCCCGTCCTGCCCTTGCTCGGTCGGCACAACAGTGAGGTAGTTGCCTCGCAAAATGCTGACGAGTTCCCGGATTAGTTTCTCCCCATCATCCGTGGTTAGGTCTTTGTTCAGTCCCCAGAGAGCCCTCTGACGAAGATACTTTCCCAGCTTGGATCGAGCAGGATCAAGGCTGCGTTCTCGACCAGAGTCGGGTCTTGCACCGGGAAGCAAGAAGATCGCGCTCTCTAACAAACGGTCGTAGTCGTCAAGAGCCCACGGATCACGCAGATTCTGCTCAACTCGCCGCCGCAGTTCTTTCTGTTCCTCGCCGTCAAGCACTTTGGCGTCGATGGCCATTTCCTTGCGCAAGAAGTCCAGAAATGCCCGGACAACCCGCTCGCGAATCGCAGGTGTGGATTGCTTGAGCAGTGGATGCTGAGCCCACGGCTCCGATGCCTCACACATCTCGTGCAATTCCGGATAGTCAATGGTCAACAGTCCACACTGCTCAAGGTTGGGCTGTGCGACGCGCCAGCCACGTCGCAGGTCTTCATAGAGGCGATATTCGAGTAGGCGTTGAAAGGATTCTTCATTCCGTGCCTTACCCGGTCCGTACTGGGCTGGCTCCTTCGCGTAGAGCTTCTGATCAAGACCCATCGCTTTGAACACGAATTGGGTAACGTTGAAGTGCTCCAGAGTCTTTTGTTCTTCGAGCGCCTTGAACAAACCTGCCCGCAGCAATCCGACCTGAATGAAATCGTTGAAGTGTCCCGCTTGGAGCGAAGCGTCCTGCCGATTGTCGGTGAAGCTCATCAACTTCTGAGCTTCAGGTTGGACTTGGCGATCTTCGCGCAACTGGACGATGGCTGAACCGCTGACAACGGTAGTTGCGGTGCTGCGTCCAGCGTTGCTTAGTCTCGACAGCTTCTTGAATTCGTTGCGTTCTGTCCGGTCGAAGGCGGCACCGCACCGAAGGCAAAGCAGAAATGGCCACTGCTCGAACCAACCTTCAATCCCGCTATCACCACCTGCCTTGCCGTTCGCCGCCACTCTGAGCAGTTGGGGCACGTGCGGGCGGTAGTCGCGCTTCAGGCGCTCGCTCCGAGCCTCGTACCAAAAGTCAGGAAGGTCTTGCGCCTGATCCTCAGTCCATAGCGGTCCGTCCTCAGACTCGTTTAGAGCCACATATCCCCGCCGCGAGTCGGCGGCATCGTCCTCGTCGGACGTGAGAAAAGGAAGTCTTGGAGTAACACTGCCACCTTCCCCACCAGCCCAAGAGACCATGTAGTACTCCTGCCCGCATTCGCGACAGAAGACCAATGGGAACAGCAACCGCTCGCCACCATCACCCGGAGCGTAGTGCTGCCCTTCGAGGGTGAGGTATCGCTTGTCGGCGCTCTCCAGAGTGGCGTAGAGGGTTCCACCTGCGGCTAGGAATTGATGGAGGCGGAATGCAAAAACGGGCTCCGCCATATCGTTGCGTAGTGCGTTGCCCAATGCGAGAAGCTGGCGGAGTTTATCAGTGCACGTCGGCTCACCTACGGAGCATTGTTCCGCAAGCTGGCGAGCCCCTTCCTTAAAGCTGATCGGCTTGCGGCGAACGAGGCGTCCGTCTTCCTCATCCAGTCCGAAAGCGTTCTCAGTCCATGCGGCGAGCGGAGACTGGATGAAGGTGGTCAGGTCTTGCGATGGCAAAGGGGCTTCTACGGCGGTCCGCACTTGTGCCGTAGTGTTTGGCGCGGGAACCAGAATGGCCCGACGCAGAGATTCATCGACGACGTTCTCAGGCGGGATCGCGGTGCCGAACAGTTTGGTAGCGACCTCAGCAGCAGCCCGGCGACGGTCTTCGCGCTTACCTCCGGTGGCGACCGTGGCACTCGTACCGATGTTCAGCAGCTTCATGTTGCCGCTTCGTTCGCGAAGACGGCGCATCAGCATGGCAACGTCGGCACCCTGACGCCCTCGGTAGGTGTGGAGTTCGTCCAAGACCAGAAACTCAAGGTGGGCAAGGTTGGCGTCAGTGAACACGCGCTCGGTCGGACGGAGCATCATGTACTCCAACATGACGTAGTTGGTGAGCAGGATGTGTGGCGGATCGTCCTGAATCCGCTTCTTGGCTTCTTCCTTTTCCTGCCCCGTGTAACAGTCAAAACGGATTGGAATACCGGGATTGTTCTCGGCGTAGGTCTTCAGCGCCTTGTGCTGGCTGTTGATCAGCGCGTTCATCGGGTAAACGATGATGGCGCGGACCTTGTGCTTTTCCGGCTGGGTGCGGAGGACGTGATCCACGATGGGAATCAGGTACGTGAGGCTCTTGCCCGATCCAGTGCCAGTCGTAACGACATAGGACTCCCAGCGCCGGGCGATCTCGATGGCTTCCTGCTGGTGGCGGTACAGGCGCAACGGCTTGCCACCCGGCCCACGGAAAAAATCGGCTGCGGACTTCAGGATGCCGCCCTGCGCAGCCAGTTCATCGAGCGTGGGGCCGGGCTCGTAGGCGGGATTTAGTTGGAGAATGGCATCCGGCCACAGAGCGCCGCTTTCGAACTGCTCTTGGACGAAGCTGTTGATCCGCTCGTCGTTGATCCGGACGAAGCTTTCGATGTAGTGGCGGTAATCGAAGACAACCTTCTCGCGAAGTGCAAATACATCCATGAAAACAGGGCCTCTACGAGTTCGCGACCGCCAGCCCCGCTGGGGGTGGAATCAGGCGGCAGCCTTTGAAGGAACGCAAGAGTTTACTTCAATCCGCAACGGACTGTGCGAGCTTTTTGGGATAGTCCAGCACCGATTTCCGCTTGGGCATCTCGTCGCGGAAGCGGGGCGACCCGGCCAGCCTGTCAAAGGCTTTGAGCACCAGCCGCCGCGTGCGGTACTCGCCATATTCTTTCTCCTCCCGGTCCTTTAACACGCGGAAAGTCTCCCCGGGAAAGTTCGGCCCGACCACATCTTCTGGATTGAGTATGTATTGCAACTCCAAACGTGTTAACCCATAGAGGTGTGCAAAATATGCATCAAGTTCGGCACGTATGTTTGCGCGGTCTGCCTCGTCCCAAACGACTAGTTTCACTGCGTCTGTCGCGGTACCAAATGAGCGCACATCCTCGGCGGTGCAAACAAGTTTGCCTACTCGGGATGCGATGTAGGACTGATCCTCACCCTTGTATGAATGGGAAGGAAGAATTGGCAACTGCATGACGACAAAGAGAGTGAGATTGATCCCGCCTAACTTCTGACGTGCGACGTAGTCCAGAACCAAACTGTTGAAATTTGCGAGCAAGCACGCCTGCAATTGCGGAGTGGAACTACGTGGCAACAACAACTGAAGACTATGAGCGGCACCCTCACGAGGCAACACAGAGAAAATCACAGTCCTCTCGCTCGCCCGTGCATCGGTGACGTTTCTCCAAGCGAGCAACCAATCCGAGTGCCAGTGCTTGGCGCTTAGGCGGTTCTCGACCTCCGTTTTCTGAACCCAGTAGTAGGACCGCACTAAATAAGCGTGATCCTGCAGCTTGGTCAGAGGGGTTGGCGGCAACCGATGAACCCGCTCACCATCTGCGGCAAAGGCAAAGTCGCCGTGGCGGTGGTTGTACATATACATCATCTTGGCTTCGTAAAGACGAACATAAGTGTCGCCGTCGGGTGTCACCCAGTCCGCTCCGCTTACCTTTGCGCCAAGCTGCCGTAGTTCCGCAGAGGTTCGAAACAGCGCACTGTCATTCGCCATGTGAAACATGGTCAAAAACTCAACACCCCACAAGTTGACAGGCGTGGTTTCATCTTCTCGAATAAAAACAGGTACCGTACTATAAATCTTCTTTGTGAGTGTGGCGTCGGTCTTCGTTAGAAAAATTGGACACGTAAGCGTATTGGGATTCAGTAGGCTGATATCGGACACGCTCAGCGTGAAGTGCCGTTCAGGAACCCGTAGATCATGAGTTGCCTTTGCCTGAAACACGAAGTCTGTGGTGCTAGGAGAATCAGCCTTCGCAAGCGTGGCTAGGGCAAATCGGATCATGTGGCCTTGACCAGCACTAAAGAAGCCCTCGTTTTCGAACTCGTAAAAACTGGGCATCATGCATTTGTCCACCAAGTAGCCAAAAAATCTGCGTGTCGTGTGGTCGGTCGCGAGTCCGGATGGGATGACGACCCCAGCCCTACCCTTGTTCTTGATTAAGCCTACAAAAGTCTCTGCAAAGGGCGCGTAAGAATTGATGTCTCCAACGCCAGTGAGCGGATAACGAGCACTCAGACGAATGTATTTGCTCTCGCCCTCAGCTAACCGTTTGGCCCGAACAAACTCTTGCGCAAGGAGACGGTCAGATGATGGAGCGTCCGGTCGGAATAGCGCCTTGATCCGCATGTCACGAACCGCCTTGTTCGGGGCCGTGGCAATTTCAGCGTTGCGTGTACCGAAAAATTCTACCTCCTGCAGCTTGATCTTCTCCCACGGAGGGTTTCCCAACGCTAAGTCGAATCCGCCGCGCTCAAATACCTCCGGGAACTCAAGCTGCCAATGAAAAAAGTTTAGTCTCACGGCCAAGTCCATGACTGCGGGTTCCATGTGCGCATCTACATGGCCTCCCCGCGCGTACGCCATGAACTTGTCTTGAGTCGGCACCGTCTGATCGTCGTACTTCGTCAGCGGTATGAAGAAAGCCGCTGTCCAAATGTTCGCTGCGACCCAGTCGTGCCACCAGTCAGGTCGTTGCCGCGCCTTCTCATAGGCTTCTTTCTTTCGGCGCACGTCGGCGGGAGTGTCCTCTGTAATGGCAACGAAGTCCTCGGACTGTACAGCAAACTGATGAACGTGTTCCTCAGCGTCGAACTGCAGGCTCGGCTGGCCTTGGCGCTCTTCACGGTTACGCCTCTTAAATGCCCTCGCAATCTCTTTGTTGTCGCCCGTGACTGGGTTGAATGCATCGTCGGGGATGCCTTCTTTTAGTGCCCTTATGTCGAGGACCCCGATGAGGCTATTCCCGCACTTGACCCTATTATCGAGAAAGCTGAGAGGCTTGCCCGTCCAATGACCCTCCAGCCAGAGGGCGAGCTTACAGAGGTCTACCGCGAGCGGATTCACGTCCACCCCGTAAATGCAGTAGGCGATGACATCACGCACGGCCAAGTGAAATTCTTTTGGGGTCGGCTCCTCCTCACCCGTCCGTACCTTAGCCAACTCGCGCCCCAGCCGCCGGGCAGCCGCCAAGAGAAAGTGCCCAGAACCGCAGGCGGGGTCACAGACACTCATCGACAAGATGGCCTGCTGTTTCTTCTGCTCGTCCTTTACGGGATCGCTGTCCTTTGCCGCTGCTAAGCGATCCTGCATCACGGGCACGAGTGCGCTTTCGATCAGTTCACGAACAAGCTCAGGCCGCGTGTAGTACGACCCGGTGGACTTCCGGTCACTCCCAGTGCGCAACTCAAAGCTCATTCCCTCCGGCCGTTCTGTGAACACTGGCTGATAATCCAGCAGGCTCTCGTAAACCGAACCCAGTTCCTCGACATCTAACGCACCGTAGTTCACCCGCTGACGTACACGAAGGTCCTCGAACAGAGAGAGCCTCTCCATGGCGGCGAGCAGGTCGTTATTGAACAGATGAGTGCCCAACAAGTCTTTCATCTCAACGGCACTGAAAAGTTGGCCGTTCAGTGGAGGTATGCCGAGCGGGTTCGAGTCGCCTTCCTCAAACAGCACGAAGCTCTGCTGCAACCCAATCCACAGATCGCCAAACCCGCTAGGCTCGATAGCCTTCTCCGCCAGAGCCCGCAAGCGCCCGACGCTGTAATAGCTGTCGTATAAACGCTGGCGACGTTCCGAATCGGGCGCTTCCGGCACGATCATCCGCCGTTCCTCCGCCACCATGAGGAACAAGAGGCGGTACACCAGCCGCAGAAGCTGGCGATGGAACTCAGCGGCGGTCAGCGTGTTGTCCTTGATGCGGTCGCTAAGCGTCACATTCTGCGGGTGACGAAGGAACCCAGTGCCGAGGAGTTTGAGAGCGTCCTCAACGCCATCACGCAGCTTGTCGCGCACTCTCCCGCCCTGCTCGATGGAAAGCTGGAAGTACTTCTCCAGCCAGCATGAGGTCGAATCTTCAGCCGTGCGTGGCAGCCGCGTGCGATGGCAGACACGGTAGAACAGCGCGAACTCATTGAAGCGGTTTCCGTCGAGGATGCTCTGTAAATCGAACTCCAAATACGAGGGACGGGACGTGCGAGAGGTATCCCGGAGTAGGCGAAGCAGAAAGCCGTTGGTGACGATTCCCCACAGGTGGCTGTCACTATTGTTGAGGTATTCCTGCACCAGCGCCTGCGGGCTCAGGCGGCGTCCTTCGGGTCGCCTGTCGAGATCGATGCGAAATCCTTCAATCTGTACAGGAGGCGATTCCTCGCCCGATCCGGCGCGGTGGGAAATCGGGTAGTTCTTGCCGCCTATGACTGCGCCTGATGGCTGGTACGTAGGCTCGTACCCAAGCAGTTCGTTGAGAAGGTCGGCAACCCACTTCCGAGTGATCGTAGTGCCAGTTTCGCTCTCTGGCAGGCTTGCAGTCCGTCGTTGGAAAATGTGCCAGTAGTCCTGCGCGTCGCTCCAAGCGCGAGCGATTTCATCAGTGACCCTGCGCCCGGCGGGCAATCCAAAATCCTTTGGCTGCTGCCCAAAACCGCTTTCCTCTTTGGCGATCTTGTCGAGGATGTCGTAAGGAATCAGACCGCCTTCCGAGCGGATACCTACGTAATGCGTCAACGGCCACCCCCCGGCAGGAGTACGTAAATGCCAAGAATGTCCGGTGGGTGCGGCGTGACAGTGATCTGCGATCCACCGATCTGCTCGCGCAGCCGGCCATAAGCAGCCTCGGTTTCCTTAGCTCGCTTGTGGGCGATGCGCTCCAGATCGGCCTTGGCGGTCTCGATCATTTGAAGCGCCCAAGAAACCTGCTGCACGCGATCCGGCTGCGTGATCTGGCCTTTGGGAATCACGCCCTCCAGCAGAGCCAGCGTTGCCTTGTCGTCGGGTGCCAGCCAAACTAGCCCTTTGTCGCCCCGGGAAAAACCGGTCGCGATGACTTCCTCAGCGAACTGGTCCATCTTGTGGCGGCGCGTCGTGAGCCGATACCGGATGCGCAGCAGCACGATGGCAGTGCGCATCTTCACGGCATCCGTGTAGGCGGCCCCGCATCGTGCAAATTTGTGGTCGGGCTGCGGCTTGAATGCCTCGCCAAAAACCCGCTCGCTCAGTGCGACCACAAACGGATGATTCCGTATGAGGACAACGGCGTCTTCCAACCCTTCCGGCGGCGGGCTGTCAAAGACGATGTCAGGGGGCTTCTTCCAGCCGAGCCGGGACGCCACCTCAGACAGCGGCTTGCCCGGATCAAGGACGAGGTGCCTGTTGCGCGGGGTTAGCGTGAATCCTACCCGAGGCGCTGCCTCTGTGAGGAAATTGCGCACCGCCGATGGGTCCCCCAAGACTTCGTCCGTCGCCTCGACTTCCGCGGCGACCTCGGTTGGGTTGATCCCGTGCTGCGCAAACCGGCTGCGGCTGATCTTCTCGCGCTGCGCATTGATGTCCCACTCGGCATGAAGCTCTTGGACGGTGTCAATTCCTCCCAGATCGAGCGTCATCTGCTGCGGCTCTTTGCTCTCGAACAGACCTCGGATCACAGCTTTCATGACGGACTCGCTGTTCACCGGAACCGGGACGCTGACCCCGGTGGACTTGTAGATTTCTCGCGCCTTGCGAACGAGGACGTTCAGTACGATTCCGTCAATCACGTTATCTGGGCTGTACAGCAGGACGGCTTTCACTTCGCTCCGTGGCTGCCCGTACCGATCCACGCGGCCTTCGCGCTGTTCCAAGCGATTCGGATTCCACGGCAGGTCGTAATGCAGGACGGCATCGAAGTGATCCTGTAGGTTTATGCCCTCACTGAGGCAGTCCGTGGCTACGAGAACCCGGTGCTGAGTCTTTGGATCGGCTTCGACCAAATCCGTGATGAGCGCCCGCCGCTCCTCATCGCTGCCACTCGCCCCGGTGACCGCAACCGCACGGAAATCCTTCCATTGCTCGCACAGGCGGCGATTCAACTCCTCGGCTACGTACTGTGCTGTAGGGATGAACCGGCAATAGACGATTGGGTGGAAGCCCTTCTTGATCAACGGCAGCAGGAGTTCCGTAGCCTTCGCGATTTTGGGATCGTTCTCCGCCTTCAGGGCTTCGGCACGCCGGGTGAACTCCCGTAGGCGGCGGCGGTCGCGGTCCCCCAAGTCGGCGGCACCCAGTTCAACCGACGCTTCGGGAATCGTGTCGGACGTGAGTTCCACGTCCACGGGGTCCATTGTCTCGCGCTCGCGGAGGTCTTCCTGCTCCTCGGCCTCCGCCGCCCGCTCCGCCAGCTTCTGCTCCCGGACGGCGAACGCCTTTGCCGCTGCGGCGGGGCTCGACATCAGCGAGCGCAGGAGAGTCAGGGCCGCCCAGTAGCGCACGCGCTGGCGCGGCTGGCTGAGCTTGGGGTCTTGCACCGTCTCGCGCGTGAAGGCCAGCACGTCGGCAAACAGCTTGTGATGCTCGCCGGTCAGGTTGTACGTGCCCTCAATCGGGTCGCGCTTGGGGAAGCGCACCTCGCCCGGCCAAGCAGCGAGCAGGTCGCCCCTCGTCCGCTGGACGAAGTGGCGAGCGAGCACACGGCGCTGCTGCTCGGCCAACTGCTGCATGTCCAAATGCTCGAAGCGGTCGTTCAACAGCCCCAGCAATGACCGGAAGCTGCCCTCGATGCCGCTATGCGGGGTTGCCGTGAGCAGCAGAAGGTGCCTTGCCCGGTCTTTCGCGACGGCATGGACGAGTTCGTGCCGTTGCTGTTGTTCGGTGGACCCCACTCCGGCTGGCTCTGTCGCCGTGTGGGCCTCGTCCACGATGACGAGGTCCGGGCAATCCGAAAGGAATGCGCCGCGACGCGAATCGCGCTTGACAAAATCAATGCTGACAACCAAGTGGCGGTAGTGCTGGTAGACACTCAGATCACGGCGCGGAAGATCACGTTCAAGCCGTGCCAGTGTGCTGGTGCGCACGACCTTGGCATGGATATGGAACTTCGTTTCTAGCTCTTCCTGCCATTGGTCGCAGAGGTGAGGCGGGCAGACTACGCAGAGCCGACGAGCATCGCCTCGGTCGAGCATTTCGCGGGCGATTAGCGCAGCCTCGATGGTCTTGCCGACGCCCACATCGTCGGCTATCAGCATCCGGACGGTGTCCAGCTTGAGCGCCATGATGAGGGGCACGAACTGGTAAGGTCGAGGGCGGACCGAGAGGCGTCCAAGACTCCGGAACGGTCCCGCGCCGCTGCGCAAACCCAAACGGGCGGCGTTCCGCAGGAGCTTGCCAGCAATGAAGTCGCCCGCTTGTTCTGGTTTCGGGGGCGCGAACTCGGCTGGGCGGAGATGTTGGCCCTCGATGGCGCGGTGGATGCCGCAGGTCTCCGATTCGCTGCCGCTCAGTGGGCGAAGGCAAAGAATCTCGGCGTCGTCTGAGGGCAAGACGACCCAGTCTCGTTCGCGGATGCGAACCAGAGACCCGACTGGATATTCTGGGGTTTGGGCAGTGGACATCGTCACTTTCTGCCGCTGTAACCAGTATGGGTGAAGCGGAAACTATAGCACTGCCAGCCTTCTGCTTTGACGCCCATACCGAACCTAGCGAGTTGACTTGGAGGGAACCTTGCCGGTCGCGGGAGTAGCCTTCTCAGAACAAAATGCCGCTTCACGTCTTGTCTGAAGCGATGTAGATTTGCTGCCAGACCAATCCCAAGCAAGTCGGTTCTTCACGGCGAATTAAACGCTGCCAGCACTTCGGAAGCGCCCTAGCTCACCCGAGTCCATCCTGCGGCCCAAATCACCACAGAAGGGGCTTCCTGACGGGTCACGCAAGCCACATCCGTCCGTGGGAAAATGAATCCCCATCAAGATGAATGCCGCAATCCCTGAACGCAGGCCCGTGACCGAGGAAATTTCCGGTGTGATCGAACGGGTCACCTTCCACAACGACGAGAGTGGCTTCTGCGTCCTCCGCGTGAGGGCACGGGGGCAGCGGGACGAAACGACGGTCGTCGGGTCATTGCCTTCTGTGACCGCCGGGGAATGGCTGACGGCGGAGGGCTGGTGGGTCAGGGACAAGGAGCACGGTCTGCAATTCAAGGCGAGGGCGATGAAGACCGTGCCGCCGACCACCGCCGAAGGGATCGAGCGCTACCTCGGCAGTGGCTTGGTCAAGGGCATTGGGCCGGTGCTGGCGAAGAGGCTGGTAGGGCGGTTCGGGGCCGAAGTCTTGGGCGTGATCGACAACCGAGCCGCCGAACTGGAGTCCGTGGACGGGATCGGGCCCAAGCGTCGGGAGCGGATCGCGCACGCATGGCAGGAAGCGAAGCAGGTCCGGGAGATCATGCTGTTCCTCCACAGCCACGGCGTCGGCACCAGCCGGGCGGTGCGCATCTTCAAGACCTATGGCGAGCAGGCAATCGAGAAAGTGCGGAGCAATCCGTACACGCTGGCGAAGGACATCCACGGGATCGGCTTCGCGACCGCCGATCAGATCGCCCAGAAGGTCGGGATTCCGCGGGATTCGATCAACCGGGCTCGGGCGGGCATCGACCACGTGCTGCTGGAAGCGACCTCTGACGGCCACTGCGCCTTGCCGCTCGGGAAGCTCAAGCTCGCGGCGGTGAAGCTACTGGAGGTGCAGGAAGCGATTGTTGAAGAGGCACTCTCGCAGATGCTCACAAGCGGCGCTCTGCTGCTGGAGGAGATAGACGGCGAACCCTTGGTCTTCCTGCCCCACCTCAGGAGAGCCGAGGAGGGCATCGCGGGACGGATCAGGTGGCTGGCAGGAATGGCGACGGTCTATCCGCCAATCGATTTCGACAAAGCCGTCGCATGGTGCGAGCAGCGGACGGGCAAGACGCTCGCCCCCAGCCAACGCGAGGCGCTCAAGACGGTTTTCGCGAACCGGGTCGTGGTCATCACCGGGGGGCCGGGCGTGGGCAAGACGACGCTCGTCAACTCGATCCTGATGATCCTGCGTGCCAAGGGCGTGAAATGCCTGCTGTGCGCTCCGACCGGGCGGGCGGCGAAAAG
>Ga0209415_10012908_pt1 | contig 13862 bp, 13 predicted proteins | sample PeaSoiSIISIP2007_FD_187696 | JGI IMG/M metagenome (GOLD analysis project Ga0209415, IMG submission 187696) | Peat soil microbial communities from Weissenstadt, Germany - SII-SIP-2007 (SPAdes) (version 2) | ecosystem: Environmental > Terrestrial > Soil > Wetlands > Peat | place: Germany... | reverse complement strand
CCGCCGCCGACACGGTCCGAGGCGCGGCCGAGCGCTGGCGCCGCGCCCGCGCCGCGCTGCGAACCGAGTGGGCCCGGTGGGGCGACCGGGAGCGCCTCGACGCCCGGACCCTGGCCGAGGCCGTCGACGCACCCGATCAGGTGCCGCCCGAGCTCGAGGCGCTGGCGAGACGGCTGGAGGAGGCCGAGGACGCGCGGAGCTGGCTGACGCGGCGCCTGGAGTCACTCGCCAGCGGCGCCCTCGACCCGCCGTCGCATCCGGCGATCATGCGCCTGGCCCACGCCGACCAGGGCCAGGTGTGGGCGACCGCGCACCGGGCGCTCAGCTCGAACACCCAGCTCGAGCACCAGTCCCTGGCCCTCGGGGGCCTGCAGGCCGAGGGCGTGTCACCGGCCGCCGCCGCCGAACTCGAGGCGGCGCACGACGCGGTCGACATCGCGGTCCGGGAGGTGGAGCGGCGTCGGGTCCCGGGGCTGATCGGCGCCCTCGTGGCCCTCGTCGTGATGCTGATCGGCCTGATCAGCTTCCCAGTCATCATCGGCGTCGGAGTGGTCGCCGTGATCGGCACGGCCGTGTGGGCCGCGGTGCTGCCGACCCGCGAGCTGAGCCGCCGGCACGCGGCCGAGGCCGAGGCGCTGAAGGGCGCGGGCGTGGCGTCGTACATCACCTTCCAGATGCGCCGCCTGGAGGTCAACATCGACCCCAAGGCCACCGAGCCGCTCGAGCTGGCCGCCCTCGAGTACCGGCGGGCGATGGCCGAGTGGCGCAAGCTCGCCGGGGACCTCGCCCCGGCGGACGCGCTCGCGCTCGAGGCCGAGACCCGGGAGTACGCGGCGAAGCTGGCCAACTCGCGTGGCGCCGCCGACGAGATCGCACAGGTCCGCAACGAGCTGGCGGCGACCGCCGAGCCGGCCGTGGCCAAAGCCCGCGCCGAGCTGATCGCGGCGTGCACGCCCTTCGGCGTCGACGACCCGAGCCTCGCCGTCGAGCTGGTCCGCCACCAGGCCGGGATGAGCGCGCAAGCGCGCCTGCAGGTGGCGCTGGAGCAGTCGGAGCGGGCCGAGTCGGCGACCAGAGCGGATCTGGAGCAAGCGCTGACCGAGTTGGGCTTCGCACCGCGTCCGGTGGCCGGCGGCGCGGCCGACGCCGAGATCGAGCGCGGCCTGCGCGCCTACGAGCAGGCCCGCGACGAGGCGGTCGAACGCGAGAACGCGCGACGGCGCGCCCGGCCGCTGCACGTCGTCGAGGCCGAGCTCGGCTCCCTCGAAGCGCGAGTCGCCGCGGAGCGCCGGCCGGAGTGGGACGCCGCGGCGCTCGACCCGTCCGGGCTCGACGTTGACGTCGACGCGCTGCGGGCCCGGCGGGCGCAGGCGATCGCCGAGTACCAGGCGACCTACCGCGCGCTGCCCGACATCGGGCGTCTCTCCGAGCGGCGCGACCGGCTCGCGGCGCGCATCTACGCGATGGCCGAGGGCACGTTCGACCCCTCGAGCATCGACGTCGGCGAGGTCCAGCAGATCATGCTCGGACGCCTGGCCGCGGCCCGCCGCGTCGGCCCGGCCGGCGAGAGCGTCACCGTGGTCCTCGACGAGCCGTTCCACCGCATCCACGGCGACCGGAAGTGGGCCCTGCTCGACGCGCTCGAGAAGCTGTCGGCGTCGGTGCAGCTCGTGTACCTCACCGACGACGTCGATGTGCTGGTGTGGGCGCGGGGGCGCTCACGACGTGGCACGATGAGCCTGCTCGAGCCCGCGCGCGACGCGGCGTAGGGCCCGGCGGACCCGGCGTTCAGCGGTTGGGCAGGAAGCGCCTGATCGGGGCGCCACCGGCGGGCACCGCCGACACGATCACGTCCTCGATCTCCGGCCCGACCAGCTCGTCGCGTGCCAGGAGCGCGTCCCGGAGCGCCTCGACCACGATGCGGTGCTCGGTCAACAGCACGCGCACGGCCTTCTTGGCGTCCTGGAGGATGCCCTCCATGGCGGCGCGCGACGCGTCGTCGGATAGCACCTTGGCGACGAGGTTGGCGCCTGGTGGCCCGCCCGCCGCGGCCATCGACACGAGCGAACCGGTCATGCCGAACGCGCCCACCATCGCGGCCGCGGTCTCGGTCGCGGCCTGGAGGTCGCCGGCCGGGCCGGTGCCGGCCTCACCGAAGAACAGCTCCTCGGCCACCATCCCGCCGAACGCGATCTGCACGAGCGCGGTGAGCTCGGTCCTCGTCTTGGTGAAGCGCTCCTCGTCGGCCGAGTGCGCGAGCAGGCCGAGCGCGTCGCGGCGCTTGACGATGGACAGCACCTCGAGGCGGCGGCCCTTGCCCACCAACCATGCCACGGTCGCGTGCCCGGCCTCGTGGGTGGCGATGGTGCGGCGCTCCGCCTCCGTGTACTCGACCGGTTGGGCGAGCCCGATCTCCTCGGTCAGCTTGGCCTTCTGGAGGTCGGCCCACTCGAGCCGGTCGTCGCCGCGCCGCAACGCCCACACCAACGCCTCGTCCATCAGATGCTCGATCATCACGGGCGAGTAGCCGACGGTGATCGCGGCGAGCGCGTCGCGCCGTTCGTCGAGGTCGAGCGTGGCGCCGTGGGCCTTGCGCCCGAGGTAGTAGTCGATGATCTCGCGGCGGCCGGCCTTGCTGGGCAGGTCGAAGGCGATGCTGCGGTCGAAGCGGCCGGGGCGCAGCAGGGCGGGGTCGAGGTCGGACGCCCGGTTGGTGGCCCCGACGACGAGGATGTTGGCCGGCATCGGCGCGGCCCGACGGATCCGCCGCCCGGCGGGAAGCCACCAGTTGACGGCGTCGACGAGACGCCCGCGCACGCGGCCTGCCCGTGTCGGCTCGTCGAAGGACTGGAGCTGGATGAGCAGCTCGTTGACCACGCCCGAGATGCCCTCGCCGTGCTTGCCGCCACCCATGCCGGCTCGCGCCCCGCCGATGGCGTCGATCTCCTCGATGAAGCCGATCGCACCGCCTTCGGCGCGGGCCGCCTTGCGGAGAGCACGGAAGTAGGCGCGCAGCTTGCGCGCGGTGGCGCCGTAGTACTGCGACTGGAACGCCGTCGAGGACACGAACAGGAACGGCACGCCGGCCTCGGCGGCCATCGCCTTCGCGAGGTAGGTCTTGCCGGTTCCCGGCGGGCCCTCGAACAGGATGGCGCGCCGCGGCGTGCCGCCCATCCGCTCGCGGAACATCTTGTGGGCGAGGAACAGGTTCAGCGTCTTGACCGCCTCCTCGACGACGACCCCTGCGCCCTTCACGTCCTCGAGGCGGAGGTCGACGTCGCCCGGGCGGAACAGGACGTGGGGCGAGCGGCCCATGCCCAGCATGGGCACGAGCATCACGAGGCCGAAGAGCAGGATCAGCCCGAGCGCGGGCGCATACGGGACGAGGTCGTGCGGCACGCGCGGCAGCCCGACGTGGACGGGCGACCCGGTGAGGATCCGGACCCAGAGCAGGATGCCGAGGCCGGCGAGCGCGCCGGCCAGGTTCTTGACGCGGCGACGACGCGACGCCTCGCGGGTGCGGGCGACGTCCGCCCCGCCCCGCAGCAGCTCGCCGTCGGGTGCCGCCCCCGGGCTGGCGAAGAGCTCGTCGCCCCGCCGCGCCGGCCGGGCGCGACCGGCGAGCAGCGTGACCCCGGCGCCGGCGACCGCGCACCCCGACGCCACCCAGGCCGGCGAGACGGTCACGACGGTCCGATCCGGTGTGTCTCCATGCGGGTCAGGGTAGACCACGGAGAGTGGTCAAAACCAGGGCCGATTCATCCCGCTTTCAGACGTCGAATCGCCCATATCCCCCGCGGAAGAAGAGCAACGGACGCCCTTCGCGCGCTTGAAGGTCCAGCACCCGGCCGACCGCGATGACGTGGTCGCCGGCGTCGTGGCGCTGCTCGAGCCGACACTCGATCCACGCCAGCGCGCCGGTGAGGACCGGTGCGCCGCTGAACGGGCCGGGCGTCCAGCCCACCCCGGCGAACTTGTCCCCGCCCCTGGCCGCGAACCCTCGGCACAGCTCTTCCTGGTCCTCGGCCAACACGTTGACCGCGAACACGCCGCTCGACTCGATGCGGGGCCAGCTGCTCGACGTCTTGCCGGGGCACACGAGGATCAGCGGCGGATCGAGCGAGAGCGAGCAGAACGACTGGCAGGTCATCCCCGCCGGGCCGTCGGCGGAGACGGCGGTGACGATGGTCACCCCCGAGCAGAAGTGACCGAGCGTCGCCCGGTAGTGCTCCGGCGAGATGTGCGGGTCCATCGGTGCGTTGCTCACAGGTGGATCTGGAGCCCTTCATAGGCACCGATGATCTCGCGCGGACCATTGTGGTGGTCCATGGCGCGGATCCCCTCGTGCAGCGCGTCGAGGTCGTCGTCGGTGTGGCTCGGGTCGTGGTGGAACAGGCACAGCCGCCGGGCACCGCTCAACCGCGCGACGAGCAGCGCGTACTCCATCGTGCAGTGACCCCATGTCGACTTCTCGACGAACTCCTCCGGCGTGAACTGGGCGTCGTGGATCAACAGGTCGACACCGTCGCAGAGCTCGAGGACCGAGTCGGCGACCGTGTCCAGCCCGGGCGGCGCCTGGTGGTCGGACACGTACGCCACGCTCGATCCGGCCCAGTCCACGCGATAGCCGACCGTCGGGCCGACGTGCGGGACCGGGCGGACCTTGACCTTGGCCGCGTTGATCTCCAGATCCGCGTCCTTGACCGAGACGAAACTGACGTCGCCTTCGAGTTGGGCGTACTGCACGGGGAAGTACGGCGGCCGCATGAACCGGTCGAACACATCCTCGAGCGGACCCTCGTCCTGCTCCGGTGCGTACACGACGAGGCGCGAACCCCGACGGTGGATCGGCCCGAAGAACGGCAGGCCCTGGATGTGATCCCAGTGGATGTGCGTAACAAGCGCGGTCGCGTCGACCGTGGCCGCAGGCGGCATGTCCAAGCCCCACAGGCGGAGACCTGTTCCGAGATCCAGGAGGATCGGGTCCTCGTGCCCGTTCTGCAACACGACGGTCGACGTGTTGCCGCCGTAGCGCCGGTTGGACTCGGCCGGGCTGGGCGTGGAGCCGCGGACCCCGTAGAACGTGATGTGCAAGACGGAACTCCCAGCCCCCGGTGTGCGCGTCAGGTTACCCAAGGCCCACGGTAGTGAAGCCTCGGGTGACCGACGTCACAGCATCCGCGCACCCCTCCATCGCTGACGGACATCGACGCATGCCCGACCCGACTGAAGCGGCCAGCGTCAGGGCGGGTCCGTCCCACGACGCGAGGCCGTCGGCGACGAGCGAGGCCGCAATGCGTGACGTGCGGGGGGCGTCCCCCGCCAACCCGCACGCCACGCCGGCGTCGAGCACGGGACCGGCACGCAGGGCGTCGAGGAGGCGGCCCCGCGCCTGGCGGTCCGAGCCCTCGAAGGGCGGCGGCCGGCGGGGACGGGTCGCGGGGTCGGGGCCTCCCCCGCGGCGCCACGCGCACCGGGCACGCAGCGGGCACCGCGCGCAGTCCGGGGAACGCGCCGTGCAGACCGTCGCTCCGAGGTCGAGCACGGCCTGGTTCCACGCCCAGGCCCTTCCCGTCGGGACCAGCGCGTCCGCGGTGCGCTGCAACGCGGCGGGTGGGGACGCCGCACCCACGACCGCGCGCGTGATCACACGCGCCGCGTTGACGTCGACGACACCGACGTCGCGCTCGAAGGCGAACGCGAGCACCGCCCGTGCCGTGTAGGGCCCCACGCCCGGCAGTCGCTCGAGCGCCGCGCCGTCATCCGGCAGCGCGCCGCCGTGGCGTTCGCACACCGCGACCGCGCACCGGTGCAGGTTGAGGGCGCGACGGTTGTACCCCAGCCCGGCCCACGCCCTCACCACCTCCGCCGCCGGGTCGGCCGCGCACGTCGCCGCCGTCGGCCAGCGGGCGAGGAACGCCTCCCACCGCGGCACCACGCGGACCACCTGCGTCTGCTGCAGCATCAGCTCGCTCACCAGGACCGCCCACGGATCGCGGGTCCGCCGCCACGGCAGCTCGCGCCACCCCGCCGGTGCCCACTCGAGCAGAGCCCGGCGCGTCCCCGCTACCGCCGCCGGCACGTCGAGACCACGGTGCGCTGGCCGATGACGACCACGCCACGCCCGGCCGTGTCAGGGTGGGTGGCGATCAGGCGGGCGACGTCGTCGAGCAGCATCGCCTGCTGCGCCGCGGGCAGAGCGCCGACGTAGCTCATCGAACGGATTCGGCCGACGAAGTCCTCGACCGCGAGCGTCTGCGGGTTGTCGAACCCGACCTCCTCCAGCGGGCCGAAGTGCTCCTCGCGGGCGAAGGCGGCGCGCCATCCCCCGTCCCACTGCTGGGGCGTGCCCCGGCGGTGGACCTCGACGAGGCGGTTGACCTCCGCCAGCCACGCCGCCTCGCGGTCGCGGTGGTTGTAGACGACCGACAGCGCCCGCCCCGGGCGGAGCACCCGCGCGCACTCGGCCAGCGCCCGCGGCCCGTCGAACCAATGAAAGGCCTGGGCCACGGTCACCGCGTCGACCGAGCCGTCCTCCGCCGGCAGCTCCTCGGCCGTCCCGTCGAGCACTACCGCACCGGGTGAGGTCTCGGCGAGGACGGCGCGCATGGCGGCCACCGGCTCCACGGCGACGACGTGCGCGCCGGTGGCGAGCAGGAGCCGGGTCAGCTTCCCGGTACCGGCCGCGACGTCGAGCACCGTCGTCCCGGGCCCGAGCCGATGCACGGCGGCGAGATGCGCGACAGCCGCGGGGGGGTACCCCGGCCGGGTCCTCTCGTAGTCACCGGCGTTGCTGGAGAAGCCCTGCGCCGCCGCAGGGTGGAGGTCGGGAGGGGCCACGTCACCCGGACTATGACCAGGGATCCTCGTACGGGCGCCGGCGCGGCGGTGCAGCGTCGCGCTTCCACACCATGACCTTGCGCCGGAACGTGCACACCTCCTCGCCGCGCTGGTTGAAGCCCTTGGTCTCGACGGTCACGACACCGCGATCGGGCTTCGACGAGGACTCGCGTTTCTCGACGACGCGGGTCTCGGCGTAGATGGTGTCGCCGTGGAAGGTCGGCCGGGGATGGACGAGCGACTCGACTTCGAGGTTGGCGATCGCCGACCCGGAGACGTCGGGCACGCTCATCCCGAGCACGAGCGAGTACACCAGGTTGCCGACCACGAGGTTCCTCCCGTGCACCGACTCGTGCTCGGCGAACCACGCGTTGGTGTGCACCGGGTGGTGGTTCATCGTGATCATGCAGAACAGGTGGTCGTCGTACTCGGTGATCGTCTTGCCCGGCCAGTGCTTGTATACGTCTCCCGGCTCGAAGTCCTCGAAGTACCGGCCGAACGGGCGGTCGTACGTGGTCATCGCCCACGCACCCTAATGGTCGACCGCGATAAGGATGGGGCCCGTGCTCGAGCTCGGACTGCGCAACGACGTCTACCGCCGCCCGCTCGCCACCGCGCTCGACCGCCTTGGGTTGCGCGAGGGCTGGCGCTGCGTCGACGTCGGCGCGGGCGGCGGCGACGTGAGCGTGGCCCTGGCCGGGCTCGTCGGCCGCGACGGCCGGATCTACGCGGTCGACAGCGACCCGCGGGCGCGCGACGAGGTGGCGGAGGCCGCTGCAGCGGCCGGCACGGCACAGGTGCTCGCCATCACCCAGGCCGCCGAGGACCTCACCCTGCCCGAGCCGGTGGACCTCGCCTTCTGCCGCTTCCTGCTCCTGCACGTCGTGGACCCCGTCGCCGTGCTGCGCCGCATGGCCGGCACGGTGCGGCCCGGTGGCTGGGTCGTGGCGCAGGAGCCGATCACCAGCGCGGGTCGGGTCGACGGCGCGCCGCTGTCGATGCCCGACGCCCGCCACCCCGACGTCGGCGCGCTGCTCCCGGCGCTGGCGCGCGACGCCGGGCTCGATCTGGTCGACGCGTGGGCCGAGGCGCCCGCCGGCGCCGGGCCGGGACCGGTCGCCGCCTACCTCGAGGACCTCACGGGTGTCGACCCCGGCGAGGACGCCGTCGTCCTGCCGCCGCTCGTGACCGTGGTGTGCCGGCGCCCGGCCTGATGAGCGGCGCGGGCCGCTCACTACCATCCCAGGCATGAGCCCATACGACACCGCATGAACCCGGACGACCCGGCATGAGCCCAAACGACCCGGCGAGCGCAGCCGACACCGCCGCCGCGGCGCGGGCGGTCGATGGGGCCGCGGGCGTCGTCGCGGCCGCCGCCAGGCACCTCGGAGGGCGCGACCTCGACGCGCACCAGGCCGTCGCCTACGACCTGGCCCACGCCGCGGCCGGGGTCGAAGCGGCGCGCGCTGTGCTCGACTACGGCGCGCTGGGCACGACCGAGGCCTCGATCGCGGGCGCGTTCGTCGCCGACGTGGTGCACGACGTCGCGTCGCGCATCCTCGGGCGGGAGGAGGGATTCGGCGTCCACCCCGGCGCGCTCGACGGGGCGCTGCGCGCGACGTCGCCATGGCGGGCGCCCGAGTACCTCGCCACGCTGTGCGGCGAGAGCGGGCCGCGCCACCTCGACGCCGACTTCGAGATGGTGCAGGACACGTTCCGGCGTTTCGCCGAGGACAAGGTGCGCCCGGTCGCCGAGCACGTCCACCGCAGCAACAGCGATATCCCCGAGGAGATCATCAGCGGGCTGGCCGAGCTTGGCACGTTCGGGCTGTCGATCCCGTCCGAGTACGGCGGGTTCTCCGAAGGGGGCGAAGGCGAGTACCTCGCCATGGTGGTCGCCACCGAGGAGCTCTCGCGCGGCTCGCTCGGTGTCGCGGGCTCGCTGATCACCCGCCCGGAGATCCTCACCCGCGCGCTCGTGAAGGGCGGGACCGAGGCGCAGAAGCGGCACTGGCTGCCCCTCCTCGCGTCGGGCGAGATCATGAACGCGGTCGCGGTCACCGAGCCGGACTTCGGCTCCGACGTGGCCGGCGTGAAGGTGACGGCGCGGCCGTTGGACGGCGGGTGGGTGATCAACGGTGTGAAGACATGGTGCACGTTCGCCGCACGAGCCGACGTGTTCATGCTGCTCGCCCGCACCGATCCCGACCCGCAGGCCGGCCACCGCGGCCTTTCGATGTTCATCGTGCCCAAGCCGCGCGGCGCGGGTCACGGATTCGTCTTCGCCCAGGAGGGCCGCGCCGGCCGGCTGAGCGGCCGGGCCATCGACACGCTCGGCTACCGCGGCATGCACTCCTACGAGGTCGCGTTCGAGGACTGGTGGGTGCCCGACGACAACCTCATCGGCGGCGCGGAAGGCGTCGGCCGCGGCTTCTACCTGCAGATGGCCGGCTTCGAGAACGGCCGCCTGCAGACGGCAGCGCGCGCGATCGGCGTCATGCAGGCCGCCTACGAGGCCGCGCTCTCGTACGCGTCGGAGCGGCGGGTGTTCGGCCGGCCCCTCGCCGACTACCAGCTCACACGCGTCAAGGTGGCGCGGATGGGGGTGATCGTGCAGGCGGCGCGGCAGTTCGCCTACCGGGTGGCGCGCATGATGGCCCGCGGCGAAGGGGCCATGGAGGCGTCACTGATCAAGGCCTACGTCTGCCGGTCGGCCGAGTGGGTGACCCGCGAGGCCATGCAGATCCACGGCGGCATGGGCTACGCCGAGGAGTTCCCGGTCAGCCGTTACTTCGTCGACGCCCGAGTGCTGTCGATCTTCGAGGGGGCCGACGAGACGCTCGCGCTCCGGGTGATCGCCCGGCGCCTGGTAGAGCAGGCCGCGGCTCAGCCCTGACGGCGGCCCTGACAGCGGCCCTGACAGCGCGGCCCTGACAGTGCGGCCCAGACGGGCCGCCCGGGCGGTCAGGGCCCGGCCGGGTCCGGCAGGAGGGCCTCGGTGAGCAGCAGCACCACGACGAGCACCTCGCAGCCGGCCGCGAGCAGCGACGAGCGGGTCCAGCGCGTCTCGACGAAGCCGTTCAACCCGACGGTGCGGGCGAGGCCGTAGCCGGCGAGGGCCACCGCGGCGAGCAGCGCGCCCGCCCGCGCCGCTCTCCGGTCGCCCCGCAGCAGGATCCACCCGCCGACCACCGCCGACACCGCGGCATCGGCGAGGAACGCGGGCCCGACGCCGCCCGGCGCGTGCCGGTAGCCACCCCGCCACCACAGCCACAGGTGCACCCCGCCGGCCACGAGCACGGCCAGGCCGGTGACGAGCCGCACCGCAGGCGGCATCGTCGGGGCCGCCCGGCCCCCCACGGCGATGCCTACGCGCCCGATCGGCGCAGCCCTGCCCGCTCGCCTCGCGTGACGAACTTGATCGCCATCTTGCGGCTCGCCTCGTCGATCATCTCCTCGCCGAACATCACCGCCCCCATCCGCTGTCCCTCGGTCGCGTCGCGGTAGGCGTCGAGGATCGCCCACGCCTTGTCGAACTGCTCCTGCGTCGGCGAGAACACCTCGTTCAGGATCGTCACCTGATCCGGGTGCAGCGCCCACTTGCCGTCGTAGCCGAGGATCTTGGTGCGGTTGCAGTAGTCGCGGAAGCCGTCCGGGTCGCGCACGTACAGGTACGGGCCGTCGATGACCTGCAACCCGTTGGCCCGACCGGCCATGAGGATCTTCGAGAACACGTAGTGGAAATGGTCGCCCGGGTACTCGGGGATCTGCACGCCGCCGGTCAGCACCGGCATCTCCATCGAGGCGGCGAAATCGGCCGGCCCGAAGATGATCGTCTCCAACCGCGGCGACGCGGCGCAGATCTCCTCGACGTTGATCAGCCCACGCGCCGTCTCGATCTGCGCCTCGATACCGATGTGGCCGACAGGCAGGCCGGCGTGCACCTCGACCTGGCGCAGCAGCAGGTCGAGGGCGACGATCTCGGCCGCCGACTGGACCTTGGGGAGCATGACCTCGTCGAGGCGCTCGCCGGCGTTGCCGACCACCTCCATCACGTCGTAGGCGGTCCACTTGGAGTCCCAGGCGTTGATGCGCACGCACAGGACCCGCTCGCCCCAGTCGAGGTTCTTGACGGCATCGACGACCTTGGCGCGCGCCGCCTCCTTCTCGAGCGGGGCGACGGAGTCCTCGAGGTCGAGGAAGGTCATGTCGGCGGGGACGGTCGGCCCCTTGGCCAGGAAGCGCTCGCTCGAGCCGGGGACGGACAGGCAGCTGCGCCGGGGCAGCTCGCGGGTGCGTGCAGACACGGCGACGAGCGTAGTGGCGGGCCTTGCGCGCCACCGCAGCCGCCGAGGCGTCAGCCCCAGGTGCGGCGGCGGGGCCCGCGGTAGGTCCCGGGGGCGAACACACCCTTGGACAGCTCCGCCGCGATCGGGCAGTCGGTGCGGGCCAGCGCGGCCGCGGGGTCCAGCACGCCCCACGGCCCGGCGACCGCGTCGACGAGGTCGAGCGGGACGACCTCCTCGTCGGCGTCCCACGGCACGCCTCGCGCGTCGAGGCGGCCGAGCAGCGCCTCCCAGAGCCGCCCGGGCAGGAGCCGGCCCTCACCGGCCACCACCCACACCGGGAGCCCTTCGTGGTGGGCGACCGCGGCCGCGGCCCGGCTGCCGGAGGTGGCCACGAGGCCGGCGGGGCCGAGCGCCATCGCCTCGAGCACGACCAGGTCGGCGTCGGCCACGGCCGCGCCCACCCCCGCCTCGGGCACCTCGACCGCGTCGATCCCGGCCTCCCCCAGCACGCCGGCCAGCGCCGAGCCCTCCCCCTGGGCGTCGACCACCCGCACCCGCACGTCGCCCCGGCGGTGGAGCGCGGCGGCGGTGAGCTCGGGCCACCCGAGCACCGCCGCGACCGCGTCCTGGGGCAGCGCCGCGGCCAGCTCCCGCGACGTGACGTCGCTCTCGAGCGCCTCGACCACCGCCCACGCCTCGTCGCGCGGCCGCTCCGCGCACAGCATCCGGCTGGTCAGCCACCACATCGGCCCGACCTCGGGGTGACGGTCGACCATCTGGCGGCACCCGGTGACGAGGCCCGCGTAGTCGTCGCCGAGCCCCGCCAGCGCGCGGGCGGCGGCCTCGACGAGGCTCGCCACTCCGGCGCCGTCGGCCCGGGCGACGTAGCGCAGTCGCTCCATCGGGTGCACCGCGGACACGGTACCCCCGGGAATGGCTCAGAACGGCAGGGTGCGCCCCGGCTCCCAGACCATGACGACGATGGCGACGACCACGAGCAGGTTGATGATCGCCACACCGAGGCTCTGGCGCTGGGTCAGCGTCGCCCGGTCGCCGGAGGCCTCGGCCAGCTCACGCTGCGCGGGCAGCACGAGGCCGTGCAGCACACCGACGATCGCGACCCAGATGATGAGTGACACCCAGATGAAGGTGTCGCCGAAGTCGATCGTGTGCTTGTGCGCGGAACCGAGTGCCCCGAGACCGAAGATCAGCGCGGCGTAGATCCCGAACTGGCTCGCCGTGCTGACCTGCAGGTTGGCCCCGCCGATGCTCCTGGCCTCGGCTGCGTCGCGCCCCAGCGCGCGCGCCGGCAGCAGGCCGTTCAGGAACCACGGTCCGAACCCGACGACCACGGACAGCAGGTGCAGGGCCAGCAGGACCTTGTAAGCGGCGCCCCCGTAGATCACGTCCCCTCCTTCGGTCCGATGGCCGGACTACGCAGCCCGGAATGTAGTGGGATACCTTGCTCGCCCGTGGTGACGACCCCACCGCCCGACACGGTGCTGCGGCCGATCAACGCCCCGCCACGCCCTCTGATCCAGTACCTGACGACGTTCCATCTCGTCGTGGTGGTGCTCGACCCGTTCACCAACGAGAGCGCATGGCTGATCGAGACGGCGGGGCGGCTCCTGACCGTGTTCAGCCAGGCCGACTGCCGCGTCGGATGGATCGTGGCCGGCTCCGCGGACGAGTGCCGCCAGTTCCTCGGGCCGTGGGCCGACCGGTTCATGACGTTCGCCGACCCCGACCGCGAGGCGATCCGCGCCCTCGGCCTGGCCCGCCTGCCGGCGCTGGTCCATCTCGGCATGGACGGCAGCGTGGTCGCGTCGGCGGAGGGGTGGAGCCCCGCGGCGTGGCAGGCCGTCGCCGACGAGCTGGCCGAGATGCTCTCGTGGAAGGCGCCGCGCCTGCCCGCGGCGCAGGATCCGGCGCCATACGACGGCACGCCCGCGCTCGCCTGAGCCCGGCGTCTCGATTCCGGGACAGCAGGCGCGCGTTCGGGGCAAAGGGGCACCTCGCACGTGCACGCGCGGCGGGAACGAACGCGCTACCGGCCACCCCGGGCCATGGCCAGCACGTCGAGGAGTCGGTCGGCCTCGGCCGCGGGCAGGAGGCGTTCCGCGACGACCACGTCGCGCACGCTGCGGCCGCTCGCGCGAGCGTCGGCGACGACGCGTACCGCCCGCTCGTAGCCGATGATCGGGTTGAGGGCGGTCACGACGGCCGGGGAGGCCTCGGCGTAGGCGCGGCAGCGGGCGATGTCGGGCTCGATGCCGTCGACGCAACGGGAGGCGAGCGTGCGGCAGACGGAGGCGAGCAGCCGGATCGACTCGAGCAGGTTGCGGGCCATCACGGGGACCATCACGTTGAGCTCGAAGTTGCCGGCGGCACCACCGAACGCGACCGCCGCGTCGTTGCCGACGACCTGGGCCACGACCTGGCACACCGCTTCCGGCACGACAGGGTTGACCTTGCCGGGCATGATCGAGCTGCCCGGCTGCAGGTCGGGGAGGTGGATCTCGGCCAGCCCGCAATAGGGCCCCGACGCCATCCACCGCAGGTCATTGGCGATCTTGTTCAGGCTCACTGCGACGGTGCGGGTGGCGCCGCTCGCTTCGACCAGCGCGTCGCGGGCGCCCTGGGCCTCGAAGTGGTCGCGCGCCTCGGTCAGTGGCAACGACAGCGAGCCGGCGAGGAGGGTGATGACGGCGTGCGCCCAGCCCTTCGGCGCGT
>Ga0209415_10012907_pt1 | contig 13863 bp, 15 predicted proteins | sample PeaSoiSIISIP2007_FD_187696 | JGI IMG/M metagenome (GOLD analysis project Ga0209415, IMG submission 187696) | Peat soil microbial communities from Weissenstadt, Germany - SII-SIP-2007 (SPAdes) (version 2) | ecosystem: Environmental > Terrestrial > Soil > Wetlands > Peat | place: Germany... | reverse complement strand
TTCGAACTGAAGCTGCCGAGTTTCGGGAAGTTTGTCGTACGTCACAAACGGGGCAAGCGAAGGCTGATCCGGCTGACTGGAAAAATCCAGCTTACTGCCGACAAACGCAAAGTGAAGTTCCTCCCACTAGCGAAGTTCCGGGAGCTGGAAGCTTGGCCCAAGAGTTCTTAGACCGTGCCAGCCCCGACAAGATCAATCCCTCCGCTCAAGATCAGTTCGGCGTAAAGGCCGCGGACGTCCGTGGCCTGCCACTTCTGACGGGAGAGCGGCCCTTTCATACGCCAGATTTCGATGGTAAGGGTGTCGTCCAGCGGCATCGTTCCAAGAAGCCCGTCCTCGAAGACCAACTCGTGCTTTACCGGGCATTGGCCCGACCCGATCACAACCCTTACTGTGACGTTTGAGACTTCAACCCCGCAGATTCTGACTGCGAACTGAGGCATACGAACTATTTTCGGTGGAATCATCAACCCTCCAATCATGTGCGTGCGGCGAATATTGCTGATAATGCGGGGTGGTCGAGCTGGCGAGCCCCGGCCTGAGCCGAGGTCGCGCCTATTTCTTCCCGCCCTGCTGGAGAATCCGGTAGACCGTGGATTTGCTCACTCTCAACATGCGCGCAATTTCTGCAAGAGGTTTGCCGTCAGTTTTGAGTCGCGCAATTTCGCTCGGATCGCAGACTGCCCGTGGTCGGCCTCCGATTCGGCCACGTGCCCGCGCACGTTGCAACCCAGCGATAGTGCGCTCACTTAGGCGGACGCGCTCCTGCTTCGCAATCACGGCGAGGATCGAAATGACGGCCTCCCGGAACATGCCGCAAGAATCGAGGTACTGCTCTGTAAAGCTCCTGTAGCCGACGCCGTACTGCGTGAGGTTCTGCAGGTAGGTCAACGTTTCGAGCACGCCCTCACGGCTGAAACGGTCCAAGCTCCAGAAAAGCACAAGCTCGAACTCCCGGCGCGAAGCCGCCCGGAACAGTGCCTTGAACTGCTCGCGGTCGCCCGTCTTGCCGGTCGCTACGTCGACGTACTCGCGCTTAATGCGCCAGCCTTGGCTCTTCGCAAAGCCGCGTAACTGGTCTAGCTGGTTTTGGTTGTCCTGTTTGTCGGTGGAGATGCGGGAATAGATCGCGATGTCCATAGCAGCAATTGACTACGAGTGGAGTCGCAAAAACGTCCGTTTTTGAACCAAGAAGAGGGCAGCGCTAAACTGCTGAGTTTGCGGGAGCCAGTTACACGGATTCTGGCCCCGTTTTTGAAACGCGGGTGCCAGTCTGCTTGCCATCCCGGATCGCTTAAAGTGGGACCGCTTAGCGGTTAGATTGGCGAAGGCATACGAAGCCTTCGTGTAATTAGCGTTCCCTCTCTCCTCACGAACGGGGCAACTCGGCGTACCGTAAGAGCAACTCGTAGGAATATTGGTGACAGAACTTCAAGTAGCGGTAGAACAACGCGACCGAAGCGAAGCCTGCGAGTAACGCCCAGCGCAGACGAACAGGATGCATGCCAAATCTGCGGCTGATCAGAATCGCGATTGCCGATACCGCAAACGCAAAGCACATATTTCTCGCAAACCCGTACTGATTCCGAAAATCGTCAAGCCGTGCTTGCAATTTCTCATTTCCTGTCACGATCGTATACGCATGTAGGAACAGACCTTCTCCGGTAGCGGCGCAGTTCCGGGCGGCGGCTTGCTCATTGACTCTCTGTTGCGTAATGGCTGGCAGTGCGCGGTGGAAGTTTGGGAAGATCCAAGCGAACACAAGCAATCGCGGTTTCGCTCCCATAAGCAGTGACAGTGGCCGCTGCAATACCCGCTTGATGATCGTGTGCTCCAGCAGCCACGAAGAAAACTGCGCCACGATGTGGCCTGTTACATATGCGAGTATTACGAGTGCAACTCCCAACGCGGCTCCAATCTTTTCGCGTTCGAGAACTCCAAGCCCCCACACATAGTCCACAGTCGCCAGCACCACCGCGCCGGAGGAGAGATACGCGAAGAAGTCGTAGACACTAAAGGGAATCTTGTCCATCTATTTGCTCCCTCCGAGTATCGCCGCCAGTCCTGACCAATCAGGCTCCGACTTCTTCGCGAGTTTGTCGGCATCGTACAGTGCCGTGGCAGGTTCGTAGCCTTCTCGCGTCGGTACGGTGCCGACACACTGTCTCAAAGGCAGCGGCTTGGGATAATGGGTGCTGTACACCTTTGTGCCAGCGTCTTTGAAAGCGTTGACAACTGCACGGCGTGGGTGCTTCTTACTACCTTCCGCAGAAACGAACGCAGTGTTCGGAGCGAAAAGGTCGATCAGGTTCTTGGTCACATTCCGCCTGCTGCCGTGATGAGGAATCTGCATCCAAAAAAGTTTCTTACACGCCGGATAGTCGCGGAGAACATTCGTCAGTGCCGATGTGCCTGCATCCGCGGTGAAGAGGCAAACTTTCTTATCATGCGTGATCCCGGTTACGACGCTGGCTTCATTCTCCGGCTCCGTGTGGGGGTCAGTCATCAACGATGAGTCTGATGACTCACCCAAGATCGCCTTAGACATGGTTTCTTCCAAATTGGTCTGGATGTCGTAGCGTGTTTGAGCTTCATCTTCAGCTTTGATCTTCCCCACATCGGTCATTTCGACGACTAATCCGTTGTAGAACTCCTCGGTCGGACTGCACACTTCCAAAAATCCGACCCGCTTGCCCTTGAATGGCTCCTCGAGGGTAATGGACCGTTTCTTCGCAATGTTGTAGATGTCCGCCACCGTTTGCAGTGACTTGCGAATTTTCGCGGCCTCATCCGAGGCCGATCCAGCGGCCTTCAATGCGGGCCACACTTTGTCCATATCCACATGCCATTGCGGAACGTGGCACCACACCTTCCCGAATTTTAGCGTTTCGTCAGACAGCAACTCGATGAGACCGCCCGAGTGATCGTCGTGATGATGCGTGGACAGGACGTCATCTATCGTGTCAATCTTCAAGTCGCGCAAGAAGGCCCGCGCAGCAGGGGCATCGCCTTTGTTGCCGCCGTCAATCAGCACGCGCTGAACTGTAAGGCCGCTCCAAAAGGAAACGAGGATGCAATCCGCGTTCCCAAGGGAGAGCATGTCAATTTCTATGCCGTTATACATACTGCCCATCCTTTCTTTCTTGGTCTAGGGAAGGCCGCTCGCGGTTGAGAGCGGCCTTCGCGAGTTGCGATTACACGCTCATCTGGCGTGCTGCATCGGTCCAGTCAAGACGCTGTGTGGTGCCGTTGAAAAATCGCAGGAATGTGTCGTAGATCAATCGCCGCATTGCTTTCCCGCGAGAGGCTTTGATACTCGCCACGACGTGCTGGTATTCGTCAAGATTCAGAGGATCATCTCCCGGCTTCGCCAGCTCCTTTAAAAGCCTCTCAAGCGAACCGTTGAGCGACGTCATGTTGAGCAGGTTTCGAATCTTGCCGCAGGCCGCTGCAAAACTCACCAAGAAGATGCCGCCACCAGAAAGGATGTAACGATTGGCTGGGTTATCGGCGTATCGCTCCATGATTTTCTGATGGATATCCACGGCGATCTTCTTCATCGTCGCAACAACATCGGTTACATCCCCCACGTCGAAGGAACTCTGGAGATCGGTAAAACCAGCTCCTGATTCCAACAGACCTTCGGCTTCGTCTGGCTTCTTCAGTTGCGGGTTGTATTCAATGAACGCTCGGGTCGCCAGCACCAAGTCTGCCGCCGCGAAATGATCCTTGGGCTTCGAGCGTCCCTGCACGTTCTCCGTATCTTTGTAGATGGTGATCTTGGCGTCGTGCTCAAGAGCATCGAGCAGCGGCTTGCGCATGATCTCCAACTGGACTTGCACACTCATGCTCCGCTGTCCGGTGTTGAACGTGACCATGTAATGCAGCAACTCTTCGAGTCCGATGTTCCAGAAAATTTCGTAGCGCGTTCTTTGCTTCAGCAGTGCCTCCGTTGCGGCCTTCGGATCGGGACTCTTCTCAACAATTTCCTTCATGTAGTCCCATGCCGCTTGAGTGATGCATCGGTCTTGAAGGAGCGACTCACGCTTCCACACGATTAGAAGAGCAATGCAGAAACAGTAGAGTCGTTGAAGGCCGTCAATGACGGAGTAGCGAATCCCCTGATCATCTAAGGCCGTGCAGCGTCCGCCGTGCAAGCCGAGCGCGGCTACCTTTGACTCAGGCATCGCGGCTCCCTCAATGAAGTCGCGGATGAGACGACGGTAAATTTTGTCTTCCAGATGCTCAAATGGTTGCCGTTGGTAGAAGTTCTCTGTGATCCGCACGCGCTGGATATACGTGCCGAGTTCTTCTTCAACGTGGGCGATTGAACCGTTGGTCTTCGGATCTTGAATTGGTTCGCCGAGATGCGCCACGGGGCCGGGGACTTTGAGCAACGCCCCGAAGCCTGCGGCCTCCAGATCGTCCTTCAAGGACAGAATCCGTTGCCGCAGGAGTTCTTGTCTCTCGGTCTTGGTTGCCTGCTTCACTTTTGGTTTTCTTCCTCTCACTTTGGTCTCCTTCGGTTGTAGTTCCAGTGCGTCGACAGCGTTCTCCAGAACAGGCCCATCGAACTTTGCACTTCGATCATTCATGCTGATGTTTTCCATTTTCAGTTCCCCTTCGTTTTTGGAATTGACCGGAGGGGAAGGCTGAGAGCATAATCAAAACAGAATCCGGATACGCCCTCGGCGTTCCCCAAAACCCTCGGCTCTCGCAAAGCCGGGGGTTTTGTGTTTCCTGATCTGGGAAGGAGTTTTGCAGAATTAGGCTCTGAAGTCAAGAGCCTATTAATAAATAATTGGCTCTATAATTGCGAGCCTTAAAATAGATGTCTGGTCTAACTGGCAAGTCTTTTGTTATCAATACGACATGTCATGCCGAAGACTCCGTCGATGTGGCGCATGATGCGTTCCGGCCATGTGAAGGCACTCGAAATGAGAGAAGTCGCTCTGGTACTGGGCTTGATATCGGGCAGGTCTTCTGGATTTCTTGATATGACGGGGCGACGAGGATAGTCGCGCCATTTAGCTCCCTCACACCTCAGCCGCAGCCACGGCTTCCGGCATGTCCGTTTGGACTTCGCGTGCTGCGAACAGAGCGGACATAACCGCGATGCGAACACGTTCCTGTTGCTCGGCTCGTTCTGCCATCTCAGTTTCGGTCTCCTTGCTTTGCGTCGTGGTTTGTCCGGTCTCCACGGCTCCCGCGATCGCCTGTTGCTCATCCTGATAGTGGAGCAACGAGTGAACGGCCAGCCAGATTTCATATCGCTTGGTGAATGACTCAGCAAGTGCAGGATCACGATTTTCAAAATATTGCCGCTGACTCGCGTACTTCGGGAACACGGTGGAATAGCGGATCATCAGTTTGCCGCTTTCCATCTCTGCTTCCGAAGCAATCACGGTGACGTTGTCAGGCCAGCCCAGTTGTGTCCACAAGGGATCGTCGGGCCCATGGACAGGTTGAAGTTCGAATTCTGGGAGCGAAACTTGGCGACCAGCAGGCTTTGCTTCTGGCACGGCGGTGATTCGATACGACCGTTCATCCACCAGCATTGGGAGTCCGGGCCGCGTCAGCTCAACCCGGAGCTTGCCAGTATGGCCGACTTGAGCCGTAGCCGAGCCTTCAATAACGGCGCGCATTCTCCCACCCTGAAGTGCCGTGGAGCCGCGAAGGATCAGTTGTTCCCCGACTATGATGTTGATGCGAGAGGACGCAGGATCTTTCGGATTGTGGTAAGTGCTATTGGCGTCGGTGACAATGCGGATGTATCGCCGCTGCTCTGGGTAAAAGGTCACTTCCTCATCTTCCTCGCCCAGAATGTGGATGTACGTGGGTGGTTCATGCAACTCAATGGGTTCTGGCTTCGGTCTTGGTTTGGGAGGATTAACGGGACGGGCTGGTTTGCCGTCGCCTTTACTACGTGGATCACCACCAACGGGTTCACCAAGGTCTAGTCCGTGAATCCGTAAGAGCCGGGCGACCTCCGAGCGCATCTCTTGAATCGCATTCTCGTCTCGTTCCTGCATACCCTTCTGCCTTGCCTCTGCGTTCAGCTTTGCCAGAACATCATCCGACTTTAGTGCTTTCACCAGCTCCTGCTGAATCAGATCACGCACTTTAACTTCACGTTGCGTTTCGCGGCTGGATACAAACAGTTGCCGTTTTGAAGTTGGGCTGAGATTGTTGCAATCGATGTGGCAGATCAGTCGCTGCGTGAGGAATGGTAGTTCCGAATCCTTGCGAATCAGAACCTGCGAGAACTCGCCCTGATTTTGTCCGTTCAAACTGAGCACGATTGGCTTAGCCGGGTTGACGAATGCTGCGCTGGGTTTCTTGTTAGCCTTCGTCGGTTCCTCCAACACCCAATATTCGATTCCGACTCTTCCGAAATCGCCCAAGGAGACGTTGAACATAGGAGTGCTGTGAGAAAGCGCGGGGCCAGTAGCCTTCTCGTCGCCTTCGTCGGTGGCACCGTTGAGTGCGTTGCGCGAACCCTTAATGACGCGGCGGTAGTCATGCACACGATTGTCCAACCAGATGGGCATGACCGGATCAAACAACGTTGTGTTCAGACTGCCATAAAGACTACCGGGACCGAGGGGCGATGAGTAGCCACTGAGGTCATACCCAAAATGTCTGACTAACGTACCCTGCGGAAATTCCTGCACGTTCAGATCAGCTTGCGCGAGCGAGCCATTTTCCATTACCAAGTACACGTAATGGCCGATCTTGTATTCTTCTGGGTTTAGATCGAGAAACTTCACTACCGTGAAGCCAACCGGAAGGTCTTTGTAGCGGCTCGCGATCAGAGAGTAGCGGCAGAACGAGAACGTTGTTGAACCGCCTTGCCCGTAGGCACCTGCGAGGTAGTGCTTGGTCAATTTGTTGCTTTCGTTCAAGCTCAGGATCGTCTTGTCCATATCCTGCGGCGGAATCCCGATGCCACGGTCGCGCACTTCAATGATCCGGCTCTCGCGACCTTCACCTGCTTCCATCTTTATCGAGACGCGTTGTGCCAAGGCGCGACGTTGCACGGGTGTCATCGAACTCAGGCCGTGCTCGGGAACATCAAGCCACGCTCCAGCGGCTTCTCTCGGAGAACGGCACACAGGAAGGCCACCGTGCCGCTGGTGCTCCAGTTCGAGAACACCGTCGATGCCGTTGGTTAGTCGCTCCACTGCAGAGCGTGCGGGATCGGCGGAGAGTTCGATGACACCGCGATTGTTCTCGCGGCCTAACGCTGTCCAGCGAGTTTTGTTTGCAGCCTGAAACTTCCGAAGTGCGGCTTCAACTTCTGCGACGCTGGCGGCGGACGCCAGAGCCTTGTAGAACTCGCCCGCTATCATTTGACTTCGCCTTCTGGCGCACGAATCTGCCGCGAGAACTATCCACGTAGTCACGGTTGGCTTCCACCGATAGCCAGCGTCGTTTCAGATTCTGCGCTGCTGCTCCCGTGGTATTGCTCCCCGCGAAGGGATCAAACACCAGATCACCGGGATGAGTCAGAAAACTGATAAAGAACTCGGCCAGACCGATGGGCATCCGTGCTGGATGAAGTTTCACGCCGTGCTCACGACAGTATAGGTGGTATGCGTCACTGTTCGTCGTGTTGCTGAAAGTAAGCACGTTAGATGGTATTGCGCCCTTGTTATTTTTTAGGAACGACGTGGCTCCGATTTTATGTTCGGATGGGCGTCGTCCGGCATTATATCGCTGAGTCTTCAGAAGCTGAAGCATCGATTCACTATACGGTCTCAAAACATTGCGGTTGTTAGCGTAGGGCCGTTCCGATGGCGACATCCACCATACGTGGGTGTAAGCGTCCTTGACGCGGATGCGCTCTACATTAACCCACTGCGCGGGGCTGGGTAGTCGGGCTGGATTATGGCACACAAACTGTTGAGCCAATAGGAATTTGCCCTTCTTACGGAATCCCAGCAGAGCCTCCAAAGCCAGCGTGGACATGACTGGCTTACCCTGCTCCCAAGCGTTTCCCAACTCCAGCACGATCGAGCCATTGGGTTTCAGTAGCTTGCGCAACTTAGGGCCAAAATCGGCAAGCCACTTCACATACTTTGTACCGACTAAGTTGCCATATGCCTTCTTCCTATTTAGTGGGAACGGCGGGGACGTGAAGATGAGCTTTACCTTGCCTTCGTACTTCTTCGCCAATGGGGACCGAAGAAATTCCTCTGTTGATCCTTGGTACATGAGACCTCGCCCCGTCCGATAGGCAAGCTCGGGGCGTTGGACTGTTCGAGTATTCGTCTTTGGCATCAGTCCCGGTCGCGCAGAATTTTGCGGAGCTGAAACGAAGTTTAACAGCAAAGAGGTCTTCTTACTAACATTCGTTTGCACAGGTGAATGATCTGCCAGCCCGAGCGGGCTTGACACTAAAAAAGTCAGAGGAGCCGTAGGACAGAAAGCTGATGTCGTAGCGTCCCGTGCCGGGTCAAGATTTGCTCCCTCCCCTATGATCTCAATCGATTCACTGGAAACGAGCAATGAAGAAACAAAGCACCCCAACAAGAGTTCAGCGATTTCACCCGAAAAAAGGGCACGGTGGATGCCGCGATGCTCATCGCGGAGTTAGCTGGTCGCCAGATCGACGGGCACAAGATCGATGCCGGAATGCACCCTGAAGCCCAGAGGTTTCCCGCACGAGACCCTCGCTAGCACATCTACTGCCCGTTCTAGGCGCGTCCAAGCCTCTACCTCACCCCTAGCTCAGCGCCTATACGCGAGGAGCTAGGAGGGGCGCGATTGCGTTTCCGGACTCGAAACATCCGTTGCCGCTTCCGCTCTATCGCTCCGTAGATTCTTAGAATGAGAAATTTAGCCGTCCTGCCTCCGATCAAGGGCAAGGTGCAAACGGCGCTGCTGAACCTCACCGCGTTCCGAGAAATCAGCACTCCAGATCTGATCGCGATGGCGCAGGCCATGCCGGGCGGGACGAAGATTCAAATCCCAGATCGCCTCACGGCGATTGTGCTCATCTTGGGGACCCGGCCTGTGGACACGGACTAGGGCAGAATCTTCCCGCCGATCACATTCGTGGTCCGGACTTCCCCGTGACTGTCGCGGATCGAGATGTTTTGGGTGACCGGACGCCCGTTCTGGTACATCGTGTTCGTCCTAATCACGGTACCCTCTTGCGTGATCGAGACGCTCATTTCTCCGACGATCTCGCCGTCGTTGTTGCGGATCAGCATTGAGTTCTCCTCTCAGTGGCATCTACGGGACACCCAGTAGGCGCTGAGTAAAGAAAATGGGCCTCCAGCGTGGGCGAGCGCGGAGGCTCATAAAAATTTTTTCTAGTAGGACGCCTTTTGCAAACGTTCGTCACGCCCTCTACTTGGCTTTGAGGACGCCCTTGTTCACGCACCAGTGTGCATAACGGAGCACACGCTGTTTAGTGATCTTCTTGCCTTCAACCTGCCGCCCAGCGAACTCCGCCGCGAGATCCTCAGTCGTTACAGAGCCGCGCTTCACCACGAAGTCAACGAACATCTTTACGAACCCACGTTTCACGAGCTTGGTGTTTGCCGGGGTGAAAGTCTGGATCTTTACATCTTTGGCCTTCTCTGATTTCCCATTGCCATTGTGTTCCGGCTTGTCACCCGCTGCTGCCTTCTTCACATCGACCGCCTTGCCGTTCTTCGCTTTTGACATAAATCCTCCATGTGGTTTGTGACTACGAGGAGATAATCGTCAACAACAAGCGGATACGACATGTACTTTCTGGGGCGGCACGGGTGACAATTTGACTGTGCAGTCTAGGTGCGATTCGAGGGAGAGGAGCAGCCCCTACACACCGTCAATCTTCTTCATGATTCGCTCTGCCCACTGAACGGGTGCAGCGATATGCGCCTAGCACGATCCGGCTATTGCAAACCCGTGAATATCCTGTAATGATTCGCCCTGCCTTTTGTGCAATTGGCAAATCAGGCAAGGCTTGCTTTTGAGGGGGAGCAAGTCACTCCGACTTAGGGAGAAACTATGCGACTCACGCGCCCCTCGCACCAATATTTCCACGCGTTCTCCGGCGGCAATCCCGCTTTCAGCAGATCGTTTCTTAGAAGCAGTCACCCAACGGGCGAGGCACGTGTTCGCGCCACCATGAAATTGCCGATGGCTTTGGAAAGGTGACCCTATGCCGATCAACATCTCAGTCGCTGGTCTCGCCAAGTTCATGAACGCCACATCTTTTCGTCAGCGAAGACTACTTCGAGACTACAAGTTTCCATTCAACAAGGATGGCACGAGAAAGCCGCAGATCGTGAGGTATAGCGAGGCGAGGGCCACGATTCAGAAATATCACCAAAGCGAGAATGACGTTACCGTGCTCCTCGACGCTGTAGAGGCATTAAAGAAGAAAGCTGCGGACCATCCGGAGAAGGATCAGAGCCGGATCCAAGACAATATACGGGCAATAAGGACCTACATGAAATACTTTCAGCGAAACGATTTCACCGTTTTGGCGAACCCGCGTCCCAAGTACGTCCACGGCGATGTCTACGTTTCGACCACCCCTGACCTCTATGTCGAAGAGAAGGGTGTCAAGAAACTGATCAAACTGGATTTCAGTGCGACCGCACCGAAGGACGAAATAGTCAGCATTGTTCTCAAGGTCATGCACGAGGCAGCCATGATAGGCGAACTAGGAGTCAAACCGGCAGATGTCATCTATTTGGACGTGTCTCGGCAGCGACAATTTACTGGCAAGAAACTGAACAAACAGTTGAAGCGCGACATTGACGCGGCATGCGAAACGATCGAAGACATCTGGCCCAGAGTGAAACAGTCCTGAGGCCACTGAAACGTATCGTTCAAGGAGTCGATTCTAGTGATTCTGTATCCCCGGAGAACAATCTGGAATGGCAACTGCTCCCAAAACACTTCCTCCCATTATCGGCCAGTCAAGTGACGTCGGCTCGCGGGCTGTAGTCTTAGGGTCGAATTCTAACGAACTCGTCTTTGCTGTCGTGGGGCACGCTGGCTCTGGCACCACGCTTGTCGCCAAGGCCCTCAAGGCCGTATTGACGGAAACGTCATTCAGTGGGAACAGGTTTGAAGTCGAGATATTGAAAGCGCGGGATGTTATCAAAGGCTGGGCCGAACGGCATGGCGAAAAGCTGCCAATCGCGCGATCTGACGGCGAACGCTACATTGAGGACGTCAGGATCTACCAAGATTTGGGTGACAATATGCGTGCGCAATTGACTTCGGACGGCGAGCAAGATCATGCGGCAGTAGCTCGAGAACTGATACTCAGTATTCGGGATACGAGAGCCCGAACTTTGAAAGTGAGTGCTGATCCGGGGCAGCCAGTTGAGCCTGATGGAAAACCCAGAGCCTACATTCTCGATTCTCTGCGCCACCCCGCAGAAGTAAATCTCCTTCGTGCCGTATACGGCGACGCTTTCATCTTGATCGGAGTGGTTTGTGAAGAGGGAAAACGAATAAACAGAATCAGTCACAAGTACAGCGATGCAGGTCATCCGACAGTGAAGAAATTTATGGAGAGAGATGAGGCCGCAAAAGAGAAAAATGGGCAACAGGTGGCCAAAGCCTTTCATCTCAGCGATTTCTTTGTGGATAATACGGTCGATCGAACCTTGGCTGACGCCGTCACGGGAAACGAACACTGGGTAGTCGTAGAAGATCTTTCGCGCTTTATCAAGATTCTCACTCATTCCGAGCTCGTAAGGCCGAGAATCGGGGAAACAGCGATGCACCATGCCAACAGCGCGAAGATGCGGAGTGCGTGCTTGTCCCGGCAAGTCGGGGCTGCCCTTGTCGATGCAGAGGGAAACATCATTGCCACTGGCACGAATGAGGTACCCAAAGCTGGCGGAGGCGTTTACGGTGAGGCATTCGGCTCAGACGAACATGAGGGTAGATGTGGCATGCTCCAGCCCGAGTCTCAACGATTTTGCCGGAACACCAAAACGCAAAATGAGATTATCGATGATCTTATCGACACCATCGCCGAATTAGAAAAGACGGCTCCAGATCGCAAAATTGCCCTTGCAGCAGAATTGAGACGCACCCGGATCGGACTCTTGCTTGAATTTAGCCGCGCCGTTCACGCCGAAATGGATGCAATCCTCTCCGCAGCTCGTCAGGGAGAACGGCTCAGCGGAACACGATTGTTTGTAACCACGTTCCCTTGCCATTACTGCGCTAGGCATATTGTTAGTGCAGGCGTCGATGAAGTGCAGTACATTGAACCCTATCCAAAGAGTCAGGCTCTGGAGTTGCATTCGGACGCAATCCAAATCGAAGTGACAGGATGGCATCCTCCGAGCGACGGAGGCGCGAGGGTTCTGTTTCGGCCCTTCTCCGGTGTTGCACCTCGCTTCTACAAGAAAGCGTTCTTGAAGGAACGAGATCTGAAGGACAATAATTCAGGAGAGATGAAAATCGGGGTGCCGGAATGGGGCCAGCCATGGAGTCTCCGAAAGAACAGCTATATCGAACTCGAAGCGGAACTCAGTAAACTGGGAGATGAGACATGGAAACCAAAACCACCCGCGGCTTCAAAGTGATTTCGCAATCTCATCCGACTGATGCACAGCTATCGCCTGCTCCAACAAGTGGCATTCAACAGTCCTTGTTTCCGTTGCGGAGTTGCAGATCGTTGATCTTCGTCTCCCTGCCTGACGTGGATCATCGTGAATTCGTCTCTATTCTCGAAAGTGCGGGGCCGTTGGTTGTCGTGGAGTTGCGTAGGATTCCGCGATTTGATCTTGGCCCTTTGAATCGGCAATCGATTTTCGATCTGTTTCGACGATTAGAAGATGTGTATCTGGATTTGGGCACCGAGGAATGGGAAGGTCTAAACGGAGCAGATTTCTCTTTGAAGGTGGAGAAGGCTCTTCAACGCTATGTCCAGCAGCAGCGTCCCTTTCTGTTTCTAACTAGCACGACACAGAACCCACCTGCGTTGTCGAAGTCTATTTTCGAATGGCTGCAAAAATCGAACGAACATTGGGAGATTTACGAGGTTCCACATCACGGTGCGAAGTGGGCCGCCGGATTTATTGCATGAGAATCGGGAGAGTGAGTGAGAAACGTCGCGCAGTGTCGCATAAGATAAAACAGTGTCCGCGCTGTGGAACACGATCTCCCGGCATGAAGGAGCACACTGACCGCTGTCTTTATGCTCCACACAAGGCCGAGCCTTACATGGTTTCAGGCGGTCGCCCTGAATCGAATCGGCGAAAGTTCTGAGACCCCTTAGTGGAAGGTTTAGAATCGCGCCGACAAGGACAACGCAATATGATTGAATCGACGGTTGCATTTACGCTGTTCGATAAAACGCTTTCGGTCTTGGGTCTCATCCGTGACCGTAAGAAACAACGCACCGAGAAGACCGATCAAGCCCTTCTAGCCCTTTACGCCGCACTAGCTGAGACACGATCCTATTTGTCTGACCTGCAGGCCGGGAAACCTCGCGATAAAGAGAGACAGTTTGCGATTGCGCGGCTGTGGAATACAGCATCCGTTCCCCTTCGGGAGATCGACAAAGATTTGTCGGAACGATGCTTTTTGAAGGGAGGATACTGGATGGAGCCGGAAGTCTGGGATCAGAAGCAGATTGAAGCGAAAGGCATCACGATCGAAAGTGTGTTCGAGGCAACACGTCTGCTGCTTATCAAATAGCTAGAAACCAGCCCGTCACCGTAGCCCGTTTTCCTACTGCCTCGCGCGTACTTACAGGGATTTCGCAGCCTTCCACGTCCTTGTAATTTACTGTAAGCAATGCTTCTGTCGCCCCTGAAAAGGCTGGCGTCGGCGGTTCAACTCCGTCCCTGGCCACCACATTTATCAGTGACTTAGCAGACCAGCCAG
>Ga0209415_10012906_pt1 | contig 13864 bp, 10 predicted proteins | sample PeaSoiSIISIP2007_FD_187696 | JGI IMG/M metagenome (GOLD analysis project Ga0209415, IMG submission 187696) | Peat soil microbial communities from Weissenstadt, Germany - SII-SIP-2007 (SPAdes) (version 2) | ecosystem: Environmental > Terrestrial > Soil > Wetlands > Peat | place: Germany... | reverse complement strand
CCACAATCACTTCGCTGTCTTTGCGGGTGAGTTCCGCCAGCCGGGAAACTTCTTCGATCAGGTCAGCCTTCGTCATATGCCTCTTTGCTCCCTTTGGGGCCAGTTCCCATGTGGATCTGGGCGCCGAGGACGTTGCCGCCCCCACTTGCCACATTCGCCGTGCCTATAACCTTCTCAAATTCAATGGGTTCTGCGCAAGTAGGGAAGTATGCACCCTGGAACCAGCTATTTCCACAGATAGTAAAAGCCGACCTGCTGCTCCAGGAGCTTCTCCCGCGTGGGCAAATAATCCGAAACATCGCCAAACAGCAGATCGAGGCCCGAGCGCCTCTCTTTGGGGGGCCAGACCAGCGTCGGTTCGCCAGAGATGTTCACCGCCCTCGCCGTATCTTTCACCGCCCCCTCGAAATCTGCGATCTGATCCACCAGTTTGAGGTCCGCCGCCTGCTCGCCGGTCCAGACCTTTCCGTTCGCGATGGCGCGGATATCGGCTTCTTTCGCATGTCTGCCCTCGGCAACCGCCTGGATGAACTGGGTATGCATATTGTCGATCAAGCTCTGCATGTACTCGCGTTCCGCGGGCGTCATTTCGCGTGTCGGGCTGCCTGTGTCCTTAAATTCTCCCGCCTTCATCGTAATCGCATTCAGTTTCGCCCACTTCAGCAATTCGCCGTAGTTGACCCACTCGGCAATCACTCCAATCGATCCCACCACGCTGCCCTTGTCGGCATAAATCTTGTTGGTGGCAGAGGCCACGTAATATGCGCCACTCGCGCCCACCGTCTCTATCGAAGCTACAATGCGCTTCTTCTTTTCGTCGCGGATGCGCTTCACCTCGCGGTAGATCTCTTCCGACGCGGCCACGCCGCCTCCCGGCGAATTCACATGGATGATGATGGCCTTGACGGAATCGTCATCGGCAAACTTCTTGAGCTGCGGAACGATCTGCTTGGGAGAGAAAATTACGCCGTCCAGTTCAACCACGGCAATCTTGGAGCCGAAGCCGGTAAACGACGATTCTTCATCCCGGCCGCCAAAGCTCAGGTACACCAGCGTAAACACCGCCACTACGAACAGCGCAAACAGCCCGCCGCCCACCAGCAACCATATCCAGATTCGCGAACGTCCTTCAGCCATAATCAAATGAGTTTAGCACCGGGCGCCTCAAGTTATCATGGCCAGGAACGTCACTTGATTTCGAAGTTCCTGGGATCCAGCGTAACGTTGTGAGAGATGGAGGTTTCAGTTGTGTTGAATTCGCTCACAGCCGTCTGCGCCGCCGCCAGAGCAGGATTACCCGGATTGCTGGGAATATCCGATGTGAACTGCACGACCCATCGCCGTGGTATCCAGAGGTTATCGCTCTCTTTGAACTCGGAGAACCGTTCTTCCAGAAGATAGTGTGTGACCTGTTGTTGCCCATTTAACCGCTCTTGTGCCGCGAGTTGCGGGTTGATGGTCAGCGAGTAGGTGGTCATCACGTGCCGGAACGTCTCCGGCTCAAAATAGAGCTCAATCTCCAGGTCGCTGCGCCTCGAGGGCTCGAACAGAACTCGATGAAGCTGGCGGCCGTCCACGTTCTTCAGACCCTCGTAGCGCAGCTTCACATGCCCTTCCTCCAAGTGCGCCAAGGCCCACCCCGTCGAGAGAGTGCCGCCCCACAGCCCCTCTGTCAGAATCTCGGAATGCACCTCCACGAACCTGCCAAAATTGGAGTAACGGCCCGGCGTCATATCGGCAATGAACGACTTCTTCCCGTCAGTGACGAACCGTTCGCCGTGGTAACTGGGATTCGGTAGCTTCAACAAGGTAACGAGCTTTCGGCCTTCCGAAATGAAAACCTGCTTGCCCTCCTGGTTACCTGTCCCACCGCTCAGGATGTGAAACTGCACAATCCCTTCCGCGACGCGCGTCTTCGCTGCCGCCCGAGCCTGTTCGGTCCCAATGGAATTCAAATGCTGCTTGACCAAATCGCCGATTTGCAACTCATCCTTGGCTGCGCTAACCGAGAGCAGAGCCGCCATGGCTACCAGCACCGCGGGGGATCGCATCGCGTAACCTCCGATTGGCATTTTCTTACTGGGGGAAACGCGCCAGTATAGCCCACAATTGCCCCAACTTGGCGTACACTCGTCACCGACATGCGTGATCCCGTCGAACTCGAGGTATTCAAGAACCTCTACCACTCCATCGCCGAGGAAATGGGAGCCGCACTGCGCCGCACTTCGTTCTCCCCCAATATCAAAGAGCGCCGCGACTATTCCTGCGCGGTCTTCGATTCCGAAGGACAAGTCGTCGCCATGGGCGATCACATGCCGGTGCATCTGGGCTCCATGCCCATGTCGGTGGCGGCGGCTGTGGAGCAATGTGAGATGGAACCGGGCGACGTCGTTATGCTCAACGATCCGTTCCGCGGAGGCACGCACCTTCCCGATATCACGCTGGTGATGCCGGTGTACATCAGCAAAGGCAAGAGCGGCGGGGAAGGGCGTCTGCCCCACACAACGCCCGACTTTTACGTCGCGTCCCGCGCGCACCACGCCGATGTCGGCGGAACTTTCCCGGGCTCGATGGGCCCGTGCACCGAAATCTACCAGGAAGGTTTCCGCATCCCTCCCGTCAAAATCATGTGTGGCGGGAAGCTTGTCGCCGACGTGTTGGCGCTTCTGCTCAACAACGTCCGCACGCCTGAAGAACGCGAAGGCGACCTCGGCGCTCAAATTGCCGCCTGCCAGACCGGAGCGCAACGCCTTCGCGAAATCTGCGACCGCTACGGAATCGCGCGCGCCAAGCGAGCCGCCGCCAACCTACTCGTTTATTCCGAAGAAATGATGCGAGCCTTCCTGCGCACCATCCCGCCCGGCCACTACCAGGCCGAGGACTTTCTGGATAACGATGGTGTCGAAGACAAACCGGTGCGCATCGCTTTGACCATCCACATTAAGGCTTCATCGAGTCGAAAGTCGCCTGCCCAGGTCACCGTCGACTTCAGCGGCAGCGACCCGCAGGTTCATGGCGCCATCAACGCAGTCGAGGCCATCACCTACTCCGCGTGTTTCTACGTTTTCCGTTGCCTGCTCCGCGAAGAGGTGCCCGCCACGTCGGCCCTGATGCGGCCCGTCCAGGTCATCGCTCCCTCGGGAACCGTGGTCAATGCCAAGCCTCCCGCCGCCGTCGCCGGTGGCAACGTGGAAACTTCGCAGCGCATTGTCGACGTCCTTCTGAAAGCACTGGCGCAGGCGATTCCCGACCGCATCCCAGCCGCCGCAGCCGGTACCATGAACAACCTCACCATCGGCGGCATCGACCCCCGCTCCGGCGAACCCTTTGCTTATTACGAAACCATCGCCGGTGGCATGGGCGCACGCTGCAATAAGGACGGGGTCTCCGGCATCCACACTCATATGACCAACTCTCTCAACACACCCGCCGAGGCCCTCGAATACGCCTACCCAGTCCGGTTGCGGCAGTATTCTTTTCGCCCCAACAGCGGAGGCGTGGGCCTTCACACCGGGGGTGACGGAATCGCTCGCGAAATCGAAGTCTTAACTGAAGCTCAGGTCACTCTGCTCGCCGACCGCCGTTCCCGTGGACCCTACGGCTTGGCAGGAGGAACTGACGGCGCTCCGGGACGCACCTTGATCATCCGGCGCGATGGTTCGGCGGAAGAAATCCCCGGCAAGACCAGCGTTCGCCTGCGTTCCGGAGAAAGAGTGCGCATAGAATCGCCTGGCGGTGGCGGCTGGGGCAGGCCAAAACCCTGAACCGCAGAGAACGCAGAGTACGCGGAGATTTTCTTGTAATTGGTTTGCCCTGTGTTTTTCTGTGTGCCCTGCGGTGCAATGTTTTCTCCGCGTTCTCAGCGTCCTATGCGGTAAATGCCACTTTTTCGCTAAAATTCAAGCTGTAGACTTTAACGGAGTCACCCCGATGAGATTCTTGCGTTCCCTGGTTTTCGCGATTGTTCTGGCGTCGGCCTTCTTCTACTTCACCACCTATCGCAACGGACATCTCCACCCTGCCAACTGGATCAGCAATCCGCAGCACGTTGAAATCACCGAAGCGGCCGGCGGCGAAACGCTCGACGCTGAAGAGCAGAACAATATCAACGTCTATCGCAAGAACATTGGAGCGGTCGTCAACATCACGTCGCGCGTCATGACCTTCGACTTTTTCTACGGCCTGGTGCCGCAGGAGGGCCAGGGCTCGGGCTTCGTCATTGACAAAGAAGGTCACATCCTCACCAACCATCACGTCATCGCGGATGCACGCGAGGTCTGGGTCACACTTCACAACCGCAAGAAATATAAAGCCACCATCGTCGGCACCGACCGCGCGCATGACTTGGCCGTGATTCAGATCAAGGCCCCCGATCTCCAACCCATGACGCTGGGTGACTCGACCAATCTGCAAGTCGGCCAGAAGGTTTACGCGATCGGCAATCCCTTCGGCCTGGCGGGCACGCTCACCCGCGGCATCGTCAGTTCGATCCGCCAGGTGCAGGAGCCCGATGGCATGGTCATCGAAGAAGCCATCCAGACCGACGCCGCCATCAACCCCGGCAACTCCGGAGGTCCGCTGCTCAACTGGCACGGCGAAGTCATCGGCATCAACACCATGATCGCCTCCAGCGTAGGACAAAGCGCCGGCATCGGCTTTGCCATCCCAATCAACACCGCCAAAGCTGTGCTCAACGATTTGGTTACCCTTGGACGCGTGCGCCGTCCCGCGCTCGGCGTGCGCACCATTCCGATCGATCCCGAAATCGCTGAGGAATTAAGCCTGGCCGCCGACTACGGACTGCTCATCGTACAGGCGGTTCCTGGAGGCTCCGCGGACCGCGCCGGATTGCGCGGCGGAAGCGAACGCGCCTACCTCGGAAACATTCCCATCATGATCGGCGGAGACCTAATCGTCGCTATCGACGGAGAGAAAATCGAAAGCCAGCAGACCCTCGCCCAAATCATGAACAAGCACCGCGCCGGGGACACGGTCAAGGTAACCATCTTCCGCGGCAAGAAGCAGATGGAAGTTTCAGTGGTGCTGGGCGAGGCTCGGGACCAGGTGTAGCTCGTGTGGCGCGGGCATTCTTGCCCGCGTGCACTTGTTGGCTTCCGAGAGAGCGCATCGAGCGCTATCATCCCCCATGCCTGACGCCGACTGGCTTCGTAAACTCTGCCTCTCCTTCCCCGACACCACCGAGAAGCTGCAGTGGGGCGAAAACCTCTGCTTCAAAGTGCGTGGCAAGATATTCGCCATCGTGGATCTCTCCCAAGGCAAACTAGCCCCTATCACCCTCAAATCTGCGCCCGAAAGATTCCACGAACTGCTGGAAATCGAAGGCATCTCCCAAGCCCCCTACGTCGGGCGCTATAAATGGATTCTTCTGGAACACTCGAACGTTCTGCCCTCCGACGAACTCGAAGTCCTTATTCGCCAGTCGTACGGCTTAGTAGTGGCAAAGGCGCCAAAGAAGCGAACCGGGCAAGAGAAAGCGCCGCGCAAGCGCCGCAAAGCGTGAACGGGCTCCCCTGTGCTTTTCTGTGTCCCCTGTGGTTAAGCTCTTCTCGGCATCCTCAGCGTCCCAGCGGTGGAAGATTTCTCTGTTTGACTCCCTGCAACCCGCTCAGCTAGCCTCGAAGGTTCGCACTCCCAATCCATGCGCATACGACCTAGATTTCTGGTCTTCCGCAGCCTCTGCGTGGTACTCGCCTCGACCGTCGGGGCTGCGCCTCTGCGGCCGACGCATGCTCCGCACGCCATTGTCACCAGCGTCCACGAACTCGCCTCGCGCGCTGGGATCGAGATGCTGCACTCTGGAGGCAACGCCGTCGATGCTGCCGTCGCCACCGGCTTCGCGCTTGCCGTGGTCCATCCCCAGGCCGGAAACCTTGGCGGAGGTGGGTTCCTCCTTCTCCGCAACGCCAGCGGCGAAACTCACTTCATCGACTTCCGCGAGAAAGCGCCCGTCGCTGCCACAGAAAATATGTATCTCGACTCCCAGGGCAACGTGCTCCCAGAATCGAGCAAAGACTCCAGCGTTGTCGGATACAGGTCCGTGGGTGTACCCGGCTCGGTGGCCGGACTGGCCTACGCGGAAAAGAAATACGGCAAGCTGTCGTTGGAAAAGGTAATCGCTCCCGCCATCAAGCTTGCCCGCGAGGGCTTCCCTCTGGCCTATGAAGATACACAGGAACTGAAAGATGAATACCTTACCCAGTTTCCCGAATCCAAGCGCATTTTCCAGCGCGACGGAAACTACTATCAGCCCGGCGAGCTACTGAAGCAGCCCGAACTTGCGCGTACGCTCGAACGCATCGCGAAGAATCCCGACGATTTCTACCACGGTGCCATGGCTCGTGAACTGGCGGCAGCCATCCACAACGGTGGAGGCCTGGTTACCGCCGCCGACCTTGCCGCCTACGAGGTCAAGGAGCGCGAGCCCATTCGCGGCTCTTATCGCGGGTACGACATCATCAGCGCTCCGCCGCCATCTTCCGGCGGAGTGGCGCTGGTCGAGATTCTCAACATCCTGGAAGGCTTCGATCTTGCGAAACTCGGCAACCGCTCCGGTGATGCTATCCACCTTGAAGCCGAGGCATTCCGGCGCGCCTTCTACGATCGCACCGACTTCATGGGCGATCCCGACTTCGCCAAGATTCCCGTCGCGCAGCTCATCGACAAGAAATACGCCGCCGCATGGCGCGAATCCATTGACCCGAACCACGCCAGTGTGAGCAAAGACCTGAAGCGCCCCACCTTCGGTGAACTGGAGCGCGTTGCCCAGTCGCGGCTCGCAGCCATTCGCGAACCTGAAAACACCACTCATTACTCCGTTGTTGATGCCGAAGGCAACGCGGTTTCGGTCACCACGACGCTCAACCGCCTCTTCGGTTCGCGCGTTACCGTCGAGGGCCTGGGATTCCTGCTCAACGACGAAATGGACGACTTCGCCGCCAAACAAGGCGTCCCAAATACTTACGGTCTGATCCAGGGTCCAGCTAACGCGATCGGTCCCGGCAAGCGTCCGCTTTCCGCCATGACGCCTACCATCGTGCTCAAAGACGGCAAGTTATTTCTTGTTCTCGGCTCGCCCGGCGGCCCCACCATCATCACCACCGTCGCCAATATCCTCATCGGGGTCGTCGATTTCTCGCTCGATATTCAGGAGGCGGTCAACGCACCCAGGTTTCATAATCAGTGGCTCCCTGATGGAATTCTCGTCGAGGACCGGCTATCTCCCGATACAATGAACGTACTGCGCTCCAAGGGACACAAGCTGAAGATTGGGCATTTTTGGGGAGACGGCGAGTGCATCATGATTGACCCCAAAACCGACGAGCGCCTGGGCGCCAGCGATGGACGCAACAACGGGAAGGCGGTAGGTTACTGATGCAAAGGGCGGTATCGACGTACGTCTATGTGAAAGAACGGCTCCATCCGGGCTTGCTCGACGAGCTCGTAAAGGCAGGAGCCCAGTCGATCGAAATCTTCGCCGCCCGCCAGCACTTTGACTACGCCAATCGCAAGCAGCATGTCCGCGAAATTGCCGATTGGTTCCGGTCCACCGGAATTCCACTCAACTCTGTGCACGCGCCGTTGTACTCCGACTACGAATGGGGACGTACCGGGGCGCCGCCCGTCGACATCGCCTCCACCGACCGGGCCCACCGCATCGACGCCATGGACGAGATCAAACGCGCCCTGGAAACCGCGGAGCACATCCCGTTCCGCTTTCTGGTGCAGCACATCGGCAATCCTAACGACACCTTCGACGAAAAGAAGTTCGAGGCGGCGATGACCTCGGTTGAGCACCTGCGAGCCTTTGCCAAGCCGCTTGGCGTCAGGGTGCTCGTGGAAAATATTCCCAACGAAATGTCCACGCCTGAACGCCTGGTCGAATTCATCAAGACCATGCATTTCGACGACATTGGCGTTTGCTTCGATTGCGGTCATGCGCACATGATGGAAGGAATTCCCGAAGGCTTTGCCATCCTGAAAAACCATATCTGCTCGACCCACGTGCACGACAATAACAAGGACAAAGACTCGCACCTCTGGCCCGGCAACGGATCGATTGACTGGAAGCAGACCATGGAATTGCTGCGCACCGCACCGCAAAAGCCGCCCCTGTTGCTGGAAATCGACGGAGATGAAAAGAAGAACCCCAGCGAAGAGTTGGCCGTAACCTTCCAAAAACTGGAAGATTCGTAAGAGCGAGGTCAGAAGTTAGAGGTCAGATTGCAGAAGTTAACCGCCAGGTTTTACCTCCGCAATCTGACCTCTGACCTCTGACCTTTCGGAACTAGCAACCGAAACGCAAATCCTGATCTTATGTCCACACCCATCAGCACCATCGCTGAAATCGGCAAACACGAAGGCCAGTCCGTCACCATTCGCGGATGGCTCTACAATCTTCGCGAGAGCGGCAAGCTCCTTTTTCCCCAGTTTCGCGACGGTTCGGGCATCATTCAGGGAGTCGTTCCTAAGAACGCCGTTCCGCCCGAAGTCTTCGACGTCATCAAAGGCCTTACTCAGGAATCCAGCGTCATTGTGGAAGGCAAGGTCCGCGCCGATAAGCGCGCTCCCGGGGGCTATGAACTCGACGTCTCGAACGTCCAGGTCGTGCAACGCGTGCCCGAGTCGACTCCTTACCCGATTACTCCCAAAGAGCATGGCGTCGACTTCTTGATGGAGCACCGCCATCTCTGGCTGCGCTCGCAGCGGCAGGCCGCCATCCTGCGCGTGCGCGCCGAAATCATTCGCGCCGCCCGTGATTTTTTCGACAGCAACGGATTCACGCTCACCGATCCTCCCATCCTCACGCCCGCCGCTTGCGAAGGAACCTCCACGCTCTTCCCTGTGGACTACTTCGAGGAACAGGCATACCTCACGCAATCCGGCCAGCTCTACATCGAAGCCACCGCCATGGCCCTTGGCAAGGTCTATTCATTTGGCCCAACGTTCCGCGCTGAAAAATCGAAGACCCGACGCCACCTCACTGAATTTTGGATGGTCGAACCAGAGGTAGCCTACGCCACGCTCGACGACCTGATGGAACTCGCCGAAGGCTTGCTCACCTTCTTGGTTAAACGATGTCTCGACCGCCGCCGTCCCGACTTGGCAACCATCGGCCGCGATCTCGCGAAGCTCGAGAAAATCGAAACGCCCTTCCCGCGTATCACCTACGACGAAGCCGTCAGCAAGCTGCAGGAAGGGCACTCGCAGGGCGCGCTCGAAAATAAGTTCGAGTGGGGAGGGGACCTCGGGTCGCCCGACGAAACCTATCTTTCATCGCTCTACGACCGGCCGGTCATGGTCCATCGTTATCCGGCGAGCGTGAAGGCGTTTTACATGGAGCCCGATCCCCAGCGTCCCGAACTTGCTCTCTGCGTCGACGTCCTCGCGCCCGAAGGCTACGGCGAAATCATCGGCGGATCGCAGCGCACGGCTTCGCACGATCTCCTCGTGCGGCGCATCAAGGAACACAACCTCCCCGAAGAAGCATTCAAGTGGTATCTTGATCTCCGCAAGTACGGCAGCGTCCCGCACTCCGGCTTTGGCATGGGCATCGAGCGCGCCGTAGCCTGGATCTGCGGCTTGGAGCACGTGCGCGAAACCATCCCTTTCCCGCGCATGCTGCATCGGCTATACCCGTAGTTCAGTTGTCAGTTCTCAGTTCTCAGTAAACGATCCATACTGCGAACTGGTCTAACTGACAACTGACGACTGAGAACTCACTATGGCTCATCGCAGCGCAACGTTTTCCACCATCACTCCGCGCCAGATCCGCGTGATCGGCGTTCCTCTTGACCTTGGGCAATCCCGCCGAGGCGTGGACATGGGGCCTTCTGCCGTCCGCGTCGCCGGACTCGACGCCCGCCTTGAGGCCATCGGGCACATCGTAGAAGACGCCGGCAACATCGCTGTCGCCATCCCCGAGCAGAAAAAAGAAGGCGCCGCCCATGCCAAATACCTCAAGGAAATCACCGCCACCTGTACCAAGAGCGCCGACCTGGTGTTGAAGACGCTCGAAGCCGGCAAAATTCCTCTGGTCCTTGGCGGAGATCACTCCGTCGCGGTAGGTGCAGTGTCGGGTGTGGCTGAGTTCTACCGCCGCAAGAACCAGAAAATCGGACTGCTCTGGATTGACGCCCACACCGACATGAATACGCCCGACTCTTCCCCCAGCGGCAACGTGCACGGCATGCCGCTCGCCGCACTCATGGGCCTTCCACCCTTCGAACTTGGCAAGATCTACGACTTTTCCCCCAAGGTACAGCCGGAAAATTGTGTACTTGTTGGCATTCGCGACGTGGACAACTTTGAAAAGGAGCATATCCGCCAATCCGGAGTCGAAGTCTTCACCATGCGCGACATTGACGAACGGGGCATGCGTGCCGTGATGGAAGAAGCGCTGCGCATGGCCGGACGCGGCACCGCCGGCTATCACGTCTCGCTCGACATGGACTGGATCGATCCGGAAGACGCGCCCGGCGTCGGTACTCCGGTCTGGGGCGGCGCCACGTATCGGGAGGCGCACCTCGCCATGGAAATCATCGCGGACCATGGACGCATGCTGAGCTTCGAAATGGTGGAAGTAAACCCCGTCATCGACGAGCGCAATCAGACGGCCGAGTTGGCCGTCGAGCTGGCACTCTCGGCGTTTGGGAAGAAGATTCTGTAAGAGATCCAAGACTTCCAGGAAGGCGATCTCTAAACCACCTCTGCCCACGCTGACTAATCCCTGTGTTACTCTGCATCCTCTGTGGTTAGAGCACTGTCGGAACCAAAGCTGGGATTGACGAGAGACACGCCGAGAGCCAGACTGAAAGGGTATGGCCAAACTTCGGGTTGGCATCCTCTTTGGCGGACGCAGCGGTGAGCACGAAGTCTCGTTGCTCTCGGCGGCGTCCGTTCTGGATGCAATCGATAAAACAAAATACGAAGTGGTTCCCATCGGAATCACAAAAGAGGGCCGCTGGCTGATGGCAGAACACGCCGAACGGCTGCTGAGGGGCGACGCGGGCGGGGGCGCCCGCGCCACACAGACACATTTGCGGGCGGGCGATCCAGAAGCAACTCCGGGGGCGGCGGTGCTGGCTCGAGGCGAATCTGTGGTTGTTCCTCCGGAACCCGCGCATCGCGATGGCGGACTGTCGCCTTTTCAGACCGACGCGAATCTGCGGCGCGCCGCCGACCGCGCCATCAACGTCGATGTTATCTTCCCCGTGCTCCACGGCACCTTCGGAGAAGATGGAACGATTCAAGGTCTGCTGGAACTGGCCGACATCGCCTACGTCGGCGCTGGTGTGCTCGGCTCCTCGGCGGGTATGGACAAAGACATCATGAAGTCTTTGTTCCGCGCGGCGGGTTTGCCCATCGTAAAACATGTGACTGTGTTGCGCAGCCAATTCGAGGGCCAGCCAAAGAGAGTGCAGAAGCTGGTTGAGAGCGAGCTTAAGTATCCGGTGTTCGTGAAGCCGGCGAACCTCGGGTCATCGGTGGGAATCTCGAAGGCGCACGATGCGACGGAGCTCGGACCGGCCATCGCAGAAGCGGCCAAGTTCGATCGCAAGATCGTGATTGAGGAAGGTGTTGGCGGAAAGAAGCACAAGGCACGAGAGCTGGAATGCGCGGTGCTCGGCAACGACGATCCGAAAGCGTCGGTTGCCGGAGAGATCGTTCCCTGCAAGGAGTTCTACGACTACGACGCGAAGTACTTGGCGGAAGGCTCCGAACTGGTGATCCCGGCAAAGATCACGAAAGCAGAAATGAAAACCGTGCAAACGTTAGCGGTCGCGGCGTTTCAAGCGGTCGATTGCACCGGCCTGGCGCGCGTCGATTTTCTCATGGACCCCAAATCCCGCAGGATTTTCGTCAACGAAATCAATACCATGCCCGGCTTCACCGCGATCAGCATGTATCCGAAGCTGTGGGCGGCAACGGGAGTGCCGTATCCCGAGTTGATTGACCGGCTGATCCAGTTGGGGATCGAGCGGCACGAAGACAAGAAGCGGAACCAGTACAGCCGGTAGATTCTCACCGCCGAGACGCGCGGGGACGTGTTACTGAAGTCATCGAGGGTATTTCGGGAAATACAGCCCTGTGTGACGGATGTATGAATTCTTGGGCGCCCGCCCGAATCGGCCTCTTTCGCGTTTGACACTGTTCCAAAGCGGTTGCTATAGTCAAAGGGTCCTTGTTGGACGTGATTTCGAACCAGCTGGAATTGTCCTAGGTCGTCCGCCAGGGCGGCCTCAACGCAACCTGAAGACCACGCCAGCAGTCCGCTACGCCACGTCCCGCATGTCGCGCATGAACGCGCGTCGACATAAGAGGCTATGAACTTGTTCGACGACAGCACCGCACGTAATCTTGAATCCAGTCTTGAAACCATGACATCTGCCCACGACACTCACACTGGCGGCTCGGCCGTAGTAGACGCTCCCGAGCAGGCACAACCCTCTCCCGCGGAGCCACTGGCTTCCGCCCCTGCCGCTCCTGAAAAGGATGCTCCTCAAAACGACACTTCTCCAACGCCCGTTCACGAAAATGCGGTAGCCGGCAGCGACGACTTCGCCGCCGCGCTCCAGAGCTTCGAGACCGAAACCGAGGAATCGGTTGGCGACGACCACGTAATCAAAGGCACCGTCGTAAAACTGACGGCGACCCACGTCGTCGTCGATATCGGGGCGAAATCCGAAGGCATGGTGCCGATCACGGAGATTCTCGACCACGAGGGCAAGCCAAAGTTCCAGCCTGGCGCCGAGATCGACGTGATGCGGGACAAGGGTGAAACCGAAGAGGGCTACATTAACCTCTCGCACCTGAAGGCGCAACGGCTGCGGTCGTGGGATGAGATTGAGCGCGCTTACAACGAAAAGAAGCCGATTAAAGGCGTCGTCGTGGAACGCATCAAGGGCGGCCTGACCATCGACATTCACGGAGCGCATGCCTTTCTGCCAGGCTCCCAGGTGGACCTGCGTCCGATCCGGAATCTGGATGGCATGAAGGGCCAGACGATGGAAGTCGCCATCATCAAGCTCAACAAGAAGCGCGGCAATATCGTGGTCTCGCGCAAGCAGCTTCTGGAAGAAGAGCAGAACGAGAAGCGCGGCAAGACCCTGGAACACCTGCAAGAAGGCAGTGTCCTGACTGGCATCGTCAAGAACCTGACCGAGTACGGTGCCTTTGTGGATATGGGCGGAATCGACGGCCTACTGCACATCACCGACATGTCGTGGGGACGCCTGACTCATCCGCGCGATCTGGTCAACGTCGGCGATCAGATTCAGGTGAAGGTACTGAAGTACGACAAGGAGAAGCAGCGCGTCTCGCTCGGCTTCAAACAACTCACGCCTGATCCGTGGCTCGATGCGGAGCATCGCTATCCGGTGGGTGCGCACGTCCACGGACGCGTGATCAGCGTCACCGATTACGGCGCATTTGTAGAACTCGAGCAGGGCATTGAAGGCTTGGTCCACGTGAGCGAAATGACCTGGTCGAAACGGATGAAGCATCCCTCGAAGCTGGTCAACGTGCACGACGAAGTGGACTGTGTGGTCCTGAGCGTGAATCCGACCGAACGCCGGATTTCCCTCGGCATGCGGCAACTCGCGTCCAACCCCTGGGATACGCTGCACGACAAGTATCCCGTAGGAGCGACCGTTGAGGGCCGGGTGCGTAATCTGACCGAGTTTGGCGCTTTTATTGAAATCGAGGACGGTATCGACGGCCTGGTGCATGTCAGCAACCTGAGTTGGACCACGCGCGTCAAGCATCCTTCCGAGGTGTTGAAGAAGGGCGACAAGGTCAAGGCCGTCATCCTGGCCATTGAACCGGACAAGCGGCGCCTGTCGCT
>Ga0209415_10012905_pt1 | contig 13865 bp, 15 predicted proteins | sample PeaSoiSIISIP2007_FD_187696 | JGI IMG/M metagenome (GOLD analysis project Ga0209415, IMG submission 187696) | Peat soil microbial communities from Weissenstadt, Germany - SII-SIP-2007 (SPAdes) (version 2) | ecosystem: Environmental > Terrestrial > Soil > Wetlands > Peat | place: Germany... | reverse complement strand
GAGCGCCTCGCCGCGCGCCAGCGTCCGCTGCAGCGCCTTGAACACGTGCTTGGGCAGTCGCTGGCGCTGCACCGCCACGCTGAACACGTTCGAGGCGAACACCTGGTTGCCGGGGAGGGTCAGATCGGGTGAGCCGAGCGCGCTTCCGTTGGCGCTCCACTGCGCTGCGGTGACGTTGTGCTGGCGGGTCCTGGGCATGGGCGGTTTCGATTCCTCCTGGGCGTGGGCCTTATGGGGGCCTTGTGGGTTTGAGGCGCGTGGGGCCGAGTCGCATCGTAGACCTCTTCGGCCTCGGTTGGCAGCGCTCGGCTGGCGAAACCTGCGCTTCGATCTTTCGACAGGCGGCCAAATGGCGGCGCCGCGCGCGGGTTCGGTCCGCGCAGGCCCGAGGCGTCGCGCGCCTCCGGGTGGGCGCCTGCGCGTCAAGCGGCCTACGGCACGTACGGATACGGCCCCGGGAGCACACGGCCCGTTTCCGGGTTCACGTGCCGCGCCGGGGGCGCCGGGGCGATGTTCACGACGAAGTGCCCCACCGGCAGCCCGCCCCCCGGCCGCAGCCGTGCGCGGGCCTTGCCGTTCAGCCCCGCCGCCACCACGTAGCTCACGCGGTGCAGCCCGGGCTTGACCGGGGTCACGCGCCACACGAACGTCCTGGTGGCGCCGGGCGCCAGCGGCCCCAGCGCCCAGGTGTTGAGGAAGGCCGTCTGCCCGCCGCCGGCGGGGTCCACCGTTTCCGTCTGCACGAGCCGCTTGGGGACGGTGCCGGGGCCGCCGTCGACGATCCACACCGGCCGCTGGCGCGCCGCCAGTTCGGGCAGCGTGCTCGTGCTCGGGTAGGAGAAGGAGTCGATCGTGACCGCCACGTTGGGCACCGTACGCAGGCCCGGGTTGCGCACCCTGATCGCCATCGTCGAGGGCCGTGCGATCGACTGGCGCGCGGAAAAGCTGGCGTGCAGGACCTGCACCGGGTACGTCGCCTTGGCTTCGTTTGCGTCCTGGCGCGTCCCGCCGCAGCCGCTCGCCAGCAGCCCGGCGACAGAGAGGGCGCCGAGCAGGACCGCCGGCTTTACAGGCCTCCCCCTCACAGCGTCGCCACGATACCAATGTGGGTGGCGTCCTGTCGAGCCAAGGTGCTAGTGTGCCAGCACACAGAGACGGAGCCGGAGGCGGTGGCGCGACGCCAGCGCATCGCGTAGAGTTCTGGCCAAGGCCTCAGGCAGTTCGCGTAGTCACCCGAGGAGGGGTAGCTGAAGATGGTGCGCAGCGCAGCAGAGCGGGCGTTTCTCCCGACGAGGAACGTGCTCGAGGAAATTGGGGACATGGTGATCCTGACGGGCCGGACGATCATGTCCGCGCTGCGCCCGCCCTACCCCTATGGCGAGGAGCTCGTCTCGCAGTTCCTCTTCACGCTGCGGCTGTGCTGGTTTCCGCTGATGCTCTCGACCTTCGTGTTCGGCTACGAGGCGCCGGGCCTGCAGGCGGCCAACTTCCTCTCGCTGTTCGGCTCGCTGGACCGCCTCGGCGGCTTCTTCGTGCTGGCCTCCGTGCGCGAAGCCGGCCCGCTGATCGACGCGGTCATCCTCGTCGGCGTGGCCGGCACCGCGATCACCGCGGACCTCGGCGCGCGCAAGATCCGCGAGGAGCTCGATGCGCTGCAGGTGCTGGGCGTGGACCCCGTCAAGAACCTCGTCGTGCCGCGCTTCCTCGCGCTGATGCTGGCGACGGGGCTGTTCGACATCTACGCGGTGCTGTTCGGCATCTTCGGCGGCGTGCTCGCGGCGATCGTCTACGGCCAGCCGCTCGGGCCCTTCTGGGCGACGTTCTTCACGAACGCCTCCACCACCGACCTGTGGGGCTCGGTCCTGAAGACCACCATCTACGGCGCGATCATCGCGATCGTCTGCTGCTACAAGGGCATGAGCGCCTCCGGCGGCGCCGAGGGCGTCGGCCGCGCCGTCAACCAGGCCGTCGTCGTGGCGCTGCTGTCGGTGTCGGCCTTCGGCTACGTGTTCGCGCAGACGCTGCTCGCCACCCACCCGCAGATCCTGATACCGAAGTGATGGGCGCGCCGTGAACGAACTGCTGCTGATGCCGCGCGAATGGCTCGCCGCCACCGGTGAGCTGAGCCGCTTCGTCGCGCACGTGGTGCGCGACGTGTGGGGGCTGCGCGTGCTGCGCTTCTTCGGCGAGGGCCTGCGCCAGGCGGGCATCCTGATCATCGGCTCCACGCTCGTGATCTGGGGGCTGGTGTTCATCATCGGGCTGACCTGCGGCATCTCCGGCGCGTACCTGCTGAAGGGGATCGGCGCGCCCGCCTACTCCGGTGTGTTCACCGCGTGGTGCGACCTGCGCGAGCTGGTGCCGCTGGTGTTCGGCTACATGATGGCCGCCAAGGTCGGCACCGGGATCGTCGCCGAGCTCGGCGCGATGCGCATCTCCGATGAGATCGACGCGCTCGAGGTGATGGGCGTGGACTCGATGACCTTCCTCTGCGCCACGCGCCTGCTCGCGGCGTGGCTGGTGCTGCCGTTCATGTACATGGCGGCGATCGGCGCCGGCTTCCTGGCCTCCTACATCGCGGTGGTGCAGCAGGTGGGAGCCGTGTCCTCGGGCGGCTACTTCCTGATCTTCTGGCAGTTCCAGAACCCGCCGGACTTCTTGTTCAGCCTCATCAAGGCGATGTTCATGGCCACCGCGATCGTGCTCGTGGGCTGCTACTACGGCTACAACGCCTCCGGCGGGCCGGTCGGAGTGGGTACGGCGACGGCCAAGTCGATGGTGCTGAACCTGGTGCTCGTGCACCTGATCGCGGCGCTCGGCACGCAGGTCTTCTGGGGCGCCAACCCGCGAGCCCCGATCGGGGGTTAGCCATGGCCGTGGACGAGCGCGGAGGGCAGGGCGGTCCCGGCGGTCCTGGCGGGGGAGGCGCCACTGAGCGCCGGCAGGGGGAGGAGGGCGGCGTGGGACCCGCTGGGCAGGTCGAGGGCGGCGTCTCCGCACAGGAGCGCGACGCCGAGGCGGAGGAATTCCGCTACCACACCGGCGAGGGGCGCCCCAGCGAGGAGCCCGACGCGATCGAGTTCGTCGACGTGCACAAGTCCTTCGGGCGCAACCGCGTGCTGCGCGGGCTGAACATGGGCCTGCCCGAGAACCAGATCTCGATGATCATCGGCCCCTCCGGCACGGGCAAGTCGGTGTGCATCAAGCACATGGTCGGGCTGCTGTACCCCGACGAGGGCGACGTGATCGTGCACGGCAAGTCCGTTCCCAGCCTCCCCGACGAGGAGCTGTTCGAGCTGCGCAAGCAGTTCGGCGTGCTCTTTCAGGACGGCGCGCTGTTCGGCTCGATGAACCTGTATGACAACGTGGCCTTCCCGCTGCGCCACCACACCGAGAAGGGCGAGGACGAGATCGCCGAGGTCGTCCACCGCCGCCTGCGCGAGGTCGGCCTGACGGACGCCAGCGAAAAGATGCCCAACGAGCTCTCCGGCGGCATGCGCAAGCGCGCCGGCTTCGCGCGCGCGCTCGTGCTGGAACCGCAGATCGTGCTGTTCGACGAGCCCGACTCGGGCCTCGACCCCGTGCGCACCGCGCTGCTGTGCGAGCTGATCAAGGAAGTGCACGCCGAGCATGGCGGCTGCTACGTGGTCATCACGCACGACATCATGAGCGCGCGGCGCGTGGCCAACCACCTGGCGGTGCTGTGGAAGGGGCGCATCGTCCAGTCCGGCCCGGCGCAGGAGCTGTTCGAGTCCGACAATCCCTTCGTACGGCAGTTTCTATCGGGCGAATCAGCCGGGCCGCTCGGGATGGAGTGACCGGCCGGCTGCTATCGGCGATGGCCGCGGGCGCCGCCCGCCGGCCGCTGCTGGTCGTGAGCCTCGCGCTGGCGCTCGGGCTGGGCGGGGCGGCGCTCGCGCTGAGCCTGCGCCCGAGCGCCGAAGCGGATACCTTCGTCGGACGCGGCAGCGCCGACTACCGCGCGACGCAGCGCTTCTACGGCGCCTTCGGCGAAGAGCCCGTGGACGTGGTGGTGCACGGCAGCCTGCAGCAGCTGGTGCTGAGCTCGGACATCGAGCGGCTGGCCGGGCTGGAGGGGTGCCTGTCGGGCAACGTGCCGCCCGCGGGGCTCGCGCAGGAGGGGGGCACGAGCGGGCCGTGCGGGCAGCTCGAGCAGGCGCACACCGTCAAGGTCGTGCTGGGGCCGGGGACGTTCATCGCCGAGGCGGCCAGCCAGATCGCCGCGCAGCTCTCCAGCCAGAGCAGGCAGGCCCAGGCGCAGGCGGCGCAGGCCGAAAGCGTGGTGCGCGCAGCGGCGCTCGCCAGGGGCCACAGCGCCGCGGAAGCCACGGCGCTCGGCAGGCAGGCCTCGAAGATCACGCTCACGCGCTACGCGCAGGAAGTGCTGACGCTGGGGCTGCGCTACGGGCTGAACGCGGTGCCGAGCATCAGCGACCCGAACTTCGTCTCGACGCTCGTGTTCGACAGCTCGGGCAAGCCAGGCACGCCCAAGCAGCGCTTCGCCTACCTGTTCCCCAGTCGCGAAACGGCTCTCATCTCGGTGCGCATGCGCGCCGGGCTGAGCCAGGCCCAGCGCACCCACACGATCGCGCTGATCCGCCAGGCGGTGGCGATGGGGCAGTGGCGCCTCGCGCACGGCGAGACCTACCTCGTGACCGGAGAGCCGGCGATCGTCGCCGACCTGACGGGCTCGATCTCGCACACGCTGCTGCTCCTGCTGGTGGCGGTCGCGCTGGTGATGGCGCTCACGCTCAGCCTCGTCTTCAGCGGGCGTCCACGCCTGTTGCCGCTCGCGCTCGCTGGGCTGGCCTGCGCGCTGACCTTCGGCGCGCTCGCGCTCGTGGGCGGGGCGCTGTCTATCGCGCAGGTCGCCGTCCTGCCCGTGCTCGTGGGCCTGGCGGTGGACTACGCGATCCAGTTCCAGTCGCGCGTGGCGGAGGAGGAAATTATTAATAGAGGGGGAGCCGCTGGTGGCATGCCGGGCGCAGTGCGCAGGGCGACCGCCGCGGGTGCGCCGACGATCGCCCTGGCCTGTGTGGCGAGCGCGGCGGGGGTGCTCGTGCTGGAGCTCTCGCCGGTGCCGATGGTGCGCGGGTTCGGCCTGCTGCTCGCGGTGGGCCTGGGGCTGGCGTTCCTCTGCGCGCTGGTGGTGGGGTCGGCCGCGATGGTGCTGGCCGGCTCCAGGGGCGAACGTCAGCCAGGGGCAGCTGGGGCGCATGCGCCGGGCGTCGTGGGAGAGCACGGGGTGGCCGAGGAGCTGGCCGAGGCGGGCGGCGCGCCGATGAGTCCGGGCGGCTCGCTCGCGGCGGGTCTCGCGAGCGCGTGGCACGGCGCGCGCGAGCTGCTGCGCGACAATCCGCTCACGCGCCTGGTGGAGCACGCCGCGCTGGTGGTCGCGGTGCGCCGCCCCGGCCGTGTGCTGGCCGTCGGTCTCGCGCTGGCGGCGCTGGGGTGGGGCCTCGACACGCAGACCCGCGTGGAGAGCGACATCACCAAGCTGGTGCCCCAGAACATGGCCTCGCTGCGCAACCTCAACTCGCTGGAGCAGGCGTCGGGGGTGGGTGGCGAAATCGACATGCTGGTCAGCTCGAAGAACCTGACGAAGCCGGCGACGATCGAATGGATGAGCTCGTATGAGGCGGCGGTGCTCGAGCGCTTCGGCTACACCGCGACCCGTGGCTGCGGCCAGGCGCAGCTGTGCCCCGCCTTCTCGCTGCCGGATCTGTTCGGCGGCGCGGCGGGCGCCGGCGGCGCGAGCGGTTCGGGCGCGAGCTCCCCGAAGCTGACCCAGGCGCAGGTGAACGCGCTGCTGGGCGTGATCCCGCGCTACTTCTCCCAGGAGGTGATCGCTCCCGGCAACCGGGTGGCGACGCTCGCGTTCGGCATCCGCCTGATGGGGCTCGCCCAGCAGCAGCGCGTGATCGAAGGGATGCGCTCCGCGCTGCACCCGCCCGCCGGGGTGAGCGTGCAGCTGGTGGGGCTGCCGGTGCTCGCCGCCCAGGCCGACGCCCAGGTGGCGTCCGTCTGGCGGCGGATGCTCACGCTGCTGGTGGGCCTCGCCGCGGTCGCGCTCGTGCTGCTGGCGGCGTTCGGAGGGGACGGCCGCCGGGCGCTCGCGCCGCTGCTGCCCGTGGCGCTGGCCACGGGGTGGTCGGCGCTGATCGTGTTCCTGTTGCGCGTGCCGTTGAACCCGATGTCGGCCACGCTCGGCGCGCTCGTGCTCGCCGTCTCGACCGAGTTCAGCGTGCTGCTCGCAGAGCGCCACCGCCAGGAGCGGATCGCGGGCGCCTCGATCCTCGACGCGCTGCGCAACTCCTACCGCCGCACGGGCGCCGCGGTCGCGGCCTCCGGCGTGACGGCGATCGCCGGCTTCGGGGTGCTGGCGCTCTCAGACATCCAGATGCTGCGCGACTTCGGCGTCGTGACGCTGATCGACCTGAGCGTCTCGCTGGTGGGGGTGCTGGTGGCGCTGCCCGCCGCGCTGCTGGTGGTGGAGCGGGGCGCGCTGCGAAGCCGCTCCCGCCGGCGCCTGGGCGCTCTGCTTGCCCGCCATGACCCGGCCTGAGCAGAAGGGGCCTGCGCAGGGGGGGCCTGAGCAGAAGGTGCCTGAACAGGGGGGGCCTGAGCAGAAGGGGCCTGCGCAGAGGGGGAGCGCCGACGCGGTCCCGGGACTCTCGCCCGCCGAGACCAGCAGGCGCTATGGGCGCTACGTGGTCCTGATTGGGCTCGTGCTGGTTGCCTTCGCGGTGGCCGACACGCTGCTCACGCCCCCGCGCGGGGCCGACGGGATCGTGCCCGGCGAACGTGTACCGCCGTTCGCGGTGCCGCTCGCCGCGGGGACGCTCACGGGTGCGGCCGACATCGCCACGCACGCCCACGAAGGCGCGGCCCATGCGGCGTGCACGGAGCGCGGTGCGCAGATCCTCAACGTGTGCGAACTCTACGAGGGTGGGCCGCTGGTGCTGGCGTTGTTCGTCGACGGTGGCTCCTGCCCGGCGGTGCTCGATGAGATGCAGGCGCTTGCGCCCTCGTATCCCAGTGTGCGTTTCGCAGCGGTGTCGATCAAGGGCGAGCGCTCGGCGCTGCGGCGCTTGATCGCCACCCATGGCCTGCGTTTTCCCGTGGGCATCGACGAAGAAGGGGTGTTGACAGTCCTCTACAAGGTGTCAAGCTGCCCCCAGGTGAACTTCGTGTACCCGGGCGGTGTGGTGCAGAGCAGGGCGCTGCTGGCGACGCCGTCGCCCGCGGCGCTGCGCGCGCGCGTTCAGGCGCTCGTGGCCGGCGCCCGCGCGCGCGGGTGGCGAGGCTCGCTGTGACCGTCGGCTGGTGCGCGCCGGAGGTGCGCGAGGCGTTCCCCGACCTGCACCTTGTGGTGGCCGAGACCCACCTGGAGCAGGCCGGCGTGCTCACCGGCGGCTCGCCGGCCGGCGTCAAGGAACGGCTGGGGGCGCTGTCGGACCGCTGGTCTGGCGCGCAGGCGGTGATGGTGCGCCGCCAGGCGGTGCCGGCCGCCTACCGCGTGTTCTTCCGCCACATCGGCCTCGACCCCGACGTGCAGCGCACGCCGCTGGAGGGGGCGGTGCTGGAACGGATGTTCGACGGCGGCTTCCTCTCGCGCGGGCTGCTCGCCGACGTGCTGCTGCTGGCGCTGGTCGACACGGGGGTGCCGGTGTGGGCGCTCGACGGCGACACGCTCGACGGCCCGCTGGGGGTGCGCCTCAGCCTTCCCGGCGAGCGGCTGGGGCGCGCGTCGCAGGCGCACCCATCCGGGCATACCCCCAAGGGCACAGGCAGGCGTGAGCTGCAGGCCGGACAGCTCGTCGTGGCCGACGCCTCGGCGGCGCTGGGGCTGCTGTTCGGCGAGCTGGCGGGCGAGCACGGCGTGCACGCGCGGACGCGGCGGGTGGCCCTGTTCGCGCTGCAGGTCCCGGGCGTTCCCGAGCTGCAGGTCGAGGAGTCGCTGTGGAGCTGCCAGAGCACGCTCGAATGGGCGGCGCGGGAGCGGTAGCGGAGTACCTGCGAATGGGCGGCGCAGGAGCGGTAGAATCTGTCGTTCCACGGCAGCGTGAGGAGGGGTCGTGAGCATGAACGTAGCCGAGCAGGTGGTGGACGCAGCCGAGCAGCTGAGGACCGATCGAGCGGCCGGTGAGCGCGCGGCCAGGGAGTCGCTGCGCGCGCAGGTGCGAAAGCTCGAGCGCGAGCTGTCGGGGATCGTGGCGGACAGCTTCCCGCACATCCCCGCCCACGGCGGGCCGGGCGGGGGTCTCACGGGCCGCGCGAGCCCGGCGGGACCGCACCTGCTGACGCTGGGCGAGCTCGAGCTCCTGCGCGACGGACTGGCGCGGCGCGTGCACGAGGTCCAGCAGCTGGCCGCCGCGCGCGCCGAGCGCGAGCGCCGCGCGCGGGCGCTGCTGGAGCGGATGCGCCTGGAACCGGGGCGCTACAGGTTCACGCGCCTGCCGGTGGCCGCCCTGGGCGAAGGCGGCTGCGGGGTGTGGGAGGTCCGCCCCCGCCTCGGCCTGATCGGGATGCTCAGCGGCTGGTGGCAGCTGAAGCTGTCCTCGGGCTGCCCCTAGGGACAGGGGCCACGCCGTACGGCGTGGCCCCGGGTGGGTGGGACTTAATCTGTTGGGACTTGATCAGCCAGGGGTCACGCCGTAGGCGTGGGGTGGGTGGGACTTAATCTGTTGGGGCTTTGAGTCGGTGAAGGACTTGCGCTGAGCCGCGGGCCGCTCCCGGGTGAGCATCGCCGCGAGCGTGCGCCGTTGACGGTCGGTCATCGTGCCGACGGTCTTGGTCTCGGACATCGGGATCTGCGCGAGGAACTTGCGGCAGCGGCTCTCGCCCCAGCGGCGCTGGCTGGTGAGCAGGTCGGCGACCGCCATGCTCTGCGCCTCCCAGGGGCACTGCAGGATCACCTCGGCGACGCTGGTTTCCCCCGTGGCCACGCGGCGCTTGAGATCCGCGCGGGCCAGGCGCACCTTGTTGGCGCGCTCCAGCGCGCGCAGATATTGGGGCCCACCCGCCCCACCTGCAGGGCCGGCAGGGGCAATCGTCGCTGTCGCGTTCATGTGTGCTCACTCCCCGTCGCTCCGGAGGCTTCTCCGAGGCGACATCCGTGCTTGATTTTTACGAGTAGCGCCGCTGCGACGACCGCCAGAGGCCGTGCCCACCGATTGGTCCCCGCGCCACCCCGGCACCCCTTTTGCCGATGGTGTTGCGTGGACCTCGAGGATCTGTGGAGCGCTCCTCCAAGCTACGCCAGCGGGGGGTCCCCGGTCAACGCCCCGCGCACGGATCGTGCGCTAAAAGCGACCTTTTTCTTTTCCAGGTTCGCTTGTGAAGAACTGGACAAGGACTGGGCAAGTTTCAAAGTGCGCCCGGTCCGGGCAGTGGCCCGTGCTCGCTCTCGAAGTCGCGCTTGACGGCGGCGAAGACCTCCAGCGCGCGCTCCAGCACGGCCTCGTCGTGGGTGGCCATCACGCTCGTGCGCAGCAGCGCGCCGCCCGGGGGCACGGCGGGGTGCAGGGCGGTGTTGACGAACACGCCGCCGTCATACAGAGCCTTCCACAGCAGCGCGGCCCTCCAGTCGTCGCCGACGAGCACGGGCACGATCGGCGTGACGATCGAGTCCCCGTCGGGCAGCGCCTGCGGTGAGACCACCGCGAAGCCCAGCTCGTGCAGCCCGTCGCGCAGTCGCTGCGCGTTGGCCAGCACCCGCTCCAGCAGCGGCGGCCCCTCCGGCGAGCGTACGATGCGCAGCGCCGCGAGCGCCGCGCCGAGCGCCGCCGGGACGGCGGAGGCCGTGAACAGGAAGGCGCGCGAGTACAGGCGCAGGTACTCCACCACCTCGTGGTCCCCGGCGATGAACCCTCCGCAGGAGGCGAGCGACTTCGAGAAGGTGCCCATGCGCAAGTCCACGCGCTCCTCGACGCCCAGCAGCTCCGCGGAGCCCGCCCCGCGCGCGCCGAGCACCCCGGCGCCGTGCGCCTCGTCCACCATCAACCGCGCGCCGTAGCGCTCGCACAGCGCGCAGATCTCGCGCAGCGGAGCGATGTCGCCCTCCATCGAGAACACCCCGTCGACGACCACGAGCACGCCGCCGCCGTCCTCGCCGGCGCGCTGCAGCATCTTCTCGAGCTTGTCCAGGCGGTTGTGGCGGAAGGGGCGCAGCTTCGCGCGCGAGAGGATGCAGCCGTCGAGGATCGAGGCGTGGTCGCCGGCGTCGGCGATCACCGTGTCGCCCGGCCCGAGCAGCGTGCCGAGCGTGCCGAGGTTGGCCTGGTGGCCGGTGGTGAACACGATCGCCTCCTCGGTGTTCATCCACTGGGCGATCTCCTCCTCCAGTTCCAGGTGCAGCGGGATCGTGCCGTTCAAGAGGCGCGAGCCGGTCAGGCCGGTGCCGTAGCGGTGCAGGGCGTCCTGCGCGCCCTGCAGCACCCGCTCGTCGCCGGTCAGGCCGAGGTAGTTGTTGGAGCCGAGCATGATCCGCTGCGCGCCCTCCATCTCCACGACGGGCATCGCCGGCGAGGTGAGCACGTGGAAGTAGGGCAGCACGTCCGCCGCGCGCGCGGCGTCCAGCAGCTCCGAGCGTTCGTGGTGGCGGACCTTGGCGAAGACGTCTGGGGTGGTGTGCATGTATGGTGCCCGCGCAGTGGCTGTCGAGGTAAGAGAAGCGTCCGGCTGGAGGGACATGCGGGAGTTCGTCAACCTCCCCTTCCGCCTGCACTCTAACCACCCGCTGTGGGTGCCCCCGCTGAAGATCGAGCGCCACATGTTCCTGAGCAGGCGCATGAACGCGTTCTTCAGCCACGGCGAGGGCGCCTACTTCCTTGCCCGGCGCGACGGGCGCGTGGTGGGGCGCATCAGCGCGCAGGTCAACCACGCATTCAACAAGCAGCAGCGCAAGCGCTGGGGCTGGTTCGGCTTCCTGGAGCTGGAGGACGATCAGGAGGCGGCCGACGCGCTGCTCGACGCCGCCGCGGCGTGGACGGCGGCGCGCGATTGCGAGCGCATGGTGGGCCCCGCCGACTTCGCCATGAACGACGAGTCGGGCGTGTTGATCGAGGGCTTCGAGCTGCGCCCGATGATCCGCCAGCCGTGGCACCCCCCCTACTACAGGCGCCTGATTGAGGGCGCAGGGATCGGCATGACCAAGGCGATGGACCTGCTGATGTGGAACCTGGAGGTCACCGAACGCGAGAAGGTGCTCCCGGTGATCTGGGAGCTGGCGGACAAGGTCCAGTCAGAGCACCACATCCGCGTGCGCCCGATGCGCCGCCGCCAGCTGCGCAAGGACATGGACTCCTTCGCCGAGGTCTACAACTCCGCGTGGTCTGAGAACTGGGACTTCGTGCCCTACTCCAAGAAGGACCTCGACGCCCTCGCCCAGGAGATGCAGCTCGTCTTCGACAAGCACTGGTGCATGATCGCCGAACGCGAAGACACCGGAGAGGTGGTCGGCATGGCGATGACCTTCCCCGACATCAACCAGGTTCTCGCCAAGATGAAGGGGCGCCTCTTGCCCTTCGGCTGGTGGTACTTCCTGCGCAAGGGCTCGATCATCGATCGCGTGCGCGTCGGCTGGCTCGGCGTCAAGCCCGAGTACCAGCACACCGGCGTGGCCGCCAAGCTCTACCAGGTTCACTACGACGCCGCCGAAGCGCGCCCCCAGAAGGGCGGGGAGATGGGCTGGATCCTGGAGACCAACACCCCGATGAACCGCGGCATGGAAGCGATGGGGGGGACCGTCGTGAAGAAGTACCGGGTTTATGAGCGGCTGCTGAGCGACGCGGCGAGCGCGACGGACACCCCGGGCGGGGCCTCGGCCGCCGAGACGCCGCCGGTGGAGGAGTCCCCGCAGGCAGAGGCATCCTCGTCGGCCGAGGGTAGCGCCCGCCCTGGCGGGTAGCGGTCTGACGCGCTCTTTACACTGAAGTCAGTGAGCGAGCCGCACGAGCCCGAGCCGATCGTCGAGGAAGTCGACGCGCTGCTCGTCGAATCCGAGGAGCGGGTGCTCGTCGCGCCCGTCTCCCAACTGCCGGCGCCCACGCGCGGGATGGTCCCCGCGGTGCAGGCCGCCGCCGTCGCCGCCGGGGGCTTCGTCGCCGGCGCCGCCGTCGTGGGCCTCGTCAGCCGACGCCACAACCGCGCCGCGCTGGCTGCGGGCTCCTCTCCCCGCCGTCGCCTGCTCAGACGCTCCTCCCAGGACCGGGTGCAGGCGCTGCAGATCGTCTCCACCCGCTCGCTGCTGGTGGACATCCACCTGCTGGGCGGCGGCGAGCAGGGTTGAGCGCCGCGGCGCTGGCAGCCACGCATCGCCGCGTTCCGCGTGGGGAAGCGTCAGACGCCGGGATCGAGCTGCGCGAGGAGGTCCGGCCGCTGTGGCCGTTCCGCCTGCCGCTGCAGGGCGGCGCCGACGGGGTGCTGCGCCACCGCGACGGCGTGCTCCATCGGCTCCTGCACCACGAGGGCGAGCCCGTCGTCGTGCGGGTCGCGCAGGCATCGCCCGAGACAGTCCTGTTCGGAGCTCGCGCGGCGACGCGTGCCGTCGCCCGCCACGGCATCGTGCGCATGCGCTTCGCGCTGGGCGTCGACGACGACCTGCGCCCCTTCCACGAGCGCTTCCGCGATGACCCCCTGATCGGCCACTCCGTTCGCCGCCGCAAGCACCTGCGCATCCGCCGCCGCCCCGAGCCCTTCGAGGCGCTCGCCTGGGCGATCTGCGAGCAGCTGATCGAGTTCGAGCGCGCCGCGGCGATCGAGCGCCGCATCGTCTGGCGCCTGGGGCCGCGCTGGGATAGCGACGGTGTCTCGCTGCGCGACGTGCCCAGCGCCGAGACGATGGCGGGCCTCTCGCCCGCCTACCTGCAGTCGCTTGACCTCGGCGGGTCCCGGGCTCGCACCCTCGTGCGCGCCGCGCGCGAAGTCGCCCGCCGGCGCATCGACCTGCACGCCCTCGACCACGAGCGCGCCTGGCAGCGCCTGCGCGCGATCCCCGGCATCGGGCCGTGGACGGTCGAGATTCTGGCGCTCTACGGCCAGGGGCGCCACGACCAGATCCCCGCCGGAGACCTCGGCTACCTCAAGCTCGTGGGGCGCCACCTCTCGGGCGGCGATCCCCACGCGCGGGCGGAGGAGCACCAGGTCAGAGAGTTCTTCGCGCCGTATGGCGAGTGGGCCGGCCTCGCCGCCAGCCACATGACGGGTCTCGTCTGAGGAGCTGCTTACGCGCTGTACGCAATACGGTACACTTCGCCCATGGCCAAGACGGTGCCCGTGCGGGAGTTTCGCGACAACCTTTCGCAAATGCTCAGCGATGTCGCCGACCGGCGCGATCATGTGGTCGTGACGCGCAACGGGCGCCCGGCCGCGGTGGTCGTGCCGATCGACGAGTATGAGGCGCTGGAGGAAACGGTTGAGATCCTTTCCGACAAGGATGCGATGGCGGCGATCGAGGCCGGCCGGGCCGAGGGCGAGCGGGGGGAAACGGTCCCGTTCGAGGATGTGCAGCAGGAGCTCGCTGAGCTTCGGGCTGCCAGACTCCGCGCCGCCAGTTGATTCGTGGCGCGGATCGTCCTCGTACGGGCCGCCCGGCTCGCGCTGCTCGATCTTGAGTGGCCGCTGATGGACGCCGTAGAAGACTCCATCGCTCTGCTTGGGCGGGAGCCCGACAGCGGCTACGATCTGCGCGGGCGGCTCGCTGGCCTGCAGGCCCTGCACGTCGGATCCTACCGGATCGTCTACGAACTCAAGGACGACGGCCGCACGGTCCGCGTGACTGCGATTCGCCATCGCTCCGTTGCCTACCGCAGCGACCCCCGCTGAGGCTCGTGCAACTCCAC
>Ga0209415_10012904_pt1 | contig 13865 bp, 15 predicted proteins | sample PeaSoiSIISIP2007_FD_187696 | JGI IMG/M metagenome (GOLD analysis project Ga0209415, IMG submission 187696) | Peat soil microbial communities from Weissenstadt, Germany - SII-SIP-2007 (SPAdes) (version 2) | ecosystem: Environmental > Terrestrial > Soil > Wetlands > Peat | place: Germany... | reverse complement strand
CCCTTCAATTATGCGTCCGCCGGTCCTGTAGCCCCGGTGGGGGAAATCCCGCCGGATAAGGAGCCGTGATGCGCCGTGTCGCCATTTGCTTAATCTGCTGGCTGGGCAGCATTGCCGCCCAGACCGGACCCTTTCGCGTGCAAACCAAAATCGTGCAGGTGCCCGTCAGTGTCACCGACAAGAACGGCCGGAATCTTGACGGCCTTGCGGCGAGCGATTTCGCTGTGTTGGACGACGGCGTAGAGCGGAAAATAACTCTGGATGACTTCGATACGGGGTTACCCCCGATTTCACTGGCGATTGTCGTTGAGACGTCCGGAATCTCGACGCCTGCTCTGGCGAAGATACGTCGAATCGGCAGCATGATCCAGCCCCTTGTGATCGGCGCGCAAGGCACGGCGGCCGTCGTGGTCTTCAATCGCGAAATTAAATGGCTTCAGGACTTCACGTCGGATGACGCAGAGATCCAGGATGCGTTGGAAAGTCTGAAAGCCGGATCTGGCATGGACCAGGCCCGGATGCTCGACGCGATTGCCGAGGTAGCGGACCGCATGAAGCAACGCAAGGGTCGCAAGGTGTTGCTGCTGATCTCGGAAAGCCGTGACCGGGGCAGCGAGACCACGTTCCAGCAGGCCATGGAAGCGGTGCAGCGCCAAGGTATCGAAGTTTTTGGGGCACACTACTCGGCCTATGCGACAACGTCGACCGCAAAGCCAAAGGATTTGCCCGACTTGTCGTCGTCGCCAACGATTCCAATTGATCCTTCCGATGAGCCCGAGTGCTTTTGCACGGTGCAAATCGCGCCCATGTTCTTTGAACTCGCCCGGCTGGGCAAAACGAACGCTATTCAGGCGCTGACCCTGGCGACGGGAGGCTCGGATTATCCGTGGGAGCGGGAACAGGGGGTCGACAACGCGATCGAGAAGCTGGGGATGGAAGTTCACAGCCAGTACATCCTGAGTTTCTCGCAACATGAAAGCGCGACGGGGATGCATAAGATCGAGGTTTCGCTTCCGAGCCGAGGCGATCTTCGTGTTCGATCGAGGCGCGTCTATTGGGCGGATCAGACTGGTCAAGCGGATCACATCAGCACCGCGGATTCCGATCGATAGCGCTGGGCGCCTACCGGAAGTCCAGTATTTTTCCACCTATTCGCCAGTAGCGGCGCTCCCAACCCAGCCTTTCTCGGGTAGTCTGGGGTGTGTGAGGAGCTACGTGGGGGAACGCTTTCGCGGCCGTTCGGCGCTCATTGTCGGACTCGGAAGCTTGCTGGCCATCATGGCAGTGGCCGGGATTGGGGCGTTACGTGTGCTCGAAAACGTGCGCAGCCGGGATGAGCAGATCCGTCGCCAGTTCCTGTCCCGGAACCACGTGCTAAACGACATCCGCTCGGAAGTGTACTTGTCCGGGACGCTCGTGCGGGATTATCTCCTTGAGCCGGATCCGGAACGGGCGGAAATGTACCGTTCCAGACTCGAGGAAATCCGCGGGCAGATGGATGGCGCGCTCGAATCCTACGGCCGCCAGATCGATCCTGAAGAGGTTCCGCACTACACTCGCCTCCGGACAGAGCTGGCGGGCTACTGGGAAACACTCGCGCCAGTGTTTCAAGTGAGCACAGTTGAGCGTGGCCGGTTGGGTTTTCCGTTTTTGCGCGACGAAGTGTTCCCCCGGCGTCAAAGCATGCTGGATATGGCTGATCGCATCGCCGAGATCAATGAGCAGCAACTGAACGCCGGCAACGCCCAGGTAGCCGCGCTCCTTTCCGGCTTCCAAAGTCGCCTGGCAATCACGCTGATTGCTGCCTTGGGCTTGGGGCTGGGGATGGCGGCGTTCAGCGTTCATCAGATCTTGAAGCTGGAGGCCCGGGAGCGAGCCCGCTTCGAGGAAGTCGCCGGCGCGCGAGGCCAGCTCGAAGATTTGTCGGCGCGGCTGGTGCATGCGCAGGAAACCGAACGCCGGGCTCTTTCCCGCGAACTGCACGATGAAGTGGGCCAGTCGCTCTCCGCGGTGCTGATTGAGCTGCGCAACCTCTCCTCGGCGCTTGGCGTGCGCGCGACCGAGGAAACGCGAAGCCAGGTGGACGTCATCAAAGGCCTGGTGGAAAATACGGTCCGCGTAGTTCGGAATATGGCCTTGCTGCTCCGGCCTTCCATGCTGGACGATCTGGGTCTGGTTCCCGCGCTGCGCTGGCAGGCTCGCGAGGTTTCCAAAAGCACCGCGATGGATGTGAGCGTCGCGGCCGAACTTACCTCCGACGATTTGCCCGACGAATACAAGACCTGCATTTATCGCGTGGTTCAGGAGGCCCTGCACAATTGCGCGAGGCATTCGCATGCGCAGACGGTGAGGATTCGAGTGCAGCAGCGCCCCGGCCCGGAGGGGTCGGAGCTGGTCGCGATCTCGATTCAGGACGATGGACAGGGCTTCGACGCCGCGCAGATGAAGGGTCTGGGGCTGCTGGGAATTCAAGAACGGGTGAACCGGTTGGGCGGCGCCTGCCGAGTCCACTCTGAACCGGGCAAGGGAACCGTTCTATCGGTGGAACTCCCGCTTCCCGCCGGCGACCGCCACAGCGAGCCTGTGAACACATGAGCCAGATCCGCATTCTCCTGGCCGACGATCATACCGTGATGCGCCGCGGCCTGCGTCTGCTGCTGGAGAGCCAGCCGGATTTCGCCGTGGTCGCCGAGGCCGCCGACGGCCGCCAGGCAGTGGACCGCGCCGAGGCTACGCATCCCGACGTGGCGGTGCTCGATATCGCCATGCCCAACCTGAGCGGGATTGAAGCCGCCCAGCGCATTGCGGCTCAATCGCCCAGCACCGCGATCGTGATCCTAAGCATGCATTCGGACGAAGGCTACGTGCTGCGGGCACTCAAGGCCGGCGCGCGGGGTTATTTGCTCAAGGACGCCGCTGAGGGCGATCTCATCGAAGCCATCAAGGCCGTCAACCAGGGCAAGACTTTCTTCAGCGCCGAGATCGGAAAAATGCTAGTGGAGGATTACATCCGCGAAATCCGCAGCCGGGGAGTGGAAGACAGCTATGAGCTGCTGACTTCCCGCGAGCGCGAGATTCTTCAGATGCTGGTGGAGGGAAATTCCAACAAGGACATCGCGGCATCGCTGAACGTCAGTCCTCACACCGTCGAAACCCACCGCCGCAACCTTCAGGACAAACTCAACCTGCACAGCTTCGCGGAGCTGATCCTCTACGCGATCCGCAAGCGCATCATTTCCTGAAACACTCGGGTCTTGAAACACTCAGGTCCTGAAATCCTCAGGATTTGTAACGCCGCCACAGATCCCACATCACCCTGGCGCCTCCGGCCGCGACCAAAAGGACGCCCACGTTAGGGTCGAGCAGACCCTTCACCAGGGATCCGGCAACGTAAAACCCCGCTCCGATTCCCCATACGATATCGAACATGGTGTTTACCGCGGTTCCTTTACTGCCGTCGCCTTTTCGCTACGCCAATAGGACAGTGCCAGGCCGACGGCTCGCCGGACCTCCTCGGCACGTAGCGGTCTCGCAAGAATGTCGAAGCCGCCGATGCGGAACACCTCGTTCCACAAGTATTCATCGGCGACCTTGGATAGCAGGATAACGATAGGGCGGTGAGGCAACGCGGCCAGACTCCGCACGGCCTCTCGCCAGTTTGTTTCCGGCAGATCGCGGTCGCAGAGAATCACGGGCGCCATCGACTGGTTCGCGATCGCCCACGCCTCTTCGCTGGAGTTCGTGAACTCGACGCCCCAATGCTCCCGCGTCGCGACTTGCTGTAACGCGCTGCGTTCCTGATCGTCGGCGCCGGCGGCAACGATCTGAACCCCCCGCCGCGCTGGATGACGAATCGGCCGCAGTCTCAGCATGAAGGAAAGAAGCTTCGTCACGGGAATCTATCCGAGTCAAGATTACGCCGGCGGTTCTCCGTCTGGAATACCAGCATCCTGGTATTCAGGCAAGCTTCCTTCAGGTAGGGGCTTCCGCGCGACGCTACTCCCAAAGGCCAAATGAAATTACTGGAGAGCCGGTATGGTTGAAGCCCGCGCGCGGGGTTACTTTGGAACTTATGAATTTGCCAGAGAGCAAAATATCGCGATGGGCTGTCATTCTGGCCGGCGGAAGCGGCACTCGCCTCCAGCCTCTGACACGGCGGATATTTGGCGAGGGCCGTCCCAAGCAGTTCTGCAATTTGTTCGGCGACAGAACTTTGCTGGGCCATACGCAAGCCCGCATTTCTCGCGTGATTCCGCCGGAGCGGACGATGTGCGTGGTAGTGAAAGCCCATTCTTCCTACTACAGGCAGGAACTGACCGGCGTCGCGTCTTCTGGCGTGCTGGAGCAGCCGATCGACCGGGGAACCACCGCGGCGATCGCGTACTCACTGGCCCGGATCGCGGCCATGGACCCGGCCGCCGTAGCCGGATTTTTCCCCGCGGACCATTATTTCGCGGACGAAGACTCATTCACCGATTCCCTGAACCGGGCATACCGGATTGCAGATTTGTCGAGTGATACGCTGTTGCTGCTGGGCGCACAGCCCGACCGTCCCGAGGTGGAATACGGCTGGATCGAACCGGGGCGGGAACTGGCCCGCGGCGCCGGCTCGCCCGTGTTTCGCGTCAACCGATTCTGGGAGAAGCCATCGGCCGAAGCCGCGCGCGGGCTGCTGGATCGCGGCTGCTTATGGAACACGTTCGTCATGATCGGCCGGGTTCGAACATTCCTCGCGGCGCTGAAACAATCCGTTCCCAACGTGTTTCGGGCATTCGCGTCCGGAGCGGATCGCATGGCGGGCATGTTCGACGCGGACAAGATTTACAGCGGCCTTGCTTCAGGCGATTTTTCGAGGCAAGTGCTGTCGGCGTTCCCGGACCGGCTGACGGTTCTACGACTGGACAACGTGGGCTGGAGCGATCTGGGAACGCCGGAGCGGGTGATGGCCGCGGTCGGGGGGCGCGCCGGGAACAGGGTAGCCCGATTCGGAACGACGCCTCTCACCGCCGCCTGATTACTTCTTGTTGTTGAACTGATCGAGAATCTTGTCCAGGTGCTTCGAATCCCGTTCGTTCTCAGTGCAGATGTACTCCATCAGGTCGCCGTTGGTCATCAGCGGCGTCATCTCGGTAACGCTCCACGGCTTCGTGTACATCACCGGATCGGTGATCGTGATCTCCCACTTCAACGTTCCGAAATCCGGCCTTGAGTAGCGCTCAGTCACGTGAAGCTGATCGGACGCCGGATGACCTGCCATATCCAGCCAGATCAACCCATTGAAGCCCACTGTATCCACCACCAGCGTATCGTTACCCTCCCAATGGCCGATCGAGTCTCCCCACCAGCTCGGATTCATATCCTTGGGATGCTCCTTGCGATCGAGGAAGATTTGGCGGAAGCTGTGCAGGTTGCCCTCGAAGAGAATCACGACGACGTTCGGCGTCTGGATGATCTTCGAAGGATACGGATCGCGCCTCGGTACGCCCGTGGGCAGGCAGCGAGCCTCCGGATCCTCGACGCCCTCGTTGGCCTGCCGCTCCTTGAACAACTTCTCACCGAGAGGCGTGAAGGGAACTGGGTTGGCGGGGTCATATTCCTTGGCGATATCGGACGTGAAGTTCGCGTAGCCCCAGACTCCGGTCAAGTCCACTTTGCCGTCGGCGGTTCTGGGCACGGGACCGGACGGCCCCATCTTGACCTTGCGGCCCTTGCGCTTGTCCTTGGGAATGGTGCTTTCCGCCGGGAATTGTCCCCACGCCGGAGCGAATGGCAGAAAGCCGGCCAACAGCGCGGCGGCGGGCAACACGGCGCCGATGAACTTTTTTCGCATGCAACCTCTTCGAGAATTTAGGTGACACCATTCTATCTCACCCTTGAATCGTGCTGGCGGAGGCGGGAAAGCGAACCACCCAATATGGTAGACTTGGACTGGCATGCTTCCGCTCATCCAATTCGATCCGCAAAGAGGGATGCCGATCTACAGGCAAGTCTATGAACAGATTAAGTCTGCGATCGATTCCCATAAGCTGAACCACGGCGAAAAGCTGCCGGCGACGCGAGAATTGGCTGGCCTCCTGGGATTGAATCGGACCACAATTGCGGCGGCTTATGAGCTGCTGGAATCGGAGGGTTTGATTCGAGGGCATGTGGGGCGGGGAAGTTTCGTCGAGGGCCCGGCCGCCCAGCAGGATTCAAAGAGACTGGATTGGGAGACGCTGATTCCAGCCGAGGAATCGCCCGCGGGTTCGCCGTCGCGCGCGGGCGCGGCGAAAATCAGCTTCGCCTCATCGCGCCCATCGGAGATGCTGTTTCCGCTGGACGAATTCCGCGCCACCTGCCGCGAAGTGATCGATTCGGCCGAAGCCGCGCAGATTCTCCAACTCGGCCCCGCCGGCGGCTATGCTCCTCTGCGCAGGTATCTTCTTGAAGAAGCTCGTCGCCAGGGGATCGCGAGGCCCGGCGACGATATCCTGATCACCAGCGGCTGCCAGCAGGCCTTCGATTTGATCCAGCGTGTACTGGCTTCGAACGGGGAGACGGTGTTGCTCGAAGACCCGGTGTATCCGGGACTGCGCAACGTATTTGTGCGCGGCGGAGCGCGGGTCGTTGGCGTTCCCGTGAGCGATCAAGGCGTCGAGATCGACACGCTCGCCCGCATCATCGAAAAGGAAAGGCCGCGCCTGGTTGTGCTGACGCCGAATTTCCAGAACCCTACGGGGACCACCATGCCCGAGGCTTCTCGCCGGGCTGCAATCGTGATGTCGCGGCGCGCGGGAGTCGTGGTCGTGGAAAACGATCTATACGGCGACCTGCGTTATCGGGGCCAGGAAATCCCGCCGCTCAAGTTGCTGGATCCGTTGGGCGAGACGGTTTTTCTCTCCAGTTTTTCCAAGATCGCGTTTCCGGGGTTGCGCGTCGGCTGGGCCATCGGCCCGCAGCATTTCATTGCGCGCCTCACCGAGGCCAAGGAAGCGAGCGATCTGCATTCGGATCAGCTCTCGCAGGCCGTGCTGCTGCGCTTCGCGATCTCAGGCCGCCTTGCGGCCCATCTCCAGAAGATGGTGGCGAGCGGCGCGGAACGCTTGGAAGCGTGTGTGGCTGCCTGCGCGGCGAAGCTTCCGCCAATGAGCCGGTTTACTCAGCCCGAGGGCGGAATGAATGTGTGGGTGAAGCTGCCCGAGCCTTTGGACGCCGCAGACCTGGCCGCGCGCGCCGAGCGCGAAGGCGTCAGCTTCCTGCCCGGCCGCCACTTTGCCATCGCCAGACCGCATACGCACGAGCTGCGGTTGAGCTTCGCGGGTCTCGATCCGCAGCAGATCAGCACCGGATTGTCGGTGCTGGGCAGAATTTTTAGAAGTGAATTGAACGATGCATTAGAGAGGAGCGGAGATACACATGTTCTTGTCTGAAGAGTTTCGATTGAAGACCGGGCTGGCGGAGATGCTCAAGGGCGGCGTCATCATGGACGTCACCAACGTGGAACAAGCCAAGATCGCGGAGAAGGCGGGCGCGTGTTCGGTGATGGCGCTGGAGCGCGTACCTTCCGACATCCGCCGGGACGGCGGCGTAGCCCGCATGGCGTCCATCCGAATCATCCGCGAGATCATGCAAACCGTTTCGATTCCGGTGATGGCCAAGGCGCGCATCGGCCACTTCACGGAGGCGCGCATACTTGAAGCGCTGGGCGTCGATTACGTCGACGAGAGCGAAGTGCTGACGCCCGCCGACGAGGAGCACCACATCGACAAGAAGACCTTCAAGGTTCCCTTTGTGTGCGGGGCGCGCAATCTGGGTGAGGCGCTACGCCGCATCGCCGAGGGCGCGGCGATGATCCGCACAAAGGGCGAAGCCGGTTCCGGCAACATCGTCGAGGCGGTGCGCCACATCCGAACCATCGTGAAGGAGATGAAGCAGCTCACGGTGCTCGGCAAAGAGGAGCTGGTGCACGAGGCCAAGAATCTGGGCGCGCCGCTCGAACTGGTGGAATGGGTCGCGGAGCATGGCAAGCTCCCGGTGCCGAACTTTTCCGCGGGCGGAATTGCCACTCCCGCCGACGCGGCGTTGGTGATGCAGCTGGGCGCGGAGGCTGTGTTCGTTGGCAGCGGCATCTTCAAGAGCGAGGATCCGGAGCGGCGCGCGCGCGCCATCGTTAAGGCTGCGACGTATTACAACGATCCCGAGAAGCTGCTCGAAGCCAGCGAGGAATTGGGTGAAGCCATGCCCGGTCTGGACATCGCCAAGCTGCCCGAGGGCGAGCTGATGCAGACGCGCGGCTGGTGAGGGCTCTCTAGGTCACCAATGAAAACGGTTGGGGTTCTGGCCTTGCAAGGCGACTTTGAGGCGCATCGCAAGGCCTTGGAGCGCGCCGGCGCGCTCGGCATCGAAGTTCGCACCGCGGCGCAGATGCAAGCTTGCGACGGATTGATTGTGCCCGGCGGCGAAAGCACGACGATGCTCAAGCTGCTGGAGATCGAGAATCTTCTCGAACCGCTACGCGAGTTCGGGCGGACGAAGCCGGTGTACGGAAGTTGCGCGGGCGCGATTCTCCTCGCGCGCGAGGTTACGCATCCTTCGCAAACGAGTCTCGATCTGATGGACATCGGCGTCGAGCGCAACGCTTACGGCCGCCAGATCGACAGCCACATCGCGGCGGTGAAAATAGACGAGGGCCCGGAGTTGGAGGCTGTCTTTATTCGCGCTCCCATCATTCGTCGCGTGGGCGAGGGTGCTCGCGTGCTGGCCTGCCATCAAGGCGATCCGATATGGGTCGAACAAGGCCGCCACATGGTGACCACGTTCCATCCGGAACTGACCGAAGATGCGCGAGTGCACCGGCACTTCGTCGAGAAGTTGTAGCGATGTGGCGCACGCACTCGTGCGTGCCGCGTCGCCACTCATGGCGACGCTGTGGGGCAGGTCCTCGACTGCCCTTCGAGAGAGGCCTTAGGGCATCATCGGCGATCGGGTTCGTCAGAGAGTATTCGGCATTCGGCGAGATACTGGCGCCGATTAAAACATGAGGTCGCGGAGCTCTGCAACAGTCTGTGTCATTCCCAGCCCCTCCAGAGAGTTCAAGTATTCCTCAATAGACTTGGGCGGATTCCTCATGCTCTGACAATGGTCGCGCGCTGCTCCCGCGACTACTCCGGGCGCCAAGCTCAGCAGATGCAGCACGAACTCGTCAGGATGCTGGGCTTCGATTCGCAACGGGGTCAGAACTTCCGGAGGAAAGTCGCGCACCAGGGCATCCGTCGCATGCTTGTCCATCAACTCTCGCGTGCGATCAAGTTGTTCACGCGATAGGTCCGGGCGATTTCGCATAAATCGGGCCATGGGACCTAAAGTCCGATTTCTCGGTCATAGTCGGCCAATTCCTGGAGAGCCGCGCGACGTGCAGCCTCCGCAACTCGCTTATATTCCATCACGACTTCAAATCGAACGCGCCGGTGAGTCCCAACCTTGCGGTACTCGATTTTTCCTTCGTCCAGTAGTTGAATGAGCGAAGGCCGAGAAATGTTAAGCATCTCCGCGGCTTCCTGGGTGGTCAACTCAGCGTGTACCGGGATCAAGGTCACCGCATTTCCGCGCGCCATTTCCTCAAGAATGCGAACGAGCAGTCGTACAGCAACCAGAGGTAGACGCACCCTTCCTGCTGGTGATGGGTCATCGGGGATTCGTAACTCCAGCGGATCGCTATTGCGGATGCGAGACGCCAGCACGCGACTTGTCTCTTTTGCCAAGAGCGTATCCGCTTCTGTTGGGAGCGTTAATGCCATTGCAGTGTGAGCCATCACCGAACCTTTTCTTGTCTTTCCTTAAGCCCAGCTTAACGCCTAATCGAAGCAAACGCAAGCATACGATGCAAACGAAAATAATATATCCTACTGAGCCTATTGATGTTAACAGCCTTTAGAGAAGGACACGCATCAATGGTTGCGGCTGTCGTACGGGCTTTAGCGGCTGACCGCGTAGTCGGAGGGGGGAGGCGTGACTCGATGATCGGCCGACCAGGACTCAAAGGCAGCCGCCCGTTGTTCGGGCGATAGCGCCTTCAGCGTTTCGGGCAGGACAGCGCCTTCCACCATCGCGAGCGCGTAGTCCGCCACCGTCATTCCGCTCGCCCGCGCCTGCACCAAGAAGCCGGCTTAAAGGCACTTTACGACGGCAGCCGCCGAAGACGCGCCTCGATCCCTTCGTAATCCCCCAGGTGCGCCCGCATGAGACTCTTCCATAACTTCCCATGATTCGGCACGGAGAAGTGCAGCAACTCATGAACAATCACATAATCCCCCAGCTCCCGGCGGACCGTAAGATTCCGGCAGGCCGCGCCGCCCCTCAACTCGGCCTCAGGCGGCCGGATTTCGTCGAATTGCTCAGGCACCGCAGCATTCCATACGTGATCTACACTGCTGAAGATTTCGACGAGGATATGAAGACGATCGATCGTCTTCAGCTCGAGATCGAAAGGAACCTGAAAGAGTCAGGTGCCGGGCGTCTCAAATAGTACGCCACTGACTTACTCCCGCGCCTCTTCGGTCAAGTCTCCGTCCCTGAGGCAGTCTACGACGAAGTCGTCACCTTGGGAAGGGGCCGCCCCGGCGCTGAGGCTGCAGCACGGACAAATGGGAAGCTGACCGTCGAGTCCGTTAAGAATCGCAACGGCGTCGCTGCGATGATGCAGTCGTCTGGTGTGGACATCGGCGAAGCCGAGGCAATTGTTCTCGCCCAGGAATCCAAGCGAAACATCGTGTTCCTGGATGATCGGGCTGCCGTGCTTCTTGCCCGGTCGCTTGGTTTGGAAGTCGTAAGAACGCCGGCTGTGTACGGGGCCGCTAAGAAGAATGGGCTCATCGAAATCGTGCGGCCAAAGCCCGCACAGGGCCGGCTCGGCCCTCCCCACTGTCGGGAACGTGAGAGACATCCGCCGAGCCACGCACTGGTGTGCGGGCGAGCTCCTGAAAGATCGACGCGCTCCGCGCCGAAGGTTTCCGGCTGACGGACTCCGACTACTTGGCCATGCGCGCCGACGCTGGCGAAAGTCCCGCTCCGCCCGGCGAGTGATCGCGTGCCCGTGATGTGTGACGCACGCACTCCTACGCTCCGCATCGCCACCTATCTTGGATTCGCCAGACCCTAGCCGACTTCGCGTTCCCTATCCGGGCCAACTTTCACATCGCCTCCGAACGGCGCTGAATCGAGCGATCTGGATCAAACCAGCCGGGTCTGCTTTTGCGCCAATTTCGATGATAGACCGCCTCAGGAAACCGAATAACTCCACGATCCCACGCATTCAGGCGGGTCCGAATCGTTTGACCATTTGAGAGCCGATCCGCGTAAATTGATCTTTGCGGAACTGGCTGGTTATCCCGAGGGGAGCACCTTTGAGGCGTGCTAAGTCGTACGTAGCCTGATGAACGGACCAAAGGCGGACTCGCCGGGCGCTAGAGCTGATCTCGAAGCGTGATTCTAGAACCTCTGACCACGTAAATACCCCAGCAGACACGAACGCGAGCACTTCCTCGACCTCCTGAACGGACATGATGGTTAGTGGGCGGACCCCTCCGGGGACATCGGCTGCGTACTCCTGAAACACTTCGTTCAGGAGTGTGTTTACGCCGAACGCTTCTAGGCCTGGATCTGCCACAACAATTACGGGGTACAAAACCGCAGTCCGAGCGTACGTATCGCAGGCTCCCTGTGCGGTTGGAATAGCTCCGGATCGAATGGCTCTGGCAATGTTCACAATCTGCCGAATCGCTTTGGGTTTCTGGTTCTCGTCTTCGACAAGCTTTAGGCGAAGCTCGGTCCACAGGCGGTCGTAGTTTAGAGCATCCTTGACTTCCTGAGGAATGAAAAAGTGCTTCATCTCAAAGACGATGATCTCAGACCCGAAATCGAGGAATGCGTCGACCTCGCCCTCTCCAACGCCCCTAGCAGCGTTGTCGTGAAACTTGTATCCAGACGCGAAGGCTGGGAGCAGTGCGTACCTTGAACGAGGATAGTAGTGCTGGAGCAACTCTACGACCAAGATTTCGAAGACACGGCCCCATAGGTCGAGCAGGGCCTTCCGCCTTTTGCTATCGAGCTGGCCCAAAAGATTAAAGAAAAGTCCCGTGCCGATGAGCTCCTCCAGAAACTGCATGTCCAGAATAAGGTGCTCGCCTTGACCGAGGTCCACAATTGGAAATTGGCGGAAAACACGAAAATCTGTAGCGAATCCCGGGTCGCTAACATGAGCCATAAATTCGTCGCGAAGCCACCCGCCAGAGCCCGCAATCCTCTGACGAAGCTGTTCAAACGAGAGGCTCCTACGCCGAAGAAATCCGTCGAGGAGTGGCTTTGCCGACGGTGCCCCTTGGAACACCATATTGGCGTCGACGATAAAACCGCCCGGTGGCCCAAGCAGCGCCCCGCGCTGGGCTCGCGCTGTGACGTGTGCGAAGAGTCCGAAGACAACAGCCGCGAAGTCGTCCAGCGACATACCATCGAATTCTGGCGGCTCGGAGCTCCATCCGAGCTTCGCCCTAAGCACACCAACGGTCTCGTCGTTTCCTTCGGCGATTTCAAGCATCCGATATCCTCTTGCGAGTGAGTATCCGAGAAAACGGGGATTGTAAATGTCCCAGACGGAAAGCGACTGAACCATTACGTCTCGATCCGTGAGGTTGGGCGGATCACTCCTGCGGTCCGCAAAGGCTATTTCATTCGCGTCCAAGGAAAGGTCTCCTACGAGATTTGGATCAAAGGTTAGGACATCCGGCTCAACGCGGCGAACTGCCATCAGACTCTTGATTGCTGTTAGAACCCCTGCCCTCGCGAAGAACTCACCCTCGGTGGCCTGGCCGTTCGAGGGCATTCGAAGCGTCAAGTAATCTGGACGAACATATTTGTAGGCAGCGGCCCTCTGCAGCAGAGGTTCGATCCGATCAATCGCCAGACAGAGATTGATCCCCGCCAGCGCCCTGACCGTCGTGGAAAAGAGCGCAGCCTGCAGGTGATCCCAGAAATCGCTTGGCGAGGCGGTCATGCCAGACTCGTCGGATCTACGGCACACCCATCTCAGATTAGGGCAAATACTTACTTGACACACCCTGATTTCTATGGCATACTTTAGTCATGGAAGCCCAGAAAACATTGGCTGAAGCGATTGTCTACTTCCAAGATCCTGACAATTCATTGAAGTACCTCGCGGCCAAGCGATGGCCGAACGGCGTGGAGTGTCCTTACTGCGGATCCAAGGAACCTATGTTCCTCAGGACGCGCCGAATCTGGAAGTGCAAAGCTACGCCGTGCCGTAAACAGTTCTCCGTCAAGATCGGCACCGTGCTTAACGAATCTCCGATTGGTTTGGATAAGTGGCTTACAGCCATGTGGCTGGTTGCCAACTGCCGGAATGGCGTTAGCAGTTGTGAAATCGCCCGCGATCTTGGAATTACTCAAAAGACCGCATGGTTCATGCTCCATCGGATTCGTGAGGCGATGCAGGACAAGACTGCTACCAAGTTGGCCGGTGAAGTTGAAGTTGACGAATCGTTCATCGGCGGGAAAGCTCGGAATATGCATCATGCAAAGCGTGAGCGTGTCATTACTGGCACCGGGGGTACGGACAAGGCTATCGCTCTCGGCATGGTGGAGCGCGGCGGTGACGTCCGCACGTTTGCCGTTCCGACACGTCGCAAGCATGAACTTCACTCCCACATCAGGGAGAACATTACGGCAGGTACGGCACTGTTTACTGACGCTCTGAAGTCTTATGACGGCCTCACCGAAGACTACCGGCATCAGGTCGTAGACCACGCAGTCGAATACGTTCGAGGCAATGTCCACACGAATACGATGGAGAATTTCTGGAGTCTTGTGAAGCG
>Ga0209415_10012903_pt1 | contig 13865 bp, 14 predicted proteins | sample PeaSoiSIISIP2007_FD_187696 | JGI IMG/M metagenome (GOLD analysis project Ga0209415, IMG submission 187696) | Peat soil microbial communities from Weissenstadt, Germany - SII-SIP-2007 (SPAdes) (version 2) | ecosystem: Environmental > Terrestrial > Soil > Wetlands > Peat | place: Germany... | reverse complement strand
GGAAGTGCTGCGCGCGACGTTCGAGGAGTATCGAGGAGGTGGCAGGTGAGCGCAGTAATCCACGAGCCCGGCGAAGCCTTCGAGCGCTCGCTCTTCGAGCGCCGCGCGCGGGTGCGCCAGCCCGGCGCCGGAGTGCCATCGCTCGACGCGGTGCTTCGTGCGGCGCGCGTCGAAGCGCGCGAGACCTCGAGCGGCAAGAGCCGCGCGTGGCGGGGGCTGGTCCTCGCGGCCGCGTGCCTGCTCACCGTGATGAAGGCGCGCCCGCACGAGGTGTCGCCCTCCGAGATCACCGCCGACGTCGCCCCCAGGATGGCGTCGATCGCGACCGACGTGGGCGGAGTGTGCGAAGAGCGGCAGATGAGCAGCTCCTCCGGCGACTCGACGTGCGCCAGCGTCGGAGTCGCTCCGCCCACCCCGGTGGTGCCGGACAGCCGCACCTGCGACGGCACGCTCGCGACGTTCGACCCGTCCGCGAATCTGTCGTGCGACGGCGAAGAGGCCAGCCGGACCTGCATGCCTTGAGTTTCTGAAGCCCCGGCATGAATGCCGGGGCAGGAGAGTCACCAGCAAGCCCGCCTCTCGGCGGGCTCCATCAGGGCCCGCCAAGGGTCACAGGAGAGGTCCATCATGCGTCACGCCATCCTCGTTGCAGTCGGTATCGCGCTTTCGTCTCTTGGTTGCTCGCAGGGCGGGGGCGACACGTCCCCCGCGCCGCCCATCCCCGCCGTGGCGCCTCCCGAGCTTCCGGCGGGCGCGCCCCTCGAGAAGACCTATCGCGTCCCGGTCGACGGGCTGCCCTCGATCGGCGACACGCGGGCGCTCGTCACGATCGTCGCGTTCACCGACTACCAGTGCCCATACTGCCGCCGCGCCGAGGCGACGGTCACGCAGCTGCGCCAGTCGTACGGCAGCCAGGTTCGCCTGGTCGTCGCCGAGGCGCCGCTTCCGATGCACGAGCGCGCACGTCCCGCCGCCCTCGCCGCGCTCGCCGCGTCGGCGCAGGGAGCGTACGACCGGATGCGCGAGCGTCTCGTCGCCGGCCCCCTCGACGATGCCGGCATCGCGCAGGCGGCCAAGGACCTCGGGCTCGACACGGGTCGCTTCGATGCCGACCGGACCGGCGTGGCGACCGAGGCGCTCGCCCGCTCGCAGGCTCTCGCCGAGGGCCTCGGCGTTCACGGGACGCCGACCTTCTTCATCAACGGCCGGCGCGTGGTGGGCGCGCAGCCCATCGAGACCTTCCGCGCGGTCATCGACGAGCGCCTCGTCGCGGCCCGCGCGATGGTGGCGAGCGGCGTGAGGCCCCAGGACGTGTACGCGCGTTCCATCGCCAGCGGCGCGTCGAAGGTCGAGGAGCCTGCCGGCGACAAGGGCCCCGGCTGCGGAGGCGACGGCGAGTGCGACGGTAAGGGAGGCGACGCCCCGGCCATCGGCGACACGGTCGAGAAGGTGCCGACGGCGGGAGACCCGTCGCGCGGCCCGGCATCGGCGCCGGTCACGATCGTCGAGTTCGCCGACTACCAGTGCCCGTTCTGCGTACGCGCCGAGGCCATCATCCACGCCGTCGAGCAGGCGCACCCAGGCGACGTGCACCTCGTGTTCAAGAACCTGCCGCTGCCGTTCCACGACCACGCGCGCCTCATGGCCAAGGCCGCAGTCGCCGCCGATGCGCAGGGGCACTTCTGGGAGATGCACGACAAGCTGTTCATCGTGTCCGGCGGCAACGTCGACCGGACCGTCCTCGACGGCGTCGCGCGCGACATCGGCCTGGACGTCGCGCGGTTCGACCGCGACATGGACGATCGCGCGCTGGATTCGCGGGTCGACGCCGACGACGCGGACGCCAAGGCGCTCAGCGTGAAGGGAACGCCGACGTTCTTCGTCAACGGCCGGCGCATCGTGGGCGCCCAGCCGGCGACGGTGTTCGAGAAGGCGATCACGAAGCGGTGATCGCGCGCGATGACAGCGCTACGGCGCGAGCTCGGCCGAGTCCATGATGCGCTCGAGCAAGGGGACGTCCTGCGCGGCGTGCGAGCGCGGGACGTCGTACCTCAGCTCGTAGCCGCGCTTGCCGATCATGAAGAAGCACGACTTGCTGTCGTACGGGTGCCCCGCCGCCATGGTGAAGGTCATCTCGACCTCGACGCCGGGGTAGCTGCCCAGACACTTGGCGACGCGCTCGGGCCCCTTCTGCGTCGTGCCGCCTTTGGAGGTGACGTTCTTCGAGAGCGACTCGAGCAAGATGCGTCCGAACTCGTGCGGGTCGTCGGTGATCGGATCGGGCACCGCGCCGAAGGTCACCACCTCGTCCAAGCCGTCGGCGAGGTTGCGGGTGACCATGAGGGTGGCGTCGTCGAGCCTCTTGGCGGCGAAGTCGGCGGGGTAGTGCGCGGTGAGCAGCCCGTTGGTCGTCTTGTACGATTGCGACAGGACGACGCTGCGGGGGTCGACTGGCGCGGCTGCGGCCTTCATCGCGCGCCGGAAGCCGACGACGATGCCGATGGCGAGCGGGACGAGGATGAGGACGCCGAAGATGCCCACGACGATGAGGACGATGGCGCCGGTGGAGAGGCCGCGCTTGGGGGGTCCTCCGTAGACGGGCATCGGCTGCTGCATGGGGAAGAACATTGGTACACGGCGCGGTCGTCGGGAGCCATCCCCGCGGTCGCGGTCGCGGACGCAGCCGCGGACGCCGACGCTGCAGGGACCGGATCAGCGACAGCGTCAGGGTCAGGGTCAGGATCGGCGGCAGGCTCAGGATCAGCGGCAGGCTCAGGATCCGGATCAGCTTCTACTGCTTGTTGTACACGTCCACGCGTCCGGTTCCGGCTCCCGCACCACCGCCCACGAATAGTGTCAGCGTCGTTGGTGTCGCGTCGTACTGGATCGTGGCCATCTGCGTGAACCCACACACACCCTGCAGCTGCAGGCTCGTGCCGGTGGGATTCACGTTGAAGTTGTAGTTGTTGAGCGTGGTGCCCATCGCTGACGTGGACTCCTGCACGTGCTGCCACGTCGAACCGCAAACGAGCCACGTGTCACGGTCCTGCTCCGAGGAGGGGCATGGCGATCCGTAGAACGTGGACAGCGCCAACAGGTACGTGCCGTTGGCAATCGTCCCGCCGGTCGCCACCGGCATCGTCGCGGGAGAGCACTCGTACGGGATGAGCGGGCCGGCCGGCACCAGCGAGTTGCACGCGCCTCCGTCGGGCGGCGTCGGGCTGCACACGCTCCCGGACGAAGATCCGCTGCCGCTCCCCGACGAGCTTCCCGAGCTGCTCCCGCTGCTGCTGCCCGAGCCACCCGAGCTGCCGCCCGATGACCCACCCGAGCCGCTTCCGCTGCCTCCGCCGGATCCTCCCCCCGACCCGCCGCCGCTGCCGCCTCCGGATCCTCCGCCCGATCCGCCGCCGCTACCCGACGAGCTACCGCCGTCGCCGACGCCGATGGTGGAGGAGCTTGCCCCCGAGCACGCGACGACGAGGGCCAAAGAAAGGAGCGAGAAAGCCAATCCGGTGCGCATCGAGGGGCGAGCGTAGCACCAGCCGGCGCGCGTGCAGCCCGCGCGCAGCCCTCACGGGCAGGGCGGCTCGCGCTGCGCCTGCCACTGGCCGTTGGCGCACTGCTCCATCTGCCCGCAGCCGCAGGCGAAGCCGTAGTTGCAGTACGTGCCGGAGTCGTCGCAGGCCGTGCCGCTCAGGGGGCGCGGCTCGGGGCAGCCGGGGACCGTCGGGATGCAGGTGAAGATGCCGGTGACGTTCTCGGGTCTGGGCAGGCCTCCGCCACCTCCGCAGCCGATGCCGCAGCCGCAGAAGCCCTCGGGATAGACGCAGGTCACGAAGGGGCAGGTCGTGGGCTGCGCGTCGGCGGAGCTCGCCTCGGCCCAGGTCGCGGGGCACGGGCCGCCAGCGTCGAGCCAGGGACATCCTCCGCCGTCGAATTCGAGGGACCAGGCGCTGCTCCCCTGGCCCGTCGCAAGGCACCGCATGACGTAGTTGCACTCGAGCCACCAGCTGCTGCCGTACTCGCACACCTGGAAGCCGCTGCAGGGGGAGCCTTGCGTGGGCGGCGTGGACGGGCACAGGGAGATCTCCTCGCTGCCCGAGTCGCACGAGAAGCCGCATCCTCCCGTGTCGGCCGGTCCTGCGTCGGGGCCCGGCGTCTGGTCGAACGCGCCGTCGACGGGGGTCGTCCCGTCGGTCGAAGCGTCGGAGCCGGCTCGGGTCGTGATTCCCCCGCCGCAGCCGGCCGCGGCGAGCGCGGCGCCGGTCGAGACGAGGAGACAGGCGGCGAGCGTTCGGATGTCCACGGCGTGATGATGGTACCGGGCCGCCGGATCCGTCATTCATCCCGCCCGAATCCACCTCAGGAGCTCCCCGAGCGTCGGCTTCTTGCCGTACATCAAGATCCCCACCCGGTAGATGCGCGCCGCCGCCCACGTGACGGCCACGATGCTCCCGACCAGGAGGGCGACCGAGGCGGCGAGCTGCCACAGGGGCACCGGCGTGAGGAAGGTGCGCATCGGCATGAGCACCGGCGAGAAGAAGGGCACGAGCGAGAGCGCGACCGCCGCGGGATCGCGCGGGGCGGCGCTGATCACCGGGAAGCACATGAAGGCGCCCACGAGCAGGAACGTGATGGGCATCTGCGCCTGCTGCGCGTCGCGCTCGGAGTTGTTCATCGCGCCTACGGCGGCGTACACCGCCGAGTACAGGGCGTAGCCGGCGAGGAAGTAGAGAACGACGATCGCCACCGGGCCGGCGCCCACGCTCGGAAGGGCGATGTGCTGGGCCCCGTGGACGCCGAAGCGGGCGAGGATGGGTCCACGGAAGGCCGCGAGCAGGCCCGCCGCTCCGAGCCAGCACCCCATCTGGGTGAGGCCCACGGCGCCGACGCCGATCAGCTTGCCGACCATCAGGTTCCAGGGCGACGCGCACGCGACGATGACCTCGAGCACGCGGCTGGTCTTCTCCTGGATGACCGAGCGCATGACGGTGATGCCGTAGAGCAGGATCGTCATGTAGAGCAGGATCGCCGCGCCGTAGGCCATGCCGAACGCCGCCCCTCCCGAGGCGCCCTCGCCGTTGGCCTGTCGGGTGTCGAGGTCGACGTGGGCGAGCAGTGAGCGCGTGTCGTCGGGCTTCAGCCCCAGGGCCTTCGCGCGAGAACGGATGACCGCCTTCTCGACGCGCGACGAGAGCCTGGCCATGTCGACGGTCGACGATGCGTCGGTGCCGACGTACGACGCATGGCCCGACACGATGATGTCGGCGGGCAGCACGAGGTAGCCGTCCACCTCGCCCGACTCGACCCTCGCGTCGAGGGCTGTCCGCGAGGCGGCTTCCCCGACGACCGGCTCGACCAGGAAGCGCGCGGGCTCGCCCACCGTCGACTCCTGGAGCGTCGTCTGGACCAGGGCGCCGAGGTCCGGCGAGGCCTCGTCGACGAGGGCGACGCGAACGGGCTTGCCGGAGCCTCGCAGCTCGAGGGCGACCGACAGGGCGATGATGCCCCCCATGAGCAGGGGGCCGAGGACCGTCGAGATGACGAACCACCGCGAGCGCACGCCCTCGGCGTACTCCCTGCGGGCGACGATGCTCCACGCGCCGGCCATCGATCAGCCTCCCTCGGGCGCGGAGCCGCTGGTGTCGCGGACCCGCTCGACGAAGATCTCGTGGAGCGTCGGGGCTGCGTGCTCGAAGCGGACGACCTCTTCGCCCGCGTCGAGCAGGCGCCGGAGCAGGGCAGCCGTCGGCGCTCCCTGCGAGAGGGTCAGCTCGTAGCCGTTCGCGACCGAACGGGCGTAGGCGATCCCGGTGTCGCTGCCCGGGCGAAGCAGCGCCGGCACCTCGTCGCCGTGCGCTCCGCCGAGCTCCACGACGACGCGGTTGCGGGCCGCCTGGGCGTCGCGCTTGATGTCGCGCAGCTTGCCGTCGAGGACCTTGTGCGCGCGGGCGATGATGCAGACGTCGTCGCACATCTGCTCGGCGTGCTCCATGAGGTGGGTCGAGAAGAGGATGGTTTTTCCCTTGGTGCGCTGCTCGCGGACGATCTCGCGCAACAGGTCCGCGTTGATCGGGTCGAGCCCCGAGAAGGGCTCGTCGAGCACCAGCAGGTCCGGCTCGTGGATCACCGCGGCGACGAACTGCACCTTCTGCTGCATCCCCTTGGACAGGCTCTCGACCTTGCGGTCGATCCACTCGGTCAGCTCGAGGCGAGCGAGCCAGCGCTCGACGCGCGGCATGATCTCGGCGCGCGGCAGGCCGCGCAGCTCGGCGAGGAAGACGAGCACGCGCCGCACGGTCATCTTCGGGTACAGGCCCCGCTCCTCGGGCAAGTAGCCGATGCGGCGCAGCGCCTCGCGGCCGGGGGGCGTCGACCCGAAGAGCAGGATGCGCCCCTCGTCGGGCCGCACGATGTCGTTGATCATGCGGATCGTCGTGGTCTTGCCGGCGCCGTTGGGCCCGAGCAGGCCGTAGATGACGCCTGCCGGCACGCGCAGCGACAGGCCGTCCACGGCGAGGTGCTCCGCGTACCTCTTGGTGACCCCCGCGAGGTCGATGACGGTGTCGGTCACGGCGGCGAGTGTACAGTGCTAGAAGGCCGGTGCGATGCCGGACACCACAGAAGGCCCCGTCGTCCAGGTGAGGCTCGGGCCGGGCGGCATGCCGGTGGGAGCGTCCGCCACGTCGCGCATCGACCGACCCGTCGCCGAGGTGTGGGCGGTCCTGGCCGACGTCGAGCGCTACGCGGGCTTTCTGCCGATGGTGCACCGCGCGCGTCGCCACGGCGACGACGTCACCTACGACCTCAAGTTCCGGATCGGCTTCTTCTCCGTGGGCTTCCAGTTCACCGCGCACGCGACCTGGGAGGAAGCGAAGTGGCTGGAGCTTCGGTGGCTGGCGGGCGAGCCGAAGGCCATCCGGCTGCGGTTCGAGCTGACGCCCATCGACGGCGGCCGGGCCTGTACGGTCACCGGCGACGGCGAGTTCGATCTGCACTCGCTCGGCTGGCTGGTGAAGTACTTCCTGAAGCATCATCCGGAGATCCAGCACGGGATCTTCCCGGGCGTCGCCCTGGTGCTCATCGACTCGCTGAAGCGCGCGCTCGCCGCGTGACGCGGCGGATTGCCCGCCCGCCCTCAGAGCGGTCGCCACACCGGCTTGCCGTCGCGCACGCACACCGCGACGGCGCGACCGAGGATCGCGTCGCGGTCGACCCAGCCGAAGAACCGGCCGTCGGCGCTGTTTCCGCGGTTGTCACCGAGCACCAGGAAGCGGTCGGCCGGCACGCGCGTGGGACCGAAGTCGGGACCGCCGCCGTAGTCGCCGCCGAGCGCGTGCGGGCGGCCGTCGATCTCCTCGATCAGCCGGCCGTCCTCCACGTGAATCGGGTCGAGGACTCCGTCGATGGCGACGCGGCCGGCGGTCACTTCGACCACGTCGCCAGGAACGGCGACGACCCGCTTGAGCAGCACCTCGCGGTTGACCGGCGAGGCGAGGACGACGACGTCGCCCCGCGCGGGCGCCGGTCCGCGCGCGACATACGTCAGCGAGGCGGGCACGCGCAGGCCGTAGGCGATCTTGCTCACGCAGATCTGGTCGCCCACCAGGACGGTGGGCTCCATCGATCCGGTCGGAACCTTGTAGTGGTCGGCCAGCGACGAGCGCGCCACCAGGACGACGGCCATGGCGACGAGGACGGGGACCATGTCGCGGATGAAGGTGTTAGCTCGCGGGGGCATCTGCGGCTCAACCGTCGAGGTGTGCGGCGGATTCCCCGGACGTCGTCGTTCTCGCCCGATCGGTCCCCCCCGCTACTGGATCGCCGGCGTCCGCCCCAGCTCCTTGAGCAGATCGTCGGCGCCACCGACGGCGTCCATCACCCAGAGCACGTACCGGATGTCGACGTGGATGGTGCGCGTCAGAGCCGGCATGAACACCCAGTCGGACGCCATCGCCTCGTAGTTGCCGTCGAACGCAAGCCCCACGAGCTCGCCCTTGGCGTTGAGCGTCGCCGAGCCCGAGTTGCCGCCGGTGATGTGCAGGTCGGACAGGAAGTCGACGGGTACGTCGTGCAGCTTCTCGTCGACGTAGGGCCCGAGCTTGTGCGCCGCGGCCGCGTCGAGCAGCGCCTTGGGCGCGTCGAACGGCTCCTGCCCGGTCGCCTTCGCGACGACGCCAGCCAGGTCGGTGAACGGACGGTAGACCGGCGCGCCCGGCGCCGGGCTGTAACCCCGCACCGTGCCGTAGGTCAGGCGCAGGGTGCTGTTGGCGTCCGGCGCGATCTCGCGGCCCGCGTGCTCGCGCAGCGCCTTGATGTAGCGCGGCTTGAGCAGCGCCATCTTGCCGGCGTACGTGTCCTCGCGGTTGTCGGCCGCCTTGAGCATCGGCCGCAGCGCGACCGCGAGCTTCACGATGGGATCTGCGCTGCGCCGCAGGTCCGCCGTGGTGGCCTTGTCGAGCAGGTTCAGCCGAGCGTCCTTGCCCTCGATCTTGGTGCCCGAGTAGATGGCCTCCACCTTCTTCGCGATCGCGTCGTCGGTCGGCTTCGCGGTCCCCAGCAGGGTCGTCAGGACGCGATCGGCGTGCCCGTCGTCACGCGCGCGCCGCAGCGCCTCGGCGAGCAGCGCCCGGTCCAGCTTCGGGTGGTAGCTCTTCTCGAGCGCCATCTGCGACTGCTCGAGGCGCTTCCAGTTGCGCTGCTGGTAGTCGGGGTGCCGGTCCTCGTCCTTCTTGGCTCGCTCCTCGGCCAGCCGCACGATCGCGCTGGCGGCGGAGACCAGGCGCGGCATGCCGGCGATCTCGCGGACGTCGGCGTCCTCGTCGCGCCACTTCGCGGTCTCGGCATGGGCGCGCGCCATGTCGCCTAGCACGGTGCCGTACGTCGTCTTGCGCTGCGGGTCGGCGGCGATCCACGCGGCCAGTGCGGTCTCGGCGTCCGCCTTGTCCTTGGCGATGCCACCCTTCACGAGGCCGTCGAGCTGTCCCTTGATGTTCGTGAGCGTGTTGCCCAGGCCGCGCACCATCGTGTTGGCCTTGATGGCGACCTCCTTGTCGGAGCTGATCTTGGCGATCTCGGCGAGGTTGTCCTCGCACCACTTCTGCCGGCGCGGGTAGTACCACTCGACGGCCTCCTGGACCTCGTCCTTCGTCTTGAGCGACGAGGTGCGGCCGGGGTAGCCCGCGATGATGACCAGGTCGCCCTCTTCGAGGGGCGTCGAGGCGATCGAGAGGTGGTGCGCCGGGTGATAGGGCACGTTGTCGGCCGAGAAGTCCGCCGGCTGCCCGTCCTTGCCGACGTACGCACGGTAGAAGGAGAAGTCACCGCCGTGGCGGGGCCAGCGCCAGTTGTCGACCTCGCCCCCGTAGTTGCCGATGCCGGCCTGCGGCGCATAGACGAGGCGCACGTCGCGGATCTCGAGCTGCTCGATGCGGAAGAACTGCGCGCCCTCGTAGAAGCTGGCGACCGAGCAGCGAACCTCGGGCCGGCCCTTCTCGCACTCGGCGACGAGGTCCTTCTGGCGAGACTCGAGCTTCTTGTGACGCGCCATGTCGTCCTTGATCGCGTCGATGCCGTCGAGCATCGTGCTCGTGACGTCGGTGACGGCGCGCGTGACGTAGACGCGGGCGGTCGGGCCGGCCGAGGGCTCGTCGGCCCGCGTGCGGGCGAGGAAGCCGTCCTTGATGAGGTTCTGGGAGGGCGACGAGTTGTACTGCAACGCCCCCTGCACGCAGTGATGGTTGGTGATGACCAGACCGTCGGCCGACACGAACGACGCCGAGCACCCGCCGAGCGAAACGACGGCCGAGAGCGTGTCGCTGGTCGGATCGGCGAGCTGCGCGGGATCGATCTGGAGGCCGAGCTCCTTGAGCTTCGCGGCGTGCGCGGTCATCTGGCTGGGCATCCACATGCCGCCGGGGTTCTCGAAGGACGGCTTGGGCGCCGGGGGCGCAGCCGACGCTGTGGAGGCGGCGGGGGTCGCAAAGGCGTCGGATACCGGCGGCGGGACCTGGGGCGGAGGCAGGGGCTGCTCGCCGCCACAGGCGAAGAGCAGGAGCGACGACAGCGGGGCGAGTGCGCGGACTCGGGGGCTCATGGCGGGTGCTCGTAGCACGGGGGGCGGCTGCCGGGCGAACGCCAGGGATTGGCCCCCAGGGCCGACCCGCGGTAGGGTCCACCCCGATGATGGCAGCCGAGCTCCGGAGCAGCGAACGACGGTCCGAAACGCGACGCGAGGTCGAGGTCGCCGCGATGCTCGAGCGATCGGACGGGCAGCAGCGGCTCTCCCTCGTGCGCGACATCAGCCCGACGGGGGCCCGTCTGCTCGTCACGTCGAGCAAGGTCAGCGTGGGTGACGCCGTTCGCGTGTCGCTGTTCTTCGGCGGTAGCAGTGTCCCCGACGCGGTGACGAGCGCTCGCCTGCTGCGCGTCTCGACGACGGACGACGCCGGCATCTGGAAGAGCGAGATCGCGGTGAGCTTCGACACCGAGGTCGCGCTCGCCGGGTTCGCGCTGAGCTGAGAGCTCGCGACCTGTCGCGATCGTGTCGCGGCCGGGCGCGAGCGCGCGGGCACCCTTCGCCCGTAGCCTGCGACTGATCGTGGACGAGTGCACGGGCACGTCCTTCGCAGGGGCGCTGGCCGGATGCGGTGGATCATCGTCGCGACGGCGCTTGCGGGGTGCTCCTCCTCCCCTCCCCCGCTGACGCTGTGGAGCGGTGACGCCGGGGACCAGTCGTCAGACGCGGGAACACGTCCGGGCGACGACGCAGGTCAGGCGAGCCCGGACGCAGGGGCAGTCGCGGACACGGGCCCAGCGAAGGCGGACGGTTCGACGAGCAGCCCTGCCGACAGCGGCCCCGACGCCGGCGGCATCGAAGCAGGGACGGACTCGAGCCCGATCATCGCGACGTGGTCGCCGGTGAGCTTCGGCGTCACGACGATGGATACCGGCGGCGGCAACGACATCGTCATCGCCTACGGCGGCTACACCGCCACCGATCAGGACTCGCAGGCGTGGGTGACGCAGATGACGACCGTGCGGCTCGCCCAGCTCGGCGTCGGGCACCTGTACGCCGTGCGCGGGCCCAAGGACGCCGACTACGCATCGCGCGAGATCGGCAACTCCGAGCTCGCGGCGGCGCTCGCCACGCAAGCCGTGCCCGCGAGCCACGTCATCGTGATCGCCCACTCGAGCGGCGGCTTCGTCGCCGACGAGCTGTTCACGTTCGCCAGCGCGAGCGTGCTCTCCAAGATCGCCTACTTCAACCTCGACGGCGGCTCGTGGGCGCTCACCAACGCGATGGTGGGCAGCATGAGGGGCGTCTACTTCTGCAACGCACACGACTCGGTGGCGGGCGACTCGGAGAACACGTCCTCGGACCAGAGCCTGCACGCGGAGTTCGCGGCGTCGCACCTGTTCACGGTCGACGCCGACGGCTCGGGCTGCGACGTCGGCGCGGGCTGGTGTCTGCACGACACGCTCATCATCAACCACCCGCACGATCCGACGACGTACGATCTGGCCCTGGACTACACCGATTTCACCGGGGGCCGGCAGGTCGTGACCAGCTACATCGACCAGGCCGTGAGCGACGGCGTGCTCTGAGCGGCCTATCCCGACCAGGGCGTGGTCCGGCGAATCGCGGTCGCCACGTCGCTGTCGGCGGCGACCCAGAGGGCGATGGGCGAGGCGATGTCCACGGCGGCGTGCTCGATCTCGATGCCGCGGGCGAGCAGGGTCTTGCGCTCCCGGCTGGCGACGATTTCGCGCGCGAGCACTGCGCGGTCGCCAGCGAGCATGGGCGTGATGACGATGCCTGCCGCGTGAACGGCGACGCGCGCGCGGACGTTGACGCTGCCGACGCGCGCGCGGCAGGTGGCCGAGGCGAGCACCGGCCCGGACGAGGTCACCGAGCGCACGCGCTCGGGCGCCTCGGGCGACCGGCGCCCCATCATGATGGGGAGGATGACCCCGATGACGAGGTACGCCATGCCCGCGAGCGCCAGGGGGTGCGTGATGAAGACGCTCCTCAAGTGCGTGCGGCTCCCTTCCCACTCGTCCGGCGTGACCTCGGTGTACCGACCGTGGTTGCCGACGAAGTAGTGTCCGTCCTGCACGTAGCCGCTCGACGCGTCGCCGCCGAGCCGTTGCGTCTCGGCCATGAACGAGGCGAAGTTGTACACACCGAGCGCGACGGCTGCTGCAGCCACGATGGCGAGGAGGAGCCGGCCCACGTGCGCGATCGTACCCTCTGGCGCTCGACGATGTACGTTCGACTTGGTGAGAACACTCGCCCGGATTGCCTCCCTGACCCCCGTGCTATCGCTGCTCGCCGCGTGCGCCGGCCCGACGTACCTCTCGCCCCAGTCGATCCCCGCCGAGCACACCATCACCGTCGGTGGCTCGGCGAGCCTGGACGTCATGCCCGACGAGGCGTGCGTCGAGCTGACTGTCACCGCTCGCGACGCGGCGATGCTCGCCGCGCACGCCGCGCTCGTCGCGAACAGCGAAGCGCTCCTCGCGGACCTTCGCCAGCGCCCGGGGCTCGTCGTGGAGCAGGGCGCGGTGAGCTACGGGAGCGAGTACGACAACGACTCCGGGGGCCGATCGCACCTCGCGCGGTACGTCGCCTCGGCCCAGGTGAACGTGCGAACGCGAGACTTCGCGCAGATCGCGGACGTCATCGCGCGCGCCGCCCCGCGCGGCCTCGAGCGTGTCGGCGTCGTCTACTACTCGACCCAGATCGTCTCGAAAAAGGTCGAGGTCCGCGCGCACGCGCTCGAGGCGGCCCGCGACAAGGCCCGCGCCATGACCACGACGCTCGGCGTCTCGCTCGGCGACGTGGTCACCATCGTCGAGGGCGACAGCCACACGAATTCGTCGGTTGGGACCGGGAACTACCTGGAGCGCGGCGCAGTCGACAAGGCTTCCGACACGCCGGCACCGCCGGGCGCCATTCCGCTGTCGGTGAGCGTCTCGGTCGTCTACCGGCTGCGGTAGTTGGTCCTGGCCGCCGCTCGCGTCCTTCGCCGCAGTCGCATTCCGCCGAGCAGCGCAATCGCCCCGAACGCCAGCAGCGTCGGCGACGGACCGGCCTCGGAGGCCTGCGCCGTCTTGCAACCGCAGCCGCCGACGAGGGTCGTCGGACCGCCGGGGCCGGCTTCGCCGGAGGCGTCGCCCTCGGCATCGGCCGCGCCGTCATTCGCGCCGGTCGAACCGTCGCTGGCGCCGCCCGAGTCTTGATGCGTCCCCGAGTCGGCGACCGCTCCCGAGTCGGTCGCCGGCCCGCTGTCCTGCGTCGTCGTGCCCGAGTCGGTGCCGGAGTCGCGGGTGCCGCCACCGTCGCCGGTGGTGCCGCTGTCCCTGGCGCCCGCGTCGGTCATGGTCCCGCCGTCCGGCACGGTGGCGACGCACTGATTACCGACGCACGACTGGCTGCTCCCGCAGGTCCCGCAGTTGAGCGTGCCGCCGCAGCCATCGCCCGCGATGCCGCAGTTCTCGCCGGTCGGGCACATCGTGAAGGGCCTGCAGCCGCACACGCCCCCGGTCCCGGTGCCGCCGCAGGTCTGCGGCGCCGTGCAGGTGCCGCAGTTGATGGCCCCGCCGCAGCCGTCCGGAGCGGTGCCGCAGTTCTGGCCGGCGGGGCAGGACGTGACCGTCGGCGTGCACCCGCACTGATTGGGGTTGCTCGGGGTACCGCCGCCGCAGGACTGCGGTGCCGTACACGTGCCGCAGTCGACGGTGCCGCCGCAGCCGTTGGACACGGTGCCGCAGTTGTCGCCCGCAGGGCACGTCGTCTTCGGAGTGCACCCGCACACGTTCGGGTTGCTCGGGGTGCCCCCGCCGCACGTCTGCGGCGC
>Ga0209415_10012901_pt1 | contig 13866 bp, 14 predicted proteins | sample PeaSoiSIISIP2007_FD_187696 | JGI IMG/M metagenome (GOLD analysis project Ga0209415, IMG submission 187696) | Peat soil microbial communities from Weissenstadt, Germany - SII-SIP-2007 (SPAdes) (version 2) | ecosystem: Environmental > Terrestrial > Soil > Wetlands > Peat | place: Germany... | reverse complement strand
CTTGCCGCGTTTGTCTTCGACCAGCTTGAGGATTCCGCCGACGTATTCTTCGTTGGTGAGGATGGTGGCCAGGATGATCGGCTCTTCGATCTTGGCGATCTCACTGGGGTCGAGCCAGCGTGAAGGGTTGTCGACCTCGACCATAGTGCCATCGGTTTTGTAGATCTTGTAGCGGACGCCGGGTGCGGTGGTGATGAGTTCGAGGCTGAACTCGCGTTCGAGGCGCTCCTGGATAATTTCCATGTGGAGCAGGCCGAGAAATCCGCAACGGAAGCCGAATCCGAGAGCGACGGAACTTTCGGGCTCGAAGAAGAAGGATGAATCGTTGAGCCGAAGTTTTTCCAGGGCTTCACGCAGGCGGGTGTGTTCGTGCGAGTCCACGGTGTAGAGTCCGGCGAAAACCATGGGCTTGATTTCTTCGAAGCCGGGGAGGGCTTCGATGGCGGGGGCGGCGTCGTGGGTGATGGTGTCGCCGATTTTTGTGTCGGCGACATTTTTTATGTTGGCGATGAGGAAGCCGACTTCGCCGGCTTTGAGTTCGTCGATCTCGACGGGCTTGGGAGTGAGGACGCCGAGGGTTTCGGCATCGAAGGTGGTGCCGTTCCACCAGAGGCGAATGCGGTCGCCTTTGCGCAGGGTGCCTTCGAAGACACGGGTTAGCACGACGACGCCGCGATAAGAGTCGAACCAGGAATCGAAAACGAGGGCTTGCAGGCGGTGGTTGGGATCCCCTTTGGGCGGAGGGACACGTTTGACGATGGCTTCGAGAACGTCGGGGACGCCTTGGCCGGTTTTGGCGCTGATGAGGACGGCGTCGGAGGCGTCGAGGCCGACGGCGCTCTCGATCATTTCCTTGGTGCGGGGAATGTCGGCGCTCTGGAGGTCGATCTTGTTGATGACGGGAATGATTTCGAGGCCGTGGTTGATGGCGAGATAGGCGTTGGCGAGGGTTTGGGCTTCGACTCCTTGCGAGGCATCGACGACAAGCAGCGCGCCTTCGCAGGAGGCGAGCGAGCGCGAGACTTCGTAGGAAAAATCGACGTGGCCAGGCGTGTCAATTAAATTGAGCTGGTAGGTTTGGCCGTCTTGCGCGGTATACATCATGCGGACGGCGTGGGCTTTGATGGTGATGCCGCGTTCGCGTTCGAGGTCCATGGAGTCGAGGACCTGGGCCTGCATTTCGCGCGCGGTGAGGGATCCGGTGAGCTCCAGGAGGCGGTCGGCCAGCGTGGATTTGCCGTGGTCGATGTGCGCGATGATGGCGAAATTGCGGAGGAAAGCTGCGTCCATGGGGTGAGTGCTGAGAGTTAATTCTAACAGGCTGTCGGGTGGGGACTGGGGGTGGTTGAAAAGCAGTGGGCAGGGGTTAGTGGTGAGTGGACAGTGCTCCGAGGGTAACTTTGGCGGGGTTGTTCGCTAGAATCAGGGGCATGCTGGTGCTTGCTTCGGCTTCGCCGCGACGTCAGGAACTTTTGCGCAATGCCGGGATTTCGTTTGTGGTGCAGGCGGCTGACATTGATGAGAGTCCGCGGGAGGGGGAGACGCCGCGGGACTGCGCCGAGCGGCTGGCGCGGGAGAAGGCGCTGGCGGTGGCGGGAGCGTATCCGGGGGATCGCATTCTGGGAGCGGACACTGTGGTCGCAATTGATGGGAAGATTCTGGGCAAGCCGCGGGATGCTGGGGATGCGGCGCGCATGTTGCGGTTGTTGTCGGGGCGGGTGCATGAAGTGATTACGGGGGTGTGCGTGGTAGAAGCAGTGGCTGGTGGGCAGTGGGTAGTGGGCGTCCAGCGACAACTGGCGACTGCTTCTGAGACTACGCTGGTGACTATGAGCGAATGGTCGGATGACGACATTCGCGACTACATTGCTACGGGAGAGCCGATGGACAAGGCTGGGGCTTATGCGATTCAGGGCCGGGCCGGGCGCTGGATTCCGCGCATTGATGGCGATTACAGCAATGTGGTGGGACTGCCGGTGGCGCTGGTTTGCGGGATGCTCGGAAACTAATGCTTCCCGACGCGGCTGGATCTTGGTCTTACTGGCAACTAGCAACTGACTACTAGCAACTGTCTTTAGGATTTCTTCTCTTCTTCTTCTTTTTTGGGTTCGTCTTCCTGCTTCATGGAGGCTTTGAAATTGCGGATGCCTTCGCCGAGGCCCTTGCCGAGCGCGGCGAACTTGCTGGGGCCGAACAGCAGCAGGGCGATGGCCACGATGAAGAGGATTTCGGTAAGACCGAGTCTGCCTTCCATCTTTTGAAGCCTCCTCCTAAATTCTAGGCTTGCCGGGTGGTTGAGTCAAAACCGGCCTTCCATCACGCGTTTTCAATCATGCCTGCCAGCAACATGGCGCGGCGGGGCAATTCGGAGATCAGGATGTGTTCGTGGAGGGCGTGCGCGCCCTCGCCGACGGCGCCCATGCCGTCGAGTGTGGGGATGCCGATGCCGGCGGTGAAGTTGCCGTCGGAGCCTCCGCCGACGGAGGCTTCCTCTAGTTTCCAGGCGGCGTCGCGGGCGATTTCGCGGGCTTTTTCATAGAGTGCGGCGACGCCTTCGGTGCGCTCCATGGGCAGGCGATTGATGCCGCCAGTGATTGCCAGCTGGCAATGTTTGTCGTGGGGTTTCAAGGAATGCAGTTTGCGGTCGAGGCTCGCCTTTTGCGATGCGGTGGCGATGCGCACGTCGATTTTCACCGTGGCTTCGGCGGCGATCACGTTGGTGCGGGTACCGCCGTGAATGATGCCGGGATTCACCGAGATGCCGCTGCGCAGGTCGTTGAGCTTGGAGATGGCGGTGATCTGGTGGGCCAGTTCCACGATGGCGCTATGGCCTTTGCCGGGATCGAGGCCGGCGTGAGCGGCAACGCCTACCACCTTTAATGTGTACTCGCCTACGCCCTTGCGCTCGGTCTTCAGGGCGCCACGGAGTCCGGCTGCGGGTTCGAGCACGAGCACGGCCGAAGACTCTCGGGCCAAGCCTTCGGTGATGGAGCGCGAGGAGTTGCTGCCGACTTCTTCGTCCGATACAAGAAAAACAGTAACCGGGCGCGGAAGGTGTCCGTGCCATGCTTTCAGGCCAGCGATGGCCTGCATCATGAGAACTATGCCGGCTTTCATGTCGAGGACGCCGGGTCCGTGGAGACGATCGCCGGCAACTCCACACAGCATGGTGGCGAGTGTGCCCAGGGGATAGACGGTGTCGAAATGGCCCAGCAGCAGCACCGGAGCGCCGTTGCCGCGACCGGGAAAACTGACTTGCAGGTGGTCGGCATAGGCTTCGGAGCGGTGGATGTGAGTTTCACCGCCCATGCCGCGAAATTTTTCCGCGAGGAAAGCGCCCAGGCGGTCGCCGGCCGGTTTGTTATCGCTGGGGGATTCGATCTCGACCAGTTCGCGGATGGCTTCGACCATTTCTTCCTGGCGGGCTTCGAAGTAGCGCAGGCGGTCGGCGCGGGTTTCATTCTGCGTGGGCGCATCTTTTTTGTGGTGTGCTAGCTTCTTGCTGGACATTGCCCCTCTTTCGTTTGAGGCCGCTGACTGATGTGGTTATACCGATGGCGGCGTTTGTGCGGTGGGTTACAGTATAATCTTCAAGCCGTTCCGGGCGAATTATGACTGAGAGCACTCCCAGCGTGAAGGACGCGCCAGCCGCAGCCAAGGCCGTGTTAGATATTCACGATATTCTGCGCATCCTTCCGCATCGCTATCCGTTTCTGCTGATTGACCGCGTTCTGGAGTTGCAGCGTAAGCAGCGCATTGTTGCCATCAAGAACGTCACTATCAATGAACCGTTTTTTATGGGCCACTTTCCCGGGCTGCCGATCATGCCGGGGGTGCTGATCGTGGAGGCCATCGCGCAGGCGGGCGGCGCGCTGTTGCTGACCGAAGTGGAGGACCGCTCCGATAAAGTGATGGTATTCACTGGCATCGAGCGGGCCAAGTTTCGGCGTCCAGTGAGTCCCGGCGACCAGTTGCGGCTGGAAGTGGAAGTGAAAGGCTGGCGATCGGTGCCGGGGATGACCGCGGCCAAGATGCAGGGCTTCGCATATGTGGGGAGCCGGCGAGTGGCGGAGGCCATGGTGTCATGCCAGTTGATCGATAGTTCACGCGGGCGAGGCGCGGCCGGGGACGGCGCTGATGGTGACGAGACTGCGGGATAGGGGGGACGCGTAAGATTTAAGCGTGAGCGCACTTGCCTACCACTTCGTGACTGAGAATAGTCGTGTAGTTGGTCTGTGACCGCACAATGCGATCCGCGCGAGATCCCTCGCTTCGCCTGAAGAACGGCTCCGCTCGGGATGACGCAACCCCGAGTATTTCGAGGAAGGCCGCAAACTTCGCCACTACCGACTGAGACTTCCATGGACATGATTTCTTGAGCATTCATCCTACAGCCCTGATCGATGTGCGCGCGCAGGTTCCTGGGTCGTGCCAGGTCGGTCCGTATTGCGTGATCGGAGCCGACGTGGAACTGGGGGAAAACTGCCGGTTGATCTCGCACGTTGCGATCGAGGGACCCACAAAGATTGGGGCGCACAATACGTTCTTTCCTTTTTGCGCGATCGGCATGGCTCCGCAGGATGTGACTTATAAAGGCGAGACTACGCGGCTGGAGATTGGCGAGCACAACGAGATTCGCGAGTACGTCACCATCAATCGCGGCACGGTGAAGGGTGGAGGGCTGACGAAGGTGGGCAGCCACATCCTGATCATGGCGTACACGCATATCGGGCACGATTCGGTGATCGGCGACCATGCCATGCTGGTGAACGGAGCCACGCTGGGAGGGCATGTGACGGTCGAAGAATGGGCCGTGGTGGGCGCGTTGTGCCCGGTGCACCAGTTCGTGCGCATCGGAGCGCATGCCTACATCGGCGGCGGCACAACGATTACGCAGGATGTGATGCCGTTCTCCATTACGTCTGCGGCGCGGGACACGCATGCCTACGGGCTGAACAAAGTCGGGCTCGAGCGGCGTGGGTTTTCGAAAGAACGCATCGGCAGGATTCAACACGCGTACAAAATTCTGCTGGCGTCGAAGATGAATACGACGCAGGCGTTGGAGAAGCTGAAGGGCGAGGCGGATCGCGGGGAGGATGTGGACTTACTGATCCGCTTCATCGAGGGGTCGGAGCGGGGAGTGATTAAGTAGTTGCTAGTTGCTAGTGGTGAGTGGCTAGTAATGCCACTAGCTACTAGCTACTAGCCACTAGCAACTGCCATGCAGCGTATTGGGCTCATTGCGGGCAACGGCAAGTTTCCTTTTCTCGTGCTGGAGGCGGCGCGGGCGCAGGGGTATGAAGTCGTCGTTGCTGCGATCAAGGAAGAAACTTTTCCTGAAATCGAGGGACGTGGGGCGGCGGCGGTGCACTGGCTGTCGCTGGGAGAACTTTCCAAGCTGATTGAAATGTTCCAGCGTGAGGGCGTGCACCGGGTCATTATGGCGGGACAGGTGCGTCACAAGCAGATTTTTTCGAGCATTCGCCCGGACTGGCGGCTGGCCAAGCTGTTGCTCTCGTTGACGACGCGTAACACGGATTCGTTGCTGGGGGCGGTGGCGAAGGTTCTGGCGGATGAAGGCATCATGCTGGAAAGCTCGACGTGGCTGCTGGAACCTCTACTGGTCAAGCCGGGCGTGCTGAGCAAGCGGGCGCCCAGCGAACAGGAACGCAAGAATATCGACTACGGACGCGGCGTGGTCCGCGACCTGGCGCGGCACGACATTGGGCAGACGGTGGTGATTGCCGATTCGGCGTGTGTAGCGGTTGAGGCCATGGAAGGCACCGATGCCGCTATCGAACGCGCGGGGCATATCATGCGATCGCTGGAGGGGGATGCGTCGACGCTGAGCCGGGCGCTTACCGTGGTGAAGATCGCGAAGCCGAATCAGGATATGCGCTTTGATGTTCCCGTGATCGGAGTGAAGACGATCGAAGTCATGCGCGAGGCGGGCGCGACGTGCCTGGCGGTGGATGCGGGGAAGTGTTTGCTGCTGGATGGGGAGACGGTGATCGATGCGGCGAACGCTGGGGAGATTGCGGTGGTAGCGGACCCGAGCGGGCCTGCGTGATTTGGAAGGGTGACTAGCTGGACGAGGGGGCGCCCACGGAGCGTCGCGCTGCGCGCGGTACGGCCACTGGACGCATGCGCATCTCATGCCGAGCTACCGTGAGGTCGTGGGCGGTCTGCAGGTTCATCCAGAATTCGGCGGAGTTCTTGAAAAATCCGGCCAGAAGCAGGGCTGTTCGTGGTGTGACGCCGCGCTTCCCGCGAACTAGTTCGTTCACGCGGTTGAGCGGGACCCCCAACGACCGAGCCAGATCGGCCTGGGTGAGGTTTCGAGGCTCGAGAAATTCCTGCAGCAGAATTTGCCCGGGATGACTGGCGATACGATGGCTCGGCAACATGACGCTATCTCCTGTTCGATCTCCTCAATGGTAATCCGTGCATCGCACGTCGAGCGCACTACCGCTGACAAAGCGGAATACCACACGATACTGGTCATTCACGCGAATGCTGTAGAAGCCCACCCAATTGCCACGCAGTTTCTCCAGCCGGTTCGAAGGGGGTACCCGCACGTCCTCCAGAGTAACGCTGGCATTCAGCAGATCCAGCTTCGCCTGGATTCGCGTCCACAACGGCCGCGCAATTCTCCGGGCGGCCTTCGTGTCTTGCCCGTGGAAGATATCTTCCGTCGTTTTGTCTCCGAAGGAGACAATCATTGATGTGAGTATACATGATTACCGTGTATATGTAAGGTCAGGGCCCCACGTTTTTCTAAGGAAAGAGGAGACGATATGACAGACTCGCACTCCGAACCTGCCCGGATCGCCGACCAGTTGCGGCGCGCCTTTGAGGGCGACGCGTGGCATGGGCCCGCTGTGCTCGAATTGCTGGCTGACATTGATGCTGCGACGGCCGCGGCCAGGCCGCTGAGCGGGGTGCACAGCATCTGGGAGTTGGTGCTGCACGTCGCGGTCTGGGATGGCGTGGCCCTGCGAAGGCTGAGCGGGGAGAAATGTCAGCCGCAGGGCGAGGCCAATTTTCCGCCGGTGGCCAAGGCCACGGCGGCCGCGTGGCGCAAGGCGGTGACTGAGATGAGGCGTACGCATCAGGCACTGGTGAAGGCGGTTGCTGGGCTGTCTGACTCGCGGTTGCATGATCGGGTTCCGGGCAAGCGGTATGACTTTTATCACATGCTGCATGGGATGGCGCAGCACGAGTTGTATCATGCCGGGCAGATTGCGATTTTGAAGAAGGCGCAGAGGCGGGCCAAGATTGCTTGAATGTATAAAGCCTGGACGTGGTGGAGGATGCAATGCGAACGCGAAACGCAAATCGCCGAGTCCTGGTGGTAACGTGGTCTGTGTTGCTGATGGGGAGCTTGGGTTCCCCGGCGGAGGTTCCGATGGGCCAGGCGCAGAATGTGCCGTCGCAGGAGCAGGCGACGCGCGCCGCGATTGACAAGTTCAACGAGGCGTTCGGCCGGCATGACGCTGAGGGGTTGGCCGCGTTTTTGACCGAGGATACGGTGTTCGAGGACACGTCGCCCGCGCCGGACGGCAGGCGCGTCGAGGGGAAGGCTGCCGTGATCGAATTCTGGCGAGGATGGTTCGTCCGCAATGCCGATGCGCGGTTCGAGGCCGAGGAAATGATCGTCAGCGGAAATCGGGCTACGGTGCTCTGGGTCTATCGCAAGATGCGCAACGGGCAGCCATGGCACATTCGCGGAGTGGACGTTTTTACGGTGCGGGATGGGAAAGTAGCGGCGAAGCTGGCGTATGTGAAGGGGTGAGGAGAGCTGTCTCATGATCCTGGGCCGCAGGAACGAGCGGAACCTCAGGGGCTAAAGCCCGGATCGGAATTTCGAGCTTGATCGCAGCGCTGAAGCGCTGCGCCACCCAAAACCAACTGCGCGTTCCAGAGCCGAGTTATGAGCTGACGTCTAAATGAGCCTGTTATGCAGATGCTCTTTCCTGGCTTTGCGTTTACAATCTTTTGCGGCGTCTTAATTGGGGTGGTGGCGCAGCTTGGGCTCGAACAGTAGTTGCGATCCGCGCGAGATCCCTCGCTTCGCCTGAAGAACGGCTCCGCTCGGGATGACGCCAAACGAGAATGTTACTCGTCTTAATCCAAACTGCACTATTACCCTTAATTGCAAAGGATTTCTTCTGTCATCTCCTAGTTTGATTCCGGTCGCTGTGGTGGGCGTTGGGGTGTTTGGGCGCAACCACGCGCGCGTTTATAAGGAGCTGGAGCAGCAGGGCGAAGCAGTGCGGCTGGTGGGGGTGGTGGATCCTGACTTGAACCGGGCGGACGCCGTGGCCCGCGAATTCGGCTGCCGGTCTTTTGGCTCGGTGAGTCAAATGCTGACTACGCACAGCGAAATCCAGGCAGCGTCGGTGGCTGCTCCTACGGCGCAGCATCTGACGGCTGCGCGCGAATTGATGGAAAAAGGCGTCGACGTGCTGATCGAGAAGCCCGTGGCCACGTCGCTGGCGGAAGCGGACGAATTGCTGGCACTGGCTTCCACCCACAAACGAATCGCGCAGGTGGGTCATCTGGAGCGCTTTAATCCTGCTGTACGCGCTACCCTGCCGGTGCTCACGCGGCCCATGTTTTTTGAGGTTCACCGGCTCAGCGTTTTTACTCCGCGCTCGCTCGATGTGGATGTGGTGCTGGATCTGATGATTCACGATTTGGATATTGTGCTGGCTTTCGCGAAATCTCCGGTGAAGGAAGTTCGGGCGGTGGGCTTGCCTATTCTTTCCGGGAAAGTGGATATTGCCAACGTGCGGCTGGAATTTGAATCGGGCTGCATCGCCAACTTTACCGCCAGCCGGGTTTCCACGGAGCGGGTGCGCAAGCTGCGATTTTTTCAGCCACGGCAGTACGTTTCGCTGGACTACGGACGGCAGGAAGTGCTGGTGTTCACGGTGGGACCGGACGGCGCTGCGCCCGGCGCTGGGACGCCGTCCGTCAATCCGCAGATTGCGGTCAGCAAACCGCCGGTGGCTTCGGAGGAGCCGCTGCACGCGGAGTTGAAATCGTTTCTGCATGCGGTGCAGAACCGTTCCACGCCGACGGTTCCGCTTGAGGATGGGCGGCGCGCGCTGGCTTTGGCTCTGGAGATTGTTGCCGCGATTCGGGAGCATGGGCAGAGCGTGAATCTGCCGGGGATTGGGAAATAGGGCGGTGCGGTTGCCGTGTCGAGCTAACCGGCGCGGTTCGATTCGTCAAGACACGACCGATACGCGGGAGATCCCCTTCGACTTCGCTCAGGGCAGGCTCTCGCTCCGCCTGAAGAACGGCTGCGCTCGGGATGACGCCATTTGTGGGGTTCGCATCAGAAAGCTGGCAGACGGCCTGAAAACCTGCGTTTACAAATGTTTACACGGGGATGCGGGCTCCCATTTGCTGGTGGGAGAATCGTGTGAAAGATGCGAAAATAGGGGTAACTTGGCCCTTACGCCGCGGTTGCGCCATCCCTTGAAGGCCGGATGCAACGTATGAAGGGGATTCGCAGTCTAAGGAGCCAGACGAGCTAGCCCCAGCGCATGCCGATCACGCAAATTCCATTCCAGGACCCGGTCGCTCCGCCCCCCAAGCCACTACTGGGGCAGCTTGAGCTTTACGACGTGCGGGACTGGGAGACTGCGTATCGCGATCCCGACGCCAATATTCCGCACCTGCTGATCCAGTTGCAGGATGATCTCTCGCGTTCGCGGCGGCGGGAAGCGATCTGGATCTCGGCCATTGTCCACCTGGTTCTCATCATCTTGGTATGGAACATCAATCTGATTGAGAAATATCTGCCTTTTCGCAGGCCGGTGGTGGTCTCCGCAAACGATTTAACCAACGGCAAGAACTTGACCTTTCTGGCGCTGCCGCCGGATGCGCAGAAGCTGACGCGCAAGCCTAAAACCAACATCGCGTCGGACAAGGATCGGATTGCGACTTCGCGACATCCTGAACTCGATCCCAAGGAATTGCGGAAGATTCTGGCGAGCCCACCGCCGGGAGCTCCGGGATTGACGGGGCCGCGGGCTCCGCAGCCGGCTGTGCCGCCGCCGCAAGCTTTGGCGCAGAATCAGCCAACACAACCGCAGCAGGGGCAGCATCCGCCGAGCGATCCGAATCAGCTGGCTCATCTGCAAATGCCGGCGCGGCCTAACAGCCAGGTCAACGAGTTCGCCAAGTATGCGGGATCGATGACGGCGGGGTCGGCGGTGCAGCAGGCTGCACAGGCAGCGGCTGCTTCAAGGGGCGCGGGAGGCGGCGGGCAGGAAGGCGACTTCGGGCTGGGAACCGCGGCTCACGGGCGGCAGCTGGGAGCGCTTGATATTCTCAGCGACACGCAGGGTGTGGATTTTGCTCCCTACCTGCAACGTATCTTGCAGGACGTGAAACAGAACTGGTATCTGCTGATTCCGGAATCCGCTGCCATGAAAAAGGGCAAGCTGGCCATTGAATTCGCTATCACCAAAGATGGCCAGGTGGCGGGCATGAAGCTGGTTGCGTCATCGGGCGATGTGGCGCTCGACCGTCCGGCATGGGGAAGTATTACGAACTCGAATCCGTTTCCGCCGCTGCCCAGCGAGTTCAACGGACAGTATCTGGCGCTGCGGTTTCGTTTTTATTACAACCCGGAAAAGGGCGAGATCGAATAGGCGAGCTCGGAGCGCCGCGGTCCCGGCCGCTGGGAGCTTGCCTGGTAGGCCCAGGGCGTGATCCGTTGGCTGACGCTCCACAGCCGTGGAGACTGAGATCCCTCCGCCGCGATGAAAAACGCGGCGTTCGGGATGACAGGGTTTTTCTAGAAGGACGCAATTCCTTGAAAATGCCGGTTCTGTTCGTCGGGCACGGATCGCCGATGAACGCCATCGAACATAACGCGTATACGAAAACGCTGGAAGAGCTCTCCGCGCGTTTGCCGCGGCCGAAGGCGGTTTGCGTGGTGTCGGCGCACTGGGTCACTTCCGGCCCCCGTGTTTTGACTTCGGAACATCCCAAGACCATCCATGATTTTTACGGCTTCCCGGAGCCGTTGTATGAGGTGCAATATCCCGCGCCGGGGGCGCCGCAGTTGGCGGAGAAGCTGGCGGAGAGTTCTGAAATGTCGGCAGACACGCAATGGGGACTTGATCACGGAGCCTGGAGCGTGCTGCGGCATCTATATCCGAAAGCGGATGTGCCTGCGTTCCAGTTGAGCCTGGACCAGGGGCGGAGTTTCAAGTCGCACTTCGAACTTGGGCGCGAGATTGAATCGCTGCGCGACCGCGGCGTGCTGATTCTGGGCAGTGGCAACATTGTGCACAATCTGCGGCGCATTGACTGGGAGAATCCGCACGCGGCTTACGATTGGGCAGTGGAATTTGATGGGAAGGTGAAGAGCGCGGTGGAAGCACGGGATGCGGGCGCGCTGGCCGACCCGCAGAAGTGGGGCGAGGCTTTGCTGGCGACCGCGCATCCTACGGTGGAGCATTATTTGCCGCTGCTTTATTGTGTGGGGAGTGCGAATGAGAAGGATGCGGTGAGTTATCCGTATGAGGGGTTTGATTTTGGGAGTATTTCGATGCGGATGATTTTGTGGGGGGATGAGGCGGGGTAAGGAAGCGAGCCAACCGCGCGATTATTGGGTCGCAAAAAGCGCGATCCTTCGGCTCCGCTCAGGGCAGTTCTGACGCTCCACGGCCGTGGAGACTGAGATCCCTCCGCCGCTGAAGAACGCGGCGTTCGGGATGACAAGGCTAATCACGAAGCGACCAACCTCACCAGACTCTGCAGCGGGTTGCGTTCACCATGGGGGAGCCGGCTTTGCAGTGGAAGGCTTGCTGAAATTCGGGCATGTTTGAGACTACGCCGTTGGTGCGGTATTTTTCGGGGGAGTGGGGATCGATGGTGGCACGCATTCGGCGGGTTTCGTCGCGGGTGGCACCGCACCAGCTCTGTCCGTAGCCCACGAAGAAACGCTGGTCGGGAGTGAGGCCGTCGAGCGGCGGCAGGGTTTGTCCCTTGGTATCGTCCTTCCACGCCATGTAAGCCAGAATCAATCCGCCGAGGTCGGCGATGTCTTCGCCGAGGGTGAGCTTTCCGTTGATCTTGATGTCGTCGACGATGACGTAGGTGGAATACTGGTCGGAGATGCAGGAGGCGCGGTTGACGAATTCTTTTTCGTCGGCGGGAGTCCACCAGTCGCGCAGATTACCCTGGGCATCGAACTGGCGGCCTTCGTCGTCGAAGCCATGAGTGAGTTCGTGGCCGATGGTGGCGCCGGTATCGCCGAAGTTGGGTGCGGCGTCGGAATGCAGATCGAACGCGGGGGGCTGCAAGACGCCAGCGGGGAAGGTGATGTCATTCAGCTGCGGCTCGTATTCCGCGTTCACCGTGGGCGGAGTCATGCCCCACTCGCCGCGATCTACGGGCTTGCCGATCTTCGCCAGCAGGCGGTTGAATTCGAATTGATCGGCGCGGAAAACGTTGCCCATGGCATCGTCGCGGATGATCTGGAGCTTGCTGTAATCGCGCCACTGGTCGGGATAGCCGATTTTGTTGGCGACGGCATGCAGCTTTTCGAGGGCGCGCGGCCTGGTGGCGGCGCTCATCCAAGGGAGTGAATTGATATCGTTCTGCATGGCGGCTTCGATTTCTTTCACCATCGTCAGCGCCTTCTGCTTGGCGTCGGCGCTGAAATATTTTTCCACGTAGGCCTGCCCCAAGGCTTCACCTAACTGGTTATCGACCCGCTGCGAGCAGCGCTTCCACAGCGGCTCGATCTGTTGCGTGCCCTGCAGTGTTTTTCCGAAGAACTCGAAGTCAGTGTTCACGTAGACCGACGAAAGGTGCTGAGCCGCCGCATGCACCAGGTGCCAGCGCAGGTAAGTCTTCCAGTTCGCCAGGTCTTCTTTGTCGATTTCTGCACTCAGCGCTTTGAAGAAATCCGGGGTGGCCACGTTCAGGCTCGCGAGCGCGGGAAGTCCAGCCCTGGTGAAATACGTCGGCCATTGAAAGTTCGGGGCCAGAGTCTGTAGCTCGGCCGCGGTCATCTTGTGGTAGAGCTTCTGCGGATCGCGCATCTCCACTCGCGTCATGGAGCCCTGGGCCAGCGCGGTCTCGATGTGGATTACGGTTTGCGATTCGGCCGCGGCGGTGTCTGGTTTGTCTCCCAGCAGTTCGAACATCTTCTGCACGTGAGCTACATACTGCCGGCGGAGTTCCTGCGATTTGGGATCATCTTTGATGTAGTAATCGCGGTCGGGGAGGCCGAGACCGCCCTGGAAGACCTCAGCGATCACCTCGGTGGATTTTTTCGCATCCTGGTCGGAGCTGAAGAAAAAGAAGGTGCTGCGACGGTAATGCGAGGTGTAAGCGGCATCGGCCGCCACCTGGGCCAGATCCGCCTTGGTGCGCAAGGCCGCGATAGCGTCGAGATAAGGCTGGAGCGGCTTGAGGCCGGCGGCATCTACAGTTTTTTCATCCATGCAGGAGGCGTAATAGTCGCCAATCTTTTGGGTGACGGCGTTGCGCTGCGCGCCGCCCGCGGCGGCCTCTTCCAGAATGGCCCGCAAGCGCGCGGTATTTTCATCCTGCATTTTGCTGTAGGTATCCCAGCTGGATTGGTCCGGCGGAATGGGATTTTTCTTCAGCCATCCGCCGCAGGAATACTGAAAGAAATCCACGCAGGGGTCGACGCTCTGGTCCATGGAGGTGACGTCGAGCGCGGGCTCGGGTGCGGTGGAGGGTTGCTGGGCGGCGGCTAGGGAAAGAAATGAAGCTACGAGAATTGCGATCAAACTGATCCGCGGGATTGCCATGAAAGTTTCTCCCTGTGGTGCTTCCTGTTACCAGGTTAGGAATTCTGTATAG
>Ga0209415_10012900_pt1 | contig 13869 bp, 8 predicted proteins | sample PeaSoiSIISIP2007_FD_187696 | JGI IMG/M metagenome (GOLD analysis project Ga0209415, IMG submission 187696) | Peat soil microbial communities from Weissenstadt, Germany - SII-SIP-2007 (SPAdes) (version 2) | ecosystem: Environmental > Terrestrial > Soil > Wetlands > Peat | place: Germany... | reverse complement strand
TCTCCTACGCTTTTGATAAATCCCTCATCGACTCCGATCTTTTCCTTAGTCTTATGTTTGGGTAAAGGACGCTCTGGACGCTCCTTTACCTGGCCCTGATCCGCGGGATCTTGCATGACCTCGTCTCCTGAGAGGGCTATAAAGTCTCATCGGGTGTCTCCTTCCGCGGTTGTTAGAGCCTTTTTTCGTCGTCTTGGACATTTCGGCCATCGGCCTTCTGCGTCTTTTGCGACATTCATTCGGCATTACCGCGTACTCGGATTCTACTCATATATCGAGGATGGATTCAAGTTTGTTTTCCCGCGAATCTAGAAGGAACTTCAAATTAGGACACTACCCGGCGGTCGAGTTCGCGCTTGAACCTAGGTCCAGAGGATTACGCCGCGGGCGGGCACGCCGGTGCTTTCGCGGATGCCACGCAGATAGAGCCCTAATTGCGCTCGGTATTCCTCGATTCGTCCGGCGATTTCTAGATCGGTTTTGAAATCGACTACCGTCCAAGGAGCATTCTCTCGCTCGGTAAAGGCCAGATCGGCCACGCCTTCGACCAGCGTGCCGTCTTCGAGTACTACCAGGACCGAGCATTCGCGCCGGACCCGCGCGCTGCCAGCTTCGCGCGCCCTCACCATGAGCGGCGATTTGAGCGCCCTACTGACGGCTTCGACCGCGGAGGAGACCTCGTCGTCGCTCGCACCAAGAATCCGCCCGCGAAAGGCCGATACCCGCGCGATCGTCTCGCGGTCCGAATCGAAAGCCACGCTCAGCAGGATCTCATGGACGAGCGTGCCGAAGCGCGGACCGTGGGGCCGGCCTAACTCGCGTGCGACCTCTTCCACCAAAACGTCATCTGCTTCCGGAATCGATAGGTGCAACTCGCTTGCGCGGGCCGCCATTTGGGTCGCGGTCGCGACGCGAATAGTTGGGACGCCGCCGGCGGCGATTGAGGCTGCTCGGCGCTCGCACCAGCTCTGATAACGGCGGATGCCGCTCTCGGACTTGACGCCGCTTTCGTCTGCCGCCAAGAGCTTCGATTGTCGAAGACCCATCGTTTCCTGGACGTCGAGGTCGAGTAGCGAGGGGTCCCACCATACCACCTGATGCTGTCCCGCGGCGGGCCGGTGGAGTCCCGGCGCGATGCCCTTTTCCTTCAGCGGCGCCCTGGCGGGGCGCACCTTGACGCAATCTTCACCGAATGCGGGGCATCCGGACGGCTGGCGCGAGAGCGGCGAGCGCCGCGCGCTTGGCTCGGGATAAAGAACGTCGTTGAGCTTTCCGAGCCATCCTTCGCGGCGTTGGTCACCGAGCACGGGCACCACCAGCAGATCGCGCGCCCGAGTTACGGCGACGTAGAGCAGGCGCGCAGCCTCCTCGCTATCGCGGCGGAGTTCGGCTTCATTGTTGTCGAGCAGTTCCTGCGGTGCGCATCCGGCCAGCCGCAGCGCGCACAGGCGGCGGCCGGGATCGACGAAGCGCTGGGCTTCGCTGGCGGTCTCGTTGCGCGTGATGTCGGCGAGGATGACGATCGGAAATTCGAGTCCCTTGGCACTGTGCACCGTCATCAGCCGCACGCCCTCGGTGCCTTCCTCGACCACCGGCGCTTCGCCCGCCTCGCCGTTTTCGGCGTCGGCCTCGAGCTGATCGACGAAGCCGCGGAACGAAGTTCCCTGGCCGCGAGCCTCGTAGCGCCGCGCCTGGTCCATCATCCGCAGGATGTTGGCAAGCGCCTGCTCGCCGGTCGGCCAGATCGCGAATCCGGCGTGGGCCCGCGTCGCCGCCAGCAGGCGCGAGACGGTGTCGGCGATCGGACGGCGGTTGCGCCCGCGATGAAGCTCGCGCAAGACCGCGAGTCCGCCGGCCACTTCATCAAGGTCCGCGGTCAGATCTTGCGGCAGCTTGCGAAACGGATGCAGGCTTCCCACGCTCTCGCGAAACGCCAGCAGCAAGGCGTCCGAGAAGCCGAACAGCGGGCCGCGCAGCACCGCAAAAACCTTGAGCTCGTCGCCCGGCCGCTCGATCGCGCCCAGCGCGTTGCGCAACGCCTCGACCTCCTCGCGTTCGTGAAACGAGCTGCCTTTGACCAGCACGTGCGGGATCCGGCGGTTCTCGAGTGCCCGCACGTAGGGTCGGGTGACGTCGCGGTAGAAGGCGTTGAAGCGGCGGAACAAGATCGAGATGTGGCGAGCGGCGATGGGTTTGCGCAGCTCGGGCTGGTCGCGCTCGGTTACCGTCCATCCGCTTCGCGCGACCAGCCAGTGAACCAAGGCGGCGATCGCGTCGGGAAGCGATTCGTCGATTCGCCAATCGACGATTTTGCCGAAGTCGCCATAGGGAGCGGGCACCGGCAGAGCAACGATCGCGGGTTGGCTTTCATGGTCGGCTCGCCAGGGATTGAGCGGTTCGTAGGCCGCCTGGGTAGCGGATTCGACCATCCGCGGCGCAAAGGCCGCGTTCGCCATGCGCTGAAGCCGCGGCACGGCGCGGAAGCTCACCGTCAGATGGTCCAGTACGGCGCCGCATTCGATTAGCTGGTGCTTGACGCGCTGGTAGAGCGAGACGTCGGCGCGGCGAAAACGATATATCGACTGCTTCGGGTCGCCAACGATGAAAAGTTTCCCCGCGAGCGGGCGCACGCGCTGCCAATCGGTTTCGGCGGAGTCGTCGGCCGAGAGCAGCAGCAGGATTTCGGCCTGCAGCGGATCAGTATCCTGGAACTCGTCGATGAAGATATGAGTGAAGCGGCGCTGCAAGCCGGCGCGCACGATGGGGTTGTCGCGGATCAAGTCGCGCGCGACCAGCAGCAGGTCCATGAAGTCGAGCTTGCCGGCGCGCCGCTTGAGTTCCTGATAGGAATCGACCACCGGCCATAGCTCCTCGCGCAGCATCGGCGCCAGGTCGGCGCCCGCCGCCGCGCGAAATCGCTGGAGGCGTTCGTGCAGATTGTCGCGCCGCTCGATCACGTCGTTGCGCGCCAGATTGCCGAAGCTGGGCCCGAAGCCACGCCATCGCCAGTACTTGCCGAAGCCGCCCTTGAGCAGCTCCAGCAGTTGGGCTTCCAAGGCGTCATAGTCGCGGCCGCGTACCGTCTCGAGCCGCGTGGCCTCGCGGGCGAAGCGTCGAATCCCGGCCAGCGACTGAGTGAGCCAGTCCTCCGGGTCGCCGATATCGGCTAGGTCGCCGACCGCCCCGAGCTCGGCGATCAAGGCGTCGATTTCGGTCTCGCGCGCGAAAGATTCATGGTGCCACGGGCTATCGAAATCGCGCCACTCGCAAAGTTCGCGCGCCGCGCGGCGCAGGATCGCGCGCGGGCCGTCGCGTTGCGACTCGCGCCGGCGCAAGATACGGCGAACACCGGATTTGGGTTCGGCCAAGGCGGCTTCGAACCAGCGATCGAAGGCGCGTCCGAGCAGCGCGCCCGCTTCGTCTTCCGCAGCGACCTGGAACAGCGGATCAACGCCGGCCTCGACCGGCTTTTCGCGGAGCAGATCGGCGCAAAAGGAATGGATAGTGCCGATCCGCGCCTGTTCGAGATGCGGCAGCGACGCTTGAAGCGTTGCGCGGCGCTCAGCCGGCGCGTCCGGATCCTGGCGCGCGCGCTCGATTTCGCTCCGCAGCCGCAGCTTGAGCTCGCCCGCCGCCTTCTCGGTGAAGGTTACGGCGACGATCCGATCCAGGGTCGCGCGGCCCGAGCCGACCGCCGCCACGATCCGGCTGACCAAGGCGGTGGTCTTGCCGGTTCCGGCCGCCGCCTCGATCAGCAGCGTGGTGTCGAGGTCGTTGGCGATCCGGTCGCGCGCGCTCTGGTCGGCCAGCGTCATGGCATCTCCCGCAACCGCTTGAGCTCGGCGAGCCTGGCCTTGGGCTTGAGCGACGCGCGCTGTTCTTCGTACGGTCCGCATACCGGCCGATAGTCGCAATAGCGGCACTCGCCCGCCGCCGGCATCGCGGGCAGGAAGCCCTGGTCTAGCGCGCCGCCGACGATCCCGATGACTTCCTCAATCGCCGCGCGTCCGGCGGCGTCGAGGTTGACCGTCCGCTCCTCGAAGCCGCCCGCCGAGGTGCAGTAGTAGAGCCGGCCGGACTCGACCGGTGCGTCAAGAATCTTTTCCGTCGCGAGCGCATAGAGCAGCGGCTGGAGAATCGCGCCGCCGCCCACTACCACCTCTTTGTCCGCTACGGTCTTGCCGGTCTTGTGATCGGTCACCCTGAGCACGCCGCGCGGATGGCGCTCGATCAGATCGATCGAGCCCCGCAATTGAAGGCCGCCCGCGACCGCTACCGGCTCGCGCCAGCTTGCCGGGTCGGCCTGCGCCCGCTCGCTCAAGCCGAACGATAATTCGAAGCGCTCGGGGCACCATCCGTCGGTCTGTTCAGCCGCGCGCCTCAGCCATTCGCGCAGGTCGGCGCGGATCGACGCGATACCGTCGTTCCACACTCGGTCGATCGCCGGCGCTAGCTCGTCTCGATAGCGGTCCGCAACCTCATCGAGGATTTTTTCCATCCGCTCGAGCGCGTCCGATAGGTTCGCATGCGCGAGCGGCAGCGAGCCGGCGCGCTTCAATTCGGTGAGCAAATCAAACTGGACTTCGTGGAAGAGGGCGCCGCGCGTCAGCGGATCGATAATTTCGATCGCTTCCGGCTCCTCGCGCGGTTCGAGCCGATGGACGGCGTAGAGCAGGAAGCGATACGGACATGCGGAGAATTGTTGCAGCGCTGTCGGCGAGTAGGGGCGGGCGGAGAAGCGATGGCGCGCGAGCGCCGCGAGCGCGGCCGAATCGGGATCGACCAGGCCGTCGGCCGGGCTCCAGCGCCGAAGCCATCGCCGTGCCCGCGTGCGCAGGGCGCGGGCCAAGTGAGAGTTCGCTCCCAGCAGGTAATGAGCGGCGCCGGCGGTGGTTTCAGGATCGGCGGCGACCAGGCCGTTGAGCAAGGCAAGGTCGAATTCGGCGTCGTCGATCGCGTCCTCGGCCTCGGCCTGCGCCGGCCATCCCAGCCGGAGCGAGGCTTCGGCACCGGCCCGGCGCGCCAGTTCCTCGAAACCCGGCAGACGGCCCTCCGCCGCGCGCAAGACTTCGAGCGCGTAAAAGGACGGCACCCGCGGGCGGCCCTGATCGAGATCGATCCGCGGATAGGACAGGATAAGCTTGCGGCGCGTGGCGCCGACGGCCAGCCTCAGCGCCATCCGCTCGGCCGCGACGCGATCGGCCTGGGTGGTCAAATCCGGGCTCAGATGCCGGCGTACTTCATCCGGGAGGATCGGGTCCTCGGTCAGCTTTTTGGGAAAGATCCGTTCGGCGAGGCCCGGCACCATCACCACGTCGAAGCTGAGGCCTCGCGCGAGGGCGGGCGGCGCGACGAACACCGCGCCGTAGCGCCGCCGATTAGGCCTGAGCGTGAGCCTGCCGAGCCGATTCGCGAGCACCAGGCGAACTTCGTCGAGGTCGATCGGACCCACGGGCGCCATCGGTTCGAGTTCCGCAAGCGCGGCCAACACCGGTTCGCGGTCGCGAATCGCCAGATCCACCAGCGCCCGCAGATGACGCAGCCATTCGCCCCACAGCGCTTGCTTGGGCAACGCGTCCAGCGCCGCGATCTGCGCCAGCGCGACCTCCTTGAGATGGGCCAGATCGACGAGCTGGCGGTGGTAGAAGGAGGCGCGCGTTTCATCGTCCTCGAGCGCCTCGCGCTTTTTTCTGAACTCGGCTTCGAGCCCGTCGAGCCGTCTCTTCCAGCGCTCGCGACTGCCGATCACCGCCGCGTCAACCAGAAGCTGTTCCCATTTCCACGGCGCGCGCAGGCTGCCCTCGACCACCGGAACCGGGTCGGCGCCTATAGTCTGGGATTCCGCGGGCGCCGGCGGCGGTTCGAGGTCGCTGCTCAGCGCAACGGGTATCATCTCCACATCGGCCGCGACGAACCGCGCGGCGCCGGCTTCGGGGCGTTGGGTCGCGTGCGCGACCGCCTCGGGAACCTGCGCCAGCGACAGGTATTCGGCGAAGCGACGGGCCGAGAGCTTCTCAGCGGCGCACGCCAGCAGCGTCAGCAACGCCCGTCCGGCCGGTTCCGGCCGCGCGGTTCCGCGCGCGAAGTAGGCCGGGATATCGGCGCGGCGGAGCGCTTCTTCGAGATGCGGCGTGTACTGCGCCGGCGCGTGCAACAGGATCGCGATTCGATCGAACGGGACACCATTGCGCGCCTCGGCCTGAATCCGCCGGGCCAGCTCGACGCATTCGCGGTTCTCACCCGGCGCCGACATGAATGTAACCGTCGCCTGATCGAGCTCGCGTACGGGCGGCGTTGAATCTTCGAATAGATAATCCTGGAGCCGCGAAAGCGAGTCGCCGCCGTCGTGGGGCGAGCTGGCTTCGGCCGCCTCGGCGGCGACCCCCAGAGCGCTCTCCAGGTACGCTTCGCTGCGCCGGTCTCCGCTGGGAACCGTGGCCAGCAGGTTGGGCGCCCGCTCGGCGAGCGCGGCGATGAAGTCACGCTCGCAGACGCTGGTGACGGGCAAGTCGAGCAGCAGCATGGGAATTCCGACGAAGCGCGGCGCCGGCCCGCGGCTTGCCGCCGCGCTCGCGATTCGGAACATCCCGGCGCGGTCGATCAGGGCCGCATCCGCGAGTTCGGCCTCGAATTGCGCGAGGATCGTACCGAGCAGTTGGCCAATATCGCCGACCGCTTCGAGTCGCGCCGGCGTCACCAGGTTGAGGCGCAGTTCTTCGAGCGTCAGCGCCATCGCGGCCGGAAAGCCGGGCCGCTCGGCGATCGCTTCGAAGTATGGAATCGCGCCCGCCGCCTTCAATCGATAGACGGCGCGCGCGACCACCGCCTCCGACGCCAGACCGCCAGCCGGTACCACCTGGGCTCGGGCCAGTTCTTCCGCCGCGAGCAAGCCGACCAGTCGATTCAGAGTCAGCCGATGGATCGCAAACAAGCCGCGCCGCTCGCTGGCCAGGCCCCGGACCAGATCGTCAGCCGCCTCCCAGCCGGATTCGATAATCAACGCTTCGCTTCCGGCGGGGATCGATTCCAGCCAGGCGCGCGCGGCGCGAAGCCGTTCAAATGCGCGGGGCGAGCGGATTAAGCGGCGAGCCTGCGGCATCGTTCAACTCATCAAGCATGGAACTGGCAACGATCGTCGTTTCAATCGCGCCAGGCCGCAAGACCCGCGTTCCGCTTCTCTCCACAATCCTGTGGATGGAAACCAAAGCGGCCACTTTGATGGCCAAGGCCCCCTCTTTGACTGACCGACCGAGATTAGCGAACGAAATCGAGTGCGCCCTAGTCAGCGATGAATACCGGATCGCCGAGCCGAACCGTGCCGGCCGATCCGATCGAGGCGAACACCCCGACCTTCGCCGCGTGATGTTGCGCCGAGGTCCGCAGGACGCCGAGGTCGCGTGGCAGGTCGCCCTGGCGATGGGTGGTCATGACGCAGCGCAGCGCGGGCTCGATCGCGACGATCCGCAGCGCCTCGCCAACTTCGAGGATGCGGCCGCCCCAGGCGTCTTCAATGAAGCCGGTCAGCTCAGGGAGCGTCTCAATAAAGATGTTGGGGCGATAGCGGCGCGGATCGACGACTGTGCCTTTCGGGCTAAGGCCGCGAATATGCTCGAGTGTGCCGCTGGCCAAAACGTGAACCACGGCGGAGTCGAAGAACGTGCCCAGCGGCAATTTGAAAACGTTCGGCATCGTCGCGGCAGTCCAGTTGGGGAAGATTTGCTCGACCGGCACGTCACCGAAGATGGTGCTGGTATCGATCTCGGCCTTCGACTTGACGCCCGCCTGCGCCCGCTCGAGCCTGACCTGATGGCCGAGCGCGTCCGAGATCGCCGACGACGCATGCGGGTCGTCGGCGCCAGTAGTTCGGCCGTCCGGCAGCCGAATCAGGATCTCGCCCGTGCCGCCGTCGGGCGGGGTTTGATAGCGCGCCTGGAAGTCCAACAGGCGCGGCCATTTCTTGGCACTCAGGATGTTGCCGCTGCGCGGGTCGCGCAGGGCCCAGGCGCGGTCGCCGGCGACACCGCCCTCGGTGGCGAAAAACTGGTCCAGCCTTTCGCCCAGCATGGACTTGACCGGATAGCGCCAGAGTTCGCGGACCACGCCGACCTGATATTTTGCCATAGCCCTGTACCGACTCTGAAGGATACTTCCAAAGGATGCTTACAATCGCTACATAGCAAGCATTTCGATCCTGCGGCTAGCGGGGGTCAGTCATCCGAGCTGCTGCTGTTTTCACCCAGGTTTCGCCTGACCAATCCGAGATCGCGCAGGCGTCGATAAAAGGTTGCCCTGCTGAGTCCCGACCGACGCACCGCCTCCTGGCGATCGCCGCAGCTTTGCAGGAGTCGACGGAAGAATTCCGTCTCGATGGCGCGCTGTTGCTCGACGAACGTTCGATAGGTGAGTGACTCGCCGAGAATCCTCGGACAATCTGGACACCCCCGGCTGCTGTCGGCGGAAGCGAGGGTCGAGAACGCTTCAGCCGGACTGCTGCCCCCGAACAGCGGGATAGACTCGATCAGGTCACTCGGGGACAGCACTACCGCGCTTTCCACCGCCCTTTCCAACTCGCGCACATTGCCCGGCCATGCATAGCGCGTCAGCGGTTCCAGGGCGTGCGGCCCCAGGCGCAGCGGGCGCGCGTACTTGAGCGCGAGGCTTTCGAGAAAATGCTGGACTAACAGTTCGATGTCTTCGCCCCGCTCGCGCAAAGGCGGCAGCGGGATGATCACGCCATGCAGGCGGTAGAAGAAGTCGCTGCGAAATGCGTTCTTCCCGATCGCCAAGTGTAGTTGCCCCAGCCCGGTAGCCGAAGCTACCAATCGGAAATCGGCCGGCACGCTGTCCTCGCCGCCGACGCGCTCGAAACGATGCTCCTGAAGCGCCCGCAGCAGCTTGATTTGCACCGCCAGCGGCACGCTGTCGACTTCGTCGAGGTACAACGTACCGCGGTTGGCGCGCTCCAGGCATCCGAAGCGGCGCTTGATGGCGCCGGTGAAGGCACCCTGTTCGTGGCCGAAGATCTCGCTTTCAACCATATTCTCGTTGAAGGCCGCTGGGTTGACCGCCACGTATGGACCACGCCGCCGTTCGCTGAGTTCGTGCAAAGTGCGCGCGGCGAGTTCCTTGCCGGTGCCGGTCTCGCCAAGAATCAAAACTGAACAATCGGTGGGCGCGGCGTTGTTCAGCAGATTGTAGACGCGGAGCATCGCGGGGCTGCGGCCGACCAGATGGTTGAACTTCGGCGGCGCGGGATCGGATGGATCAATCGCCACCGGGCTTTGGCGAATCCCGCGCGCCAGATTGATCATACTCTGCACTCGGCCCGCGAGTTCCCCTTCCGCGGCATAGGTCGAGACCGCGAAAACTCCGGGCCGGCGCAGCAGGCGCCTATATTCCGCCGTCTCTTGCAGCGAGGGAGCCCCGATCAGCAAGACCGCCGTGAATGGCAACTCGGAATGCTGCTTGAGAACGTTGCACAGCGTGAGTCCCACCTGCGAGTCGAAAGCGAGATCGACGACCGCAACCTTGGGTCGGTACTTACGCGCCAGCGCGAACGCCGAATCACTGGAGGCCGCGGTCAGCAGCAGCGTGTTCGAGCTTTCGAGCAATCGGTGCAGAGTTTGAAGGCTGGCGCCATCGGGCGCAACGATAAGAATCGGTTCGGCAACCGTCCCCACCCACCTCTCTCCATTGCCCCCCCAATCTCAACTTCAACACCCTTTCCGTCTCAAGTCTCAGACTAACCTATTACCAGATGGAACTTTTGTCTACAAGCTGTCAATAACTAGCTGTTTGTGGCAAAACACTACATCGAGTTAGGTTCGAATTGGAAACCCATTCGGCGAAAATGTCCGATTTACGAGGATCTTGTTGACAAGAGCCGCTGGGTTCCGGATTAGTTTTCAGCTCCACGGGCGATTAGAGCAGCCTCTACAAATATTCGACTTTTGCTACACACAGCTATTGGGCATCGCTCTTGCAAAGCAGCGGCATGCCCTCGCAATGGGTTTGCGAGGAGTGTGGAAGGGAGGGCTTGGCGGCAACAATGAACGACATGGATGACACCACCCGAGACCCGGCCGGCAGCACTGGTTTCGATAGCCTGGAGGAGCGGACCTATTGGTCGGACGCCGCGGCTGCGGACCCCGGATCGCTGAGAGGAATTTTGCAGCCGTTGAATCAGGATGGGGACGCGCAAGCTTGGGAGATCCCTGCGGCCGCCGGCCGCCGGCCAGGAGCTTTGTCGGAAGGTCGGGAGTTGGCTCTCGAATGGATTGGGCTGGAGAGCCTGGGGCAGGGGTCGGCGGAGATGGGGGGGATGGTAGGGCGGTCGGAGCTGATCCGAGGAGTGTTCAGCGCGATCGAGCGGCTGGGGCCGTACAAGGCGACGGTGCTAATCCAGGGCCAGTCGGGCACCGGCAAGGAGCTGGTGGCGCGGGCACTGCACAACCTGGGGCCCTGCCCGCAGGGACCGTTTGTGACCTTCAATTGCTCCAACCTGGTGGATTCGCTGGCCGAGTCGCAACTGTTTGGCCATGTGCGCGGGGCGTTCACCGACGCCCGCGACGAGGCGCTGGGCTATTTCCGCTCGGCCAATGGCGGGACGCTGTTCCTGGACGAGGTCGCGGAGCTGCCGCTTAGGCTGCAATCCAAGCTGTTGCGGGCGGTCGAGAGCTACGAGGTGCAACCGGTGGGGTCGTCGCGCAGCTACCACGTCGACATCCGGCTGGTGACGGCGAGCAACCGCGACTTGTTGGCGATGGTCAAGGCGGGGCAGTTTCGCGACGACCTCTATTACCGGCTCAACGCCACGGCGATCTTCATCCCGCCGCTTAAGCGGCGGATGGAGGATCTCGACGTGTTGGCGGCGCATTTCATCGAGCGCTACAACCGGCTGTTGGGCAAGCGGGTAGCATACCTGTCGCGCCGTGCGCTGGCGCTGTTGGCCAGGCATGATTGGCCGGGCAACGTGCGCGAGTTCGCTCACGCGATCGAGAGCGCGATGATGCTGACCGCCAACGACCGCATCGACGTCCAGGACCTGCCGGCGCTGCTGCTGGAGAGTGCGCCGGGCGAAGTGGCTCAGCCGGGCGGGACCGATCCGGCTTCGGCCGCCGTGGCGGGCGCCGAGTCGGCAGCGATGGCCGAGCGGCCGGCGCGCTTTTCACTCGACGAAGTGCTCAAGACAACCGTGCTGCGCACCCTGGAGGACACCGGCGGCAACCGCCGCCGTGCCGCCCATCTCCTGGGTGTCTCGCGTTCCACCCTTTACCGCATGCTCGCACGCTACGGGGTCGAGAAGAAATTTTCCGCCTCGCGCGCCGGCGTCGCGCGATAGCGCCGAGTATTTCGCATCTAGGGTAGAGGCCTCGGTCCGAGGCCTCGGCCCGAGGCGCAGTCGCCTCGAGCCGTGCTATCGTTCAAATCGAGACTGCTATAAAGAGGCCCCGGTGGCAGCGCCCGAGGGAGTTCGGCTCGGTGTGGGAGTCGGGCTCGGGCTTTGCTCGGCGGCAGAGGGCGCCGGCAGGGGTGGATTGGTCACCGGCGTAGGTGTGGCGTTGGGCGTTTCATGGGCAACTGATACTGCCGGTGTCGGCGAAGTCATCGGCGTTAACGGCAAGGCCGGCGTCTCGAAGGGAGTCGCTGTCGGCCCCATCGCGGCCGCCATCAACTGAGTTCCTACGCCGTATGTATAGAGCAGGTCGCTGCCCAAGTGTGTTTCCCAGAACAGGAAGCCGACCGCTATCAGGGCAAGGATCAGGAAGGTAGTGCGCGAGCCGGCCAGGAAATTGAACGCCTGCAAGCCGATACGCCACAGCGCCAGCACGATGAACGCGTACATCAGGTATTCGCCGAACAAGGCATGCCGCGTCAGCACCTCCTTGGCCGGCCCGGTCACTGCCTCGCCGAGCCGCTGAGCCTCGAGGCTGCCGGTTAGGTAGGATAGCGCCGCGGCGATCGCGCCCGCGATCATCAGCGTCAACGCCATGTACCGAAGCCATAAGCGGGTGGAAAATAGCAGAGCGACCAGATCGGCCACTACCGCCGTAGTCAAAAGCACGACCGTGAAGTGATCGGCTAGCGGATGAAGCTGCCAGGCCTTGAGTATGCTGATGATGCCTTCCATCTTGGCTCCTAAGTCTGACGTCTGGCTAAACGCGCTGCTTGGAAGATCGCCTTGACGCGCTGATCGATCTGGTAGCTGGAGCCCGCGAGGTTGAACTTGGGCTCGGTACAAACCGGCAGCCGTCTGACGGACTCCGGAAAGTCGCATTCGTGCGATCGGCCGACCAGGCTGCTTCCCAGCCCGAGCGCGGATACGATCTCGGTGGCGCTGGCGATGAGCGATACTATTCGTTGCACGGCGTATGGAGTTCCCACGCTCAGCTCGCCACGTAGTACTCTTCGAGCAGATACTTAACGTCGGGGCGGTTGAGGATCTCGACGAAACAGACTTGCTCCGCCGCGTTGAGGTCGATTATCAGAAAGCCTTCGCTCGCGGGTAGCTCGACGGTTTGGGCGACTTTAACCTCGCCCGCAGTGGCGAAGCTCGAACAGCTATCGTCGCCGCAATCGCAAATCGCTTCGATTCGCAGCCGCCGCAACTGTTCGATGAGCGGCTCGGCCGCGGTTTGCCGCATCAGGTAGGCGAGTTCCTCGACCAGGTCAGGCAAGACATCACTCAGCAGCGGCGCAGGCATCGCTCAAACCCTCGTCAAATCTCGGGCGCAAGCAACCCGGGAATCGATCGCGTTCGCCCCAGGTTGGGCTTTCCAGATGGCCGCTTCGATCATACGCCGCGAGCCCGCGGGTGCCAGATGTGTTTATGAATCTGAAGCTGGAGTCGCGCCGGCAGCCGGTCCTCGAGTATCCAGGCCGCGAGACTGGCCGGAGCAAGGCGGTCGAAGGCACAGCTCAGCAATATGGCATTGACCCGCAACGCCAGCTTGCGCTCGAGAATCACGCCGCGTGCCCATTCGTAATCCGCGCGATCGCTCACCACGAACTTGATCTCGTCGTGCGGCGCCAGACGGTCGAGATTGCTCCAGAGGTTGCGGTCCGCCTCGCCGCTTCCCGGACACTTCAGATCCATAATTCTGATCGCCCGCGGATCGAGACCGCTGATGTCGCTCGCTCCCGAAGTTTCGATCAACACCGTCTTGCCCGCGGCGAGCAGGGCGTCGACCAGCGGATAGCCCGCAGCCTGCAGCAGCGGCTCGCCGCCCGTCACCTCCACCAGCTCACAGTGGTAGCCCATGACCCGCTCGCTCACCTCGGCCACCGTCATCTTGCGCCCCTCCGAGAAAGCATACTCGGTATCGCACCAGCTACAGCGCAGGTTGCATCCGGTCAGGCGCACGAACACACACGGGCATCCGGCGCGAGTCGACTCGCCCTGGATGCTGTAAAAAATCTCGTTTATCAGCAGCGAATCCGCGAGCATTCAGGTCAACTGCTCGTGCGCCGCGCTGTGAGCCTCCTGCATGACCGCCTTGAGCGCCACCCCGTGGTCGGCGGCGGCGCGCCGGCAATCCTCGTATTCGGGCGACAGGTTGACCACGCCGCCGCCACGGCGGGAAACTTTGACGCGGATCGGCCCCCAACGGGTCTGGACCTGCTTTATCTCGCGCTCGAGCTTGAGGCGGCTGACCGGATGGTAGCGCAGACCGATAGTCGTGGTTTCGGAGAACAGGATGTCGGCGATAGCGTCGCGCCGGGCCGCTTCGGCCAGCACTGTCAGCGTGATCGCGGGGCGGCCTTTTTTCATTATCGTCGGCGTGAGCACCACGTCGTAAGCTCCGGCGGCAAACAGCCGCTCGCTGACGTAATCGTACATCTGTGGATTGAGGTCGTCGATGTTGGCCT
>Ga0209415_10012899_pt1 | contig 13869 bp, 9 predicted proteins | sample PeaSoiSIISIP2007_FD_187696 | JGI IMG/M metagenome (GOLD analysis project Ga0209415, IMG submission 187696) | Peat soil microbial communities from Weissenstadt, Germany - SII-SIP-2007 (SPAdes) (version 2) | ecosystem: Environmental > Terrestrial > Soil > Wetlands > Peat | place: Germany... | reverse complement strand
TCGGGGTGATACCGCTGGCCCTCGTCTGCGCCTCGCGGGTCATCGAGGGAGCGGTCCGGGAGCGCAGCTTGTCCCGCGGCGTCCGCGCCCGGCGGTATGAGCTGTCCCTGATGGCCGCGGCGGGCGTGGCGGTCGGGCTCGCCTGGGTGGCGGAACGGGTGCTCCGCGCGCTGGGCGGCTACATCCTGAGCCCGATCCCGTTCAAATTCACCCTGCACGACATCCCGGCTAAGCTGCACGCCCTGTGGGCCGTGCCGCAGATCTTCGGGGCTGACTACCGCGGGCTGACCGGTGCCGTGTTCGTGATCACGGTGCTCCACCTGATCAGCGTCGCCCTGGTCATCCTGGCGGTGCTGCTCGTGGCCTGGCGGTTCTTCGCCGGCGCCAGCCTGGTGGATCAGGTCCTGGCCGTGGCCATCGTGGCCAACATCGCGCTGTTCGCGCTGACCAGCGCGGGCTCCGAGGGCCCGCACGAGATCGCCGTGGTCGCGCCGTTCGGGGCGGCGCTGGCCGCCCGCATGCTGGCCGGCCAGGCCCGCCCGCAGGCCGCCGGGGCGCGAGCGGGCCGCGCGCCCGCCCGCCGGGCGCGGGCGGTCGCGTACGGGGCGGGCCTGGTTGTCCTGGCCGGCTACCTGGGCGGGCTCGCGCATGAGGTGGTCCAGCCCGCTGCGCCGCCGGACAACTCGCAGCTCGCCTCCTGGCTGGAAACCCATCACCTGCGCTACGGCCTGGGCGGCTACTGGGAAAGCAGCATCGTCACCGTCGAGACCGGCGGCCAGGTCAAGGTCAGGGCTCTGCTGAAGAACACCATGGAGCGGGACCTGTGGCTGGCCAAGCCCTCGTGGTACGACCCGGCGTCACAGCGAGCCAACTTCATCGTGCTGTCCAGCGCGCCCGGCTACCTGTACTGGGAGCCGCGCGCCCTCATAACCAAGTACTTCGGCCGTCCGGCCCGCGTGTACCACTTCGGCCCCTACACGGTCATGGTGTGGGACAGGAACCTGCTGCCCAGCATCCCGCGCTAGGAGGCTCCGGAAGGCCGGTAGACCGACACCCCGTCCGCCCGGTAGGCGAACCTGAACCCGGTTCCGGACAGGTACTGAGACAGGGCGTGGCTGGGATTCGGCTGCCACACCAGCAGCCAGCCGACGTGCAGTGTCCGCAGGTCCGCCCGGGCCGCCGCGATCTGCGCCGACGTCCTGGCGTAGCCGTGCTGGGCCTTGTTGAGCTGCCAGTAGAACGGATGGCTCTGCAGCGCCGCGACCGTCTTGGTCGGCACCCACGACGAATAGCAGAACGCCCGGGGATGGCCGTCCGCGGTCGCCATGAGTATGGCCGGGGCGTCCGGGTTCTCGCCCCATTGCGGGACGACGTAGCAGCCGAACGGCACATCCACCACGATCGAGTTGGAGTGGTCGGCGGCGATCGGGCCGTCCAGCGCCGCCAGCGTGGTGGGCATGGACGGAACGCCTCCGGGGCTTCCTGGCCAGCCCGCCTCCAGCGCCCCGAGCACCGCCACCACGGCGATCAGTGCTAGTGCTAGCCCGGGGGGACGACCCCCCGGAACCCCCCGCTCCTGGGGGGATGCCATCCCCCCAGACCCCCCTGGCCGGACCCGCCTCAAGGCCAGCCAGTCCACGGCCGCCCCGGCGAGCAAGGCCGCGCCGACCAGCCCGAGCAGGGCCATCCGGTCGGCCTCGCGGAAGATGGACAGCCCGGGTACCCGGATCAGCCAGGTATACGGCATCAGCAGCGATACCCGCACGCCCTGCCAGTACTGGGCCAGCGGCACGTAGGTATGCCGGCCCACCTTCAGCACCGGACCGAGCGCGAGCACGGCGCCGCCCAGCCACAGCAGCGCGAGCAGCCAGGCACTGCGCCGCCGCCAGCTAGCGATCAGGCCCAGCACCGCGAGCACGCTCAGCACCACTCCGAACGTATTCAGGTTCTCCAGGTACGTCTGCCAGTAGTAAATGTGGCCCAGGCCCGCCAGCCCGGGATCATCGGCCAGCCGGGGTGACGGCGCGAACAGGTCCTTCGCGTTGGCCACCCACGTCGTGTAGCCGAGCCACGTGGACTTCGAGGTGGTCCCGCCCGCGCGGATCTGCTGGATCATCGCGATCAGCTGGGGGCTGCCGACCACGACGAAGGCCGCCCCGGCGGCCACCAGGGCCCTGAGCCGGATCAGGGCCACCGCCACAGTGCCCGAGACCGCCAGCCAGGGGACCAGTGCCAGGGCGGCCAGGATCACGGCCATCACTGCCGATTCCTGATTGATCAGCAGGCAGCAGGCCAGCGCGGCACCCAGGATTACAGCCTGGCCGATCGAGGGCTTGCGGCGCAGCCGGACGGCCGCCTCCAGTGTCACCGGCAGGAACAGCGTGCCGTACGCGATATTGATGTGGTACCAGTCCTGGTAGGTCAGCATGCCCGACAGCCCGAAGAACGCGCCGGCCGCGATCGCGCCGGTCCGGGTCGGCAGCCACAGCCGGGCGACCCGGTACATGGCATAGCAGGACAACCCCGGCAGGACGATGAGCAGCAGGTTGTAGGCGGCCGACGGGCCGAAGGCCAGCGTGACCGGCAGCATCACCACGCCGAGCAGCGGTACCAGCGTGTGATACGCCAGCTGGAGGCCGACGGGCGCGGCCATATAGGTGGTGGACCACGGGTTGTGCAGGTGGATGATCTGGTGCGCGACCCACCACAAGTCCCAGACGTAAATGCTCGCGTCCCGGGTGGCAGGCAGCCTGCCGGTGAGGTAGGTCGCCAGCGGCCAGGTCGCCGCGACCCCGGCGGCCAGGAACGCGGCCAGCACCGCCAGTTCCCGCGCCCACGGGCGCCTGGCCGCGGCCCGCAGCCGCCACGCCGCCAAGGGTCCGCCGGCCGCCTGCTCCTGCCGGTCGGCTACCCGCTCGTGCGTCATGACGGCAGCCTAGTGGGCCCAGCGCGATGCGGGTCCCAGGTTGAGGAGCCGCCCGGGGAACCTCAGCACCCTATCGGGCCGTGCGGCGCCACCGTGGTCAGCTCTCTCAGCAGGTTCTTATGCCAGACCAGGATGGTGAACCCGGCCACCCGGTAGGTCCCGGACGGTGGGCCGAACGTGGCCCGGGCGGCGGCCTCCCAGCCGGCCGGCGTGCCGGGCGAGCACACGTTGGCCGGCCCGGGGGTCACCAGGAAGGTCGCGTCGTGCTGCGCCGGGTCATACCAGGAGCTTTCCGACTCCCAGGGCCGCTGCACCAGCGTGTCGCCGATCCGGCTGACGTACCTGACCTGGACCTGGTTACCGCTGTCTACGGTCATGGCGTTGGCGTTCCAGTAGTCGCCGAACCCGTAGCTCAGGTTATGGGCCTGCAGCCAGGCCGCGACCTGAGCGTTGGGATCCGATGGACGCTGCTGGACGATGTTGTGCACTTCGATCCCCGCGTAGCAAGCCAGGACCAGCGCCAGCGCCGGGATGAGCAGCCGGCCGCGGGCCAGCGTCCCGGCCAGCAGCCGGCCCGCCAGCACCGCTCCGATCGGCAGCACCGCGGCGATCTCGTGCGTGCTGCCGGTCACGTTCGGGTTCCCCCGGACCACGTAGGCCGCCAGCAGCACGATCAGCGTCACGGCGAGCACCTGCACAACCAGGTCCTGGGTGCTGAACCGGCGCAAAGCCCGTCCGGTCGCCCAGACCGCCAGCGCGACCCCGGCCAGGTGCACCAGCGCGACACCGATGTGCGCGCCGATGTGCGCGCCGGAGAAATCCGCGCCGAACAGTACCAGCACGCTCTGCACCGCGACCCACACGTTGGAGGGCAGGTGGGCAACGTGCGCGAACGCCGTGCTCGGCGGCCGGACCGCGAACCCGCCGAGCTGGTGGATGAGCTTGAGCGCGAGCGATGCGGCGCCGGCCGAGACGATCGCCCCGCCCGCGAGCGCCAGCTCATACCAGTTGTCCGCCAGCCTTCCGCGCCGCCGGACCATCCGGAACGCGCAGACCAGCACCAGCGGCACGACCCCCTCGTACAGGACCAGCGGATCGCCGACCTGCACCCAGGCCAGCAGCACTGACACCAGGACCGGAACCCACCAGCGCGCCCGCGCCCTATCTAGGATCAGCCAGATCACCAGCATCGGGACCTGGGTACCGTTGTGGTCGGGGTTGGACAGCAGCACGACGGTGCCGGTCCCGAGCGACGGCGCCAGCATGATCCCGGCGGCCACCACCATCCGGATCACGCCCTCGCGGCCGGACGCGTGCCCCCGGGCCAGCAGCGCCGCACCGAGCACGAGCAGTGTGTAGCTCAGCGCCGCGGCGATGTGCACCGCGTCGGCGTTCAACCCGTGGGCCAGCTCTACCAGCATGTACTGCGGTATCTCGGTGGTGTAGAAGGAGACGTCGGACATCGTCCAGCTCCGCAGCAGCACGTTGCCGTGCAGCAGGTCCCAGGCCTGGAGGGCGTTGGAGGCCCCGTCCGACATGAGCGGGACGGCCTGCGCCTGCCGCAGGTAGGCGGCGAACAGCGCCAGGCCTGCCGCGGCGAACACGGCCGGCCAGGCCAGGCGGCGCGGCCAGGGCGCGGCGGGCCGAGCGTGCGAAGCTGGCGTGGTCCCGGATTCGGCGACGGGCGTTCCCAACTCGGAACCACCCATCGTGTACTCCTCGTCTGCCCGGCGGACGTCTTACTGTTGACCGAGCGTAGCAGCGGGACCGTTCCGGCTAGCCTGGTACATCTCACTGGCTCGCCCGGGGTCCGGGCGAACGCCGGTTACGGAACTCCCGCGGCACCGGGTAGCGGTAAGGTTGGGCGTCAGGCGGGTGCCGGGCGGCCCGGCAGGGGACAAATCGGAAGGCATGCGATGACGGGTACGTCGAAATCTGGCCAGTTTGACCGCCAGGTCGTGGTGATCGGCGGCTGTGGCCACGTCGGCTTGCCGCTGGCCATAGCCTTCGCGGACCGCGGTGCTCGGGTAGCCATCTACGACGTCAGCGAGGCCGCCGTCCAGACGGTGAACTCGGGCCGAATGCCGTTCGCGGAGCCGGGTGCGCAGGAGGTCCTGCAGCGGGTGCTGGCCGCCGGGCGGCTGGAGGCGTCGACCGACCCGGCCATCGTGAGCACGGCCGAGCACGTGCTGGTGGTGATCGGCACGCCGGTGGACGAGCACCTGAACCCGGATCAGGCCGCGATCCCGAACGCGCTCGGCGGCTGCACCGAGTACCTGCGGGACGGTCAGCTGCTGATCCTGCGCAGCACCGTCTACCCCGGCGTGACCGCCCTGGTGGAGAAGATGGTGGCCGGGTTCGGCGTCCAGATCGAGGTCGCGTTCTGCCCCGAGCGGATCGCCGAGGGCAAGGCGATGACCGAGCTGTTCGAGCTGCCGCAGATCGTCTCCGCCCGCTCGCCGGCCGCGCTCGAGCGCGCCTCGAAGCTGTTCGGGATGCTGACCAGCAAGCTGGTACCCATGTCGCCCGAAGAGGCCGAGCTGGCCAAGCTGTTCACCAACACGTGGCGCTACATCAAGTTCGCCACCGCCAACCAGCTCTACATGATGGCGAACGACCGGGGCCTCGACTTCGAGCGGATCCGCCAGGGGCTCGCGGCGGACTACCCGCGGGCGGCGGACATGCCGGCGGCGGGTTTCGCGGCCGGGCCCTGCCTGTTCAAGGACACGATGCAGCTCGCGGCCTTCAACCACAACAACTTCGCCCTCGGCCACACCGCGATGGCGATCAACGAGGGGCTGCCCCTGTACGTGGTCCACCGGCTCGAGCAGCAGTACGACCTGGCCTCGATGACGGTGGGCATCCTGGGTATGGCGTTCAAGGGCGGCTCGGACGACATCAGGTCGAGCCTGTCGTACAAGCTCAAGCGGATCCTGGCGTTCAAGGCCGGCGCGGTGCTGACCACCGACCCGTACGTGACCGTGGATCCCGCGCTGCGGCCGCTGGACGAGGTGATATCCCGGTCGGACCTGCTGGTGATCGGGGCGCCGCACCCCGAGTACCGGGCGCTGGCGGCGGACAAGCCGATCGCCGACATCTGGAACGTGCTCGGTCAGGGTGTCAGGGTATGAGCGAGCCTGGTCTGCAGGCGAGCGGGAGACACCGTGAACCCTGAGGTGCCACGGGTCTCGATCGTGGTGCCCGCGTACAACGAGGGCGACCAGATCGTGCCTGTGCTTGACCGGCTATTCGAATCGGTCCGCCTGCAGTGCGAGGTTCTCGTCGTCGTCGACGACGAGAACGACACCACGGTCCCGGTGGTGACGGAGTACGCACTCAAGGAGCCGCGTATCCGGTGCCTGGTGAACACCTACGGGCGCGGGCCGGCCAACGCGATCAGGTTCGGCATCGACGTCGCCGCCGCGCCGGTCACGGTGGTGACGATGGCAGACGGCTGTGATGATCCGCGGCAGATCGACGATCTGGCCCGGCTGGTCGACCGCGGGGTGGCGGTCGCCGCCGCCTCCCGGTACATGGCCGGCGGTCAGCAGGTCGGCGGGCCCGTGTTCAAGGGCTTCCTGTCGCGGACGGCGGGTCGGTCGCTGCGGCTGCTCGCGCATACCGGCACCCGGGACGCGACCAACTCGTTCAAGGCCTATTCCACGAGCTTCGTGCGGCAGGTCGGCATCGACTCGCGGGGCGGCTTCGAGATCGGCATCGAGCTGACCGCCAAGGCCAAGCGGATGGGCCTGCCGGTGGCCGAGATCCCCACCATCTGGCTGGACCGGCAGGTCGGGATGTCCAACTTCCGGATGGCCAGCTGGATTCCGAGATACCTGCGCTGGTACCGGTTCGCCTTCGGGCCGAAGCTGACCGCCGAGCAGATCCGGTCCCGCGGTGAGAAGACCGGGAAGAAATAGTGAAGTGAAGGGACACTGATGCAGAAGGTTCTGGTCAGCGGCTCCGCGGGATTCATCGGCGGGTACGTCGTTGAGGAACTGCTCCGACGCGGGTACGCGGTGGTCGGGCTGGACAACTTCTCCAAATACGGGAAGGTGCGCAAGTCTTACGACGACCACCCGAACTACCGGCTCGTCGAGGGCGACGCGCAGGACGTGGCGCTGATGACCCGGCTGCTGGCCGACTGTGATCACTTCATCGCGGGCGCGGCGATGATCGGGGGCATCTCGTACTTCCACACCTACGCCTATGACCTGCTCGCCACGAACGAGCGGATCATCGCGGCGTCCTGCGACGCCGCCATCGCCGCGCGGCGGGACGGCCACCTGCGCAAGGTGACCTACCTGTCCTCGTCGATGGTGTTCGAGAGCGCGGACGAGTGGCCCTCGTACGAGGGGCAGCAGCGGCAGATACCGCCGCCGCTGTCGTCCTACGGGTTCCAGAAGCTGGCCGTGGAGTACTTCGCCCGGGCCGCCTGGGACCAGTACGGCCTTCCGTACACCCTGCTCCGGCCGTTCAACTGCGTGGGAATCGGGGAGAGCCGGGCCCTGGGCGATCAGGAGATCCTGTCCGGGAACGTCCGGCTCGCGATGAGCCACGTGGTTCCCGACCTGGTGCAGAAGGTGCTGAAGGGCCAGGATCCGCTGCACATCCTCGGCTCGGGTGACCAGGTGCGGCACTACACCTACGGCGGTGACCTGGCCATCGGCGTGGTGACCGCGATGGAGCACGAGGACGCCCTCAACGAGGACTTCAACCTGTCCACCTCGGAAGGCACCACGGTCCGGCAGCTGGCCGAGGCCATCTGGCGCAAGGTCAAGGGGGACGGGGTCCCGCTGCGGCTCGTCCATGACAACCCGTTCGAATACGACGTTCAGCGGCGCGTCCCCGACACGGACAAGGCCAAGAAGATCCTCGGCTTCGAGGCGGCCACCACGCTCGGCGAGATGCTGGACGAGGTCATCCCCTGGATCGACGAGGCCATCAAGAACGGCGCCATCTGAACGCTGGTCCGGCGCGCCGGGACACAGCCGGCCTTCGACGCGCCCCGGTCGCTCCCGGTCCGCCCGGACCGTAGTCTTGGCCCTTGTGACCACCCAAGCCGCGGTGCGCACGCCGGGCACCGTGCGCAGGCGGGCGCGCGCGGCCTGGCGGCCCGCTGTGGCCGTGCTGGCGGTGGCCGGCCTGTTCACCCTGTACTGGCGCCAGTCCGGGTCGGTGGCTTTGTCGTCCGACGGGGCGAGCATCGTGCTGCAGGCCCGGGCCGTGCTGCACGGGAACCTGCTGCTGCACAACTGGCGGGTAGCGGACGTGTCGTTCTACACCACCGAGCTCCCCCAGTACGCGCTGATCGAGTCCGTGCTGGGGCTGGGGGCCCGGGTGGTCCACCTCGGCGCGGCCATGACCTACACGCTGCTCGTGCTGCTGGCGGCCCTGTTGGCCCGGGGGAGACGACTCCCCCCAAACCCCCCTCGCTCACGGGGGGGCTCCGCGCCCCCCCGTACCCCCCTCGCCAGAGCGCTGCTGGCCGCGGGCATCATGATGGCGCCCCAGCTCAGCGCCACCCAGATCCTGCTCCTGTCACCGGACCACACCGGGACCGCCGTGCCCGTGCTGGTGACCTGGCTGGTGATCGACCGTGTGACACCCGACCGCTGGAAGGCCGCGCGGTGGCTCGTACCGCTCGCGGTCTTCGTCCTTCTGACCTGGACCATGATCGGCGACTCGATCGTGCTGCTCACCTGCATCGCGCCGCTGGTCCTGGTGGTCCTCATCCGTTCCTGTCCGGGGCTGATCAGGCGCGGGGAGCGGCCGGCGTCGCGGTGGTACGAGCTGTCCCTGGCCGGGGCGGCCGCGGTGGCCGGCGGGCTCGGCTGGGCCGCCCCGCAGGTCATCTCCGCCCTGGGCGGATATCGGCAGGCGCCGGTCGAGTCGGACACGACCGTCGCCGCGCTGCACCATCAAGCCTGGGTGACGCTCCAGGCCGTGCTCGAGCTCTTCGGTGCGAACGTGTACAACGCGCGGCCGGGGATCGAAGCCGTCTTCGTCTGGCTGCACCTGGTGGGGGCGATCCTGGTCATCTGCGCCCTGATCCTCGCGCTGGGCCGGCTCTACCGACTCCAGGACCTGGTGGTATCCGTGTTCGCGGTGGCCATCGTGATCAACGTGGGCACCTACATGTTCAGCTCGCACGCGCTGGACATCCTCGGCGCACGCGAGATCGCCGCCGTCCTCCCGCTGGGCGCGGTCCTGGCCGGACGGGTGCTGGCCGAGCCGCTGCTGAACATGGTCCAGGCGGCCGGGAGAGCGGGAACCTGGCTGCTGTCCGCGCTCGGGGTGGTGGTCGCCGCCGGCTACCTGGGCACGCTCGCGTACGGCGCGGCGCAGCCTGCGGCCCCGCCCACCAACCAGCCGCTGGCCAGCTGGCTGGTCGCGCACGGGCTCACCGACGGGCTGGCCGGCTACTGGGAGGCCAACAGCACCACGCTGGCCAGCGGTGGCCGGGTCCAGGTCAACGGGGTGACCGTGGCCCCCGACGGCGAACTGGTGCCGTATGAGTGGGAGACCGACGATACCGACTACAACCCGTCGCTGCGGGACGCGACCTTCGTGGTGGCCGGTGGCCCCGCTCCGCTGCCCTGGGTGCAGTCCGCGGCGCTGCGCACCTTCGGCCGCCCGGAACGGATCTACCGCTACGACGGCTACACCGTCATGGTCTGGGACACCAACCTGCTGAGCCGCCTCGGCCATCCGGGCCTGATCTGAGCTCTTACATGTACAGGATGCGGCGCCTGGCCACCACCAGCAGCGCCGGGATCACGCAGGCGGTGATCGGGCCGAGGTAGCGCCAGGAAAGGTACTGCCGCGGCGTGGCCAGCAGCAGGATCAGCGCCATCAGATAGGGCTCGATGAGCGACCGTCCCTCCCCGAAAGTGCTGGTCCAGATCTGGCTGGACAGCAGGCCGAGCTGGAGCACGAAGAACACGAAGGCCAGGCGTTCGTGCACCGGCGCGGTGGTGACCAGCAGGACCGCCAGCCCGGCCAGGACGAAGATGCCCAGCGTGGCGTATTCGAGCAGGGAGATGTCGATCGGGCTCAGGTGAGCGGTGTTGATGTGCCCGATGTCGAACTTGAGCGCGTCGACCATGGCCGTGAACGGCAGGGCGAGGTTGCGGTCGCCGTTCGCCAGCAGCGGGAACTCGCCCTTGACCACGAAATGGACCGCGAGCTCCAGCACGCCGTAGGCGCAGGCGGGCACCACCCAGGTCAGGTCGGCCAGGCCGGGCCGGGCCCGGCGGCGCGCGAAGGCCACCAGCCGGGTGACCGCGATCGCCGCCGGGGCGAGCAAGATGGTCTCCCTGGTGACGGCGCCCACCGCGAACAGGCAGGTGGCCAGCACCGGCTTGCTCCGGCGGTAGGCGAGCAGCCCGCCCAGCATGCACGCCTCGGCCAGCGGCTCGGCGGTATCCCGGCCCACGCTGATGACCAGGCCGAAGTAGGCCGCGAAGGCCAGGCCCCACAGGGCGTGGCGGCCGGATTCGCGGGCGAACATCCCGCCCAGGAAGGCCATGACGGCCACGCCCAGCAGGTTGATCGCGACCAGGGCGACCGGCACGAACTGGTGCTGGCCGAGCGAGACCACCCAGGCCAGGACCGGGTACCCGAGCCTGGTGTACCGGTAGGACTGGTCCATCGTGATGCCGAACGCGGTCTTGTTCCAGTTGACCGGATCCAGCGCGAGCCGGTAGTAGAACTGCCCGTCGTAACCGGCCGACGGGACCCGCAGCACGCCGCGCGGGAGCTGGGCGGGGTGCGTGTAGGTGTGCCCCGCCATGATGAACAGCGTGAGGTGGCCCTTGGCCCAGATCTGCCAGCGGGCCAGGGCAAAACCGAGCCAGCCGAGGAACGCGATCACCGCCGGCACGATCGGCCGGTTCAGCCCCGGCCACGGTGATGGCGGACGGTGCCGGAGAGACCTGTCTTCTTCCGACGTCGAAGTAAGCTGCAACCGCGAGCCTCCACCATGGCTGTCTGTGGGGAAGGGCAAATTCTGGCAGGCGCGCAGCCTACCAGAGCGATGCCACACTACCCTGTGAGAATTATCCTCCGAAGCGGGTTAGCGATAGGACGTGATGGCTGCCGTGCCGAGAAGCGGAACGCCGGAGACGTCCGCCGCGCCTTCCCGCCCGGCCGACGAGGGGCAACACGCGCCCCGGGCCGTCGTGCGCCGCCGCCTGCTGGCCACCACGGCCATCGCGGTGGCCGCGCTGGTGCTGCTCTTCGTCGCCTACCTGCGGGTGTCCCGTACCTATCCGGAGAACTCCGACGAGGCGAACATCCTGCTCATGTCGTGGGACATGCTGCACGGCAACCTCCTGCTGCACGGCTGGTACCTGTCGGACGTCTCCTTCTACCCGACCGAGCTGCCGCAGTACGCGATGCTCGAGGGTCTCATCGGCCTGCACACCGACACCGCACACGTCGCCGCGGCGATGACCTACACGCTGGCCGTGCTCTTCGCCGTCCTGCTGGCCCGGGGGCCCCGGGTCCCGGGCCGCGCCGCCTGGCCGTCGATGGCCCTGACCGCCGGCCTCATGATTGCGCCGCAGCTCGGCGTCGGTGTCTTCGTCCTGCTGCTGTCCGTCGGGCACATCGGCACCGCCGTCCCGCTGATGCTGATCTGGATCGTGATAGATCGCGCTAACCCGGGGGAGCGGCTCTCCCCCCGGGCCGTCCTCACCCCGGTAGCCGTCTGCCTGCTGCTGACCTGGGTGCTGGTGGCCGACCCGCTCGTGCTCGTGGTGGGGATCGTCCCGCTCGTCGCGGTCTGCGCCGTGCGCGCCGCCCGCGCCGTGTGGACCGCCCGACCCGGCGACCGCGGGTCCGCCCTGCAGGCGCGCTGGTACGAGGTGTCCCTCGCCGCCGCGGCGATCCTCGCCTACGGCCTGGCCGCGGTGGTGAGCCGGCTGCTGCGGGCCCGCGGCGGGTTCGTCCTGCATCCGCTGGGCTACCAGCTGGCCCCGCTGCATACCTGGCCGAAGCACGCGTGGGTGACCGGGGAGGGGCTGCTCGCGCTGTTCGGCGCCAAGCCGCAGGGGCCCGCGGCCGAGATGGCCTTCGCGCTGCTGCACCTGGCCGGGGTGGCCCTGGTGGCCTGGGCCATATGGCGGGTGGCACGGCGGTTCTTCGGCTGGCCCGACCTGATCAGCCAGGTCCTGCTCGTCGCGATGGTCCTCAACGTCCTGGTGTACGTGCCGAGCACGCTGGCCAACGCGACCGACCTGAACGCGCGGGAGTTCGCGGTGGTGCTGCCGTTCGGCGCGGTGCTGGCCGGCCGGGTGTTGGCCGAGCCGCTGGCCGCCCGCGGGCGCGGCGGCGAACTCGGCCTATTCAGCTGGCTCCGCGGCGCGCGCTGGCGCGCCGGGCTGGCGTCCGCGGTGGCGGCCGGCTATCTGGCCAGCCTCGGGTACGCCGCCGCTCAACCGTCGGCCCCGCCCGCCAACGAGCAACTGGCCACGTTCCTCGCCGCGCACCACCTGACCTACGGCGTGAGCGGGTACTGGCAGTCGAGCATCGTCACGGTCGACAGTGACGGCGCGGTCATGGTGCGGGCCGTGTGGGCGGACACGCTGCGGCCGTATCCCTGGGAAGCAAAGGCCGCCTGGTACGACCCGCGCTCGAACCGCGCGACCTTCCTGGTCACCGACAGCCAGCCCGGCTTCTTCAACTACTTCCAGCCCAGCCCCGCGGCCCTGGCCAGGTACGGTCCGCCCGCACGCACCTACCACGTCGGCCCCTACACGGTGTTCGTCTGGAACGCGAACCTGCTCGCCGGATCCGGCTGAGGCGGCGGGCAGCAGGCCGGGATGCCGCTTACCCGCGCCCGGCCCCGGCCTTCTCCCTGACCCCGAGCACCAGGTATTGCTTACCGAACACGCGCCACAGCGCGGGAACCCGGAGATAGATCCGCGTCAGCGCGGGAGAAGGGGGAATCCGGCTGCGGAAGGAATAGGGCAGGAACCGCGGGAAAACGGCGGTGACCTTGAAGCCGGCCGCGTACAGGTGCTCGACCACCGCCACGTGGGTCAGCGCGAGCGTATGGTCGGCGCAGTCGAAATACTCGTTTGCGCAGTACCTGAAGTTCGGGCCGAGGACGGCCAGCGTGCCACCGGGTTCCATCGAGGCGTAGAGCTTGGCGAGTACCGCGCCTATCGTGTCCTGGCTGGGCAGGTGCTCAAGGAAGTTGGAGACGAAGATACCGTCGAAATAGGCGGGCGGGAGCTCGGCGTCCAGGATATCGCTGATTATCACCTTGACACCGGAATGACGGAATTCATTGTGGTCGACGGTGTCCACCGCCCACCGCTCCGCTGCGGGGACCGCGTTGATGAACTCGCAGCGACCCGCGGCGGGGTCGAGCACCTTCGTCGGCGCGTCCATGCGCCGGTACAGGTCGGCGGCGATTTCATGCCAGACCGCCTGGCGGCTCCCCTGGTCGACGTCGCGGAAGCGGTACTCGTACAGGCGCTGGTAGTCGATCCCCATCGTCATCGTCACTTTCCTATGGCCGGCCCGCGAGCGGTCTGTGTGGCAAGACCAGGGACCTGGGCTCCCCCGGGCAGCTGGGTGCCGGTTTTGTCGCGGTCTGACCGCTGACGGCCCCCGGCGGCGGTCTGGGCATCGAATCCAGCCCGTCTGGGAGCCCTCGTGTCTGTGTTTTCAATCTCTGCCCGCAGCCGATCTTACAAGCCGAATGCCGTCGGCAGGGCCGGCCGCTGATTTAGTTCCGGGCCCGGAGCGGCCCGGTCGGCGAGCGGCACGCCCGGATGCTGTTGTCAGGGGCCGACGGGACGTAGCCTGGGCGTGTGGACCGGCGAATCTTCGGGTTGGAGAACGAGTACGGCGTCACGTGCACCTTCCGCGGGCAGCGGCGGCTGTCGCCCGACGAGGTGGCGCGGTACCTGTTCCGGCGCGTGGTGTCC
>Ga0209415_10012898_pt1 | contig 13869 bp, 12 predicted proteins | sample PeaSoiSIISIP2007_FD_187696 | JGI IMG/M metagenome (GOLD analysis project Ga0209415, IMG submission 187696) | Peat soil microbial communities from Weissenstadt, Germany - SII-SIP-2007 (SPAdes) (version 2) | ecosystem: Environmental > Terrestrial > Soil > Wetlands > Peat | place: Germany... | reverse complement strand
CAACCGGGAAGGTAGACGATGGCCAGGCGCATGCAGATCGCACTGATCGCGCACGACAACAAGAAGACCGACCTGGTCGAATGGGCCAGGTACAACCGGGCGCTGCTCGAGTCCCACGACCTGGTGGCGACCGGGACGACCGGACGGCTGCTCGGCGAGGAACTGGGGCTCGACGTCACCTGCTTCCTGAGCGGGCCGCTCGGCGGCGACCAGCAGATCGGCGCCCGGATCGCCGAGGGCGCCGTTGACCTGCTGATCTTCTTCTGGGACCCGCTTGAGCCCCAGCCGCACGACACCGATGTCAAGGCACTGCTGCGGCTGGCCGTGGTGTGGAACGTCCCGGTCGCGTGCAACAGGTCGAGCGCCGACTTCCTGATCTCCTCACCGCTGCTGACCGACGGCTACGACCCCGCCCAGCCCGACTACGCCGGCGCCACCGCCTGACCGGGCCGACCCCGGCCGCTCCGCTCCCCGATGTGCCTGAGTTAGGTGGACTTCTTTCAGTCACTATGGCTGCCAGACAGACGACCGCGAAAGCCCGACGGCCCCTATTGCCGCCAGGCCGGTGAGCGGCCCAGCAATGAAAGGACCTGGTCGAGCGCGGCCGCGTCCGGCGGCACGTTCAGGCCGGGCCGGAACGCGGCACCAGGCTGGCGCCGCTCCTGGCCGTCCGGCACCGCCCGCGCGACCGACAGCGCGGCATCGAGCAGGTCATCGTCCGGCTGATAGCCGGCGCCCAGAGACCGCGCCACGTCCCAGCCGTGCACCACGTAGTCGATGAAGTGGAAGCTGATCGCCTGGGCCGCCGGGAACCTGAAGCTCGGCACGATCTCGGGCAGCGCGAACCTCCGCTCAAGCACTCCAGGCTCAGCGAAGGCGGCGATGACCCGCTCGGCAGCCGCGGCGTAGTCGGCGGCGGGATCATCGCCGAGCGGCCGGACCTGCCACACCTCCAGGTCAGCCCCCCGACCCGCCGCCGCGGCGGCGAACCCGTCGTGCTGCGCGGTCATGTGGGCAAGCAGTTCGCCCAGGTTCCAGTCGGCGCACGGGGTCGCCCTGGCCAGGTCGCCGGTCGTCATCCCGGACACGATCTCGACGCTGGCCCGCACCGCGCGCCGGTCAAGCTCGACGAAGTCGGCTCCCGCCATGCCCGCCCTCCTGGTCAGATCCCGACCGGATGCCAGACCGTCTTGATCTCAAGGAACGCCAGCATCCGGCGCGGCGTCGGCGCCGCCGCCCACTCATCCTCCGCGCAGAACACCCGCTTCACGCTGCCCGCCGCCGCCCGCTCAAGCTCGGCCCGAGCGGCCGGATCGACCCCGGTCAGGTCGATCGCGTTCACGTCGAAATGGCTGGCCAGCACCGGGGCAAGCTCGGCGGTCCGGCCGGTCAGGATGTTGACCACCCCGCCCGGCACGTCCGAGGTCGCCAGCACCTCGGACAGCGTGATGGCCGGCAGCGGCCGCTCCTCGCTGGCGACCACGACCGCGGTGTTCCCGGTCGCGATCACCGGCGCTACCACGCTGACCAGCCCGAGCAGGCTGGACCCGGCCGGCGCGACCACGGCGACGACGCCGGTCGGCTCGGGCACGCTGAAGTTGAAATACGGCCCGGCCACCGCGTTGGCCCCCCCGGCGACCTGCGCGACCTTGTCCGGCCACCCCGCATACCAGACCCACCGGTCGATCACGGCAGCGACCGTCCGCTCGGCTGCTGCCCGTGAAAGACCTTCAGCATTAACAATTTCCTCCGCGAACTGCCCGGCTCGACCCTCGATCAGCTCCGCCACCCGGTAAAGAACCTGCCCCCGGTTGTACGCCGTCGCCCCCGACCACTTCCGCACCGCCCCGCGGGCCGCCACCACCGCGTCCCGGGCATCCTTACGCGACCCCATCGCCGCATAGGCAAGAAGCCGCCCATCGGCCCCGTGCACCGGATACGACCGCCCCGACTCCGACCGAGGAAACCCCCCGCCCACATACAGCTTGTAAGTCTTCCGCACCCCCACCCGCCCCCCGGAGGTAGTGGGGGTGGCCGACGTGGCGGAGGCGGAGGTGGCGGGAGTAGCGGGAGTGGTGGCGGTGGCCAATGTGGCGCGACGGGCACCGCTGCCCACCACCCCAGCGCCGGTAGACGACACGGATTTGGACGACGCTCCGCCCCCCTCCCCCCGTGCCGCCGTCACCTCCGACCCAGCCGCTACTGCCCTAGTCGTTGTTGCCGTGGCCAGATCAGCGCTGGCGGATGACGGGTCGTCGGACGCGCGTTCAGCCGCGACCGGCGATCCGGCGTCCGCCGGCGCCCCGCGAACTCCGCTCTTCTTCGGCCCGGCCTTCTTATCAGCCATCGAGATACGCCCCCAGCCCGTGCCGCCCGCCCTCGCGCCCGAACCCAGACTCCCGATACCCCCCGAAAGGACTTGCCGGATCGAACCTGTTATACGTATTCGCCCAGACGACGCCTGCCCGCATCCGCTGCGCCATCCACAGGATCCGGCTGCCCTTCTCGGTCCAGATCCCGGCGGACAGCCCGTACGGCGTGTTGTTCGCCTTCGTCACGGCCTCCTCGGGGGTGCGGAAGGTGAGCACGGAGAGCACCGGGCCGAAGATCTCCTCGCGGGCGATCCGGTGCGACTGGCTGACTCCCGTGAAGATCGTGGGCGCGAACCAGAATCCCCGGGCTGGCAGCTCGCACGGCGGCGACCAGCGCTGCGCTCCTTCGGCCTCGCCGACGTCGGACAGGTCTCGGATCTTGTCCAGCTGCTGGCGTGAGTTGATCGCGCCGATGTCGGTGTTCTTGTCCAGCGGATCACCGAGCCGCAGCGTGGTCAGCCTTCTGCGCAGCCGGTCGACCACCGCCTCGGCGACCGACTCCTGAACCAGCAGCCGGGAGCCCGCGCAGCACACATGGCCCTGGTTGAAGAAGATGCCGTTGACGATGCCCTCGATCGCCTGGTCGATCGGAGCGTCGTCGAACACGACATTCGCCGCCTTGCCGCCCAGCTCCAGGGTGAGCTTCTTGCCGGTGCCGGCGACCGCCTGGCTGATCGCGATGCCCACCTCGGTCGAGCCGGTGAAGGCGACCTTGTCGATGCCGGGGTGGGCGACAACCGCCGCCCCGGTATCCCCAGCGCCGGTCAGCACGTTCACGACGCCAGGAGGCAGGTCCGCCTGCTGGCAGACCTCGGCGAGCAGCAGCGCGGTCAGCGGCGTGGTCTCGGCCGGCTTGAGCACGCAGGTGTTGCCGGCGGCCAGGGCAGGCGCCAGCTTCCAGGCGGCCATCAGCAGCGGGAAGTTCCACGGGATGACCTGGCCAGCCACTCCGATCGGCCGGGGAGCAGGGCCGAGGCCCGCGTGCTCGAGCTTGTCCGCCCAGCCCGCGTAGTAGAAGAAATGCGCCGCCGCCAGCGGGATGTCGACGTCCCTGGTCTCCTTGATCGGCTTGCCGTTGTCGATCGATTCGAGCACAGCGAACTCTCTGGACCGCTCCTGCAGGATCCGCGCGATCCGGTAAATGTACTTGGCCCGCTCGGCGCCCGGCATCGGGCGCCAGACCCGCTCGTAAGCTGTCCGCGCCGCGCCGACAGCCCGGTCCACGTCGGCCGCGGCTGCCGCGGCAACGCTGGCCAGCGGCTCCTCGGTGGCCGGGTTGATGGTCGGAAAGGCACTGCCGCCCACGGCCGGCCCGAACTCCCCGTTGATGAACAGCCCGTACTCCGGCGCGATCGACACGATCTCCCGCGACTCAGGCGCCGGGGCGTAGTCCCAGTCCCGGCCCGCCGCCGGCGCCGGGCCGGCCGGTGTCGTCCCCGCCCGTACCGCGCTCGCTGGTCCCGTCCCGTGCTTGGCCGCCGCCTTGCCCGGGCGCGCCGCTTCCGCCAAGCCGACCTCCCGCCGTCCGGTCCACATTCTCGCATGCCGTTCCCGGCCGGCCACCCGAACTGGGCGGCTGGCCCTTGATCAGTACGGCACCTGGGGGGTCACGGTCGCCGGGTGTCGCATGGCCCAGGCCGCGACCGAGTCGTGCCTGACGGCATCCCACAAGGTGGCGCACTGCGCCCCGTCCAGGTAGACCACGCCGTCGCGGGCCTGCCATCCGAGTCCGCGCACCGGCACGGTCAGGAACGTGAAGGAACTGCCGTGCAGCCGAGCGAGCCGCAGGGCCAGCGATCTCAGCTGCGCGCTGGTAAAGGTGCTGTCGACGCTCACGGCACGGCTGAAGGCGTCGAGGAGCCGATACCAGGCGATCGGATCGCTGAGCAGGCGCCAGGAGGCGGCTGTGGCGAGGATGGAGCGGATGAGGTTCTGCTGACGCTGAATCCGGCTCAGGTCACCTCCAGGAAGGCCGTTCCGCTGCCAGCAGCGGCAGCCGGCGGGCCTGGTCGCCGTGCTCACATAGATCATGGCCGCCCTGGGGCTGAGCAGGTTGAGCCCTTGACGGAAGGTCACGCCGCCGCGGCTGGTCTGGCGGGCCACGGCCACCCGCACGCCGCCCAGGGCACGGACCACGCTGCTCAGGCCGGCGAAGTCGATGACCGCGTAGTGATCGATCCTGATACCGGTGAGCCGCTCGACCGTCTTGATCATCAGCGGCGGCCCGCCGAGGGCGAGCACCTTGTAGAAGCTCATCATCCCAAGCCCGGGAACCCGCACCCAGGAATTGCGGGGGATCGAGATCACCGAGACTGCCCGTCCGCTGGCGTTGAGATGCACGAGCATGATCGCGTCGCCTTGCTGCTGGGTGAGGTCGGCCTGCGGCTTCCGGTGGCCAGCCGCCGTGACCGGCGTCGCCGACCGGCTGTCCGATCCCACGACGAGTATCGTCATGCTCTGGCGGTACGCGGCGGGAACGCCTGGGCGGCCAGCCGCCTTCAGCCCGTCGAAGACGTTCGGGATCCGCGCAATGTTTCCGATCAGCTGGTTTCCGGCGATAAAGATGGCCGCGGAGGCGACGCCCGCCAGCCCGATCAGCGACAGCCCGGACACGAGCACAATGCGCCGGGCCCGGTGCCGGCGGGACCGCGGCCCGGGGCGGGACCGCATCCTGAGGCGCGACCGCGGCCCGAGGCGGGATCGCACCCTGCGGCGGCCAGGAATGGGCGATTCAGGCATGGTCTCAGACATGTGCTTATGCCCCCTCTTGCTACTGACAAGACCCCTCAAGCGGGCTTGCCGACTCACCGGTTCCGGCAATCTGCCTGCTCGCCGACATACATCTCGCATCGCAGGTATGGGTGATGCGGAATATCTCGATAGGTCCCAGAACTATGCCGCCATTTGGGCGAGCTGCGCCGGCGGGCAGTTGCCAGCCTTAGACTATCGGACACCAATTACCGAGCAGCATCCAATCCGGGCCCGGCGTCCGGCTCTCGTGCTTGTCACTAACACGATCCGGGGGATACTTGAGCGCGACCCAATCACCAGCGAATGACCGGACGCCACGAGGGAAAGCCTGGTTCCTTGTCCTGCTCTTGTACCTGGCCACGCTCTCAGTTGACGCCGGCCGGAAGATGATCGGACTGCCAGGCAGCACACTAGGCATCGTTTACCTTCTTGCGGGCGTGATATACCTGTTTTTCCTTCGGGGGATAAAGAGCCGGCTACGGGCAGCACCCGCAGCCCTGCCGATCTGGCTAGTCCTGCTGTCCATCTGGTGCGTTATCGAGGCCATCGTCCCGCGCGTGCCGATCAGCATGGCGATGCTCGGCTGGTCCTCGTACGTATTCTTCGTGCCGCTGCTATATATAGGTGCCGAGTTGATGTCCGATGACCGCCGGGCCGCCCTGACGCTGCGAATTGTCGCCATCGCGGGCGCCGCGGTCGGGCTGGGAGCGATCGTCAGCGCGCTGGAGGGCCAGTCCGCACCGGCCCTCCTCCAGCCGATGGTGCCGAGCGCCGGAATCCACAGCTTCGATACGGGGAACATCTATCTCGCCCCGTCCATTTTCGCGACCGCGGAGGAAGCCGCGGAGGCACTGCTGATCGCGCTGTTCGCCTGGATTGCCCTCGCCCACCTGCCACTGCGCAGGCTGGGCAGGACGTCCTCGGCAGCCGTCGGCGTGCTGGTCGCCGCCGGCCTGATCGCAACCGAGCGGCGCGCGGACATCGTCGTGGCTGTAGCCGGCGTCGTGGCGCTGCAACTGCTGCGCCGGGTCAAGCCGACTGGCGTCAAGACGACCGACATGGCCGGCCGGCCGGCTTCCCGGACCAGCTCGCCAACCCGCACCCGGCTGGGGCCCGCCCTCATCCTCGCCGCGATCGGAGCGGTCGCCCTGGTCTGCATCATGGGCGCCAGCAAGCTCCTGCCCTTCCTCACCTCAGCGTCAAATGGCCAGGACGCGCTCACCCTCATGCTCTCGCCAGCCCATCCCGGTGCCCTGGCCGGTCAGGGCACCGGGACATCGACACAGGGCGGCAGCCTGGTGGGGGCAACGACCTTCGCCGGCGTTGACAGCCATAGGTCATACATCGGCTATGACCTTGCCGGCAGATCTTTCGTCACCGCCGAGGGCGGCCTCACCAAGACCTGGCTGGAACTCGGCATCGCGGGAGTCATACTATATAGTGAAGTATTCCTTTCTGTGCTCGCGCCGCCCATCTGCGCTCTGCGCCGAATGGACGGCACAGGCCGCGCGCTGACAATCCTCGCGGTCGCCCTGGGAATCGTTTTCCTCAAAGGGCACCAGTCGCTCGATGATCCACTGATACAGCCGTTGTTCTGGCTGGCCGCGGGAGGCGCGTGGGGGCGAATTCGGGTCGCTCCGTCCACATGCCGTCAAGATGACCGGCCCCGGCCTGCCGCGGTTCCGCTTGGCACCGGCCGCACGGGATCAGCTTCCAGGTCAGGCGCGGGCTGACGCGATGGCGCCGCCGCGAACTCGGGCAGCCCGTGCCATGGAGTCGCTACGGGGCCCGACAGCCACAACCTTCCTGGCCAATCTCGTCATTCTGGGCGGCGCCACCCTGGCAGGGGCATTGAGCGCCAGGGCACTGGGCCCGGCCGGCCGGGGAGAACTGGCGATCGTGGCGCTCTGGTCATTGCTGATCCAGACCGCGGGAAGCCTGGGCCTCCATTCGTCCTGCTCCTACCACCTGGCCCGATGGCCGCACCGCCGGGCGGCGCTGGTCACCTGGTTCAAGCGGATCGCCGCCGTTCAGGCGGTCGCGATGACAGCCGTCAGCATCGCCGTCCTCTGGTGGTTCCACCTGCGCCGGGGCGTCGGGACGCTGCTGACCGTCGAATACACCTCGTGGGCAGCGGCCGCGACGATCGGCCTTTACGGCGTCATGTACGCCCAGGGGTCATCCGATTTCGCCCGATTCAATCGGACGCGCCTGATCGCCAGCGCGATGCCGGGGGCGCTGATCGCGGTCGGCACCCTCGCGCTGCGCCTGACGCCCGCCGAGACGGGCGCGGCGTATCTCATCCCCACCTGGTGCAGCGCCGGGCTCGCCGCCCGCTGGCTGCACCGGGCGAGCCGCGGCGCCCGCGATGCGCCACTGTCACCTGGCGAGCTTCGCTCGGTGTGGTCGTACGGCTGGCGCAGCGTCGCCAGCCTGTCTGGACTGCTCGTCAATACCAGCGCGGACCAGTACACTCTCGGGTTCCTCGGGTCGGCAAGCTCGCTCGGGCTGTATAGCGTCGGCGCCTCCGCTGCCGCGCCGATGCCCACCCTGATCGCCTCGCTCGGCATGGTGGGGCTCCCCACGATCGCGCCGCTGACTGGCCGGGCGAAGGCGAAAGCCGCCTGGCGGACTCTGCGGCGTGCCGCATGTCTCCTGGTGCTGCTCGCGCCGCCCGCGGCGGCTCTCCTCCCCTGGGCGATCCCCTGGGTGTTCGGAGCGCGCTACTCAGCCGCCGTCGTGCCCGCCGAGGTCCTGCTGCTCGGCTCCTGTTTCGCCGCCCTGACAACCGTGGTTGACGCGCTGCTGCGCGCCTACGGACTGCCCGGGTTCGTGTGCGTCACGCAGGGCGCCGGTGGCATCCTGACGATCGCTGGCACGTTGCTGATCGGCGGCCGCCCGCTCCGTGCCGTCGCGCTCGTAAGCTCGCTTGGCTTCGCGGTAACCTTCGTGCTCGCGCTCGCCCGGCTATGGGCAGTCACCCGCACTTCGCGGCGGGCGCCCGGCACCGCCGCGCCGTACCTGACCAGGGCACGCGCGGCCGACGCCCCCTATCAGCCCGCGCACGCCCGGCCGAGAAGCGTGCCGGTCGGCAGCACCCTGCCGCCGGGCGGATCGCGGTCACGGCGCCATCGCTCGCTGGTGCCGTGGCCGAGCAGATTCACCGTGGCGGCGCGGCAGGTCCACGCTGATCTGGGCGCCGCCGATCGCCGCAGCCGGGCTCGCGGACGTCACGCCGGGCTGTGAACCAGCCAGGTAGCCGGACCATCGGAGCGTTACGGGCGCCGCCGGACCCGCAGCCGGCAGATCCGCCGACCGCAGATCCGCCCTGGCCCGCCGGCGGATCTGCGGGCCAGGCAGGAATCCGCCCCGACCGGTCGGCGTGTCGCTCTTGGCGTACCCGCCATGCTCACCCACAATCGACCTGCCAATTACCCACAGTGACTGCGCCGACACTTTCGGCGCAGCAATCCGGGTAAGCCTGCGACCCGTGCCGCGAACAGGATCAGGACGACTATGAGATTCGACGACTCCCGCTCCCGCGCTCAGGCGCCCGACGACGTGCAGTGCGGCAATCGGTCATGGTGGTCGGAGTACCCGCTCAGCTACGACTGGCACGGCGAGATCAGCCTGGAGCGGGGAACACGGGAATGGTTCGATGAGATTGACCGCCGGTTCGTCGGCGCCAGCCGGCCGTATCTCACGGCGCAGCGCCCGTTTGACCGCATCATGCCCGACGATCTTCAGGGGCAGCAGGTACTTGAGATCGGCTGCGGCATGGGTCTGCACAGCCTCGAGCTGGCTCGACGTGGCGCCAGGGTGCACGCGGTAGACCTCACCGACGCGGCGGTCGAGGCGACCGCGGCGCGCATGACGGAGTTCGGCATGGAGGCCGAGGTCAGATGCGCGGATGCGGAGTCGCTGCCGTACGACGACCAGAGTTTCGATTTCGTGTGGTCGTGGGGGGTGATCCATCATTCGGCGCGCACAGCCCGGATCGTGCGGGAGATCGCGCGGGTCCTGAAGCCGCGCGGCGAGACCCGCGTCATGGTGTACAACCGCGAGGCGCTCATTGCCAGGTGCATGCTGTTGCGCCATTACATCCTGGGCGGCGAGTTCGTTCGCCGTTCGCCCGACGAGACGCTCTGGCGCTGGTCAGACGGATATTCCGCACGCTACTACCACAAGGAGCAATTCGAAGACCTGTTTCGCGGGTTCTTCGAGAAGGCCTCGGGCGTGGTTCTTGGCCAGGAGGTCGATGTCGTGCCGCTGCCGCGCCGGGTACGCGGCATGGTCGCATCCCATATCCCCGACCAGCGTAAACTCGCGATCGCCTCACGCGTCGGCGCCTTCATCTTCCTCACCGCGTCGAATCCGCTCGGATAACTTCGCTACCGGGGCTCGGCATATCTGATTGGGTCCATGGTATATTCCTGGCGGACCCGGACTACCGTGTCCGCTGGAACATCAAAATCTATGATGCAGCCACTTCCGACTACCGCATTCGTCCCTATCCTGCACGGACCGATGATTATGGCTCCACTTGCAATCCAAGCGCCGGGCTCGATCACTATATTTCGGTCTGCCGTATCCAGCGCCAGCTGCCGGATCGGGCCTGTCCGCCTGAAGTCGTGGGTGCCTGTCAGCAGCAGCACATCGTGGCCCAGGAAGGCATAGTCGCCGATATCTACGAATCCGCCATTGGTATTAATTACGGCGTTGGACAGGCAAGCTGTATCGCTGACGCGAACGCGCGAGAGGGGTCCGTACAAGATAGTGTGCCCGGTTAGTCTGGCCCTGAGCCGGTGATCAAAGCCATGGAGCTTGGGCACCGGCAGAAATCCTCTCAGCATGACTCTTCCTTTGCCGCCGGAGTCAGAGCAGCTTCGACACGACAAGCTGCGCGTAGCGCTCCGGGGCGAAAGACTCGCGGGACCACCGCGCCGCGCGCCGGCCCATCTGCTCCAGGCGCTGCGGGTCCGCCAGCATGCCGCCGATGACCTCAGCAAGCGCCGCGGCGGTCTCGTCGACCGGGGCAACCCCGGTAACCCGGTCGACGTAGGCGTCGGGCGATCCGCCGTATGCGGGGCCTACCACCGGCGTTCCGGCAACCTGCGCCTCGAGCAGTACCAGGCCGAAGCCCTCACCGGAGGCACGCCGCCCGGTCCTTGTCCTGGTAGCCAGCACGAACAGGTCAGCCTCAGCGAGCTGAACCGCAAGCTCACGATCGGATAGGGCTGGAAGCAGGGTGCAGGAGGCTTGCTTCCTTACCGCCTCCAGAAGGTCTGCTGGCGGCTCTCCGGTGCCGCAGACGGTCAGCTGGACATCAGGCCGGCCCAGGGCGGCGACCGCGTCCATCAGCTCGGGCAGGCCCTTTTCCCGCCAGACCGCGAGACGGAACGCGGTGACTATCCGTATTCCGTGGCGGCCCTTCCGGTCGGCCTCGGCCGCCTGCACCAGCGCATCGAACCACTCCCCGGACAGGCCAGGCGGCAGGATCGTCGCCGGGCGGAGGCGGGAGATCGCGCCAGCGGTGAAGCTGCTGATCGCGACGACGCGGACGCTCGAGCGGCGCAGCAGGCGGTTCTCGGCGAGCCGGCGAAGCCGGAACTTCGCATCCCAGACGTCACAGCCGTAGCACAGGACCGACATGCCGCGCACCGACCTGTCGTCGCGGGCGAGCAGCGATGCGATCGGCAGCATCGCCCTGTGCCCGACGACCAGGCGAGTTGGCGCAACGGTCTCCCGCAGTAGCTTGCGGACTCCGGTGATCATCCGGATCTGGCCGGCCGACCCGGAACGGTGCAGGTCGATCCGCTGATAGCTGATGCCTTGCGCCGCGAACGCCCATTCCAGCGTTTCCACGTAGCGCTCGATGCCGCCGCCGAGCCCGCGGGACGGGGACAGCAGAATGACCCTCTCGGTCACATCGGACGCTCGACGTGACCCCGCGGTCAGGTCCGTGTCGGTTCTGAGCACCTGTCTCACCCTGCCTTCTCCCGCATCATCGAATCGAGCCAGGCATTCAGCGCCGCGAACGCCCAGGTCTCAGCCCAGCGATCACGCACCAGCAGGGGGACCAGTCCCGCACGCTCAGCCATCGCCCGGTCCACGAACGACCAGACCGGGGCGCTGGGGTCGTCGGCGGCGGCGAGCACGGGCGCCAGCGGACCTGCCATCCAGGACCGCATGGGGACGCTGAAGCCTCGCTTGGGACGAGCCGCCGTGCCGGCCAGATAGGGATCGCCCAGTGCCACCGCGATCGCCTCTTTGCCTGGCCGCCGGCCACGCCGGGTGGCCAGGCAGAGAGCTGCCGAGAAGACCTGGCTGTCAACGAACGGCACCCGCAGCTCGACCGAGGAAGCCATCGAGAAGCTATCGGCGTCCGGCAGCAGCATCGCCTGGAGGTAGATCTCGACCTCGGCGGCCACCATCGCGCCGAACGGATCTGGGTGATCCGCGGCTCGCGGGCCCGAGGCACCGGCAGGCCGGCGGCTCCTGACGCCGGTGAGAGCGGCCACCAGCGGTGCCCGCAGCACCTCTCGCTGGAGCTGGGAGAGTCCCCATCCTTCGCGGGGACCGCCGGCCGCGAGCAGCCTCCTCGACTTCGCCTGCGCCGCCGGGCCGATCCGGGCCAGCATCCTCGCCGCCGCGCCATTGACCGGGCCGGGCACCTTGTCCAGTGCCCGCAGGGCAGGCAGGTATCTCAGCAGGCGAAAGTGGGAGTAGCCGCCCACGGCCTCATCTCCGCCGAGACCAGACAGAGCCACCTTGAAGCCAGCCTCGTGGACCGCCTTGGACACGAGATAGGTGTTGAGGCCGTCGATGCTTGGCCGCTGCATGGCACCGAAAAATCCGCCCAGGTCGCCGACTTCCAGGGCGGCAGGTATCCGCCGGTATCGGTGCCCGTAGTGACGCGCGGTCTCCGCCGCCTCGGCGCTCTCGTCGACCGCCCCAGGAGTGGCTACCGTGAGGCAGTCGAGGTCCCGGCCAAGGCGGTGGCTGACGGCGGCGATGGCGGCCGAGTCAACGCCAGCGGACAAGAGCAGCGCCGTGGGCACGTCGGCGCCCAGATGCAGTTCGACGGATTCGGTTAGCGCCGCGTCCAGATCGGCTGACTGCCCGGTGGCGCCGAGCGGGCCCGCTGGCAGGATCGGCCGGATTGTCGGGCCGATGGCCCGGCCGAAAACGGCGAGGCTGTTCGGGGGCAGAGCGGTGACCTCAAGGAACGGCGTCCGGTCCGCTGCGATCGCTCCGAGGTGCAGGTAGCGCGCGATGGCCTCAGGGTCGACCCGCGCACCCCCGGCGATCCGGGCAAGCGGCCGGACCTCGGAGGCAAAGAGCAGGCCTTCCGGTACCACCCGCCAGTGCAGGGGCTTGATCCCGAACGGGTCACGAGCCAGGTAGAGGCGCTCTTCCAGCGAGTCCACCAAGGCGATGGCGAACATTCCGCGCAACTCGGCCAGCGACGCCGCCCCTAGCTTCGCCCACAGCTGGGGGATGATCTCCCCGTCGCAGGCCGTGCGGACCGTGAGACCGTAACGCTCGACCAGGCGCCGATGGTTGTAGATCTCGCCGTTGAACACGCAGGTGTAGCGGCCGTCGGAGGACACGAACGGCTGGTTTCCCGCTGGTCCGGGATCGCAGATGGCGAGCCGGGTGTTCCCGAGCGTGAACCCGCCTACTCGCGCCACCACCGCGTGATCGGGACCGCGACTCCGCTGCGCGTCGTTGATCAGGCCGACTCGCTGTGCTGCTCGGTCAGCGACCGGATCGATCGCCCCGGCGATGCCGCACATCGCTAGCTCACCGGCCTGATCAGCTCGAAAGGCCGGCGAAGCCGGCCCGGCGCCCGGTGACCCGTCCGCCGTGCCAGAACGGCGTCATCCGGGCTTGCGCGCAACGAAGTTCAGGTTCTGGGTAACGACATGGCCGCGGAGCTGTCCGGTCTCAGCGGCGAGGGCGAGCTTGAGCAGCGCGCTGACCGGCTTCCACACTCCCGCCCGCGCCGCGCTCGCCAGGCCGTGGACGACCGGCGGGCACGAGGTGACGACGACGGAGGAGAATCCAGCCGCGGCGGCCAGCTGCCTGACGCTGCGAGCTGTGTAGGAGGTCTCGTGGGTGAAATCCCCGTGCCGGACGTTGCCGCCTAGCGGGCTGACGGCATTGGGGACCCGCGCGACAAACAGGCCGCCGGGCGCCAGCGCCCGGGCGATGCGATCGAAGGCGTCGAGCACCTCGTCCTTGGTGAAGTGCTCGAGGATGTCCATGGCGGTGATGACGGCGGGCTGACCAGGAAGACCGGTGAGCATGTCACGGTAGTCGCCGCGACGTACCTGATCCAGGCCGCTCGCGTGGGCCAGAGCTACCTGCTCCGGGCTGACGTCAACGCCGTGAGCGTCATAGCCGTCGGCAAGCAGCAGCCGCACCAGCTCGCCCTGACCGCACCCGATGTCGATCACCGGTCCCGCGGCCGGCCCGGGCAGCAGCGGGCGGATGTCCCGGCGGTAGATCAGGGCGGCGGCGGCGCTGCCGCTGCGGCCTGCGTGCTGGGATGCGTAAGACCGGTACAGGAGATCCCGCAGCGCGGCGAGGTCCGATGTCATGGTCACGCCATGAGTATATGAAGTCACTATACGTAACTGACAGTCATTCCCGAATGCCGCCGGGACGATCGGCGACGCCGAAGCCGAGACGCCCGGGCGGGGCTAGCGGGATCGGGGCCGCGGCGACCTGATGGCTAGCG
>Ga0209415_10012897_pt1 | contig 13870 bp, 9 predicted proteins | sample PeaSoiSIISIP2007_FD_187696 | JGI IMG/M metagenome (GOLD analysis project Ga0209415, IMG submission 187696) | Peat soil microbial communities from Weissenstadt, Germany - SII-SIP-2007 (SPAdes) (version 2) | ecosystem: Environmental > Terrestrial > Soil > Wetlands > Peat | place: Germany... | reverse complement strand
CGCCGCGATGCTGGCCCGCCCCGGCCGAGCCCTCGCGCAGCTCGTAGCGCTCGACCCGCAGCGGATAGGTGATCTCGAGGGCTTCGATGGGTGTGTTCATCGTGTTGGTCATGTTGCACTGGATGCCGTCGTCGCCCTTCCCCATCGGCCGCCCGCCCTGGCCGCCACCGATCGTCTCGATATAGGTATAGGCGCGGCCGTCCCGGGGATCGTGGCCGCCGATACCGATCAGGTTCATCGTGCCCTGGCTTGCCGCCGGCACCCGGTCCGCGGCGAATTGCGCGGCGACCTTCAACACGGTATCGGCGACGCGTTGGGTCGTCTCGGTGTTGCCCGCGCAGACCGCAGCGGGCATCCGCGCCGCGAGAAAGCTGCCTTCGGGTATTTTGAGCTCAACGCTGCGAAAGGTGCCGGCGTTGACCGGGATTTCCGGGTCGGCCAGGATCTTCACGGCAAAGAACACCGCCGAATAGGTCATCGGCGCGACCGCGTTGATGTTGCCCGGACGCTGCGGCGAGGAGCCCGCGAAATCGAGGACCAGCCGGTCGGGCGACACGGTGATCGCGAGATTGACCCGGACGGGCTCGTCGCTGCTCCCGTCGTCGTCGAGAAAATCTTCGCCGCGATACGTGCCGGGCGGCAGCTCCGCGAGGCGGCGGCGCATCCGGCGCTCGGCATAGTCGAGGATCGCCGCGAATCCGGCGGTAACGAGGTCGGCGCCGTAACGGCCGGCCAGCTCGCCGAGCCGCTGCTCGCCGACCCTGAGCGCGGCGAGCTGCGCGTTGAGGTCGCCGCGGCGCTCGACGGGGGTGCGCACATTGGCGAGGACGAGGCGCAGCACATCCTCCTGCAATTCGCCGCGCCGGTAGAGCTTGACCGCCGGGATGACCAACCCCTCCTGGTAGATCTCGCGGCTGTTGCCCGGCATCGAGCCCGGTTCCATGCCGCCGACATCGGCGTGGTGCGCCCGCGTCGCGACGTAGCCGATGTGCCTCGCCTCCACATAAACCGGCGCGACGAGGGTGATGTCGGGCAAATGCGAGCCGCCGGTGAAGGGGTCGTTGACGATGACGACGTCGCCCGCCTCGACCCGGCCGACCGCGGCGATCGTCGCTTCGACCGAGCGCAGCATCGATCCCAGATGCACCGGCACGTGCTCGGCCTGCGCCACCAGCTGCGCCTCCCGATCGAAGATCGCGCACGATGCGCCCATCCGCTCCTTGATGTTCGGCGAGAAGGCGGTGCGCTTCAGCACCGCGCCCATCTCGTCGGCGATCGATTCCAGTGCGTTGCGCAGCACTTCGAGAGTGACCGGATCGACCGTGTTGCGGCGGACGATGTCATTCATGTGCCGAACTCATCGCGAGCGGCCCGACGCGAGTGATCTGGCCGCCGGTGATGCCGCCGTCGATCACCAGCTCGGTGCCGGTGATGTAGCTCGCGGCGTCCGACGCCAGGAACAGGACGCCGTTGGCGATGTCCTGAGGCTTGCCGACCCGGCCGAGCGGTGCCCCGCGGCGCCCGTATTCGTCGATGTCGATCGGCGCGTTGCGGCCGCCGCTCAGCTTGCCCCAGATCGGCGTGTCGATGATGCCGGGATGCACCGAATTGACCCGGATGCCGTCGCCGCGCGAGGCGCACTCCATCGCGATCGCCTTGGCGAAAAGCCTGACGCCGCCCTTCGTCGCGCAATACCCCGCCAGGGTCGCCGAGCCGCGCAGCCCGGCGATCGACGAGGTCATGATGATCGAACCGCCCCCCGATTGCCGCATCAGCGGGATGCAGTATTTGACCGACAGGAACACCCCGTCGAGGTTGACCGCCGTCTGCCGGCGCCAGTCGGCGAGGCTCATCTCGACGATCGAGGGAGTCATGATGCCGATCCCGGCATTGGCCACCATGATGTCGAGCCGGCCATAGCGCCGCTCGATCTCGCCGACGACCGCCTGCCAGCGCGCTTCGTCGGTGACGTCGTGCGCCAGGTAGATCGCCTCTTGCCCGGAAGCGGCGAGCTGCGCCGCCAGCGCCGCGCCGCGCGCGTCGTCGATGTCGCTGATGACGACCCGGGCGCCCTCACGCGCCAGCGTCTCGACGCACGCCGCGCCGATCCCCGACGCCCCGCCGGTGACGAGCGCGATCTTTCCCTCTACCTGACCCATGATTGTCCTCCCGCGTGCCCCTCACTGATCCTCAAACAAAATAACCGTGTTCCCGGCGAAGGCCGGGATCCATTTTGCGGCAACGCGGGCGCGGCCCGATGGATTCCGGCCTTCGCCGGGAAGATGTCGGGAGCGGCGGGCAAACCCGCTCAACCGCCGACCTCGACGACCAGGCTGCCGATCGCATCGACCCGGGCGACATCGCCAGGATAGAGCACCGTCGTCGCCGACACTTCCTCGACGATCGCCGGCCCGGCGATCCTGTTGCCGGCGAGGAGCGCCTCGCGCTGCCACACCGGGCACTCGACCCAGCCGCCGCCCGGCTCGAAGAACACCCGGCGGGTGCCGCTTCGGGCGGCTTCCGGCGGCTCGCGCCCACCCTCGGGCGGACGCGGCAATTCGGGCGTGTCGATGAGCCCGGTTGCCGTCACCGCGAAGCTGACGACTTCGATCGGCGCGGTCGGATCGTTATGGCCGAAGCGCCGGAGATGCTCGGCGTGGAAGGCCGGCACCAGCCCCGCCCATTCCGCTGCGCCTGCCCCCCCGAACGGGATCGCCAGCTCGTAGGATTGGCCGATGTAGCGCATATCGACCCGCCGCTCGATCCGCTGCCGTTCCGCCGGCACCCGGTCGGCATCCAGCAGCCTGCGCGCCTCCTCGATCATCGGTTCCAGGATCGCCTGCGCGTCCGCGGCCGACAGATCGCGATACGCGGCGAGCCGGGTCTGCACGAGATCGTGCCGCAGATCGGCGACCAGCATCCCGAGCGCGCAGAGTATGCCGGGGGTCGGCGGCACCAGAAGGCGCGGGATCGACAATTCGCGCGCCAGGGGCGACCCGTGCATCGGCCCGGCGCCGCCGAACGGCACCAGCGTCAGAAGGCGCGGATCGTGGCCGCGCTCGACCGAGACGACGCGGATGCCGCGTGCCATCGTCGCGTTGGCGACGCGCAGGATGCCGGAGGCGGCGGCGACGAGGTCGAGCCCGAGCGGGCCGGCGATGCGCTCGGCGATGGCCCGAGCCGCGGCCGCGGCATCGAGCGCCAGCTCGCCGCCGAGCCTGGTGTCGGGCCCAAGCCGGCCGAGCACAAGGTTGGCGTCGGTGACGGTCGGCTCGGCGCCGCCGCGGCCGTAGCAGGCGGGGCCCGGCACCGCTTCCGCGCTCTGGGGGCCGACGCGCAACGCGCCGCCTTCGTCGATCCAGGCAATGGAGCCGCCGCCGGCGCCGATCGCGTTGATGTCGATCACCGGAATGCGGATGGGCGTGCCGGCGAGGCTCGCTTCGCGGGTGACCTGCGGCCGGCCGTCGAGCACCAGGCTGATGTCAGTGCTGGTGCCGCCCATATCCATCGTGATGATTTCGGAAAACCCCGAAAGTTGGGCGACATGAGCGCTGGCGACAACCCCGCCGGCCGGTCCCGACAGCACGGTGTGCACCGGCTTCTCGCGCGCCGTCGCCACGGTCATCAGCCCGCCCGAGGCTTCCATCACCATGACCGGCACATCCGGCGTCAGCCCTAGCCCCTCCGAGGAATCGGCGAGCAATTCGGTGAGGCTCGCGAGATAGCGCTCCATCACCGGCAGGAGATAGGCGTTGAGCACGACCGTGCTGGCCCGCTCGTATTCGCGGAACTCGGCGAGGATGTCGGTCGAGGCTGAGACCGGGATGCCGGGCAGCTCGGCGGCGAGGATCGCCTTGGCTCGCCGCTCATGGTCGGGATTGACGTAGGCGTGGAGGAGGCAGATCGCGACGGCCTCGACGCGGTCGGCGCGCAGCCGCCCGGCGATCCGCCGCAAGCCCTCTTCGTCGAGCGGCGTCACCTCATGTCCATCGGGGTCGAGCCGGCCGCGCGCGGTGTGGCAATCCTCGCGGCGCACCAGCGGCTCGGGCCGCGTCTTCTTGATGTCGTAAAGGCTCGACCGGTTCTGTCGGCCGATCAGCAGGAGGTCGCGAAACCCCTCGTTGGTGACAAACGCGACATGGCCTCCGGTGCGCTGGAGCAGCGCATTGGTCGCCGTCGTCATGCCGTGCCCGACATAACCGACCTCGGCGCCGTGCTTTCCCTGCAATGCCAGCGCCCGCAACAGCCCTTGCACGGTGCCCAGCGCACGGTTTTCCGGGGTCGTCGGCAGCTTGGCGACGGTGACCCGCTTCGCCCGCTCGTCATAGGCGAGATTGTCGGTAAAGGTGCCGCCGACATCGGAGGCGACGCGCAGGCGGGGCGGAGGCATTGCGCCAATCTACGCCCGGGGGGCGATGATTGCCAGAAAGCCCCCCTCCCGCACCGCGGAAGAGGGTTCCCATGTTTGACGGCTGGCGTCATGCTGGGCGCTTCCTACTCCAGAGGCTGCGCGATGCCGAATATCACCCCGATCGATGTCGCAACGACGCGGCGCTGGCTCGGCGATGACGGCGAGGTGGCCTTCATCGACGTGCGCGAGGACGGCCAGCACGGCGATGGACACCCGCTGCTCGCGATCAGCCTGCCCTATAGCCGGCTCGAGCTGGGGATTGGCCAATTGGTGCCGCGGCGCTCGTGCCGCGTGATGCTGATCGATGACGGCGATGGGGTCGCCGACAAGGCGGCGCGCCGGCTGGCTGGGCTCGGCTACAGTGCGGTCCATGTCCTCCAGGGCGGCATCCCCGCCTGGTCGGCGCAATACCCGCTGTTCCCGAGCAGCAATGTGCCAAGCAAGGCCTTCGCCGAGATCGTCGAGCATGATTACGGCACCCCGGCGATCACCGCCGCCGAACTCGATCGCCGGCGCCGGACCGGCGAGAAGATCGTGGTGCTCGACAGCCGCCCGCTTGACGAATACGCGCGGTTTCACGTGCCGGGGGCGATCACCTGCCCGGGCGCCGAATTGGTGCTGCGCGTCGCCGATCTGGTGCCCGAGCCCGACGCCCTCATCGTCGTCTCCTGCGCCGGGCGGACCCGCGGCATTATCGGCGCGCAGTCCCTCTTGACCGCCGGCATCCCCAACCCGGTCATGTCATTGGAAGGCGGGACGCAAGGCTGGCGACTGGCTGGGCTCGACCTCGAGCACGGCATGACGACCGAGTTACGCCCGGCGAGCCCGGAAGCAATCGCCGCGGCGCAACGGCGCGCGGTTGCGGTCGCCGCCCGCTTTGGCGTCCGCTCGATCGATGCGGCAACGCTGGCGGCATGGCGGGGCGAGAGCAACCGCCGCACGACGTATCTCCTCGACGTGCGGACGCCGGACGAGTTCGCCACCGGTCATCTCGCGGGCTCGGTCTCGGCGCCGGGCGGCCAGCTGGTCCAGGCGATCGACCGCTGGGTCGCGACACGCGGCGCGCGGCTCGTGCTGATCGACGACATCGGCGCCCGCGCGGTGATGACGGCGCAGTGGCTGATCCAGATGGGCTGGGCTGCGGTCGTCCTCGATCGCCCGTTCGACGGGCAGAAGCTGCAGACCGGTCTGTCCGACGCGCTGTCGCCGGCATTGCCCGATGTGATGGGGATCACCGTCGCCGAGGCCGCGCATTGGCTGAACGATGGCGCGGCCGCCGTGTTCGTCGGGGCGAGCGCCGCCTACCGCGAGGCCCATCCCGAGGATGCGGTATGGGCGATCCGGCCGCGGCTCGACCGCCTGCCGGCCAGCGTGTTGCGGGCGACCCGCATCGCCGTCTTTGCCGAGGACGACGCCGTGGGAACGCTGGCGGCTGCGGATCTGGCCGAGATCGCGGCGGGGCCGGTGGTGATCGTACAGGGCGGGGTCGCTGCATGGCGCGCGGCCGCGCGCCCGTTCGCCGCGTCGCCGGACCAGCCGCCCGATGCCGAGCGCATCGATATTACGTCTTCTGGAACCACGACCGCCATGCCGGCAACCAGGCGGCGATGCACGCCTATCTGCGCTGGGAGACCGAGCTGCCCGCCGAGATCGCCCGCGACGGCCTCGCCGGCTTCCGCCTCATGCCGCCCTTGACCCGCGATTGGGGTTGATTCGAGCGGGTTGCTCCGCCGGTGCCGGCAACGTGCGAGCCGACAGGACTAGCTCGTCGCCAGTTGGGGCCGCATCGATTCGCCGGTTCGCCGAGTGGGACCGCCCGCCAGGATCTGGACCACACCGGCGGCGAAGCCGACCAGGACGCCGATCTGCCAGGCCCGGTCATAGGAACCCAGAGTGTCGAAGATCAGCCCGCCGCCCCAGGCGCCGAGCGACGACCCGACCTGGTGCATGACAAACGAGATCCCGAGCAATGTCGCCATGTAGCGGGTGCCGAACATCTCGGCGACGAGGCCGCTGACCAGCGGCGCGACGCTGAGCCACAGCATGCCCATCGCCGCCGCGAACAGGAGCGTCGACGCCGGGGTCGGCGGCAGCACGAAATAGGCCGTGAACACAAAGGCGCGCAGAATGTAGAGGAGACCCAACAGGATGTGCTTGGGGTATCTGCCGCCGAGCCAGCCCGCGGCGAGGGAGCCGATGCAGTTGGTGCCGCCGATCACCGCCAGCGCTTCCGCGCTCAGCATCGGGTCCTGACCGCAGATCGCCAGATAGGTCGGCAGGTGCGTCGTCAGAAAGACGAGGTTGAGGCCACACACGAAGTAGGCCCCAGACATCACGAGAAATGGGCGATGACGCGCCGCCTCGCCGATCACCTCGCGCATCGTGGTGCGGCCGGCGCCCTGCCGCGAGATCCGGTCGGCCCCGCCGGCCCAGAACGCGGCCGGCAGCATCGCCAACGCGAGCGCCATGAAGAACAGCGCGCCGATCTGCCAGGCGTACGAGGCGAGAAAACCCTGCGTGCCGAGCGGCACCAAGAGCGTGCCGAGCGAGCCTGCCGCCGCGACGACGCCGAGCATCGTGCTGCGGCGCTCTTCGGACACCGCGCGGGCGCAGGCGGTCAGCGCCAGCGAGGAGGCGGTGCAGGACAGCGCCACCCCGATCAGCGCGCCGGAGACGTAGAGTGCCATCGCACCGCCCGCGGCGGCCATGATGCCGAGCCCGACGACATAGATCGCCGCACCCGCCATCATCGTGACGCGCAGCCCGAAGCGGTCGGCGATCGCCCCGACCGGCGCCTGCGACAGCCCCCAGACGATGTTCTGGATCGCGACCGAGAGGGTGAACTCGCTCGCCGTGATCGCGAGGTCCCGCGTCACAGGCGTCAGGAACAGGCCAAGGCTCTGCCGCAGCCCCATGCCGAGGCTGAGGAGCACTGCAGCTCCGATCAGGATCAGGCGGGTTTGCACCGGGGCGCGGCTTGACGTCATCGTGCGCTATAATTCCAAGTTGACGGGGCCGTGAGCGAGACACTCTGCCCGATCGGCGCTTGCCACCAAACCGCCAACCGCGCAGCCTTTCCCTGTGAATCCAACATGGCGCAGGGCGGCCGGCGGCGTAGCGCAGACGCCAGTGCGCACGCCAGACGAGCGGACCTCGCTTTGGGACGGCGAATCAGCCTCAGAGCGTCAGGCCGCCATCGACGATGATGGTCTGGCCGGTGACCATCGCCGCGCCGGCGCACAGGAAGAAGATCACTTCGGCGATGTCCTCGGGTTTGCAGGCGCGCTTCAGCGGCGTCCGTTCGATCGACTGGACCTTGCGGTCGGCCGGCCAATCCTTGTTCCACGGGCTGTCGACAAAGCCCGGCGCGACGGCATTGACCCGGATCTCCGGCGCCAATGTCCGCGCCAGGCTGCGCGTCAGATTGATCACCCCGGCCTTGCTCGTCGCATAGGGGATGCTGCTGCCGCTGCCCTGCACGCCGGCGATCGAGGCGGTGCTGCAGATCGCGCCCCGCGCCGCCTTCAGCGCGCCCGCCGCGGCATGGGTGCAGCGGAACGGCCCGATCAGGTTGGTCATCAGGATCGACTGCCAGAACTCCTCGGTCAGCGCGTCGAAATCGGCAAAGGGGATCGGCGCCGTGGCCGCCGGGGTCCCGGCATTGTTGACGAGGAAATCGAGCCGGCCGAGCGCATCGATCGCCCGGCTCACCATCGCCTCGGCGTCGCCAGGGTGCGACACGCTCCCAGGCGCGGCGACGATGCGATGGCCGAGGCTGGTAAGGCGCTCGATCTGGCGCATCGCGCGCGGATCGTCAGGCAGGTAATTCATCGCGACCCCGGCGCCGCTTCGCGCGAAGGCCTCGACAGTGGCGAGCCCGATGCCCGAGGCGCCGCCGGTGACGAGCGCGGTCTTGCCGGTGAGATCGGCGGTGATCATGGCGTGGCCTTCCTTTCAGAACATTCATCCGAGATTGCGTCGTCGTTGCGCTCTCGGCAATGACGATGAGTAAATAAAGCGGGTTCCCCGCGAAGGCCGGGACCCATTTTGCGGCTTCCTGGCGGTTGATGAATGGGTCCCGGCCTTCGCCGGGAACCGGTCATTTCTTCTGCACCTCCCGAGCCTCCGCGGTGAATCAAACGTGCAGCGGCTGGCCGAGGCCGATCAGCGCCGCTTCGCCGATGGCTTCGCCGAGTGTCGGGTGGACGTGGATCGTATGCGCGAGGTCGTCGAGCACCGCACCCATCGCCAGCGCATGAGCAAATTCGCCGGCGAGTTCCGCGACATGGCGGCCGACCGCCTGGAGACCGAGGATGCGTCCGTCGCGCCGGTCGGCGACAACGCGGACAAAGCCGCCGCCCGCGCCGGCTTCGATGGTCAGGGCGCGCCCGCTGGCGGCAAACGGAAAGACCGCGGCGGCGGCATCGAGGCCGGTGGAAGCCGCCTCCTCCGGCAGCATCCCGGCGACGACGATCTCGGGCTCGGTGAAGACGACCGCCGCGACCGAGGTCGGATCGAAATGGCGCTGCTTCCCGGCGATGATCTCGGCCACCATCGTACCCTGCGCCAGCGCCTTGTGCGCCAGCATCGGCTCGCCAACGAGATCGCCGATCGCCCACACGCCGCGCATCGCGGTCTTGCACTGGTCGTCGACCTTGACGAACAGCCCCTCCCGGTCGACGCCCATCTCCTCGAGGCCCCAACCCTCGACCAAGGGCCGGCGGCCGACCGCGACGAGGATCTTGTCGGCGGCGAGCGCCAACGGGCCAGCGGCGGTCTCGACGGCGAGGCGCCCCTCGCCGTCGAGCCCGGTGACCCGGGCGCCGAGGTGCAGCTCGACCCCGGCGCGGCTGAGCCAGCGCCGCACCGGCCGGGTCAGCGCCTCGTCATAACGCGGCAGGATGCGGTCGGCGGCCTCGACCACGCTGACCGCGGCGCCGAGCTTCCGAAAGGCGATGCCGAGTTCGAGCCCGATATAGCCGGCGCCGACCACGACCAGCCGCTCGGGCAGCGCCGAGAGCGACAGCGCCTCGGTCGACGAAATCACCTTGCCGCCGAACGGCAGCCCGGGCAGCGCTGCTGCCTCCGACCCGGCGGAGAGGATCACATTGTCGGCGGTGATCGCGATCGGGCCGTCCGTGGTCTCGACGGTGCAGCTCTTGGCATCGCTGAAAGTTGCCCAGCCCGCGACGACCCGGACCTTGGCGCGCGTCAGGAGGCCGGCGACCCCGCTCGACAGCCGGTCGACGATGCCGTCCTTCCAGGCGATGGTTTGCGCGAGATCGAGAAGCGGCGGCTGGTCGATGGTGATGCCGAGCGTCTTGCCATCGGTCATATCGGCGAACCGGTCGGCGGCGTGGATCAGCGCCTTCGACGGGATGCAGCCGCGAACAAGGCAGGTGCCGCCAAGCCGTCCGGCCTCGACCAGAACGGTGTCGAGCCCGAGCTGGGCGGCGCGGATCGCGGCGACATAACCGCCGAGGCCGCCGCCGAGAACGAGCACGCGGGGTCGCAAGGTTTCCGGCATGGTTCTCCCCTATTCCCGCGCCGTCACCCCCGCGAAAGCGGGGTCCAGGGTAAGCGACGGAAACGTGGAGCCCCTGGATTCCCGCTTCCGCGGGAATGACGCTGAAGATCTCAGCCGATGAACAGCAGCGCCGGCTGTTCGAATAGCTCCTTGATGCGCTGGATGAACGAGGCGGCCTCCCAGCCGTCGACGATGCGATGGTCGAAGGAGGAGGACAGGTTCATCATTCGGCGCACCACGATCTGCCCGCTCCGCACGACCGCGCGCTCGGCGATGCGGTTGACCCCGATAATCGCGACCTCCGGATAATTGATGACCGGCGTCGCGGCGAGGCCGCCGAGGCGGCCAAGACTGGTCAGCGTGATCGTCGACCCGGTCAGCTCGGCGCGCGTGGCCTTGCCGGCCCGCGCCGCCCCCGAGAGCCGGCGCAATTCAGCCGCACCCTGCCACAGATCGAGCGCCTCAGCGTGATGCACGACGGGCACCAGGAGCCCGCCCTCGGTCTGCGTCGCGACGCCGATATTGACGGCGCTGTGACGCTGCAGGATTCCGGCCTCGTCGTCATAGCGGGCGTTGACCTGTGGGTGCCGCTCGACCGCGGTGACGACCGCGCGCAACAGGAACGGCAAGAGGGTCAGGTGCTCGCGCTCAGGGTAGGCGGCGTTGAGCTGGGCGCGCAGCTCCTCGAGCGCGGTGACGTCGACCTCCTCAATATAGGCGAAATGCGGGATGTGTCGTGTTGATAGCTGCAGATGCTCGGCGATCGCGCGACGCAGCCCGATCACCGGCACCTCCTCGACCCCGTCGCGGCGTTGCAGCAACGGTTTGGCGGCGGGCGATGCGGGCGCGGCGACATAGGCGTCGAGGTCCTGCCGAGTGGTGCGACCGCCCGGCCCGGTGCCCGGCACGAATTGCAGCGCGATCCCGAGATCCCAGGCGCGCCGCCGCACCGCCGGCGAGGCCAGCGGCTTCTCGCCGGGGCGGCAAGCGGTGGCCGGTGGTTGGGCCTGTCCTTGCCCCTCACCCTGTCCCTCCCCCCGTGAAGGGGGAGAAGGGACGCTCTGAGAGGGCTCGCCCACGCTCCCTCTCCCCGCTTGCTGGGAGAGGGGAGGGGTGAGGGGCTCTGCGGGCCGCGCGCCTGTAGCAGCCGCGTCGACATTCCCCTCGCCCGCCACATCGAGCACCACCAGCTCCGAGCCGACCGGCCGCTTCTCGCCGACCGCGCCATTGATCGCGACGACGGTGCCGGCGACCGGCGCCGGCAGTTCGACCGTCGCCTTGTCGGTCATGATGTCGACGAGCGGGTCCTCCTCGCGGATCGCCTGGCCGGGCTTAACGTGCCAGGCGACGATCTCTGCTTCGGTCGTGCCCTCGCCGATATCGGGCAGTTTGACGACGTAGCGGCCCAACGCTCACCCCTCCAGGGCGCGGCGCAGCCCATCGGCGACGCGGACCGGCCCCGGGAAATAGTCCCATTCGAGCGCATGCGGGTAGGGCGTGTCCCACCCGGTGACGCGCACGATCGGCGCTTCCAAGTGATAGAAGCAATGCTCCTGGACGAGCGCCGCGAGCTCGGCGCCGAACCCGCAGGTACGGGTCGCCTCGTGCGCGATGACGCAACGGCCGGTCTTTTTCACCGAGGTGACGATCGTCTCGATGTCGAGCGGCAACAGGGTGCGCAAATCGATGATCTCGGCGTCGATCGAGGCCTCCTCGGCCGCGGTCAGCGCGACATGCACCATCGTGCCGTAGACCAGAACCGTAACCGCCGCGCCCTCCCGCACCAATGCCGCCTTGCCGAGCGGCACGGTGTAATGGCCCTCGGGCACCTCGCTTTGCGGGTGGTTCGTCCAGGGCACCGAAGGCCGGTCGGGATGGCCGTCGAACGGGCCGTTGTAAAGCCGCTTCGGCTCGAAAAACACGACCGGATCGTCATCCTCTATCGCGCTGATCAGAAGGCCCTTGGCGTCATAGGGATTGGACGGGATGACCGTCTTCAGTCCGCAGACATGGGTGAAGATCGCCTCGACGCTCTGGCTGTGCGTCTGGCCGCCGAAAATCCCCCCGCCGCACGGCGCCCGCACCGTGAGCGGCGCCCAGAACTCGCCGGCCGAGCGGTAGCGCAACCGCGCCGCCGCGGAGATCAGCTGGTCGGTCGCCGGGTAGATGTAGTCGGCGAACTGGATCTCGACGATGGGCCTGAGGCCATAGGCGCCCATCCCGACCGCCACCGCCAGCATGCCCCCCTCGGCGATCGGCGCGTCGAAGACGCGCTCTTGCCCATGCTTTTTCTGCAGGCCGTCGGTCACCCGGAAGACGCCGCCATAAAACCCGACATCCTCACCGAAGATCACCACATCGGGGTCGCGTCCCAGCATGACGTCCATCGCAGAGTTGAGCGCCTGCACCATCGTCATCCCCGGCATGGCTCAGCCCTCCGCCGAGATGGTGAATGGGGCTTCATTGCCGCTTCACACCCCGAGCTCCTGGCGCTGACGGCGCAGGTGCCAGGGCATCTCCTTGAAGACGTCCTCGAACATCGTCTTGGCGCTGAAATGCGGGCCCTGGTCGAGCGTGCCGTAGCGTTCGGCCTCGCGCGCTGCGTCGCGCACCTCGTCGGCCAGCTCGCTTTCGAGCTGGGCGTGGCGCTCGGGCGACCATTCGCCGAGCCGCACCAGGTGGCGCGACAGCCGCTCGATCGGGTCGCCGAGCGGCCACAGCTTCCATTCGTCCTCCGGGCGATAGCGATTCGGGTCGTCGCTCGTCGAATGCGGGCCGGCGCGATAGGTGAAGAGCTCGATCAAGGTCGCGCCGTGGTTGGCCCGCGCCCGCGCGGCCGCCCATTGCGTCGCCGCGTACACGGCGAGGAAGTCGTTGCCGTCGACGCGCAGGCAAGCAAGACCAAAGCCGATCGCGCGCGCGGCAAACGTCGCCTCCTCGCCGCCGGCGACTTCCTGATGCGAGGAGATCGCCCACTGGTTGTTGACGACATTCAGCACGACGGGCGCGCGGTACACCGAGGCGAAGGTCAGCGCGTGGTGAAAATCGCCCTCCGCGGTCGCCCCTTCCCCGGTCCAGGCGGCAGCGATGCGGTGGTCGCCCTTGTAGGCCGAGGCCATCGCCCAGCCCACCGCTTGCGGGAACTGGTTGCCGAGATTGCCGGCAAGCGAGAAGAACGACGCCTCGCGCGCCGAATAGAGCACCGGCAGCTGGCGGCCTTTGAGCCGATCCTTCGCGTTCGAATAGCACTGGCACATCATGTCGAGGAGCGGCCAGCCGCGCGCGATCAGGATGCCCTGCTGGCGATAGGTCGGAAATGCCATGTCGTCGGGCGCCAGCGCAAAGGCCTGGGCAACCGCGACGGCCTCCTCACCGGTGCATTTCATGTAGAAGGAGGTCTTGCCCCGGCGCTGCGCCCGCATCATGCGGTCATCATAGGCGCGGGTCAGCATCATCGCCCTGAGGCCGCGCCGCAATGTTTCGGGATCGAGCTTGGGGTCCCACGCGCCAACCGCGGCGCCGTCGTCGTCGAGCACGCGGATCAGGTGATAGGCGAGCTCATGCGTCGCGTGCGCCGGCACATCGGTGGCCGGGCGCTCGGTGACGCCGGCCGCGTAGCGCCGCACATAGCTGAAATCGGGAGTCTCGCCCGGAGCCGGATGATGCGGCGGAATGTGCAGCTTGAGGCGGGGCGGGGCGTTGCTGTCGGAAGAAGGCGGAATCGCTGTGTCCATGGTCAGGGACCGCAAGATCGGGAAGGCGTCTCAGGTCGCCATCCTACACGCTTTGCGTTCGGAGATAGTTCCCCGATGCGGCTCCCTCGCCGATCAGCGCCGGGAACCCCGGGTAGTGCCCGGCGTGCCCGCCGTCATGGCCGGCCATGCCCGGCTTGGTCAACAAGCCGCGTGGCGGGATGAAGCTGTAGATCCGCC
>Ga0209415_10012896_pt1 | contig 13871 bp, 9 predicted proteins | sample PeaSoiSIISIP2007_FD_187696 | JGI IMG/M metagenome (GOLD analysis project Ga0209415, IMG submission 187696) | Peat soil microbial communities from Weissenstadt, Germany - SII-SIP-2007 (SPAdes) (version 2) | ecosystem: Environmental > Terrestrial > Soil > Wetlands > Peat | place: Germany... | reverse complement strand
GGGCGCGGCGCGGGCGCTGGGGATGGAGCGGACGAATTTGCACAAGCGGATTCGGGCGCTGGGGCTGACGCGAGGGAGGTGAACAGGCCGGCCTTTCAGCGCTTTGCCGCTTCCCGGCGCATGCTATCGATCACCCACATCCTCACCAGGGTGGAGACTTCGATGGTCTTCGGTTTCGCCAGTCTCTCAATCATGCTCTTGGCCGCCGGCGGGATGCGAATATTCAACTGCTTTGTATTGGGTTGATTCCAGTGCTCGCGCAGCACGCGGTCCAAATCCTCGCGGTCCCAGAGCTCGCTGGGCGCGCGTCCACTCTGGAAAAGCACCGATAGCGGAGCTACCTGGGCACCTATGGACGCTCTGCCGTTCGCGCTTCCGCAGCGGTTGGTGGTGGACCCCACCGCCCCCAACACGCTCTACATGGCCACAGGAGATCTTGGCATCTTCAAGACCGTGGATGGCGGCGCCACCTGGACCAAGGCCAACAGCGGCATCGCCGGCACGAACATACAACAGCTCGCGATCAATCCCATCCATCCGCGGACCTTGTATGCCGCCCCTGACACCGGAGTGACGCCGGGCACGGTCTACAAGACGGTGGATGGCGGGAGTAACTGGACCGTCGTCGATTCCGCGCCGAGAGGCGTTGCGCAACTTGCCGTAGATGGGCAGAATCCCAACATTGTCTATGAAGTCGGTGGCGGCGTCACGCGAAAGAGCCTCGACGGCGGCGCCACCTGGAGTACCCTAGCTTTCCCCGGCACGTCGATCCAATCCCTGGTGCTCGACCCGCGGGTTAGCGGCAACATCGTCGCCATCTCGAACCCGTTTTTCTGCGGTCCCTTCTGCGGCAACACGCCGCCGTACCTTTATCGCAGTGTGGACGGCGGGGCCGATTGGACCCAGCTCTCTTCGCCGTATCCCACCCCGCCCTTGACCTTCGACGGCTCCACCAACCCTTCGACGTTGTACGACGGCCTCATCTACCGCAGCGTCGATGGAGGTGTGACCTGGTCGTCGATCGGTCCCTCGCCAGTCTCGGGCTCGAACACCAGCGCCGTCGCGGTTGACCCCAGCGGAACGCTCTACGGGGCGGTCTACGCCAGCGGCGTCTTTATTTCACGCGACCACGCCCAGACGTGGACGGCCACCGGTTCCCTCGCTCCGGCGTCGACGCCACCCGCGCTTGGAACCTCGATCGTCAGCCTGGTTCCGGCCGGTTCTAACGGCACACTCTACGCCATCGTAAACCAGGCAGGCACAAGCGGCTTCGTCACCCGGCTCAGCCCGGATGGGTCGAGTATCGTATACTCCACCTACCTGCGCGGCCACGCCTCGCTGGAGGCGTACGTCCTCTACGCCGCCGAACCCGGTGTGTTCCAAACGCAGAATTGGATCTCGTCCATCGCTCTCGACGCGGCCGGAAACGTGGTGGTGGCCGGTGGAACGCGCAGCACCGATTTCCCGCTTGTGATTCCGGCGCAAGCCACCAACGCCGGACTGGCGGACGCCTTCGTGTCGACAATTCCGGCGGATGGCAGTAAGGTGACTTACTCGACTTACTTCGGCGGTTCGCAGGACGATGGCGCCCTGGCGGTGGCGGTCGATGGCCAGGGCAACGTGATTCTCGCGGGACAGACATGGTCGCTCGACTTCCCGGTTCCGGGTGGAGTGCAGGCGCCCGCGGGGTTGGGCAAAGCGTTTGTGGTGAAGTTGCCGCCGCCGGCCGCGCCGGTCATTACGTCCGTGGTCAACGGCGCCAGTTTCCAGCCCGGCATCGAGGCCGGTTCCTGGGTAACCATCCGGGGCACGAACCTGGCGAGCACCAATCCGGGCCGCACCTGGCGCTCCGACGAAGTGGTCAACGGTAATTTGCCCACGTCGCTCGATGGTGTCAGCGTCACCATCGATGCCAGACCGGCCTTCGTTTATTACATCAGCCCGGCCCAGCTCAACGTACAGGCGCCATCGGATGCCGCCGTAGGCGCAGTCAGCGTAGTGGTCACCAACAACGGCGCCGCCAGCGCCCCGGCCACCGCGCAACTGCAGCCCTTCGCGCCAGCCTTCTTTCAATACCCCGGCACCAGTTACGCCATCGCATCGCGCCTGCCCGACTACGCGGCGGTAGCCGACCCGGCCGCTGTTCCGGGAGCGGTCGCGGCCAAGCCGGGAGACCTGGTGGTGCTCTGGGGCACGGGGTTCGGAGCGACCAATCCACCCACGCCGGCAGGTGTTGTGGTGAGCGGCGCTCCCGCGGCGGCGACCGCGCCAACGGTAACAGTTGGCGGCGCGGCGGCCCAGGTGCTCGACACGGTGTTGACCGCCGGAAGCGCCGGGCTGTACCAATTGACGATTCAGATCCCGGAAGCTGCGCCGGCCGGGGCGGCCGCGCTGCAGGCATCGGTAGGCGGAGTGCGGACCGTGGACGGCGTGACTATTTTTGTGGGGCAATGAGTATACTGAAGTCATGGCGACGGTAATCAGCGTCCCCGTTGAAGAGTATTTGCGGACAACCTATCACCCCGACCGGGAATACGTGGGTGGGCAACTATTGGAGCGACACGTGGGTGAGCACGATCACAGTTTGCTGCAAACTCTGATAGGGATCGAACTGGGCGCGAGGCGCCGTGAGCGCCGGTTCCGCATCTTCACGGAGCAGCGAGTTCGCGTAAGCGATGAACCCAGATTCCGGATTCCGGATCTCTGCGTCAAGGCGTTGCCTTACCACAAGACACCGGTGCTCGTAAGTCCCGACCTGGTGATCGAGATCGTCTCGCCTGACGACGACGCCACGGAAATGCTCGAGAAGATCGCGGACTATCAGGCCGCCGGAATTCCTCATATCTGGGTCGTCAACCCCTACAAGCGCACACTGATCGAAGCGGACCAGGCCGTCATCCGGCGCGCCGCCAGCCTCGTGCTGGCGACACCGCTGGTGGGTGAGGTCGATTTCGCATCGCTGTTCCAACAACTCGACGAGCCCTCGGAGTAGGCTCACCAGATCCCGATGAGCTTCCACCACAGCGGCCCGACGCCCATCCAGATGATGAGGTTGATCACCGAAATCACGAAGCCGTAGCGCCACCAGTCGGCCTGGCTGACGTAGCCGGCGTTGAAAAAGATCGGCGCGGACCCGGTGCCGTAGTGGGTCATGGCGGCGTTCAGACTGGAGAAGTAGGCCAGCGGAAGCGCCGCCAGCATGGGTGGAACACCCGCGGCGAGAGCGGCAGCCAGAAATCCGGGGTAGAGCGCGGTGACGTGCGCGGTCATGCTGGCGAAAGTGTAATGCACATAACAGTACGCAGTCACCAGCGCCAGCAAAGCGAGCGCCATCGGCCATCCGGCCATCAGGCCAAACAGCTTTCCGGAGAGGATCTTGATGACGCCGATCTCGTTCAATTGATCCGCCATCATCACCAGCGGCCCGAACCAGATCAACGCGTCCCACGCCCGGTGTTCGGCCAGCAGGTCGTCCCACGTCAGCACCTTCGCCAAGAGAATCGCCGAGAGGCCGGCCAGCGCGACAAACGTGTTGTTGATCCCGTGCAAGGGAGACGATACCCACCCCACCATCACCCCGATCATGATGACGAGCAGCCACTTCTCTTCGCGGCTGAGCGGTCCCCTGCGCGCCAGTTCGGCACGCGCCAACTCGCGCGCCGGGGCGGTATCGCGGATCTCTGGCTTGACCCAGCGGTGAAGCAGCCACGGGACGATGGCCAGCGTGAGGAAACCGGGGACCACCGAGCCGGAGAACCATCGCATCCAGGTGAGTTCCACGTGGCCGATCTTGTAGGCGAACTCGGCGATCAGCGGATTGGCGGCCATCCCCGTGAGATAGATGGCGGACGCGGTGTAGGTGGTGTGGAACGAGGTCAGCGTGACGAACGTGCCGATCAGCTTCGCGGTGGGGCCGGGCTCCGAACCGAAGGCCGCCGCCACGCTGCGGGTGATGGGGAAGACTATGCCGCCGCCGCGCGCCGTATCGGACGGAATGAAGGGGGCCAGCACGAGATCGGCGCCCGCGAGCGCGTAGCCCAGGCTCAACGGCGAGCGCGCGAACCGCTGGATGAACAGGTAGCCGACCCGCATACCGAAGCCCGTCTGGGTGACGGCGCGAGAGAACAAAAAGGCCGTGAAGACCAGCCATACCGTGACGTTGCTGAACCCGGAGAGGATTTTGGCCGGCGGCAGACTGCCGGTGACCCCCAGAACCGTCATGGCGATCAGCACGCTCACACCCATGCGCACCGGTTGAGCGACCAGCGCAATGACGGTGGCGGCGAAGACGGCCAGGACGCGCCCCTGCTCGTGATTCAATCCGGGCAGAGGGAGGTAGTAGAGCAGCACGCCGGGGACGAGAACCACGGCCCAGCGCCACCACTCGGTGGGACGGGCAGTGCCGGGTTTGGTTGCGGTGGGGATGGTAGTGGCCAAAGGATCACTGTAGCAGTACAGTAGTAGGCGAGGATTCTCGCATGTCAACTACCAGACGGCACTTTCTCGGCGCGGCTGCCGGCGTCTCGCTCGCGGCGGAAATGCAGGCGCAATCGCAACAGGTCTCGCCCAACGATCGCGTGCGCGTCGCGCTGATCGGCAACGGAATTCAGGGGAGCGGCGACGCCCGCACGTCCCTGGCCACCGGTGGCGTGGAACTGGTGGCGGTGGCCGACGTCTACGAAGGCCGGCTGACCAAGGCGAAGGAAGTCTGGGGCAGCCAGGTCTTCACCACCCGCGATTACCGCGAAGTGCTGGCACGCAAGGATGTGGATGCCGTGATCGTCGCCACGCCCGACCACTGGCACCGCAGGATCGCGGTCGACGCCATGAACGCCGGCAAGGATGTCTACTGCGAGAAGCCCATGGTGCAACTGATCGACGACGGCAAAGAGGTGATCGATACCGAGAAGCGCACCGGGCGGATCATGCAGGTGGGCAGCCAGCGCGTCAGCTCCGTCATCTATCAGAAGGCCAAGGAACTGCTGGAGCAGGGCGCCATCGGCGAGCCGAACATGGTGGAGGCGTGGGTGGATCGCAACTCGGCGATCGGCGCGTGGCAATACTCGATTCCGCCGGACGCCTCGCCCTCGACCATCGATTGGGACCGCTTCCTGGGACGCGCGCCCAAGATCCCGTTCGAGCCGATCCGGCTGTTCCGCTGGCGCAACTATCGCGACTACGGCACGGGCGTGGGTGGCGACCTGTTCGTGCACCTCTTCACGGGCATTCATTTCGTTCTCGGAGCCATCGGGCCGACACGCGTGTACACCACCGGCGGGCTGCGGTTCTGGAAGGACGGACGCGATGTGCCGGACGTGATGCTGGGTCTGTACGACTATCCGGCCAGGGGCAAGTTCCCGGCCTTCAACCTGTCGCTGCGCGTGGACTTCGTGGACGGGGCTACCGAATCGGAGGGCTTCCGCTTCGTGGGCAGCGAGGGAATTTTGACCATCGGGGACGGCGTGACCGTCTCCAAGATGCCGCGCGAAGCGGAGCCGGGCCAGACTGCCGACACCTTCTCGAAGGCCATGCAGGAACAGTACATGCGGGAGTACCGCGCGAAATATCCGTTGCAGCGGGCCACCGCGGATGCCATGCGTCCCCAAGGCGACGAACGGTATCTGCCGCCGCGGGGATACAGCGACTGGCTAGATCATCATCGCAACTTCATCGGCGCGGTGAAGAGCCGAAAGCCGTTGATCGAGGATGCGACGTTCGGATTCCGCGCGGCGGGTCCGGCGCTGCTGTCGAACATCAGCTACTTCGAGCAGCGCGTGTGCATGTGGGACCCGGAGACGATGACGCTGAAGGGGTGATCAGCCTGCCCTGCGCAACTCCTCCCGGATCACGCGGCGCAGTGTGTTTTCCAGCGGTTCGCGGGTCGCGGCTACGTGTTGCGAGAGGGCGTCGTTGATGAGAGCCTGATAACTCGCTCCGCCGGCTGCGTGCGCCTGTTGGTGAAACCATTCGACCAACGTGTTGTCGATTCGGATCGTGATCCGCGTCTTGCCGGGCGGCGCTTTGACGATCGGACCGCGCTTTGCTTTGGAGAAATCGTATTCCGTCTTCATGGCATCTCCTGGTACTGGCGGCGTTCGGCGGGGGTGGCAAGGCGCGCAGAAATCAGTCGGCCGGTGTCGTCGCGCCACGTGTAGACGACCGCCAACTGAAAGCCCACAGCTACAAGTATATGCACAATCGTGCACACAATAGGGGGAGCCGCGGGAGCCGCTCACGGTCGCGGCTCGCAATCGGGAGCAGAGCCCCGATCGTGAGGGAGCGGCCCCGGCGCTCGCCAGCCCCCGAAGGTCTGCTCCAGCCACGCCGCGACGGCCAGGGCGACATCCTCCCGCCACGGGCGCGCCACCACTTGAACGGCAATGGGCAGGCCCGAGGCGGATTCGCCGCAGCGGACCACGGCGGCCGGCCATCCCGCCAGGTTGTACGCCATGGTGTGGCTGAAGCCGCGGAAGTTTGCTTGCAACGTGGAAGCACCGTGGGGCAGCGCAGCCTGGGTGTAGGCCGGGCACAGAATCACGTCGTAGTCGCGGAAGATCCCGAGCATCGCGGCGCGGTACTGGTCCCATTCCTCCCAATATTTCCGGAAGCCCGCGATATCGGTCCGGTATCCCTCCAGCTTCTCCAGCCAGCCGCGGAGCAAGGGATGCGCGGTCGTGGAGCCCAGCGCCTCCAGATATTGCCACAGGCCGTCACCGCCATCGGCGCCCAGGAGTTTCATCTCCAGGTCATAGGCGTCTTCGATGCCGGCCGGACGCGCCTCGTCCACGGCGACAACGTCGTCCATCAGCGCGTTGGCGGCGGAGCGAACCACCTGGACCACCTCGGGGTCGGTTGCGGCGATTCCGTTCTCGGTATAGAAGGCCACGCGCAAGTCGCGCAGGCTGACGTCCAGCGGATCGAGGAACGGCACGTCGACCGCGGTAGGGTCGCGCCCGTCCGAACCAACCAGCAGCGGCATCGCGGCCGAGAGGTCCTCCACGTAGCGCGCCATCGGCCCGATCTGCCACAGCGCTTCGATCCAGCCGCCGGCGGGCGGGAAATGGCCGGTCCGCGGCAGCCGTCCCGAAGTGGGCTTGATGCTCGCGATGCCGCAGAAGGCGGCTGGCACGCGCACGCTGCCCGCGGCGTCGCTGCCGAGGCCAAGCGGCGAACCGCAAGCGGCGATCAAGGCCGCTTCTCCGCCGCTCGACCCGCCGGACGTGCGCGACAGATCGTAAGGATTGCTGGTGGCGCCGAAGATCAGGTTGTCGCTCTCGAAGGCGAACAGCAGATCGGGCAAATTCGTCCGCGCGATGGGGATGGCCCCGGCGGCGCGCAAGCGGGCCACCACGGTGGCGTCTTCGGTGGATGGCGCAGCCGCAGCCCGTCCCAGCGTGCCGGCGGTGCACACGGCGCCGGCCAGTTCGATCGAGTCCTTAATGCTGAACGGCACGCCGTGCAAAGGACCGGGCGGGGCGCCGCGGGCATCGGCAAGCGCACGCTCGGCCAGCACCTCGACCGCGGCGTTGATCGCGGGATTCACTTGCGCGATCTGGTCCAGGTGCGCCTGGATCAGTTCCTCGGAAGAGATTTCGCGCTCACGAATCAGTCGGGCCTGTTGCGTGGCGGAGAGCGAGAGAATCTCCTTCATGCCAACACCTGGTCCAGGCGATCCAGGAGCAGATCCGCGTCCACGCGCGAGAAGACCAGCGGCGGCTTGATCTTGATCACATTGTGGAGGGGGCCATCGGTGCTCAAGAGCACGCCGAGGTCTTTCATGCGGTTGACCAGCGCGTCGGCTTCTTCGGCCGCCGGCAGCTCGAATCCCAGGAACAAGCCAAGCCCGCGCACGTCGAGGATCGACGGATGGCGCTGCGCCAGCCCCGCGAGACCGCGCATCAGGTAGTCGCCGGTCGCGCGCGCGTTCTGTTGCAAACCTTCGTCGCGAATCACGTCGAGCACGGCCAGGCCTACCGCGCAGGACACCGGATTCCCTCCGTACGTGTTGAAGTACTCCATGCCGTTGGCAAACGAGCGCGCAATCTCGGGCGTCGTGATGACGGCGCCCAAGGGGTGGCCGTTGCCGATGGGCTTTCCCAATGTGACGATGTCGGGCACCACGTCCTGCGTCTCGAACATCCAGAAGTGCGAGCCGGCGCGGCCGAATCCGGTCTGGACTTCGTCGGCCACGCAGACGCCGCCCGCGGCATGGACCGCTTCGTATGCCGAACGCAGGTATCCCGGCGGCAGAATCACCTGGCCGGCGCAGCTCAAGGCCGATTCGCAGAAGAACGTGGGGGCCTTCAGCCTGCCGACCGCCGCCTGCACGCCCCCGCTATCCTGCCACGAAACCACCTCCACGTTCGGCGGCCTTCCACGTCCTCCCGGCCCGTTGAACTTGTACGGACTGATATCGATCAGGGCATTGGTGTTGCCGTGATAGGCCGTCTCCACCACGATGACGCCGTCGTGCCCCGTGTGGGCGCGCGCCAACCGCAGGGCCAGCTCGTTGGCCTCGCTGCCGCTACAGACCAGGTAGACGACGCTCAGCGGCTCGGGGAGCATCGCGGCGAGGCGCTCCACATATTCCGCCAGGTACTCGTGCAAATAGCGCGTATTGGTATTGAGGAGCGCCATCTGTTCGGCCGCTGCCCGCACCACTCGCGGGTGGCAGTGGCCCACGTGCGCGACGTTGTTGACGCAATCCAGGTAAGCGCGTCCGCCCGCATCGTAGAGATACTGCTTCCAGCCGCGGATGATGTGGAGCGGCTGGCGATACGAGATGCTCAGCGATGGTCCGAGGTGCCGGCGCCGCGTGGCGAGAAGATCGCCGGCCGCGCGCGCGCCGGTCGCGCCACAGGCCCTGCGGAACACCTCGCGCGGCCAATCGGCAGGCATCGCGTCGAGCCTTTCGAGCAGCGCCCAGGCCGGCCGGTTCGAGATCGCCAGGTACTCGTTGTGCGGATCCTGGATGGTCTGCCAGGCGCAGTAGCAGACGCTCATCGCGAGGCGCGTGGCGGTCAACGTGTAGAGAGCGTCGACCTCGGGCCCGGCCAGCGGCCGGCGCTGGTGATAAGCGGCAACCACCTCGGCGGCGGCCGCGATGGGGTCCTGCTTGTCGAGCATCACGTAGGCCAGGGCGATGGCCAGGTCGCACACTGTGGCCGTGTGGACCATGTCGCCGAAATCCAGGATCGAGGTGACCTTCACGCCGGTATCATCCACCAGGATGTTGTAGTCGTTGGCATCGCCGTGGATCACGTTCGCCGGCAGGGTTCGCCAATCGATCTTTTCCCAAGCGTCGAAGAAGGGCTCGACCATCGCGCGTTGCGATGCGGAGAGCAATCCCAGGTGGCGGCGGGCCAGGGCGGCGTTGCGCACGTCCCAATACAAGGTGCGATGGGCCGCATGGTGCGAGAAACCGGCGAGAGCCGCGTCGGTTGCGGCCAGCCCGCGGCCCAGGGAGGCCAGGAGCTCGTGGCCATGTGGCCGGACGTAACCCAGGCATCTGCCTTCCACCCAGGTCAGCAGGCGGATAAAATATGCCGGACCGCCTTCGGAACCGATTGGGACGATCTCGTTGCCGGAGCGGGTGGGAACCACGCGCGGCCATTCGAGGCCGGTGTCGCTCGCGGCCAGGAACTTCACCGCCTTGTTCTGCAGGTCGAGAACTTCGAGGGCTTCCTCCGGGTTCGAGATCTTCAGAACGAATTGCGCGCCGGCGGAATCGCGCAAACGAAAATTCTGATCGCGCTCGCTGGGCAGCTCAACCGCGGTGGCCTCCAGGCCGTATATCTCGCCGGCGAGCCGGATGGCGTCCTCTGGGGAAAACTGGGGAGCCTTACGAACCACAGGTGTCACACCCGTCAGGATAGCGCACGGGCGATCGGCGTTCGAACTGGCGGCGGTTTTTGAGAGGACATAGGCATGACGCGGCCCTCGGGTTTAAGACCAGGTGGAACAGCATTGTCTTGCGTGGTCTGTCATGCCTCGCGAGATCAACTGGGTGACGCTTTCGCCGCGCTAAAATAGCTCCGGCATGGTATCCGTCGCTTCGCAAGCCTGGCAGTCCTGGAAGAGCGCCAAGGCGGTCGCTCTCCTCATCGTCGTGGCCTTTACCGTCGGCATTGGATCGGCTACCGCGATCTACACCGTGGTCAATACGCTGCTGCTGAAGCCCATCCCCTACCAGCATGGCGAGCGATGGGCGTCGGTCCTTGGCGCCACCCTGGGGGACCCCGAACACATGTCGGGCCTGAATCTGGACGACATCCTCGAGTTTCAGCAGCGCCTGCGGAGCTTCGACGTATTCGGCTGGGTCGAGTTCGCTAACTACAATCTCACGGCCCCTGGGCAGCCGCTGTTCCTCAATGGAGTCGCGGTCACGCCTTCCCTGCCGAACAGCATCGGCGTGAGCCCGCGATTCGGGCAATGGTTCCGCGACGCGGGCGAACCTTTCGCCGTCATCTCCTACTCGCTTTGGCAGCGTTTGGGAGGCGATCCCGGCTTCGTGGGCAAGACCATCACCCTGAGCGGCCGCATCTACACCGTCACCGGGATCATGCCGCCGGGCATCAGTCTGCCACCAGCGGGCGTCTCTTACAGCGGTGCGAAAATCGACGTCTGGATTCCGCTCGATCCACTGAGCAGAGGGGATCATCCCACTAGCGGTACCCGCCTCGGCCTGGCCAGGCTCAGGCCCGGCGTAACCTTCGCGCAGGCGGATGCCGAGGCCAAGCGCCTCGCCGCGGATATTGCCAGACGCGATCCCGCGTCTCGCCCGTCCTATTCCGCCCGGGTAGACAGCCTCCACTGGTTGGCCACGAAGGACATCCAGCCGCTGCTGCTCCTGCTCTTCGGAGCGGCCGAATTGCTGCTGCTCATCACCTGCGCCAATGTGGGCGGATTGCTGGTCGCCCGCTCCGTGGCTCGCGCGCGGGAAACCGCGGTGCGCGTGGCGCTGGGCGCCGGACTCCGCCAACTGGCCTCCCAGTATTTCCTGGAAGGTCTGGCCGTGGCGCTCCCGGGAGCGGCCGGCGGCATCCTGTTCAGCGTGGCCCTGGTGCCGATTCTGGTCTCGTTCGCCGGGCCGGCCAGCGCCCGCGCCAGCGAGATCGCCTTCGACTGGCGGGTCCTCCTGTTCGCGCTCGGCACGGCCCTCTTCGCCGGCGCTCTCACCAGCGTCGCTCCCCTGTGGCAGGCCGCGCGAACCTCGCCGAACGAGGTCTTGAGCGAAGGCGTGCGCGCCACGGCGGGAGCGCGCAGCCGCCGCCTCTCGCAATCGCTGGTGGTGGCCGAAGTCGCCCTGGCCTTCGTGCTGCTGGCGGTCAGCGCGGTGCTGGTTGCGGAACTTCATCGCCTCGCCAACGTTTCGCCGGGGTTCGATCCCCAACATCTGCTGACCTTCCAGATCGCCTTCTCTCCCGAGGCCATTCCCGGCAAGCCTGGCCGCGTCGCCTATCAGGAGCGGCTGCTCCAGGCGCTCGAGGCCATCCCCGGCGTGAGCGGAGCGGCCTTAGTGAACCAGTTGCCGCTGAGCTGCTGCTTCGCCACGGCCATCTTTCCGGAAGGCCCATCGGCCGACCCGAGCCGCGGTGAGAGAGTGGTCTTCCTTCCGGTAAGCCTGGATTACCTTCGCACCATGCGTATCCCTCTGCGCCGCGGCCGCCCGCTGAACGAGCACGACACCAGCGACAAGCTGCTCACGGTGCTGGTCAACCAGGCCGCCGTCAAACGCTACTGGCCGGATCGCGAGCCCATCGAAGCCTTCGGCCATTTCGGCAGTCCGACAGGCGACCGCTTTCAGGTGGTGGGCGTGGTGGGAGATGTAAAGAATAACAGCCTGGACGAAGACACCGTGCCGGAGATTTACCTGTCCGCCACGGTGGTGCCGGTGAATCCCCTGCACTTCGTAGTGCGCTCGCCGCTGCCGGAGAGAACGCTGGTCCCGGAAGTGCGCCGCGCCATCCAAAACGTCAACTCCGGGCAGCCCATCCACGAAGTGAAGATGATGAGCGAGATTGTCCGCGACTCGGTAGTGCTCAAACGCGTGGCCTCCTACGTGATGACGTTCTTCGCCCTCGCCGCCCTGCTCATGGCCAGCATCGGCACCTACGGTGTGGTCTCGTACGGGGTGCGCCAGAGGACCGTCGAGCTCGGCACCCGCATGGCGCTCGGCGCCCTGAGCCACGATGTGCTGGCGCTCGTCGTGGGTTCCGGATTGAAAATGGCGGCGTACGGGGCTGCGCTCGGCGCGGTGGTCTCGATTGCGGTTGTCTGGCTGGGGCTCCGCCAGTTCGGCATCTACAACCCGGGAGTCCTTCCGTTCGTGTTATCCGCCGTGACCATCGCGGTTGTCGCCATGGCCGCCTCATTCTTCCCCGCGTGGGGCGCCACGCTGTTGTCTCCCATGGTGGCCATCCGCAATCAGCCGGGCTCCATGTGGGATACGGCGCGGCACGGCATGGGGCAGTTGTTCGAAGGGCTCTTCCGCGCCGTCGCGGGCGGCGACGAAACGGTGGCATCCGACTCCAGCCTGACCACCGAGTTCATCGAGGCCTCGCGCGGCGCCGCCTCGTTTCGCGAGGCCATTCGCGCGGCTTTGGAGTCCTTGCGCGGCAGCATGGGGGCGCAATCGGCGCTCTTGCTGGAGAGTGTCTCCGCGGAGGAGTACCGCGCAACCGCGGCGGCCCCCGGCGATGCCGTGCCCACCTGCTCCATCCCCAAAGACGGCCTCCTCGCGCGCCGCCTGCGATCCCGCACGATGCCCCTGCCCCTCGCCGCCGAGGACTTCGACGTCTGGCGCCGATGGGCCGAGGAGTTCAAGCCGCAGCACCTCGCCGAAATCGAGACGTTGCGGAACACCGGCGCCCGGCTGGCGATTTCGCTTCGCACCAACAAAGAGATGTTGGGAGTGCTTCTGTTGGGAGCGCCCGACGCGGGCGAATTCCCGGACATCCAGAAACGCCTGTTGCGCGACTGCGCGAACCATTTCGCGCTCATGCTGGAGAATGCCCGCCTGACCGATCGCATCGTCGAGCACGAGCGGCTCCAACGCGATCTCGCATTGGCGGCCGAGGTGCAAAAGCGCCTGGTCCCGCGGCATTCTCTTGAAACCCCGGTGGTCACGCTTGCCGCCCTCAGCCTCCCCGCCCGCATCGTCGGCGGCGACTACTACGACTTCCTCGATCTGCCCGGCCACCGCACGGCCATCGCGCTCGCCGACGTTGCGGGCAAGGGCGTGGCGGCGGCCCTGATCATGTCGGTGGTGCAGGCTTCGCTGCGGGTGATCGCGTCCGAGCCGGACATCTCGCTGCCGCAGCTCGCCGCCAAGATGAATCACTTCCTATACCGCTCCACCGGGACCAACAGCTATGCGACCTTTTTCTACGCGCAGTTGGACGAGCCCAAGCGCGAGCTTCGCTACGTGAACGCGGGTCACAATCCGCCCTACCTGCTGCGGGCCGATGCCGCCCGAATGACGGTCGAGGAGCTTTCGACCGGCGGCACCATCATCGGCATGTTTCCCCAGGCCCGCTACGAGGAGGGAACCATCGATCTGCGGCCGGGCGATGTGCTGGCGGTATTCACGGATGGCGTCCCCGAGGCGCTGAATCCGTCCGACCAGGAGTTCGGCGAGGAGCGGCTCAAGAGCCTGCTGGGTGAACTGCTCCACTTGCCGGTGGAGGAAATGTCCTCGCGCATTTCGCAGGAGCTGAAGGACTGGATTCAGGACGCAGCACAGTACGACGATCTCACCTTCGTCCTGATGAAGGTGAAGTGAGGCCGCGGATGAACTTAGCGCTCGTCGCGAAATAACCGTGCCAACCGCTCCCTTACGGTCGCGGCTCCGATGCGCTCTCAGAGCCGCG